>WNGB01002961.1_pt1 | contig 27020 bp, 25 predicted proteins | sample 5400681 | NCBI WGS metagenome assembly WNGB01 (sample SAMN13153367, study PRJNA577476) | soil metagenome | isolation source: 115 cm soil or saprolite under grassland replicate 2 | place: USA:California | collected 2016-06-15
CTCGGCATCGTCGTACCGAGCCTGAAGAGGGACCGTCCCAAGCTGGTCGCCGCGCTGCAGGTCGCGGCGCGGGGGATCGGGCGAAGCCTGCCCTCCTGACTTCCACTGGACGGAAGCCGGGGATGGCCGCAGGCGCCCGCCGGGAGGTCCACTGGGTCCCATGGCACCCCTCACTCACACGACGGTCGGCATCGTCGGCGGTGGCCCGGCCGGGCTGATGCTGTCCCACCTGCTATCACTCGGCGGCATCGACTCGGTCGTGGTGGACAACCGGAGCCGGCTCGAGATCGAGCAGACCGTCCGTGCGGGCATCCTCGAGCGCGACAGTGTCCGCCTCCTGGTCGATTCCGGAGTCTCCGACCGCGTGCTGCGTGACGGGCACCAGCACGAGGGCATCGACCTCGGCTTCGGCGGGGGCGGTCATCGCATCGACTTCCAGGACCTGACGGGTGCCTCGGTCTGGCTCTACCCGCAGACCGACGTCTTCATCGACCTCGCCGATGCGCGCGCACGTGACGGCGGGGACGTGCGCTTCGGGGTCTCCGGGGTGACGGTCCTCGACGTCACGTCCGCCCGGCCGGGAATCCTGTTCACGGACGCGGACGGAGCCGGGCAGGAGGTGCGCTGCGACTACCTCGTCGGGACCGACGGCTCACGGAGCATCTGCCGCCAGCACGTCCAGGGGCGTCGCGACTTCTTCCGGGAGTATCCGTTCGCCTGGTTCGGCATCCTGTGCGAGGCGCCGCCGAGCGCACCCGAGCTGATCTACAACCACTCCGAGCGCGGGTTCGCACTGATCAGCCAGCGCACCGAGACGATGCAGCGGATGTACTTCCAGTGCGACCCGGCCGAGAACGTCGGCGCCTGGTCCGACGACCGGATCTGGGAGGAGCTCCAGGCCCGCGTGGGTGCCAACGGCTACACGCTGAAGGAGGGCCCGATCACCGCGAAGTCGGTGCTGCCCTTCCGGAGCTACGTCGGCGAGCCCATGCGCCACGGCAATCTGCTGCTCGCCGGCGACGCGGCGCACACGGTGCCGCCCACTGGAGCCAAGGGGCTCAACCTCGCTGTCGCCGACGTGCGGGTGCTCGCGGAGATCCTGGAGAGAGCGGTCCGCAAGAACGACACCGACGCCCTCGATGAGTACACCGGCCGGGCGCTGGGTCGCGTCTGGAAGGCACAGCACTTCTCGTACTGGATGACCACGATGCTGCACGCCCTGCCCGGCGCCACCGACTTCGACGTACGACGTCAGATCGGCGAGCTCACCTCCGTCGTGGCCTCGCGCGCCGGCTCGACGTACCTCGCCGAGGCCTACACCGGCTGGCCGGCACGATGACCTGCCATCGACCCTGGGCATACCAGGGTTGTGCCCTGGCGATTTCCGGCCGGCGGGCGACTGCCTGAGGCTGAGTCCATGCGTGTACGGGTTGAGCACCTCGACGAGCCCTTCGGCATCGGTGATCGACGGCCACGGCTGTCCTGGCGGCTCCCGGAGGACGCGACGGACCAGCGGGCCTACGAGCTCCGGCTCGATGACGGCATCACGACCGGCCGCGTGGAGTCGGCCGAGAACGTCCTCGTCGCCTGGCCCGGAGCCGCGCTGTCGTCGCGCGAGCGTCGCGAGGTGCAGGTCCGCGTCTGGACGAACCTCGGCGAGAGCCCGTGGTCCGAGCCGACGGTGCTCGAGGCCGGGCTGCTGGACCCCTCCGACTGGGTGGCGCGTTGGATCCGACCCGTCGAGCACGAGCAGCACCAGCCCGGTTTCCGTCCGGCGTACCTGCTACGCGGCTCCGTTCCCATCGACAAGCCCGTTGCCGCGGCACGCCTCTACGCGACCGCACAAGGTCTCTACGAGCCCTACCTCAACGGGCATCGTGTCGGCGATCTCGAGCTGACGCCGGGGTACACCGAGTACGCCAAGCGCACACAGGTCCAGGTGTACGACGTCACGTCGGTGGTCACCGCCGGCACGAACGCCCTGGGAGCCGTGCTGGCCGACGGCTGGTTCAGGGGCGAGGTGGGCATGCTCCGGTCCTTCGACCAGTTCGGCGAGAGTACGGCGTTCCTGGCGCAGCTCCACGTCGACCACGCTGACGGCACGACGACGGTGTTCGGTACCGGCGACGGCTGGACGAGTACCGCCTCGCACATCCTCTCGGCCGACCTGATCGAAGGTCAGGCCGAGGACCGGCGCCTGGTGCGCGACGGTTGGTCAGCGCCCACGTACCCCGACGGCGACTGGGATGCCGCCACCGTGGCCGACCTCGGGTTCGAGCAGCTCGTGGCGTCGGCGGCGCCGCCCGTTCGCGTGGTCCAGCAGGTCCGGCCGGTATCGGTGACCACCCTTGGCCCCGGCCGGCAGGTCTTCGACCTCGGGCAGAACATCAACGGCCGCGTGCGGCTCACCGACCTCGGCCCGCAGGGACCGCCCTCACCCTCACGCACGCCGAGTGGCTCGGTGCCGACGGGGACGTGACCACCGACCACCTCGAGCCTGCCGACATCCCCTTCCTCGACAAAGAGGTGCGGGCGGGCATGGTGGACCGGGTGACGTCGGCCGGGATCTCCGGCGACGTGTTCGAGCCACGCTTCACAACCCATGGCTTCCAGTACGTGCGGGTCGAGGGGCATCCGCGGGAGCTCACCGCCGACGACCTGGTCGGCCTGGTCGTGCACACCGATCTCCGTCCGACCGGGACCTTCGAGTGCAGCGACCCGAAGGTCAACGCCTTGCACGAGGCGTCGGTGTGGAGCTTCCGCGACAACGCCTGTGACGTGCCCACCGACTGCCCGACCCGCGAGCGGGCGGCGTGGACAGGGGACTGGCAGCTCTTCGTGCCGACCGCAACCTTCCTGTACGACGTAGCCGGGTTCTCGACCAAGTGGCTACGAGACCTGGCTGCGGGGCAGTGGGAGAACGGCATCGTCGGCAACATGGCGCCCATGCCTCCGGCGGAGAGCACCGGCTTCCTCGAACGCGTCAACGGATCCGCAGGCTGGGGCGATGCCGCCGTGCTCGTGCCCTGGGAGATCTACCGTGAGCACGGTGACGTACGGCTGCTCGAGGAGCAGTGGCCCTCGATGGTGGCCTGGCTCGACTTCGTCGAGCGGACGGCAGCCGAGCAGCGGCATCCGTCGCGCACGGAGGCCAGGCCCGAGCCGGCACGGCACGAGCGGTATCTCTGGGACGCCGGCTTCCACTGGGGTGAGTGGCTGGTGCCGGGGGAGGACCTCTCCGACTTCGGTGCCTTCGCCGCCGCCGACAAGTCGGACGTGGCCACGGCGTACTTCGCCCGGTCCGCCGGGATCGCTGCCCGCATCGCGCGCCTGATCGGCCGCGACGCGGAGGCAGAGCGCTACGAGCGGCTGAGCGCCGAGGTGGCGGACGCCTGGCGCACCGAGTTCCTCGGTGCTGACGGTCAGCTCCGCCCGCAGACCCAGGCGAATATGGTGCGAGCCCTCGCCTTCGGGTTTGTTCCGGACGATCAGCGACCCGCGGTGGCGGACCAGCTGGCCAAGATGGTGCGCGACAACGGGACGCACCTGGCGACCGGCTTCCTTGCCACGCCGGACCTGCTGCCGGTGCTCGCGGACGGCGGTCACCTCGAGGTCGCCTACGACCTGCTCTTCCAGGACAGTGCCCCCTCGTGGATGGCGATGATCGACCGCGGTGCGACGACGGTGTGGGAACGTTGGGAAGGCATCGACGACGACGGCGTCCCGCACGAGTCGCTGAACCACTACTCCAAGGGTGCGGTGATCGGCTTCCTGCACCGGTACGTCGTGGGCATCCAGCGCGTGGAGCCGACGTACCGCTCGTTCCGCGTGCAACCCCGACCCGGCGGTGGGCTGACCTGGGCGCGGGCGGAGCACGAGTCGCCGCACGGCCGGGTGGCCGCGACCTGGCGGGTTGGGGGCGACACCTTCGAGCTCGAGGTCACGGTGCCGCCGGGGTGCACCGCCGACGTCGTACTGCCCTCGGGGGAGTCGAGCACGGTGCCGGCCGGCACGCACTACTGGATGACACATGGGAGCGCGGCATGACCGGTCGAACCTTCCCGCCGGGCTTCCTCTGGGGGGTGGCCGGCTCCGGGCATCAGACCGAGGGCGACAACGCGACCAGTGACACCTGGTTCGCCGAGCACGTGACCCCCTCCGTGTTTCGTGAACCGTCGGGCAAGGCCTGCGACAGCTACGCGAGGTGGCGCGACGACATCGGGCTGGCGACGGACATGGGCCTGACCGCCTACCGGTTCTCGGTCGAGTGGGCGCGCGTCGAGCCGGTCGAGGGGATGTTCTCCGAGGAGGCGCTCGACCACTACGAGGCGATCGTGGACGAGTGCGTCGCCCAAGGTCTCGCACCTGTCGTCACGTTCAACCACTTCACCTCCCCGCACTGGTTCGCCATGCGCGGCGGCTGGCTCGATCCGGACGCTCCCAGCCTGTTCGTGCGCTACTGCGAGCGCGTCATGGACCGGTTCGGCGACCGCATCGCCATCGCGGTCACCATGAACGAGCCGAACCTCGCCCGGCTGCTCACCTGGATCGACCTCCCCGACTTCGTGCGGGACCTCGAGCGTGCGACGCTGGCGGCGGCGAGCGAGGCAGCGGGCGTGCCGGCGTACCGGCTCTCCAACGTGATGCTTCCCGAGGAGATGGACGCCATCGCCGACGCCATGACGGCCGGCCACGTCGGCGCGCGGGGCGCCCTCAAGGCTCGACGTCCTGATCTCCCGGTCGGCCTCTCGCTCGCGGTCGTCGACGACGTCGCAGTGGGTGACGACACTTCCGTTCGGGACCGTAAGCGAGCAGAGGTGTACCAGCGTTGGCTGGAGCTGGCGCGCGACGACGACTTCGTCGGCGTCCAGAACTACGAACGCCTCCACTACGACGCTTCGGGTCGCCTCCCCGTGCCCGAGGGCCAGCGCCGCAACCAGATGGGCTCCGGCGTCGAGCCGCTCTCCCTCGGTGGGGCGGTGCGCTACGCCTACGAGGTCGCGCAGGTGCCGGTACTGGTGACCGAGCACGGCATCGCCACCGACGACGACACCCTGCGTGCCGGCTTCATCGAGCCGGCGCTCGGCGGGCTCCTCGACGTCATCGAGGGGGGCGTCCCGGTCCTCGGCTACCTGCACTGGACCCTGCTGGACAACTTCGAGTGGATCTTCGGCTACGAGTTTCACTACGGCCTGCACACGGTGGATCGCGAGACTTTCGAGCGCACTCCCAAGCCGAGTGCCGAGGTCTACGCGTCCGTGGTCCGCGCGCACGCGGTCCGCCATGAACCGGGGCCCCAGGAAACTGGCACCTAGTCCCGCGGACCTCCGTGCATGAGCCCGGCCAGTCCTCCCGGCAGGGTGGCTGCAAGCCCGGAGTCGAACTCGCCGTCCACCAGGACGAAGACGACCCGCGCCGGGGTGTCGCCACGGTTGGCCCAGGCATGGTCGGTACCTCGTTGCACGACGATGTCGCCTGGGCGCAGGGTGACCTCGGAGTCGTCGAGGATCAATGTGATCTCGCCCTCGAGCACGATGCCGTAGTCGACCGATGCGGTGCGGTGGACGGGTGACTGCCGGCCGCGCTCGTCGAGGTGACCGGGTCGGAACTCGTTGACCCGGATCTTCGTGCCACGAGCCGGCGGCGGAACGGCCAGCGTCCGCTCGGTGGGCTCGGTCACCTCGACCGCGGTGATCGTCGCGGGAGCACCCTCGGTGTTCCAGATCTCGTGGAAGGAGACACCGTCATCCGGCAGGTCCCGGCTCAGCGGAGCCGGTCCGTCGGAGACCACGACGGACACGCCCTCGGGGGTGTGACCGGTGACGACGCGGCGCGGGACGTTGCTCATGCGTGGCAGGCGATCGGGCCGCCGTGGAAGGTGACCATGTCGGGCCACACCGACGGGACCGTGATGCGCGTGTCGAGGGGGTTGCCGGACAGCTCCGAGTACGCCCGGTGCAGGTTGCCGACGAAGCGCTCGGTCTCCGCCCAGGTGCTGTACGGGTTGTCGCGGTGCTTCTGGGCGGCCTCGAGCGGCGTCAGGCCGGCAGCATGCGACTCCGCGGCCACGTCGGCGACGTACGCGACGTAGGAGTCCATCTTGTCGAGCAGCAGCCCGACCTCCTCGCCGCGGCAGACCGGCCCGTGCCCGGGTGCGAGGACCTCCGGAGCGAGCGCGCGCATCTGCGCGATGGCACTGCGGAAACCTGCGACAGAGCCCTCGAGAAGGAACGGCTGACCGCCGGCGAACGCCAGGTCTCCGGCGAACAGTGCACGCTGCTCGGGCAGCCAGACGAGGACGTCGTTGCTCGTGTGGGCGCGGCCGGCATGCCGCAGCTCCACGGGGAAGTCGGACAGGTGCAGGGTCAAGCGGTCGGAGAACGTCAGCTCCGGCGGCCGGAGGGTGAGGTCACCGTAGTCGGGCGCCGTGATCACCTTCGTTGCCTCGAGCCCGGCGACGAGCACCTCCTCGCGGCACTTCTCGTGCCCGATGACAAGTGTGCCGGGCGGGAGGAAGCAGTTGCCGTACGTGTGGTCGGGGTGGTGGTGGGTGTTGACCACGGCCTTGGGCGCGCCCTGCGAGACCTTGGCCACCTCGGCGAGCACGGCACGGTTGCGGCGCTCGGTCGAGGTGGTGTCGACCAGCACCGCGGTGCCGGAGCCGTCGACCACGACACCACAGTTGTTGACCATCCATCCGCCGTCGGGCTGGACGTAGGCGTAGACGCCCTTCACCAGCTCGTCGACGTACGGGTTGCCGTCGTTCCAGGTCACGTCCGTTCCTCTCGCAGAGTGCTGCGTCAAGTCAGCCTCGTGGCCCGCGGCACCACAAGGTTTCGGAGCATCACCAGTACCGATCGGAGGCATGGCCAACGCCGAGTTCCCCCTGCATGGCCACGATGTTTGACTTTCCTGGTGTCAGGTCAGGGTTTGGTCGAAGCCGCCGGTCCCGACGTCTCCGGCAGGTCGGACGGCGCCCGGATCAGGCTTTCGCTGCTGCTGACCCTGGCGCTGCTGGGGGCGCTCGCGCCGATCGCCACGGACCTCTACCTTCCTGGGTTCCCGGCGATCGCGAGCGACCTCGGCAGCGACGCCTCTGGTGTGCAGCTGACCTTGACGACGTTCCTGGTCGGACTTGCGGTCGGGCAGGTCGTCATGGGTCCGTTGTCAGACCGCTACGGTCGCAGGTGGCCGCTGGTGGTGAGCGCGGCTGTCTGTGTGCTGGCCGGCGTCGCGTCGGCTTTGGCTCCCAACCTGCCGGTGCTGATCGCCGCGAGACTGGCACAGGGTCTCTCCGGTGCCGGCGGCATGGTGATCGGCCGTGCGGTGATCGCGGACCTGGTCACCGGTCGCGCAGCCGCGAAGGCGTTCACGCTGATGCTCACCGTGGGGGGTGTGGCACCCGTCCTGGCGCCGCTCGTCGGCGGCCTGCTCTCCGACCCGATCGGGTGGCGGGGGATGCTCTGGACCGTCACCGGTCTCTGTGTCGTGATGCTTCTGGCGGTCCTGGTGGTCGTGCCCGAGACGCGACCGCGTGCCAGCCGGGGCCAGGCGGATGCGGTGCCGTACCGCATGTCCGCGCGACGCGTGCTCACCTCACGCGGCTACTGGGGGAACACCGCCGTGTTCGCCCTCGCCTTCGGGGTGATGATGGCGTACATCTCCTCGTCGCCGTTCGTGTACCAGCACGTGCTCGGGCTCTCCGAGGTCGAGTACGGCGTCGCGTTCGGCGTCAACGCCGCGGGGCTCATCGGCACCGGTGCAGTGGTCAGCCGCGTCGTCGACTTCGTGAGCCCACGACGCATCGTGTCGACCGCACTGGCGCTGCAACTGACCGCGACGCTCTCGTTCGTGCTCCTCGTGGCCGTCGGCGCGCCTGTGTGGACGTACGCCGTGGCGATCTTCCTCGCCGTGCTCAGCAACGGTGGCATCGTGGGCACGTCGGCTGCGCTGGCGATGTCGCACGTGCGCGAGGTGGCCGGCACCGGCAGCGCGCTGATGGGGTTCAGCCAGTTCGCCCTGGGGGCGCTGGTCTCGCCGCTCGTGGGTCTCGGTGGTGAGGAGTCCGCCCTCGTCCCGGCGGTCGTGATGGCGTGCGCCTCGGTGCTCGCGTTCACCGCGAGCAGGCTGGCGCGCCGGACCTGAGGCTCAGTCGTCTGTCTCGACGTCGACCGCCACGTCGTACAGGAGGCGGCGGAGCCACACACCGGCCGGGTCCCCGGCACGGCGCGGGTGCCAGTGCGCCGCCTCGGTGATGCGAACCGTGTCGAGCGGGGTGGCGGCGATGACGAGGTCGAGCATGTCCACGCAGCGCCCGGCCAGCCGGCCGGGCACGAACGCACACATGTCGGTGCCGGCCACGGCGAACGGGAGCGTGAGCAGGCTGGTCACCTGGACCAGCACCACCCGGTCGGCCAGCCCCTTCTCGGCCACCGCGATCTCCAGGGGCCGCTGCCTGTCCTCGGCCGAGAGGAACTCGGCGACCGCGTGCGGCATCGCCCTCAGGTCCTCGAGCGAGAGGGCGCCCTCGCGCAGACGCGGGTTGGTGCGGGCGACGACGCACACCAGCTCGTCGGTGAAGATCGGCTGGGTCCGGCCGGGCAGGTCGAAGCCGAGCGGCACCACGATCAGGTCGCGGCGCATGAGCTGGACCTCGAACTGGTCCCTCGACGGCGGCACGCTGTCGAAGGAGACCGAGCAGCCGGGTGCCTGCTCGCGCAGCAGTCGCGTCAAGGGCTCGGAGAGCACCGTCATGGCGTACTCCGACATGCTCACGTCGAACTGCTTGGTGCTCGACCGCGGACTGAACTCGCGCTGGTTGCCCAGCAGGGCCTCAGCCGCCTCGACTGCCTCCGCGACGGCTGGGCGGAGCTCCTCCGCCAGCGGTGTCAGCTCGAAGCCACGCCCGGAACGGACCAACAGCTCGTCATCGAAGTGCTTGCGCAGCCGGGCGAGCGCTCCACTCATCGCCGGCTGGCTCATCGTCATCCGGGTGCCGGCGTGCGTGAGGTTCCGCTCCTCGAGCAGGGCGTGCAGCGAGAGGAGCAGGTTCGCGTCCACGTCGCGCAGGCCCTCGGTCACCCGTCGATCGTATTGCTTCGCACGTCGATCGGGAGTTTGCGCGAGACTGGGCGGCATGGCGCTCGGTGGCACCGATCTCAACCTGTTGCTCCCTCTCAAAGTCCTGCTCGAAGAGGGCAACGTGACGCGAGCCGGCCAGCGTCTCGCGCTCAGTCAGCCGGCGATGAGCGCCGCGCTCGCCCGGCTCCGTCGCAAGTTCGACGACGAGCTCTTGACTCGCAGCGGGAGGGAATACGAGCTGACCCCCTTCGCCCTCGAGCTGCTCCCCGAGGTCCAGCACGCGCTCCGGCTGATGGGCCAGGCACTCCACGTCGACGAGGGCTTCGACCCTGCGACTAGCGGACGCACCTTCCGGCTCACGATGAGCGACTACGCGATCGCGATCGTGCACGATCCGCTGGTCGCACGGGTCAGCGAGCTCGCTCCCGGCGTACGGCTGAAGATCGACCATCTCGGTCCTGATGCCCGCACCTCGGACCGCATCCTGCTGGAGTACGACGCGCTGGTGGCGCCGCTGGGCTTCGGCTTCCCGGGAGACTCACGACCCCTGTGGCGCGACCGTATGGTGTGCCTCGTCGACGGGCGCCGGCACGACATCGAGGACGGCGGACTCTCGGTCGAGGACCTGGCTGCGCTGCCTCACGCCGTGGCGTCCTTCGGACCGGGCATCCTGACGCCGGTCGACCGGATCTTCGGCGAGCTGGGCATCGACCGGCGGATCCAGGTCAGGGTCGCGGGCTGGTTGCCGCTGCCGTTCGTGGTGGAAGGCACCGACCTGGTGGCCGTGGTGCCGGAGCGGCTGTCCAGGATCCACACGCGCGGCGACGGGCCTCTCGTTCAGGTGGAGCCACCGTTCCCGCAGGTCCTCCTGGCGGAGGGCTACTGGTTCGCACGTGACCGGCTGGCCGACCCGGCGCACCAGTGGCTCTTCGCGCGGCTTGACGAGCTGGGGGAGGTGCTGGCTCCGGACAACCCGTAGCTACCCCCAGTGGTTGGCGTTCCGCGCCCCCTCGGGACCGGCGAGGTAGCCGACGAAGAGGCCTTCGGGGTCGCGGGCCTCGCGGATCTGCTGGAGGCGGGCCCAGTGCTCGTCGGACATGAACTTCACCTGGCGACGGGAGAGGTCGCCGTCGCCGAGGTACTGCCCGACCGTGACGGGCTCCAAGTCGGCCATCGCCTGTCGCAGCCAGGCCTGGTGAGCCTCGTCCTCGGACGGATCCTCCCAGAGCACGTAGCTCGCGAGGTAGATCTCGGACTGCACCGAGAACGCCATGTCGGGCAGCTGCCTCAGCGGCGCCATGCTGAACCAGATCGTGAACGCCTTGTCGTTGGGCAAGCTGGTGTAGGCGCGTCGCATGGCCGGCAGCACCTGCTCGACAGGCCCGGACAGCCAGGCGTTGTCGACGGCCCAGCGATGGCCCTCGGGGTTGTCGGTCAGCTGCCGCTTCCGCTGCTCCTCGAGCGTGGTCGGCACGGCGTCGAGCACGAGGAGCGCGCGGTCGAGGGCTGGGTTGGTGCGGAAGGGCGCGAGCGCCGCATCCGCCTCGGCCGCATCGGCGACCAGAGCCACACCGGTGACCAGCAGCACCGGTTCCTCCGACAGGGAGCGGTCGGTCTTGGTGAGTGCGACGATCTCGACCGTGTCCGCGACGCTGGCGTGCGTCCGGTGCAGCCAGGTCATCACTTCGTCGAACTGCTGCAGGGGGAACGCCTGTACCGTCTGCGCCACGTGACCAGGCGCGGGGAGCGTGCGGAGGTGGAAGCGCGTCACCACCCCGAAGAATCCGGGGCCCGCACCTCGCGCGGCCCAGTAGAGGTCGGCGTTCTGCGTGCTGTCGGCACGAACCAACTCGCCTTCCGCGGTGACGACGTCGATCGCCTCGAGGTACTCGGCTGCCCAGCCCCAGCCCCTGGCGTTCCAGCCCTGGCCGCCTTGGAGCAGGAAGCCGCCCAGTCCCACGGTGGGGCAGTGCCCCCCGACGAAGAACCGGCCGCGCGCGTCCAGGTAGGGCGCGAGCACCGATCCGCCCTTGACGGCGGGGGAGACGCTGACGATCCCGGTGGCCTCGTCGTACGCGATGTCCTGCAGGACACCCAGGTCGATGACCAGAGCCTCCTCGCGCACCGACCACTGGGCCCAGCTGTGACCGCCGGAGCGGACGGCCACCTGCCAGCCCCGCTCGCGCGCCAGCCGTACGCCGAGGACCACATCCTGCTCGGTGGCCGCTCTCAAGACGGCCGCAGGCTGCCGGTCGGTCAGCCGTCGGTTGAAGATCCGGTGCACCCTCGCGGTGTCGAACCGCGCGTCATCACGCAGCAGCAGCCCGCCGGTGAACGCGTCGAGGTCGATGGCCATCAGGCTGGAGCGATCAGGGCGTGCAGGGTCTGGCCCATGATCCGCCCGGGGTCCGCGCCGGGTGTCTCGGGATGGATCTCCCACTCCGCGAGCTGAAGGCTGTTGTCCAGCACCATCCGGACGCGGGGCAGCCGGCGTTCCATGAACTTCTGCAGCACCTCGTCGATCCCGTCACCGGTGGTGAGCATCTCGGCCAGCACCACCGCGTCCTCGGCGCACATCGCGGCACCCTGCGCGATCAGCGGCGGGCAGGCGTGGGCCGCGTCACCGATGACGATCGACCGTCCGCGGTACCACGGGTCGTCGACGAGGACGGCCTCGATGTACTGGTAGTTGACGACCGCGTCGTCGGCGACGCTGTCGCGCACCTCGCCCCACACTCCGCCGTACCCCTGACCGTGCTCCTTGAGTGTGGCGCCGTTCGGGTGCTCGCCGACGAAGGTACGGTCCAGCTCCCCCTCGAGCAGGAAGGCGTAGCAGAGGTCCTCCGAGATAGGCGTGTAGCCGGCCTTGTACTTCGGGCCGCCGTAGTAGACGGCGGAGGCGTCCATCGCCGCGGGCCTCTCGGCCACGACGCGCCAGATGCCCATGCCGACGTGCCGGGGCTCGACGTCGATGCCGATCATCGCCCGCACCTTGCTGCGGATGCCGTCGGCGCCGACGAGGAGGTCGACCGTCTCGACGGAGCCGTCGGACAGCGTGGCGGTCACGGAGTCGCCGTTGTCCTGGATGTCGGTGACGGTCGTGCCGAGACGTACGTCGACGCCGGCCTCGGTGACGTGCCGGGCGAGCACATCGGCGACGTGCGAGCGGAGGGCACCCATCGTCGGGGGAACCTCTGAGCCGCCCATCGGAGGCGTGGGCATCTCCATGATCTGGTGGCCGTCGGAGCTGAACATCCGAAGCTTGTCGAAACCGTAGCCCTGCTCGGCGATCTCGTCGAAGACACCGACCGCGTGGAACGCCTTGAGCGCGTTGCCCTGCAACGTGATGCCGTGCCCGACGCCGGTCCACGCCTCACGGATCTCGGCGAGGACCACTTGGACGCCCTTCTGCGCGAGGGCGAGCGACAGGACGCTGCCGGTGATACCACCACCGACGACGAGGACTCGCTGGGTCTGGGACGCGGACATGTGAAGCTCCTTCTAGGAAACCCTCGATGGACTGCAGATGGTCGGCTCAGGCCGCGAACTGGGACGGGCGGGCGCCGGTGATCCACCCGACGATGTGGTCGGTCTCCGTCTCGTCCATCCGTACGTCGGCGACCTTGCTGCCTCTGTTGAGGACGACCACGCGGTCGGCCACCTCCTGGCAGAGCGGCAGGTTGTGCGTGACGAGCACGATGGCGATGCCCTGCGCGGCCATCCGGCGGATGAGCGCCTCGACGAGCTTGGTCTGCTCGTAACCCAGCGCCGCGGTGGGCTCGTCCAGCAGCAGTACGCCGTTCGTCTCCCCAGAGACGCGGATCGCGCTGCGGGCCAGCGCGACGACCTGCCGCTGACCGCCCGACAGCATCTCCGTCGGGCGGGTCATCGGCGCCGTGCGGACGCCGAGCCGGTCGAGCTCGGTCTCGGAGCGCTTGCGCATCGCCTTGCGGTCCACGAAGCCGAGCCAGCCGAGCGGCCCCTTGCGCAGGATCTCCCGGCCGATGTTCAGGTTGGTCGAGATGTCCTGGGCGTCGACGAGCGCCAGGTCCTGGTACACCATCTGGATGCCTGCGGCGGCGGAGTCGCTGGGAGCGTGGAAGTGGACCTCGTCGCCGCGGACCTTGATGGTCCCGGCGCTCGGGCGGTGCGCGCCGGACATCACCTTCAGCAGGGTGGACTTGCCGGCGCCGTTGTCGCCGAGGAGTCCGACGACCTCGCCCGGGTTGACGTGGACGTCGATGCCGGCCAGTGCGCGGACGTAGCCGTAGTGCATGTCGATGCCGCTCAGCTCGAGCGCGGGCGCCGTTGCGGGGTTGGTTCCGGCGGTCATGTCATCCCTGCTTCTTGTGGACGGAGAGGTTGGCGCTGGCCATGAGGCGGTTCGACACGCTGTTCTGGATGACCCGCTCGAGGACGAGCGACCCGAGCAGCAGTGCCCCGGTCGTGGCCGTGGCCCAGTAGGGCTGGATGCCACGGATGGTGAGGCCGTTGGAGATGGTGGCCAGGATCAGCGCGCCGACGAGCACGCGCGGGAGGCTGCCACGGCCGCCCGTCAGTGCGACACCGGCCAACGCGACCGCGGTCAGGGCGTTGAAGATGATGCTGGGGCTCGCCTCGGGCGTCGCCTCCGTCGTGATCGCGGTCGTGACCAGTCCGCCGAGAGCGGCGCAGAGTCCCGAGATCACGAAGCCGAGCACCTTGTAGCGGTCGCTGTTGATGCCCGAGCGGCGGACCGCCTCGGCGTTGCCGCCGACGGCCATCAGCCGGATGCCGTCACGGGTTCGGGTGAGGAACACGAAGCCCACGAAGAACAGCGCGGCGACGATGTAGACCGGGGCCGGGATCCCGGCGTACCGGTGGGTGCCCATGAACTCGAGGTCGGTGAGACCGGGGAAGGTGTAGCCCTTGACGATGACCGCCGCCAGGCCGGACAGCACCGAGAGCGTGCCGATCGTGACGATGATCGGGTTGAAGCCGCACAAGGTGATGAGGCCGTTGAACAGTCCGACGACCACGCCGCAGCCGAAGCCGGCGAGCAGCGAGAGCCAGGTCGGCTGGCCGTTGATCATCAGCCATCCGGTGACACAGGACGAGAAGGCGGCCGTACCCGGAAGGGAGAGGTCCAGCACCCCCGTCATCACGCCGAAGCCGACGCCGGCGGCGAAGATCGCGGTGAGCGCTGCCGCGTTGGCGACGAGGAGTGCGTTGTCCCAGGTCGCGAAGTACGGCGAGCACCAGAACGAGAAGGCCACGATGATCAGGCCCCAGAGGACGAAGATGCCGCGGTCCCGCACGAAGACGAGGAGCGACACCATGCGGGGCATGTCGTGGCCGGTGGGGACCGGCACCGCCGCCGCCGGAGCGGCGGAGGTGGCGGTGGTGGGGTCGGGGTTGGCGGTCATGGTCACTGTGAGCTTCCCGCCGTGATGACCTTCTGCGGAACCGTCAGCTGGAGGCCGACCTTGGTCGGGTCCGCGATCATCTGCACGAGGGTGTCGAAGGACTGCACCATGTCGTCCTGGAACTGCAGGGCCACCGAGGCATAGATCTTGCCGTCCTTGACGGCCTTGAGCACCTCGTCGTTGCCGCCGCCCTCGACGATGCACGGGGCGTCCTTGCCGGCCGAGGCGAAGGCGCCGAGCGCACCGAGCGCGGCCTCGTCGTTGACCGCCAGCACGGCATTGGCGTCAGGGTTGCCCTGGAGTGCGCTGCCGATGTCGGTCTGCGCCTTGGCGCGGTCCGAGGTGATGGTCTTGGCGACGATCTTGACGTTCGGGGCGGCCGCTGTGAGCGCGTCCATGAGGGCCTTCTCGGAAGCCTCCTTGCCGGCGGTCCCGGGGCCGGACTGCGCCCAGATGACGTTCGCCTTGCCGTCCAGCTTCTCGTTGATGCACTTGCCCATCGCCTCGCCCAGGGCCTGGCCGCCGGCGGCGTAGTCGATGGTGTCGAAGGTGATGCCCGGCTGGGGGCCGCTCAGCCCGTAGTCCGCCGGGACGCCGTTCACGAGTAGCGCGACCTTCTTCTCCTGCGCCGTCTTGACCAGGTCGGCAAGAGCTGCCGGCTGGATCGCGATGACCCAGGCACCGGCGACGCGGCCGGACTCGATGACGCTCTTCAGGTCGGTGACCTGCTTCTGCGGGTCGAGGTTCGGGTCCTGGACGATCACCTGGTAGCCCTTGCTGCCGCCGTAGCCCTTGACGCCCTCTGAGAGTCCCTTCATGGCCGGGATCTTCAGCGCGAGCGGCGAGAACGCGATGGTCTTCTTGCCGGCACCGTCCCCGCCGGCGGTGGAGCCGCTCGCCGGCTGGGTGTCACCCGAGCCACAGGCGGCCAGCGCCATCAGACAGCCGGCGGCGGCAGCCGCGACCGCCGTACGGCGGTGCCGGCGAGTGAGGTTGAGAGATTTCACGGCTTCTCCTCGAAGTCAGATCTGTGACGGCTGCCACGTTCGCAATCGGTGCCAGAACACCACGCCCCGGGAAGCGCCGGAAGCAAGCGATCCGGATGGGTGGCATCACCCGGGGACATACCTGTCCGGCGTGGATGCCAGGCATCAACAACCGCTCTTTCCCCCGGTGGCGGACCCCGACTTAGCGTCGAGACATCGACCGACCCACCACCCCCCACGAGCTGCAAGGAGCCCCCATGGCCTACGTCGTCAGCGCGACCTGGACCGCCGAGCCCGGCAAGGAGGCGATCGTCCTCGACGCGATCCAGAAGTTGACCCCGCCCTCGCGCCACGAGCCGGGCAACCGCTTCTACCAGGCCTACCAGGACCCGGCGGAGCCGGCCGTGTTCCACCTGTTCGAGATCTACGACGACGAGGACGCGTACGCCGCGCACGGCTCGTCCCCGCACTTCAAGGAGTTCGGCCTCGAGCAGGCAATCCCGGTGCTCGCCGAGCGCGAGCGTGCCTTCTACGACACGATCGGCTGAACCGTCGTGCGACTCGCCGCCTTCCGCCTGGACCAGGACCCGGCCGGCGTACGTCGGGTGGGCCTCGTCGTCGGTGACCGCGCCACATGGTGGATCCACCCCTTCCCGGAGGGGACCGACCTCCTCGGACTGCTGGCCGCCGAGCCTGCCGCCCGCGAGGAGGCGGCGGACGCCGCAGCTCAGCACGACGGCCTCCGCCCCGAGCAGGTCGTGCTGCTGCCGCCGGTGTACCCGGTGGCCATGCGTGACTTCCTCACCTTCGAGGCGCACGTCGAGGGCGTCAGCAAAGGCATGCAGGGCGCCACGCACGTGCCGGAGGAGTGGTACGCCGCACCGTCGTTCCTGTTCATGGCGCCCCACGCCGTGCACGGGCCGTACGACGAGGTCGCGATGCCCCCGGACACCGCGAAGCTGGACTTCGAGCTCGAGATCGCCGCGGTGATCTGCAAGGACGTCCGCAACGTGACCCCCGAGCAGGCGAAGGCCGCCATCGGCGGCTACTGCGTGATGAACGACTGGTCCGCGCGTGACGTGCAGGGCCGCGAGATGAAGCTCGGCCTCGGCCCCTCCAAGGGCAAGGACTTCGCGACCACGATCGGCCCCTGGGTCGTGACGGCCGACGAGTTCGACGACCTCCGCGACGAGGACGGCTTCCTCGACCTCGCCATGGAGGTCCGCGTGAACGGCGTCCCAGTCGGCTCGGATCGCTCGTCGCACATGGGCTGGTCCTTCGAGCAGATGGTGTCCTACGCCTCCCGCGCGTCATGGGTGAAGGCGGGCGAGGTGCTCGCCTCGGGGACCTGCGCGACGGGCGCGCTGGCCGAGACCTGGGGGCGGACGGGTGAGCTGAACCCGCCCCCGCTGCAGGTTGGCGACGTGGTCGAGATGACCATCGACCGACTCGGCTCGATCCGCAACGAGGTCGTCGAGAGCCACGAGCAGGTTCCCCCGATCGTGCCGGCCCGGCGCCGGGTCAAGGAGGGGGTGTGACCATGCAGGTCACGCAGGTCACGCAGGTCACGACGGTCGACCCGGCGACAGGGTCGGTGCTCGGGCACTACCCGGCTGACGGCTGGGAGGAGATCGATGCCGCGCTCGCCGAGGCGACGGCGGCCGCCACGCTCTGGGCGGGCGCGCCCCTCGACGACCGGCTCGCCCTGCTCCGGCGGGTCGGCAAGCTGCTGACCGAGCGCCGTGACGAGTACGCCGCGCTGATCACCGCCGAGATGGGGAAGCCGGTCACGGAGTCGCTGGCCGAGGTGGACAAGTGCGCCTGGAACTGCACGGTCGTGGCCGAGCTCGCTCCCGGCTGGCTGGCGGACCACGAGCTCTCGAGCAGCGCCCTCAGGTCCTGGGTCAGCTACGAGCCGCTGGGCGTCGTGTTCGCGGTGATGCCGTGGAACTACCCGTTCTGGCAGGTCCTCCGCTTTGCCTCCGCCGCGATCGCGGCCGGCAACGCAGCGGTCCTCAAGCACGCCCCCAACGTCACGGGGTCGGCGCTCGCCGTACAGCGGCTGTTCGCCGACGCCGGCGCACCCGCCGGACTCTTCCGCGCGCTGGTCGTCGCGGAGGAGCAGGTCCCCGAGCTCACCGAGCGCATCGTCTCCGACCGCCGCGTCTCCGCGGTCACCCTGACCGGGAGCGAGCGCGCCGGCGCGGCCGTCGCGGCCGCGGCGGGCTCCGCGCTCAAGAAGTCGGTCCTGGAGCTCGGCGGGTCGGACCCCTTCGTCGTGCTCGACGACGCCGACCTCGAGACCGCGTCCGCCGCGGCGGCCCGCTCCCGGTTCGGCAACGCCGGGCAGAGCTGCATCGCAGCCAAGCGCTTCATCGTCGCCGAGGCGGTGGCCGACGAGTTCGTCCGGCACTTCGTCGAGCGGGTCGCGCTCCTCCAGGTCGGCGACCCGACCGACCCGAGGACCACGATCGGCCCGATCGCCCGGCCCGACCTGCGCGAGTCCCTGGACCGTCAGGTGCGGCAGACCGTTGCGCAGGGTGGGACCCTCGTCACCGGCGGGCACGCCATCGACGGCCCGGGCAGCTTCTATGCACCCACCGTGCTCGACCACGTCGTGCCCGGCATGACTGCCTTCACCGAGGAGACCTTCGGGCCGGTGGCCGCCGTCGTGCGTGCACGCGACGACGGCCACGCGGTCGAGCTCGCGAACGCCACCGACTTCGGCCTCGGCGCCTCGGTCTGGAGCCGCTCCGAACGCGGCCTCGCCGTCGGTCGGCGGATCCGCTCAGGCGCGCTCTTCGTCAACGCGATCGTCGCGTCCGACCCGCGGCTGCCGTTCGGCGGTGTCGGCCGCAGCGGCTACGGACGCGAGCTCTCGGCCGAGGGCACCCGCGAGTTCACCAACATCCGCACCGTCTACGTAGGGGAGGGCACGTGACCAGCCTCGACCACACCTTCGACCATGTCGGCCTGACCGTCGGAGACCTCGACGCGATGACCCGCTGGTACACGCACGTCCTCCGGCTGAGCGTCGAGTTCGAGTTCGCCCTCGACGAGCTGGACTTCCGCGGCGTCATGCTGGGTAGCGTCGACGGGCACCGCATCGAGCTGCTGCACCGCGACGGCAACCGGGCCGGCCTGCAGGCCGCGAGCCCGGTCGAGGCGGCGCTCACCCGCGGCTTCGGCCACATCGCCCTCGACGTCGCCGACGTCGACGTGACGTACGCCGAGCTGCTCGATGCCGGGGCTACGGAGCGGATGTCCCCGCGGCCGTCGCCGGAGCCCGGCGTACGCATGGCCTACGTCGCGGACCCGGAGGGCAACCTCATCGAGCTGCTCGACCGCACCGCAGCGAGGAGCAAGCCGTGACCGGCAGGCTCAGCGGCAAGGTCGCGCTCATCACCGGGGTCGGTGGTGGCATCGGCGCGGCAGCGGCTGCCCGCTTCGCCGCCGAAGGTGCCCGCGTCGTGGGCTGCGACCTCGACGCCGACGGGGCTGCCCGCACCGAGGGGGAGGTGCGCGCCGCAGGCGGCGAGATCGAGGTCATGGGCGGGGTGGACCTCGGGGACGCGGGCCAGGCCCGGGCCTGGGTCGACAAGGCGGTCGCGACGTACGACGGGATCGACGTCCTCTTCAACAACGCGTCCGCCCAGCGCTTCGGCGCGCTCGACGAGCTCAGCGTCGACGACTGGGACTTCACGATGCGCAACGAGCTGAACCTCGTCTACTACACCGTGCGCGCGGCCTGGCCCCACCTCAAGGCGTACGGCGGCGGCTCGATCATCAACGTCGGGTCGATCGCTGCCCTGCGCGGCGTGGAGTTCATGCCGCAGAACGCGCACAGCGCTGCCAAGGGCGGTGTCATCGCGCTGACCCTGCAGCTCGTCGTCGAGGGCGGGCCCCTCGGCATCCGGTCCAACGTGATCAGTCCCGGCCTGGTCGAGACTCCCAACACCGCGCCGATGCTCGCCGACCCGCCGGAACGGCTGCGTCGGATCGTGCTCGACCGCATCCCTCTGGGCCGCCACGGGCGACCGGAGGACATCGTCAACGCCGCCGTCTTCCTCGCCTCCGACGAGTCCTCGTGGATGAGCGGCGCCAACCTCGTCGTCGACGGCGGCGGCTCGGCCCTCGGGTAAGCGCCACGTGACCAAGAACGCGAACCCCACCCAACCAGGAGAAGCACGATGAGCAACCTGAACGAGTTCGGCATCACCCACCTCCGGCACGTCGACCTCGCCGTGCCCGACTACGACACCCAGCGCACGTTCTACAAGGACACGTGGGGTCTGACCGAGGTCGGCACGGACGGGGATCTGTCCTACCTGGCGGCAGAGGGGTCGCCGGAGCAGTACATCATCCGGCTGCGCAAGGCGACCGAGAAGCGGCTCGACCTCATCTCGTTCGGCGCCGGGAACGAAGGGGCGGTCGACGCGCTCGCGGCCAAGCTCGGCACCGAAAGCATCCAGCTGGTGAACCAGCCGGACAAGCTGCAGACCGCGGGTGGCGGCTACGGCTTCCGGTTCTTCGACATCGACGGACGCACCGTCGAGATCTCGACCGGCGTGGAGACGCGGCAGTATCGCGCGATCGAGGAGGGCGAGGCGATCCCGGTGCGCATCTCCCACGCGGTGATGAACTCCAACGACCCGAACCGCACCCGTGACTTCTACGAGAAGCACCTCGGCTTCAAGCTGAGCGACACGCTCTGGGGCGCGCACATGGGCGAGATGATGCACTTCATGCGGTGCAACGACTGGCACCACAGCCTCGCCATCGCGCGCGGGCCGCACACCTCGGTCCATCACGTTTCCTTCGAGATGCGCGGGCTGGACGAGTACATGCGCGGCACCGGCCGCGTGATGCGCGCCGGCATCAAGAAGGTGTGGGGTCCCGGGCGTCATCTGGCGGGCAACAACACGTTCTCCTACTTCATCGACCCGAGCGGCAACACGATGGAGTACACCACCGAGCTCCAGCGGCTCGAGTCCGACGTGTGGCACCCCTCGGTGCACGACATCGCCGACCCGAACGTCCAGGACCAGTGGGGGACCGCCGACCCCATGAGCGAGATCATCGCCAGGGAGAGCTTCAACGACCCCGACCGCGGCGTCTTCGTCGCGCCCCCTGTCTGATGGCCGCGGGAGCCGTTGACGGCAAGGTCGTCGTCGTCACCGGCGGCGCCCGGGGACAGGGCGCCGCCGAGGTGGCGGCGCTTGCCCGAGCCGGCGCCACCGTCGTCGCCACCGACGTGCTCGACGAGGACGGTCGGGCACTGGCGAAGGAGCTGACCGAGGCGGGCTTGGACGTCAGCTACCGCTCGCTCGACGTTCGCGACCCCGAGGGCTGGGAGGCTCTGGCAGTCCACCTGCGTGACGGTCACGGCCGGGTCGACGCCCTGGTGAACAACGCGGGCGTGGCTGGTCGTGACCGGCTGCCGAACGTCGACCTCGACACCTGGCACCGGACCTTCGACATCAACGTCACCGGGCCGCTGTTGGGGATACAGGCGGTAGTCCCGCTGATGGCGCCCGGCTCCACGATCGTCAACGTCTGCTCGGTCGCCGCCCTGAGCGGCCATGTCGCCGCGGCGTACACGGCGAGCAAGTGGGCATTGCGCGGGCTGACTCGGACAGCGTCGCTGGAGCTCGGCGCGCGGGGCATCAGGGTCAACGCCGTCATGCCCGGCCTGGTCGAGACGCCCCTCATGGAGAACGCCTCGCCGGCCTTCCGGGTGGCGGCCCTCGCGGAGATCCCGCTGGGTCGCACGGGCACGGTGGACGACATCGCGCCACTGATGGTCTTCCTTGTCTCCGACGCCTCGGCGTACATGAACGGCGCCGAGCTGGTCGTGGACGGTGGACTCACCGCCCATGTCTCGCACAAGGGCATCGCGGATGCGATCGGAGGCGCGTCGTCATGAGGCTGGCGACGGCTGAGCAGGAGGGGCGTCGATTCGGGGCGGTCGTCGGCGACGAGGGGCTGCACCCTCTGCCCGACGGTCTGACGGTCGACGAGCTCGTGCGAGCCGGTCTCGAGCGGGCGCTCGAGCTGGCAGCCCCCGCATCCAGGGAGCGACCGCTGGCCCTGTCGGACGCGCAGCTGCTCGCGCCACTGTCGCCGACAAGCGTGCGTGACTTCGTGACGTTCGAGTCCCACGTGGTCGGAGTCCGGCGGAGCATCGACAAGGCGACCGGCGTCCCCGAGGCCTGGTACGACGCCCCGACGTTCTACTTCACCAACCCGCACGCGATCGTCGGCGACGGCGCATCGGTCCGCCGGCCGTGGGGCTGCCGCGCCCTCGACTTCGAGCTCGAGGTCGCCTGCGTGCTGGGGGCGGGAGGGTCCTCGCTGACCGAGCAGGACGCCGACGACGCCATCTTCGGCTACACGATCCTCAACGACTGGTCCGCCCGCGACATCCAGGGGCGCGAGATGCAGACCGGTCTCGGGCCGGCCAAGGGCAAGGACTTCTGCACCTCACTGGGTCCGTGGCTCGTCACCGCGGACGAGGTGGCCGACCGCATGGACCCCGACGGGTTCCTCGACCTCGCCTGCAGCGTCAGCGTCAACGGCAGCGAGATCGGGCGGGACCGGCTGGCACACATGGGCTGGAGCTTCGCCACGATGGTCGCCTATGCCTCCCGCGACTCCGTGGTCCTCCCCGGCGACGTGCTCGCCTCCGGCACCACTGGCGGGGGTGGCTGCCTGGCCGAGCTGTGGGGTGGTGCTGGGGAGCAGGTGCCGCCACCGCTGGAGCCCGGTGACGTCGTGGCCATCACCGTCGACCGGCTGGGCACCCTCACCAACACCGTCATCGAGGGCGCCCCGTGGCCAGTCCTCACCCCATTTCGACCCGCGCGGGTCCACACAGAGAGCAGCTGAGATGTTCGAGTACTTCCCTGGCAACTACATCTGGAACCTCGGCGTGGTCGCCACGCTGAACAGCGGTGGCACCATCGACGAGGTCGACCGGGCGTGCCGTCCGATCCGCGAGCTTGCGCAGCAGGGCTCGGACGTCGGCACGCAGGAGTTCATGGTGTCGTGGCGTCGCGTGGCCGACCAGATCGAGGAGCAGGCACTCGAGGCGGAGAAAGCCGGGCACCTGCGGACGGCCGGGCAGAAGTACTTCCGGGCGGCGGCATACCTCTGCCAGGCCGAGCGCATGCTGAGCAACTCCTCGCCGGACCGCGTGCCGACGTACCGGCACCTGCTGGAGCTGATGGAGAAGTCCTTCGAGCTGGTCGACCCGGCGACCTCGCGCGTCGAGATCCCGTTCGAGGGCACGTCGTTGCCGGCGTACTTCACCAACGCCAGCAGGGACGGCGAGCCGGTGCCGGTCATGATCATGTGGAACGGCCTGGACTCTACGAAGGAGCACATGTACACCTCGGGCTGGCCGACGGAGATGGCCGCACGCGGTATCTCGGTGCTGCAGGTGGACTGCCCCGGGTCGGGTGAGGCGCTCCGCCTACAGGACCTCACGTCCCGCGTCGAGACCGAGGAATGGGCCCGGGCCATCGTCGACTACCTCGAGACGCGGTCCGACGTGCGGCTCGACCGGATCGGCCTTGTCGGCTGGTCGCTCGGCGGGTACTACGTCCCCCGGGCCGCGGCGTTCGAGAAGCGGCTGGCGCTGGCCGTCGCCTGGGGCGCCAACCACAACTGGGGCGAGGTGCAGAAGAAGCGCCTGGAGCGCGAGGGCGAGAACCCGGTCCCGCATTATTGGGAGCACGTGCTCTGGGTGTGGGGCGAGACGGACCTCGACACGTTCATCGAGAAAGCCGGGCGGATCAACCTGAACGGCGTCGTTGAGCAGATCACCTGCCCGCTGCTCATCACACACGGGGAGGGCGACCGGCAGATCAACGTGGCTTACGCGCACCAGTCGTTCGAGCAGGCGGTGAACACGCCCAGGAAGGAGCTGCGGATCTTCACCCCGGAGGAGGGCGGCACCGAGCACTGCGGGCTCGACCACCTGCCGCACGTCGCGGCGTTCACCGCGGACTGGATCGAGGATACGCTCGCCGACCTGGACGCGGCCACGAAGGAGAGTCGATGAACACCAAGCAGGGCCGGATGGCCACCGACCGCCCCGAGCGCTACGCCAAGCAGCTCGCCAGCCACTGGGCCAAGCGCGGGAAGCAGTACGACGACGGCGAGGCGACGGTGCTGCACTTCGAGACCGGCCAGGTCGTCTCGCTCCGGCCCGTGCCGGGCGCACTCGAGGTCGAGGTGTCCGTGCCCGAGGAGGGCGACGTCGATCGCTTCGCTCAAGTCGTGAAGGAGCACCTCGAGCGCTTCGGGCAGCGGGACGAGCTCGACGTGGTGTGGTCCTGAGCTAGCTTCGTGGAATCCGACACTGCCCGCTACCACGAGAAGTCGTTAGAACCCCGGTCCTCAAAGGGACCGGGGCTCTTTCTCTCCCAAGACAAGGCACCGTACGGTCGCTCCTGCTTCAGGAGCGCCTGAGGCGTGCCTTCGTCGTGTGTCGTCGGTCAGGTCGTGGCTGATCGACCGGAGTCGCGATATCGCTCTCTGTTACGTCGGGGCGCCGGTGGCGGCACGAGCCTGAAGTCGGAGGTTCTAACCGACCGCCTTTGTTCGCATCTCCGCTCGGCGAGAAGGGAGGCGAGCAGGTCCTCATCGAGCAGACGACGAAAGGCCCGCTCTCGGCGGCATCGGACTCATCTCCGCCACCAAAACCGGCACCCCGTGACGCGCTGGACATACTCGGTCAGGGCTGGTGGTGTACCCAGTACGGCTAAGTGATGCAGGCTTGGTACCACTACGCGCGGGGGTGTATTCCCTGCTCATCACGCTCACGACCGCTCCGCCGTGGATCGCACGCGGAGGGCGTCGTTGGTGACGCGCAAGCTGGAGAACGCCGGCACATGGCCGCTTCGAACCTGGCGGCTAGCGCAGCCTCGGCAATGTAGTCGACAATGGCGTGCCCACCGAACCAGACCCGCACCCGATGCTTGGAATCATCCACCTGCTGCCGGCTCACTCCAGTCACCCCGTTCCTCACTTGTTCGAGTCTCTGGATGGCACCCAGCACCGGGGATTCGGGATTCTTCCGACTCCGGTGGATGCCTGGCCGCTTCACAAGGTGGTGTGCTGCGGAAATGACTTCGCGGGGGAGTTCGTTCACTCGGTGCCGCGTGCCTATCCTGAACCTACGAATGCCGCACGGCGCGCTTCTAGGCTGTTGCGGGTAGTTGGGTCAGCGTCCCTGAGATTTCGGTAATGAGTCCGCGCGCTTCCCCACCCGCAATTTGCGACTAATGCACTGATCAGTATGCGCCGGTGCTCTGCGCGTCATGGGCTGAACTACGTGGCCTCTAGCAGGTTGCGATTAGCTGCTCGAGCTCAGTTCATCGAGGCTGCGCAAGATGAGATTGCGAGCCTCGCGCCCATATGTTGGCGGCCATCGGAATCTGCCCGCTGGCGGCCACCACGTCACAAGCGCGGCGATGACGGAGGGTGAGCGGTCGCTGGGGCTACCGCCTTAGGAGTTGGCCCAGTTGTCGCTGTCAGCCCAGGTTCGTCGACTCGATACCTGATGCCACCACGACATCGATTGCTCGAAGCTTCGCACTCGTCGAGCGAGGCGCGCGCACGTATCGCGGCAGAACCGGATGGCCGAAGCGCACGCTGTCTGGGGCATGACAAGGCGGATCAGGACCGGCGTGTCACGCCAGGCGCCTGGGCAGACTCACCCGTCGAGTACCTCGCGCAGCCGGGCGGCGAACGAGTCCGGGTCGCCGGTCTGGCCGTACTCCCCGCCCAGGAAGCCGCCATGGTCGCTCGGGAACCTCGTCGGCTCAACCCCAAGGGCATCGGCAACGCAGATCGCGGCGCGTTGCGTGATTAGACCGTCCGACTCGATGCCGTACGCCAGCACTACCCGGGTCGGGGCAGCTTTGATCGCGGCGTAGTCGGGCTCGTATCTGGTGGTGTTGACGATGTGGCCGCGACCGAGCATCGGATCCTCCCGTGAGCCGTCGTCCTCCGTCGGCAACCCGAACTGGGCCGGGTCGGGAGCCGGCCGATCGGTCCAATCGGCGGGGACCTCGCCGCTGTGCATGATCAGACCCAGGAACTTGGCCATCCCCGGACCCAAGCCATCGCGCTCGTAGGTGTCCCGGACATCGTGGACGGCTGCAAGCGCAGTCTCGCGGTCAGGCAATGCCGAGACGAGCGGCGGCTCGTGGGCGACGAGGGTGCGAACCACGTCAGGATGCGCCGCGACGAACGCAAGCATGTTCACGGCGCCACCGCTGCTCGCCAGCACATCGACAGGGCCGGGACCCACGGCGACCTGGATAACCCTGTGGATGTCGTCGGCGTGGGTCTCCGGCGTGGGATCCGCATCGGTGGTGAGTTTGCTGCGCTCGCTCTGCCGCGGGTCGTAAGTGACCACGGTGCGGTCGGTGAAGTGGCCGGCCAACGTCGTGAAGCCGGCGGCGGCCATCGGCGAAGCAACCATCACCAGTGGCGTCTTGTCCGCATCGCTGCCGGGGCGGACGTCATAGGTCAGTAGGGCGCCCGGTGCGTCAATCGTATGGGTCGTGGCTTCGGTCATCTTGGCCTCCTTCGTCCGCGTCGACTCCATGCTGCCCCCGTACCTTGGCGAGGTCGAGGCGCGCGGTCATCGTCATGAGCGGGCGTTGCGTACCTGTGGTCTGCAAGGCTTCGGGCATGCCCGAACCACTCGTCATCCGCATGGAAGAACTCCGCGCCGCACTCAGCCGAGCCTTGATCGCAGCGGAGAAGCGACTTGGAGCAGAGGTGGCTCTGGGGGACGACCACTACTGGCATCTCCCCGTGGACGAAGCGTTCGATATGACCCGGGAGCCTGCGTCGCTGACGGTGGGCCAACTGACTGACGATCTGGAGAACCTTCGCGAGGCAGGCGACGTGGAGCCCGAGACCGCCTGGCATGAACTGTCGCATCTCGTTGGTCTACTCCGTGCATTGGAGCGACTTGCAAGGTCGTAACGCCCTCACATCGGAACGCCCGCGCGTATCGCGGCAGATGAGTGCAAGAGCGCCTAGGCGGCTGGTTGGGTAAGGCGGCCGTGCACGTCGAGGGTGAGTTCCAACGCGGCAAGGGCGCTGGCGGGTTCGATGATGTTGTCGGCTCGCCCGGTGAGGCAGGCCAGTACGTGGTCGATCATCGCCTCGTAGGGGCTGGTGCCGGGCAGGTCGATGGGGTGCTCTCCGTCGGCGGTGGTCTCGGTCAGGGTGCTCGGGCCTTGGCCGGTGTACCCGGCGCGCATTTCGTATTCGAGCACCGCGTCGGTGAAGGTGGCGCGGTAGCCGCCGCGGATCTCGTAGGGCTGCGGCATGAGCGACGAACTGGTGAGTCGGGCTACGACTTGCGGGTAGCCGAGGAGGACAACGGCGGCCGAACCGCGGCCGGCCGGGCCTTCGGTGCCGGCGACGTGGACGGTCTGTGGCCGGCCCAGGAGATCGGTGACCGGGTCGAAGTCGGCGTGCATCATGTCCAGCGCCAGCGTCTGCAGGCCGAGGTCGTATC
>WNGB01002963.1_pt1 | contig 27017 bp, 25 predicted proteins | sample 5400681 | NCBI WGS metagenome assembly WNGB01 (sample SAMN13153367, study PRJNA577476) | soil metagenome | isolation source: 115 cm soil or saprolite under grassland replicate 2 | place: USA:California | collected 2016-06-15
CCACCGGTCTCGCCTTCCAGCGCATCTGCCATCTCGGGCACCACCGGCGGAACCGCTCGGACGTCGAGGTCTTCGACTACGTCCTCCCCGGCGAGAGCCGGCTGGTGAAGACGCTCCAGTGGTACGGCGTCCTGACCGGGATCTACTGGCTGACGCCCCCGTTCGGCTGCCTGCTCTACCTGCTCTGGCCGGGCTTCTTCCGCCTGCCAGAGCGCCTCCGCGGGTCGCGCTTCCTCCGGCAGACCAGCACCGAGGCCATGCTCGCCGGCTTCGAGAACGCTCCGGAGCGCACGATCCGGCTGGAGATCCTCTTCTCGTTCGCCCTCCAGGCCGCCTTCATCGGGCTGCTCGGCCTCACTCCGGCCGGCTGGCTCACCTGCTACGCCGCCTTCGCCCTGAACTGGAGCAGCCTCCAGTACGCCGACCACGCCTTCACCGAGCGGGACGTCCACGACGGTGCCTGGAATCTCCGGGTGAACCGGGTGGTGCAATACCTCTTCCTCAACTACCACCACCACAAGGCGCACCACCAGAACCCCCACGTGCCCTGGCTCCACCTGTCGAAGCACGTGGACTTCACCGAGCCGAGGCCGCGGTTTCTGACGATCTGGCTCAAGATGTGGAGAGGCCCTCGACCCCTGCCTGGAGAGCGGGAGGAGATCAGGGGGTGAGGTTCTATCTCGCCCTCGCCGCGCTCTTCGTCGTCCTCTTCGTCGCGGTCTACGGCGGGACGAGCTGGCTCTCGGTGCATCGCCATACTCCGCCGGCCCCGCATTTCGCCTTCGAGGCGGCGATCCCCTTCGTCCCCGGGATGGCCTGGATCTACCTCACCGTGCCGCTGGCCCTGGCCCTCACCCCCTTCGTCCTGCGCACGCAACGGGAGCTCGTCCCCTTCTTCTTCATCCTGACCGCCGAGCTTCTGGTCGCCGGGGTCTGCTATCTCGTCTATCCGGTGGCGCCCGCCTGGCCGCCGCGGGTGGCGGCGGGATCCGGAGCGGCCGTCTTCCATCTCGCCGACGTTCTCAACCTCGACGACAACGAGCTTCCGTCGCTCCATCTCGCGTTCGCGGCCAGCGTCGTCCTGGTCTTCGGCCGGCGCTGGGGTCCGGCCGGGCGAGCCCTGCTCTGGATCTGGCTGCTCGCCGTCGCGGCTTCGACGGTGATGCTCCACGAGCACCACGTCCTCGACGTGGTGACCGGAACCGCCCTCGGGGTCGTCGCCGTGGCCACGGTCCGGCGGCGGGAGGCGGCGTGAGCGAGACGAGCGGCAAGGTCCTGATCGTGACCGGCGGCTGGCTCACCGGCCAGGAGACGTCCCTCGTCCGCACCGCCCGGAAGGTCTGGGTACAGTGGCAGGCCGCCGAGGAGGCGTGGCTCGACCTGAAGGTGAAGGCGGTGATGGCCGAGCCGCTGCTCGCCGCCCGGCTCGAACGGCTGCGGGGGTCTTCCGAGACGGAGGCGGTCCGCCGCTTCCTCGCCCATCGCGACAACGTCGAGACTCCGCCGCTCACCGAGGTCGTCCTCTCGACCCTGATTCACGAGGCAGGGCTCCCGTACGAGCGCATGCCGGTGGACGCGCTGGTCACCGATCCGGCGGCTGCCGAGCGCAAGCTCGCGGAGACGGGGTGCGTCTTCCTCTCGAGCACCTACCTCCACGACCTCAGCGAGCTCGAGCCGATCGTCCGGCGGCTGAAACGGCCGCACAACCGGATCGTCGTGGGCGGCGCCCTCGCCGGCATCCTTCATCACCAGTGGCAGGGGATGCCGGAGGTGGACCTCCTCGCCGTGGGCTACGGCGAGCGGCTGATCGGTCCGCTGGCCGCCTGGATCCGCTCCGGCTACCGCGACCTGGCGCCGCCGCCCGGAGGCCGGCTCGTCCCTCGCGGCTCCGGCGCCGTCCTCTACAGCGGCGTTCCGGAGGGGACCAGCCTCGACGACCTCCCGCCTCCGGACTGGGAGCTGGCGATGCGCGAGCACGGCAGGCACTTCCGCATGGTCTTTTACGAGAGCGTGCGCGGGTGCCCCTACCGCTGCAACTTCTGCAACTATCCCTTCCTCTTCGACGACACCCGGTTCCGCTTCAAGAGCGCCGAGCGCATCGCCGCGGACTGGGAGCGCTATGCCGACCTCGGCGTCGAGCTGGTCACCTGTCTCGACTCGCTGTTCACCGTGCCGCGTCCGCGCCTGCGCGAGCTCTGCCGCCGGCTGATCGCGAAGCGCCTGCCTCTCCAATGGATCTGCTATGCGCGGGCGGACGATCTGACGGATGAGGAGACCGTCGCGCTGATGCAAGAGGCCGGGGCCTGGCAGGTGCAGATCGGCATCGAGTCGGGTGACCCCGTGCTGCTCGACAACATGGACAAGGCCTGCACCGTCGAGGCGAACGCCCGCGCCCTGGCCAATTGCAGGAAGCACGGCCTGACCAGCGTGGTCAGCCTGATCGTGGGCTTCCCCGGCGAGACCCGGGAGAGCCTCGACCGCACCTATGCGTTCCTGGCCGCGACGCCGCCGGATTTCTACTTCCTGGCCACCTTCAGTACCCGGGTGGCAGGCGTGCCGCTGCTCCTCCCCGAGAACCGCGCGCGCTTCGGTCTGCAGGTGGCGGACGGCCTGCGCAGCATGGCCCCCTATTGGCGGCACGCCACCATGTCCTGCACCGAAGTGGGCCGCCACGTCCGCGAGCTCGACCGCCGGTTGATGCGCGACGGGATCGCGCTCAACGCCGCCCTCTTCTATCCCTCCCTCCTCGCCTACACGCCGGAGCTGCGCGAGCCCCTCCTCGCCTGGCAGCAGCGAGCCGCCACCGGCCATCGACTCCTGGAGCGGAGCTTCGACCTCGCCCACGGCTGGCTCGACCGGCGCCTGGAGCGGGCGGTGCGGGTAGCCTTCTTGCATCCCCTCCCTTCCTGAACGCGCCGCGGGGCGCGGTCAGGAAAGGAGCGCCGAGAATGCCCTACACCGTGATGATCTGGCTCGTCGACCGCGAGCACTCGCCGAGCGCCATCGAAGGCAGGGAGAACCGCTACGACTCGAACCTCACTCCCGGAGCCGCTGCCGGTGTGACCGCCCCGCCGGCGTTCGACCGGCTCAACTACGGCTTCTACGAGAGCGAGAAGGAGGCGGCCCGGGCCCTCGAGGATCTCGCCAGGCAGCTCGAACGCAATGCTCCGGTCCGGGTGGAGAGCGAGAAGCGCATTTTTCTCATCCCCGCCAGCCGGGTCCACTACGCCGTCTGCGAGGAGGTCGTCCGCCCCAAGGACGAGGCCCGCGCGACCCGCGCCCCGGTGCGGCAGGAGGAGCCGCTCGGCGTCGGCGCCTGAGACAGCGAGCCGGCTCGGCTCTTGCAGTCCTGGTGTGGAGGGAGCGGGAGATCAATGAACTTCAAGAAGGAGGTTTCTTCATGGCGATGAAAGCCAGCGAGCTGATGACCAAAAACCCGGCCTGCGTCACCCCCCAGACCACCGTCCAGGAGGCCGCGCGCCTCATGGAGCGCGAGGATGTCGGCAGCCTTCCCGTCGTCGAGAGCCGCGATTCGATGCGTCTCGTCGGCATCGTCACCGACCGCGACCTCGCCCTGCGCGTCGTCGCCCGCGGCGAGTCCGGCAGCACGCCGGTCAGCAGCGCGATGTCGAGCGGCAATCTCGCCTGCGTCCATCCCGAGGACGACCTGGACAAGGTCGAGCACCTCATGGTGGAGCACCAGGTGCGCCGCGTCCCGGTGATCGATCAGAAGAGCTGCATCGTCGGTGTGATCGCGCAGGCGGATCTCGCCCGCGAGCTGCGCTCCGTCGGCCGCAAGGACTTCGGCAAGGTGGTCCAGGAGATCTCGGAGCCGGGGCGGTAGGAAGAACACGGACGAACAGGGACTGACACGGACGAACAGGGACGGCGAGGACACGGAAATCCCCGCTGTCCTTGCCGTCGCCCTCCCGCTATGATCCGGGCAGGAGGGCTTCCCATGCTCTACGACCTCTCCCCCACCATCCGACTCGGCCTTCCGGTCTGGCCCGGCGACACTCCGTTCGACAGCAGCCTCAGCTGGTCCATGGACGCGGGCGCCACCGTCAACGTTTCGCGGATCGTCACCACGCCCCATCTCGGATCGCACGCCGACGCCCCCTTCCATACCGAGCCGCGCGGCGAGACCATGGCCGACCTCCCCCTGGAGCGCTATCTCGGCGCCTGCCGGGTGGTCCGCGTGCCGCCGGTTCCGGTCATCGAGCCCCGGCACGTCGAAGGGATCGACCTGACCAATCCCGGCCGCATCCTGTTCCGGACGGACAGCATCCGCGACCGCAAGACCTTCCCCGAGCGCTTCACCGCCCTGTCGGTCGAGCTCGCGAGCCTCCTCGGCGAGCGCGGCGCCCTCCTGGTCGGCCTCGACACCCCGTCGGTCGATCCGTTCGACAGCAAGACGCTCGACGCGCACCATGCCCTCGCCCGCGGTCGAGTGGCCATTCTGGAAGGTCTGATCCTCGACGGTGTCCCCGAGGGGCTCTACGAGCTGATCGCTCTGCCGCTCAAGCTGGCCGGGCTCGACGCCTCGCCGGTCCGCGCGGTCCTTCGCACGCTAGAATAGCGGCACCACGGAAGGAGATTTCTTGTGAACAGCAAAGAATTCGTCGCGAGTCTGGTCGAGGAGATGGACCGCATCTTCGCACGGCTCGGGGAGACGGATACCCTGGAGTCGGAGTCGGAGGGCAAGGTCGATGTGGTCACGCTGCTCCGTCTCGCCCTCAAAAGCGAGCTCGAGGCGAGCGAGCTGGCCGGCTTCTGGATGCCCACCACCCCGGAGGTGGATGCCAAGATGGTCCTCGCCCTCCAGTGCGGCGACGAGATGAAGCACTACGGGTTGATCAGCCGGCGCCTCGCCGAGCTCGGCGAGGACCTCGCGGCGTTCGATCCCCTGGCAGACGGCCACAGCCCCCTCTACCAGTATCTCCGCGGGCTGCGCTCCACGGTCGAGCGGATCGCCGCCGGCCCGTTTACCAACGAGGCGATCGCCCAGATCCGCAACACGCAGTTCGTCAACTTCTGCCGCTCGGTGGGCGACCCGGGGACGGCCGACCTCTACGCCGACATCATCCAGCCCGAAGAGGCCCACCACCACCACCTCGGGCGGGAGTACCTGGAGAACCACCTGGCGACGCCCGAGCTCCAGGAGCTCGCCGCCGAGGCCGTGCGCAACACGCTGGCCATCGCGGACGAGCTGCGCAATCTGGCCGCCAAGACCACCGGCTTCCTCAGCATCCCGGTTTCCTGAGAGCCCGACCTCATCATGAGCCAAGAGATCAAGACCGTCGCCGTGCTCGGCACGGGCACCATGGGGCGCGGCATCGCCCATGTCTCCGCCCTGGCCGGGTATGTCACCCAACTGTTCGACACCAGCGCCGAGGCCCTGAAGAAGGCCGAGGCCACGATCCATCGCAATCTCGCCAAGGGAGTCGAGATCGGCAAGGTCGAGGCGGGAGCCGCCGCGGCGGCCCGCGAGAGCCTCCACCTCCACGAGAGCCTGCCCGGCGCCGTGGCCGAGGCCGACCTGGTCATCGAGGCGGTGCCCGAGGACATGGCGTTGAAGATCCGCACCTTCGGCGAGGTGGCCGGTGCCTGCCCTCCCCACGCCCTGTTCGCCTCCAACACCTCCGCCCTGTCGATCACCGAGATGGCCGCCGCCTCCGACCGGCCCGAGCGCTTCGCCGGCATGCACTTCTTCAACCCGGTCCACGTCATGAAGCTCCTCGAGCTGGTGCGCGGCCTCCAGAGCTCGGAGGAGACGCTTCAGACGATGCGGCAGGTGGGCGCGCGCATGGGCAAGGAGGTGGTGCTGGTCAAGGAAGCCCCCGGCTTCGTCACCAGCCGGATCAACGCGCTGATCGGCAACGAGGCGTTCCGCATGCTCCAGGAGGGGGTCGCCAGCGCCGAGGACATCGACAAGGCCTTGAAGCTCGGGCTGAACCATCCTATGGGGCCGTTCGAGATGGTGGACCTGGTGGGGCTGGACGTCCGCCTGTCCATCCTGGAGTACCTGCACAAGAGCCTGGGCGAGGCGTTCCGGCCGAACCTGATCCTCATCCAGCACGTCCGCGCCGGCCGTCTCGGCAAGAAGGTCGGCCGCGGCGTCTACACCTACACCGAGAACGGAGAGAAGATCGGATGAGCCCCACGAGCCCCTTCGACGATCTGACCGGCCGGGTCGCCCTGGTCACCGGCGCCAGCAGCGGCCTCGGCTTCGCCGCCGCCCGGGCCCTGGCCCGCCGCGGCGCCCACGTGGTGATCGCGAGCCGCGGCGGCGACAAGCTGGAGGCCGCCCGGGCGCGCCTCGCGGAGCAGGGAGCCCCCGGCGCGAAGATCGCGGCGGTCCCGGCGGACATCCGCGACCTGGCCTCGCTCGAAAACCTGGTCGCCGAGACGGAGCGGCAGGTGGGACCGGTGGACATCCTGGTCCCCAACGGCGGTGGCCCTCCGGCCAAGCCGGCGGCGGAGATCACGGAGGAGGACTGGCAGATCGCGCTGCCGCTGGTCTTCCTCTTCATCCCCAGGCTCTGCCGGCTGGTCCTCCCCGGCATGCGCGAGCGCCGCTGGGGACGGATCGTGGCGATCAACTCGATCTCGACGCGCCAGCCGATCGCCAACCTCTCGCTCTCGAACGCTCTGCGTCCGGCGGTCCTCGGGTATCTCAAGACCCTGTCCAACGAGGTGGCGGCCGAGGGCGTGACGGTCAACGCGGTCCTCCCCGGTTACACGCTGACCGAGCGCCAGCACGAGCTCGCCGCGGCCAATGCGGCACGCACGGGGAAGTCGGAGGACGAGATCTTTCAGATGTGGCAGGCCAACACGACGATCGGCCGCATGGCGGAGCCGCAGGAGATCGGCGAGGTCGTCGGCTTCCTCTGCACCCCCGCCGCGTCCTATCTCACCGGTCAGGCGATCACGGTCGACGGGGGGTATGTGAAGAGCCTGATGTAAAAGCCCTCACCCCCGGCCCCTCTCCCACAAGTGGGAGAGGGGTGTAGGTTGGTCTCTCCCTTCCGCAGCTCTCTGAACCCGCTTGGCGGCTGCGAGGTTCTCCTGTAAGTTCTGTCGCGTGGTCCGGGGGTCCTCTCATACCATGATCCGCTATGCTCTCGTCCTCATCTTCGTGTCGATGTCGGCAATCCGTTTCGCCGCAGGACCTCTGGAAGCCGCGACCATGCCAGATCCCGTCTCCTACACGCTTCGCTTCCCCGCACCCCAGTCCCATTACGTCGAGGTCGAAGCCGTCTTTCCGACGGCAGGGCGCGCCGCGATCGAGCTGATGATGGCCACCTGGACTCCGGGGTCCTACCTGATCCGGGAATTCGCCCGCAACCTCGAAGACATCTCGGCCGCAACGGAATCGGGAGCACCGCTCCCCCTCGTCAAGACTCGGAAGAACCGCTGGCAGGTGACCACCCGCGGGGCCGCCCGCGTTGTGGTGCGCTACCGGGTCTATGCGCGCGAGATGTCGGTGCGCACCAACTTCGTCGACGCCGGCTTCGCCATCTTGAACGGTGCGCCGACCTTCCTCACGCTTGCCGAAAACGGCAACCGGCCGCACGAGGTCCGGGTGGTCCTCCCCCCCGCCTGGAAGAGCGTGGTCTGCCCGCTTCCCCCGCCGCCGGGCGGCAGCGAGGGCGACGGCCGGTTCCGGGCCGAGAGCTACGACGCCCTGGTGGATGCGCCGATCTATGCCGGCAACCCCGCCCTCTATCGGTTCGACGTGGCGGGGCGGTCCCACCTGCTGCTCAACGAGGGGGAAGGAGGCGTCTGGGACGGCCCGCGCTCCGCCGCCGACGTGGAGAGGATCGTGCGCGAGCAGGCGGCCTTCTGGGGACTCGTCCCCTATCCGCGCTATATCTTCTTCAACCTGCTGGTCGAGACCGGCGGCGGGCTGGAGCACCGCGACTCCTCGGTGCTCATGGAGAGCCGCTGGGCCACGCGCCGCCGCAAGGACTACGTCGACTGGCTCGGTCTGGTGAGCCACGAGCTCTTCCACGCCTGGAATGTGAAGCGCCTCCGTCCGATCGCCCTGGGACCTTTCGATTACGAGAACGAGGTCTACACCGGCGACCTCTGGATCGTCGAGGGGCTCACCTCGTATTACGACGCCCTGCTCGTCCATCGCGCGGGCTTGAGCACGCGCGAGGAGCTGCTGAAGGCGCTGAGCAAAGACATCGAGACGCTCCAGACCACGCCGGGGCGGGAGGTCCAGTCTCTGGAGGACGCCTCGTTCGACGCCTGGATCAAGTACTATCGCCGGGATGAGAACTTCGTCAATTCCGGGATCAGCTACTACACCAAGGGAGCGGTGGTGGGATTCCTCCTCGACGCCAGGATCCGCCGCGCCACGGGCGGCCGGCGCACCCTCGACGATGCCCTCCGTCTGGCCTATGGGCGCTATTCGGGCGCGCGCGGCTTTCGCCGCGAGGAGCTCCGTGCCGCCCTGGACGAGACGGCCGGGACCGATCTGGACCCGTGGCTCGACCGCACCCTCGACACGACCGGAGAGCTCGATTACAGCGAGGCTCTGGGCTGGTATGGCCTGCGCTTCGTCGAGAAGCACGACGAAGAGGACGACGAGGACAGGGACGATGCGGCCGAGGAGACGGCGGGCTGGCTGGGGGCGGAGACCGAAGAGCACCAGGGGCGGCTGGTGGTCAAGGAGGTGAAGCGGGGGACCCCTGCCTACGAGGCGGGGCTCAACGTCGACGACGAGATCGTGGGCCTCGGTGACTACCGCGTCACGCCCGAGCACTGGAAGGACCGCCTGAAGGTCTACCGTCCCGGCGAGACCGTGGAGATCCTGGTCGCCCGCCGCGATCGCCTGGTGCGCCTCCCGGTGACCTTCGCGGCCAGGCCGAAGACCCGCTGGAAGCTGGCCGTGGATCCCAAGGCCACGCCCGAGCAGAAGGCGCATCTGGATGCGTGGCTCCACAGCAGCGCGAGACCGGATGTAAAGGAAGAGGCGGAGGAGAAGAGCGTCGTCGGGTCTCTCAACCCGGAATGAGGGCCCACGCGCTCACCCGCCACTCCCCGCCCCCCGGCGGGCTGCCTTCGATCGCGAGGGCTCCGATGTACTGCTCGGCCGGGCGGAAGTGCTGGAAATACCAGCGGGCCGCCCGCCCGGCGTCCCCTTCGAGGGTGAGCATCCGGGGCGGCTCGTCCGGGGCGAGGGTCACGTCAAAGGAATCGAGAGGCGCCGCGAGCCCCGTGCCGACCGCCTTCAAGTAGGCCTCCTTGCGGGTCCAGCAGTTGAAGAAGGCTTCCTCCTTCCGCTCCGCCGGCAGGGCGCGCAGCACGTCCCGCTCGCTGGCCGAAAAGAACCGCTCGGCGATCTGCTCGCAGTCGGGCATCGGCTTCAGAAACTCGATGTCCATCCCGATCTCGCCCCCCCGGACGAAGCCCACCAGGGCCATCTCGTCCGAGTTCGACAGGTTGAGCTCGAGGTCGCCCGCGGGCTCGGCGACGTAGGGCTTGCCGCGGTCGCCGTAGCGGAAGCGGACGCGCTCGGGCCGGATCCCCGTATAGGCCGCGATCAGGGTCCGCAGGACGCCGCGGCCGACCACGTACTGCCGGCGGTGCTTGTCGAAGCGGAAACGGTTCGCCCGCTCCCACTCGTCGGCCGCGAGGACACGCCCCAGCCGCTCGACCACCTCGGGCGGCGGGTCGAGGCGGACCGACCAGATGTGGATCTCTCCCGGGACCAGCTCCAGGCCCGGAGCAGCGGCACGGGGCGGAAAACCGGTCACAGGGCCCTGATCTCGGCGAGATCGCGCGCGACCGATTCGAGGATGAGGTCTTTCTGCGGGAAGAGGAAGAAGTGGTCTCCCGGCATCATGCGCATCCGGAAGCGGCCCCGGGTCTGGACGCTCCAGGCCTCCACGTCCTCCCGCGCGACGTCCGGATCGGCGAGCCCGCCGAAGGCCGAGATCCCGATGTCGAGCGGCGGCTCCTCGGTGTAGACGTAGGTCTCGTTCACCGCGAAGTCGGCCCGCAGCAGGGGGATCAGCAGCTTCATCAGCTCGGAGTGCTGCAGAACCTCCTCCGGCGTGCCGTTGAGCTCGCGGAGGCGCTCGATGAACTCCGGTTCCGGCAGGTCGTGGATCGGCTCGTCGCGGGCCGGCAGCTGCGGTGCCCGGCGCCCGGCGGCGAAGAGGTGCAGCGGCAAGGTGCGCCCCCGGCGCCTTAGCTCACGCGACAGCTCGAATCCGATCGCCGCTCCCATGCTGTGGCCGAAGAACACGAAGGGCAGGTCGAACCAGGGAGCCAGCGCATCGGCCACGGCCGCGATCATCTCCTCGGAACGGGTGAACGGCGGCTCGCGCAGCCGCCCCTCCCGGCCGGGGAGCTGCACCGGACAGACCTCGACCTCCTGCGGCAGCGACGCGCCCCATCCGCGATAGGCAGACGCACCGCCACCGGCATACGGAAAGCAGAACATCCGTAGGCGCGCACGCGGATTGGCCTCGCGGTAGGCGAGCCACCGCTCGGCAGGAACAGGGCTGTGCTTCACGTTCGGGATGGACTCCGGAGGAGAGAAGCGGCCTCAGTTGGTTTCCTGGTTCGCCTGGCGCTCCTTCTCCATCTCCTCCATCTTCTTGCGGAGAGACAGAGGGCGCATGTCCGTCCAGACTTCCTTGATGTAGTCCAGGCACTCCTGCTTCGGCCCGCTCTTGCCGACGTCGTTCCAGCCCAGCGGGTTCTCGCGGTGCGCGGGCCAGATCGAGTACTGCTCTTCGTGGTTGATGACGACCTTGTAGATCGTATTGTCTTCGCGATCTTCCCAGCTCATGGGTATCTCCTCCGAGGTCTCATGTCGCGGCCGGCACGGGAAAGGACGGCGCCGGCGGACAGGTTTCACATCTTAAGTGCCGCGGGTGTCCAATCCGTGACAATCCCCGCAGCCCGGCCGAAGCCCGTGTAGCTTAGCAGAGGTCGGCCCTCGCTCAACGCCCGCGCCAGATCTTCCAGCGGTCCACGACCTCGTCGCCGCGGACCACCACGTACTCGTCGAAACAGGCCGCCGTCAGGCAGGAGTGGTTCGGGAGGATGCGCACGCGCGTCCCCACCGGGCGCCGTTTGCTGAGGATCCCGTGCTCCTGCGACAGGGAGACCAGCCGCGCGATCGGGCTGAGCAGGCCGGCTTCGTAGTCCGCGAAGACCTCTCCGAGCGTCGGCGGCTCGATCCAGTCGAGCCCTCGGTCCTTGGACAGAGCGAGAGCGCCGGCGTCGACCACGCAGCCGGCGTCACCCGGGCGCGCTGAAACCACGCTGGCCAGCACGGTCGCCGCGCAGTCGCGCACGCCGCACGAGCCGAGCCCCACCTGCATGAAGTCATAGAAGGCGTAGTTGCCCGGCCGCGCCTCGGTGACGCCGTCCAGGCGCTCGACGAGCGACATGGCCGGAGTCGAGCCCACACTGACGCCCGGCACCGCCACCCCCGCCTCCCGCAGCCGGTCCGCGAAGCCCGCCATGCCTTGCCGCTCCTGCTCCGCCGCTGCGGCCACCTCCTCCCGCGTCCGGCCGTGGTAGGCGTGCCCGGAATGGGTGAGGATGCCGTCGAAGCGCAACGAATAGGAGCCGGCGATGCGGCGGGCGAGCTCCACCGCAGCAGGAGACTCAGGATCGACACCGGCACGGTGGTAGCCGCAGTCGACCTTGAGCCAGACGTGGAGGGGGAGGCCCAGGTCTTCCAGCGCCCGCACCGCCTCCTCCGAGTCGACGACCAGGCGGAGGGTCGCCCGCTCGGCGAGCTCGCGGATCTCCTCGCGCCGGGAGAGGATCACCGGGAACGCCCAGGTCAGATCGGTGAACCCGTGGTCGGCGAAGACCCGGGCCTCATAAAGGGTCGAGACCGTGATCCCCACCGCCCCCAGGTTCCGCTGCAGCCGGGCGACCTCGACGCATTTGTGGGTCTTGATGTGTGGGCGCAGGGCCACGCCGAGGGCGGCGGCGCGGCCGGCCATGTGGGTCAGATTCCGCTCCAGGACGTCGAGGTCGAGGAGCAGGGAGGGGGTGGGGATCTCCGAGATCTTCATTGCATTCTCATCCGGTTCCCTCGGGGCCGACCATCATAGAGTACGATCCAGTCTCGATGAGAGACCTTCCTCCCTGCCCCCATACTCCGAACTGTGTCTCGACACAGGCGGAGCGCGCCCGGCAACGGATGGAGCCCATCCCCTACGCCGGTCCGCTCCCCGAAGCGCGCGAGCGGATGCTCTCCGTCCTGCGCTCCCTCCCCCGCACGACCCTGGTCGAAGAAGGCGCGGATGTGCTCAAGGCCAAGTGCCGCTCGCGGATCTTCCGTTTCGTGGACGACGTGGAGATCCATTTCGACGACGCGGCCAAGCTCATCCACTTCCGCTCGGCCTCGCGCCTGGGGCGCCGGGACTTCGGAGTCAACCGGGAGCGGATGGAGACGGTGCGGCGCGCGTTCCTGGCGGGGACGCCTTGACAGGGGCTCGCTTTCCGGTTACTACAGAGTTATGTCAGGCAACGCGCGTTCCGTGGGAATCGGGGAGTTCGAATCCAATTGCGGGCTGCTCCTCGCCGAGGTGGCAGCGACGGGCGAGACTCTGGTTGTCACCAAAGAGGGGAAAACCTCTGGCGAAGGTCGTTCCTTTCGAGAAGCCGAGTCCTCTGCTCGGTAGCGTCCTGTGGGAGAAGGACATCGTCTCGCCTCTGGATGAGACCTGGGATGCCGAGTCTTGATCGTCCTCGATACTCATGCCTGGGTCTGGTGGAACAGCAACCCGAACAAGCTTTCGGCCACTGCCCGTGCCGCGATCGACCGAGCTGATCAGCTCGGCGTCTCCGCGATCAGCGGTTACTCGGGGAGAAAGAGGCGGCCGGTCTTCCGGTCGAACTCCTCAGGAATCGCATCCCGACCGAACCCGAAAGCCTCGTAGACGCGCTGGACGAAGCGATAGCCGCAGCGATCCGGATCGGACTCGAGCTCTGCGAACGAGAAGACCCGAGGGCTCTCCCAGACAAGGTCCTTTGAGTCGGTGAACTCCTTGGGTTCCCGAAGTCCCCAGAGTGCCGGGGAGCCGGGCCGGAGCTTCCATCCCTGGAGACCAATGAAGGCCATGTCCGCGAGCACCTGGTCTCCCGGCAGAAGCTTGCCCTGATAGATCTTCCGCGTAATCCGGAACGCTGAAACAGGGAACTCCGCGAGAGCATGCGGCCCAAGCTCGGCAGGCTCCCCTTTCCAATGGAAGCTCTTGAGCGGAAGTCTAAATCTCATGCCTCCGTCTCTGCGGATCTCAGTGAACCTCGACTCGGCCGGATTGGTGACGAGAGCATCCGGCTCGCGGCTTGGCGGGTAGGTGAACCGAAAGTTCCATCCCATCCGGCGGTTGCCGGTTTCGATGGGGCTCGTCAGGTAGTCGGCCAGCTTCGAATCATCGAGATCGATCTCAATCTCCGGGACCGGCTCGATTCCCAGCCAGAAGACGTGTCCGCCACTTTTTTCGAGCACTGTGCGTTCTTCCCGTAAGCGCTCGGCTGCCCGCCTCCGGGCCCGGTCATCAGCTTCGACCGGTTCCCCGGCGAAGATCTCCTCCCGCGCCATGGGACGGGCCCGGTCATCGATCCGGATCAGAAAGAACCGTCCACCTTCTTTCAGGTGGGCATAGGGAACACGCCTTTCCAGCGGGTGCACATCGACGCGCAGGATCTCACCTCCGCTTTCGAGCGGAACGACCTCGACGCCCACCTCCCCGTTTGCAGGCGAGGGTTCGATCGTGTCCACCAGATATTCCCTCAGGCGATGTCGTTCCCGCTCCGCGTCCGCCACCGGCTCCACAGCGACCGCCTGATCCCCCTCGTCCCGCAGCCCGACCCAGACAGCCCCGCCTTCGGCGTTGAGCAGCGCCACGACCTCCCGGCCTATGGTCTCGGGCCGTTTCAAGGCATCGCTGCGCTTGAACTCCTGGTGGAGGTTCTCCTTCTCGCCCAGGGGAATGCGGTTTGTCATGGCTCCTCCAAAGCGGTTCCAGGATCCAGAAGGAATCGAGCCAGAGGCAATGCCCTCCCCCCCTCGAAAGACTCTTCAACCAACCCTCCATAAATCAGGAAGAGCCGGTCCGCTTCGAGAGCTCTCCCTGCCTTCTTGAGCCGCTCCAACTTGTCTGACCTCACTCGCGGGCTGCTCGTGACCTCGACTCCGATCCGGTGTCCTCCATGGTGCAGGACAAAATCGATCTCAAGGTCGTCCCGGTGCCGGAAGTAGCCGACTTCACCGCTTGTCTCCCGGCTCACTTCTCGAAGGTGGCGAAAGACCGCCGACTCGAAGGATCTGGCCCTCACCGCGGCATCACCAAACGGCAAAACAGAGAACGCCTGTAAGATACCCGGGTCTGCCGCGTAGATCTTCGGTCGCGAGCGCAGGCCAGCGGCCGCATACTCGACAAAGCGTTCCAAAGATACGATCAAAAGGGTATCGGAGAGGAGACGGACCCACTCCTGGACCGAGCGACGGTCAGCATCGAGATCCCGTCCTCGGGCCTCCGCATTGAACTCACCACCCGAGTCCCGAATCAGGTAGACGAACAGATCCTTGATGCGCTGAACATCGACCCCAAGGCCCGCCAGGTCGCGCAGAAGCGCCCGTTCGACGATGTCGTGGCGCAGCCGCCGGTGCGCCTCGGAGAAGTCCTCACTCCGAGCATGCTCGGGGAATCCCCCCAGGGTCAGGTAACGGTCAAGAAGGTCGGGAGTGTCGAGCAATGCCTCCCCAGGTCCCTCTTCGAGCCCGGCATACAGGCGAACGAACTCCCGGAAGGTCAGCCCCTCCAGGACGATCTCGTCCCAGCGGCCCTGGCCGGACTCCTGAGAGCCGTCCCGCAGCAGGCTCGCGGCCGAATCCGTGGCCACGATCCGGTCCCGGCCGTGGTCCACCGCCTGCTTGAGCCAACGGTCCCATCGTGGCGCCTGTCGGATCTCGTCGAACAGAAGGACCCGCCGATGCGCCGGATCCAGTCCGACGGGCTGGATCTCGGCCACATCGCGCGCGGTGACGCGCTCGGTCAGGCGATCATCGGAAAAGTCGAAGTACGTCAGGCTCTGCGGCGGCCATCCAGCCTCCAGCAGGTCGTCTGCCAGTTGCAGGAGGAGAACAGTCTTGCCGACTTGGCGCGGCCCAAGCAAGACCACGGCCCGGCGGTCGTCGAATCGTACGATCTGCGAGAGGACCTTGGGCTGCAGCTCCCGACGGACCGGGAAGAGCCATGCCCGGCGGATCGCACGATTCCGCCACCACGGGTTCTGGTCCTGGAGAATGTCCGAAAGGATCACCCCAATGTACCTCCCGGATCATTCTACATGCAGTCTGCTGCCGGTGGTGTGATCCGATATGCTCCCATGCCGCACGCCATGGTGACTTCCCTTCCACACCCCCCCGCCACCCTCTACGCCCCCCACGGAGAGCCGGGAGCGTTCTTCTGCCCCTGGCAGCCGTTCACCACGACCTTCGTCGATGTGCTGCGGTGGAAGCTCGGCGGGCGCGGGCCCTATGACAGGAAGACGCCGCCCCGCGTCCCGGTGGTCGAAAACGACGGGGCTTATCTAAAGGACAGGGACCAGCCCCCGTCGGTCACCTGGGTCGGGCACTGCACGTTCGCCGTCCAGGATGGGGGCGAGGTCTTCCTCACCGATCCCCACTGGGGTCCCCGCGCCCTCGTCCCCCGCCGGCAGTCCCCGCCTGGGATCCCTTTGGCGGCGGTTCCGGAGGATGCCTTCGTGGTCCTCTCCCATAATCATTACGACCATCTGGACACCTGGACCCTCGAGCGCCTCCCCGCGGATCTGCCCTGGTTCGTGCCTCTGGGTCTCGGGGCATGGCTCCGCCGCCGCGGGTTGCGGCGGGTCGTCGAGCTCGACTGGTGGCAGAGCGCCCGGCATGGACGATGGACCCTCCACTGCCTGCCGGCCCAGCACTGGTCCAACCGCATCAGCATGGGACGCAACGCCTCCCTCTGGGCCTCCTGGCTGCTGGATTCCGGCTCCCGCCGCTGGTACTTCGGCGGCGACTCCGGCTACTTCCACGGCTTCGCCGAGATCGGCCGGCGTTTCTCACCCGACGTGGCCCTCCTGCCGATCGGGGCGTACGAGCCCCGCTGGTTCATGCGCTACCAGCACATGGACCCGCGCGAGGCTCTGCAGGCGTTCCGCGATCTCGGCGCCGGATGGATGGCCGGCATGCACTGGGGGACGTTCGATCTGACCGATGAGCCGGTCGATCTGCCTCCCCACGTCCTGGAGACGGTGCTGCGCGAGGAGGGGGCCGACCGGCAGCGGGTAAGGGCCCTGGCCGTGGGCGAGCGTTGGGTCATCTCCTGACCCTCTTGGAAGCTGTCCGGAGCACGGGCCAGCCATGGTAGAGTGTCCGCCACCTGAAGGACCCGGGCTCCGGCCCGCGATGCGAGGAGGATGGACGTCGGATGAGATCTTCCACTCAGGCGCTTCGTCGCCCTTCCGGAACCCCCGAGCTCCCGGTCCGCCGGGCGCATGCCCGGCCCGCGGGCCCGGCGCCGCGCCGCCCGCTCCAGCTCGAGCTGTTCGGGAACGCTCACCCTGCCCTCCAGGAGGGCAAGCGGCTCTCACGTCCCACAGTGGTCCCGCATCCGGACGCGCCGCGCCTCGGGCTCCAGCGCGCCCTCAACCGGTTGACCGGCGGCCGTCTCTCCAGTCTGATCCTGACCGACAACCGCCGCACCATCCTGAGCGTCCAGCCCGGGCGCCCCGGCGACCGCACCCAGCTCTCCTTGCGCATCCACCGTTCCTTCGTGGAGGCGCCGCCCGAGGTCCTGCAGGCGGTCGCGGCGTTTCTGGAGAGCCGGAAGGGGAGCGACCGCTCCCGGGAAGCCCTGAAGGTCATCCGCCAGCACTTCGCGTCCCACCGGCCGGCGCCGCGCTCCCGCCGCGCCGCGCTGCGCGCCGAGGGGGCCGTCTATGACCTTCGCCAGATCGTGGACGACCTGAACCAGCGCTATTTCGGTGCCCGTCTCTCGGTGGGCGTGACCTGGGGGCGTTCCTCGGGCGGCGCGGCCCACCATTGCCGGCGGCGCCAGACCTCCAGCCTGCAGCTCGGCAGCTACTCCTACGAGGATCGCCTGATCCGCCTCCATGGGGTTCTCGACCAGCCCGGGGTCCCGCGCTACGTCATCGAGGCCGTCCTCTTTCACGAGCTCCTGCACGCGGACATGCCGCCGGTGGAACGCAACGGCCGGCGGTTTTTCCACACGCCGGAGTTCCGCCGCCGCGAGCGCGAGTACCGGCACCTGGACAAGGCCGACCGGTGGATCCAGGAGCACCTCCCCGACCTGCTCCGCGCCCGCACCGAGGCGACCGCCCAGCGGCGCCGCCGCACCTGAGGGGTCGTGAAGACGTCGAGAGCCCTCGGGCTCGCTGTGCTGGCCGTCCTGGTTTTCTCCCCCGCCGCAGCAACCGGCCAGGAGCCGGAGCCTGCGAAGGCGGCGCATCCGGAGAAGCCGCACTACCGCATCCCCAGGATCTCCACGCCGATCAAGATCGACGGCGTGCTCGACGACCCGGCCTGGCGCGAGGCGCTGACGGTCGACGTCGACAACGAGATCGACCCGGGCAGGAACGTCCCGGCACCCGTCACGACCCTCTGCTATCTCGCTTATGACGAGGACAACCTCTACGCCGGTTTCCGGGCCAACGATCCGGACCCGGCGGCCATCCGCGCCAACCTGACCGACCGCGACGGGGCGTTCAGCGACGACTTCGTGGGCCTGATCCTCGATACCTTCAACGACGAGCGCCGCGGCTACGAGCTCTTCGTCAATCCGCTCGGCGTGCAGATGGACCTCGCCTTGAACGAGATGACCAACCCGGAGGAGGACCCGGCGTGGGACGCCATCTGGAGCTCCGCCGGCCGTATCGACGAGCACGGCTATGTCGTCGAGATGGCCATCCCTTTCAGCTCGCTCCGCTTTCAACGCTCCAAGGGAGAGCAGACCTGGGGCATCGGCGCCTTCCGCTCGCTCAAACGCAGCCTCCGCCATCAGATCGCCTCCACCTGGATGGACCCCGACAATGGGTGCTTCGTCTGTCAGGAGCCGAAGGCGACCGGCTTCGTGGGTGTCAAGCCGGGACGCAACCTGGAGCTCGACCCGACGGCCACCGGCCAGCGCACCGACCGCCGGCGCGACTTCCCCGACGGAAGCCTGGAGAACGGGAGCAAGGAGGGGGATCTGGGTCTCACCGCCCGCTGGGGCATCACGCCCAACCTGACCCTCTCCGGCGCGATCAATCCGGACTTCTCCCAGGTGGAGGCCGATGCCGTCGAGCTCGACGTCAACACCCAGTTCGCGCTGTCCTTCCCCGAGAAGCGGCCGTTCTTCCTGGAGAGCGCCGACTTCTTCCAGACGCCGTTCAGCGTGGTCTACACCCGCACCGTGGCCGATCCGCGCTGGGGCGCGAAGCTGAGCGGCAAGGAGGGGAAGAACGCCCTCGGCCTCTTCGTCACCGAGGACGACCGGACGAACCTGCTCCTGCCCGGCGATCAGTTCTCGCTCACCACGTCGCTCCCGGACCTCCGGACCACCGACGCGGCCCTGCGCTACCGGCGGGACCTCGGCGCCTCCTCCACCCTCGGCGCCATCGCCACCCATCGCGAAGGAGGGGACTACTTCAACACCGTCGCCGGTCTCGACGGACGCTGGCAGCCGAACGGCAGCGACGTGGTGACCGCCCAGGCGCTCGGCTCGCGGACACAGTACCCGGACCGCTTCGCCGCGACCTTCGGCATCCCCACCGGCCGCCTCGACGGCTCGGCTCTGCGCGCCGCCTACGAGCACAGCGCCCGCCAATGGAGCTGGTACGCGGTCTGGGAAGACGTCGACGACGGGTTCCGGGCCGACCTGGGATTCCTCCCGAAGGTCGGCTACGAGCTGTCGACCGCCGGGCTGGAGCGCACCTGGTGGGCGCCGCAGCGAAAGGCCTGGTACAGCAGCATCAGCTTCGGGGGGGACTGGGATCAGACCGATGCCACCGACTCCGAAAAAAAGGGGACTGTCCTGCAACGCGAGGCCGAGGCCTACGTCCGGCTGCGCGGCCCCTGGCAATCGACCTACGTGCTCGACCGGGGGTGGCGCGACCGTTTCTGGAACGGCGTCACCTTCAAGGAGAGCTTCACCCAGCTCAACGCCGACCTGCGCCCGTCCGGCCGTCTCGGTCTGTCCCTGCTGGCTCTCGTGGGCGACACCATCGACTTCGACCACACCCGGCCGGGAGACCTGCTGCGCATCCGTCCCACAGTCAACTTCAACTTCGGGAGCCACCTCCAGGCCGGGCTCGACCACGACCTGCAACGGGTGAGCGTCGAGGGCGGCAAGCTGCTGGAGCTGAACGTCAGCCAGCTCCGTACGGTCTACCAGATCGACATCCGGACGTTCGTCCGCGCGATCGTCCAATACACCGACCTGGAGATCAACCGCGCCCTCTTCACCGCCGCCCCGGTGCCGGCGGACGACCAGCACCTGTTCACCCAGCTCCTCTTCTCCTACAAGCTCAACCCCACCACCGTCCTCTTCCTCGGCTACTCCGACAACCAGCTGGGCGGCGAGGACGCCGACGGCCGGCTGATCGATCTGACGCGCTCCGACCGGACCTTCTTCTTCAAGGTCGGCTACGCCTTGGTGATGTAGAGCCCTCCTCCCCCCGGTCCTGGCACGATTCTTGGTTGCCCCCTCCTTCGAGACGAGTGGCAGAAGGGCTCTCGACCTGAGCATCCGCCACTCAGGTTGGCGGGAATTTGAGTCGAACAGACTCGGTTTTCTGGGTGCGAGAGGAGAACGAAATGTCAGAGAGATTTACACTTCCCGTGCTCCCCTTGAGGGAGTTCGTGCTGTTCCCGGGCGTGACGGCCCCGATCAATGCGGGCCGGCCGGCCACTCTGCGGGCCATCGAGGCGGCACTGGCCACGCCAGACCGGCTCGTCTTCGCCGTCTCACAACGGGAGGACTCGTCCAATAACCAGAATCCCACCCCCGAGTCGCTGCACACGATCGGGACGGTGGCGCGCATCGGACAGCTGCAGCGCGGCCTCGCCGGCGTGCAGCTTCTGCTGCAGGGCGAGTACCGCGGCATCGCGATGCGTATCACGGAGAAGGATGGATATCTGGAGGCCGTCGGGCGGGAGGCTGAAGAGATGCCTCCTCTGAACCCCACCGACCCCGCCTTCATGGGCCTGTTCCGCGAGGCGCGGGAGCGCGCGGCGGAGCTGGGCAAGCGCTCCGGGCTTCCCGAGGAGGTCGTGCATGGGGTGCTGGAGGGGGTGACCGAGCCGGGCCGGCTCGCCGACCTGGTGGCCGCCTATACCGACGTGTCGTCGACACAGCGGCAGGCGCTCCTGGAGACCCTCTCGGTCGAGGAGCGGCTGCGCCGTGTGCTCGTCCACGTCCAGCGCCAGCTCGAGGTCCTCGAGGCGCAGGAGAACATCAAGACCCGCGTCCAGGAGGAGCTCGGCGACCGCCAGCGCGAGATGTTCCTGCGCGAGCAGCTCAAGGCGATCCAGAAGGAGCTCGGCGAGGGAGACCCCGGCAACGAGGTCGAGGAGCTGCGCGAGCGGCTCACCAGGCTCGAGCTGCCGGACGAGGCCCGCAAGGAGGTCGACCGCGAGCTCGGCCGCCTCGGCCGCATGGGCCGCGAGGCCATGGAGTCGCAGGTCATCCGCAGCTATCTGGAGACGATCGCGGAGCTCCCCTGGAACACGCGGAGCGAGGAGCACATCGACATCCCGCGCGCGGCCGCGATCCTCGAAGAGGACCACTACGGCCTGGGGGACGTGAAAGACCGCATCCTGGAGTTCCTGGCGGTCCGCCAGCTCCGGCAGACCGAGCTCGCGCGGGAGCTCGTCGCCGACGAGGCCGCCAAAGCCGAGGCCGTCGCCGAGGAGCCCGACGGCGTCATCGCCGAGACTGCCATCCAGGACGAGCCCCAGACGAAAGAGGAGAAGCGTGCCAACAAGGGCCCGATCCTCCTCTTCGTCGGTCCTCCGGGCGTGGGCAAGACGTCCGTGGCCCGGTCGATCGCCCGGTCCATGGGACGCGAGTACGTCCGTATCTCGCTCGGCGGCGTGCGCGACGAGGCCGACATCCGCGGCCACCGGCGCACCTACGTGGGCGCCATGCCGGGCCGGATCATCAAGGGCATGAAGCAGGCCGGCACCAAGAACCCGGTGTTCCTGCTCGACGAGGTCGACAAGCTCGGCGTCTCCTACCAGGGCGATCCGGCGAGCGCGCTCCTCGAGGTGCTCGACCCGGCGCAGAACGACACCTTCGTGGACCACTACATCGGAGTGCAGTTCGACCTGTCGGAGGTGCTGTTCATCGCCACGGCGAACTTCATCCAGAACATCCCCGGGCCGCTGCTCGACCGGATGGAGGTGGTGGAGTTCACCGGCTACACGGAAGAGGACAAGCTGCACATCGCGACGCGCTATCTGGTGCCGCGGCAGCTCAAGGAGAACGGCCTGACGCCGGAGCAGATCGCGATGAGCGACGAGGCGATCCTCACCGTGGTCCAGGGATACACCCGGGAATCCGGCGTGCGCCAGCTCGAGCGCTCGCTGGGCAAGCTCGCCCGCAAGGTCGCGCGCAAGATCGCGGCCGGCGAGATCGAGCACAGCGAGGTGAGTGCGGAAAGCGTGCGCGAGATCCTCGGCCGGCCCAAGATCCACCCGGAGCGGGCCGCGCGGCAGGACCAGGTGGGGGTCGCGACCGGCATGTACTACACACCGACCGGCGGCGACATCATGTTCGTCGAGGCGTCGACCATGAAGGGGAAGGGCGAGCTGGTGCTCACGGGCCAGCTCGGCGACGTGATGAAGGAGTCGGCACGCGCGGCCTGGAGCTACGCCCGGGCGCACGCGGATCTGCTCGGCATTCCCGCCGAGTGCTTCGAGCGCGACATGCACGTCCACGTGCCGGCGGGCGCGATCCCCAAGGACGGCCCCTCGGCGGGCGTGACCATGGCCACCGCCCTGGTCTCCGCCCTGTCGAGCCGGCCGGCCCGGCACGACGTGGCGATGACCGGCGAGATCACCCTCTCCGGCCGCGTTCTGCCCATCGGCGGCGTCAAGGAGAAGGTCCTGGGCGCCGTCCGGGCGGGGATCGGCGAGATCCTGCTGCCCAAGGACAACGAGGCCGATCTGGAGGATCTCCCGGAGAACGTGGCGGACAAGGTCCACTTCCACTTCGCCGCGGAGCTGGGCGACGTCCTCGCCCTCGCCCTCCGCGGCGCCACCTTCCGTGAAGGACGCCTCTTCTTCGGAGAGGCGACCTCCAACGGCGACGGGATGGGCGAAGTGCCGCTCATGCACTGAGCCCAACCCCACACCGTTCGATTCAAAGAAAAAGGCCGGCGCTCGCGCGAGTGCCGGCCTTTTCTTTTCAGCATCGACGTCCGCACTGCTGAATTTCGAGACCGAAAAGGAAGTACGCGAGCCGTCCGCGGCTCGCCGGCCGCGGGGAGATGGACGCTTTCCGGGTCGTCGACCTCGCCACGGGTCAGGATCGCATTTGCCGAAGGCGCTGCCGCGCGCCTCGAAGCTCGCGCCGAAGGCGACACGCAGGCCGGTGAGCTGGCCGATGACCGCCGCCTGGTCCTCCCGGCGCGCCTTCCAGGTGGGGGAATCTATTATGATGTCGCCAATGGACGAAAAACGCTCAGGACTGAGTCTCAAGGCGCCGGCGAGCTCGGGGGGCTCCTGGGGCCTGCCGGGCCGCGGTTCCTTCCCTCTGGTCGATGATCATCTGGTCGAGCCGGAGGTCACGCGCGACGAGATCATCGACGGCCGCCGGGTGGTGGCCATGCCCGCCGAGGCGCCCCATGCGGTCAAGCAAGGCGATCTCGACACCCTCCTGGGCAATCACGTGGCCCCGGGATATTGCCTGGCGGTGGACCTGATCACCCGCTATGCGGTGAGTTGGGACTTCGCCAGCGACTCCTGTGTGGTCAAGGACGGAATCGACCCGGAGACCGGCCGGCGCTACCTGGAGGAGATGGCCTTCGAGGTGGTCTCGACGCAGACCGATCGGAAGATGGCGGAGAAGGCCGAGGTGATGCATCGCCGCGGCGTGCGGCGGATCTTCGCGATCTGGGTCAAGGGCCGCCCGAGGGTCGGTGAGTGGTCAGCAGAAAGCCGGAGCTGGCGCCTGCTCGATGAGGGGTCTCAGATCGAGGATCCATGCCTCGGTGCGCCGCTTCCGGTGAAGGCTCTGCTCGACGCCGCGTTGGTCCGCCGGGCGGTCGTGCGTGCCCTGGAGATCCAGGGCGAGCCGGCGATCCAGGAGCTGAAAGCGGCGGCGGAAGCCAGGGGAGAGGCCAGGGGCATCGCCGGGGCCGTCCTCGATGTCTTGGCGGAGCGCGGGATCACCGTGAGCTCGGCGCAGCGGGAGGAGATCCTGGATTGTACCGACGTCGAGCGCTCGAAGAGGCGGTTGCGCCGGGCCGCCATGGCCACCTCGGCCGACGAGGTCACGGCAGTGGCCTGAGCACCCTCACCCCTGGCGGGTTTCAGCGCCGGCGAGCTCGACATCCCCAGGAAGGTCGGGCCTTCGGCCTCAAAGCCGCGAGACAATCCGCTACCTCAACTCGGATGAGCTCGGCGAGGCAGTCGGTGGAGTCTCACTGATGACCCGATGCATCGACTGCTCCGCCTACCCCTCCTGTCCGGTCGGTCGCAGCGACGCATGCTGCTGATCGCGGAGGCGGAAGCGCGGTGACGGCGACACACTCCCCGGGTCCGGATGAGCCGTCCCGACCCTCGGCACGGCGCCCCCCCGGGGAGTGAAAGGCCATCCACGACCCCGGCAGGTCCTCTCAGAATCGGGGCAGGAGCGAAAATCCGAGCGCCCCCGCGAGACCTCCGTCGAAGGTCACTGTATCCGTACAGCCAGCCTGACGGCTTTGCCAGCCGATCAGGTAGTCGGCGAAGTCGGCAGGACCCTGTTGGTACTGGGCAAGAGCACGCCGGACGAGCTCGCGGTCCTGGATCTCGAAGAGAGCTGTGTCGAGCAGCTTTTCGAGCGAGGCAGCGATCTTTGGACGAGAAAACCCAAGGCCACGCAGAGACCAGCACGTCTCACAGAGGACGATGCAGCTCACGAAGAGACGTTCTCCCTGGACCTCCAAGTCGCGGAAAAACGACTCGACGACAGCTACCTGGTCGGAGTCGTCCTGGGCGAGAGGTCGCAGGAGAACGTTGGTGTCGACTCCTCGCATACTTCAACCTCTCCGCCCATTTCGCCGGATCCGCTCGTCATCCGCCACAATCTCGCGGATCATTCTCTCCTCGATTTCCTCCAGAGAACGGGCGGGCGATCCGAGGCCACGCAGGAACTCGAAGAACGCCTCGACCGATCCCGCCACCGGCCGGACGCGGACCTCTCCGCTCTCGTCGATGAGAAACTCCAGGCGATCTCCCTCCCCGATATGCAGGTGCTCCCGCACCTCCTTGGGGAGCGTGATCTGGCCCTTGCTGGTGACGGTCGCGACAGGCATCTCCTTACCTCCCGTAAGGAGAATAGCACGTCCGCCCCACCTTCATCTCCTCCAACTCGCCTCGATCGAACACGCGGATCGGGGGACGCTGCTCATCTTCGCGGCTTCCACCGCCTAACGAGGGCGTCCTGAATCCATCCCGGAAAGAGGTGCCTGGCACCGCGCCGCCCGGCGTAGCTCGCTTTCCAGCTGTTCGTACTCGCTCAGGTGCGCGCGCATGAGGCTCTTCCACAACTTTCCGTGATTCGGGGCGTGGGAGTGGAGGAGCTCATGAACGATGACATAGTCCTGGAGCTCCTCCCGGAGCTCCAAAAGGGAGCTGTCGAACGTCAGCCGGCCGGTGGTTGAGTACGATGCCCACTTCGTCGTCATCGGCCGCACCGAGATCGACGTCACCTGCGTACCGAGCTTCTCGGCCCAACTGCGGACGCGCTCTTTGAATTCGGCTTTGCCGGTGATCGGCACGCTCATCCGGTCATGAATCCTTCGTGAGGAGAGTGAACAACCTGTCGACGATCCGAGTCACCTGGTCGAGGTCGTCCTCTTCGGCGTAAACGGCGAAGGTTACTGCCTTGCGCAATTCTCGCAGGGCGGCCTCGCTCTCGCGCCAGCTCGAGTGCTCCACCCCCTCCCAGGGAGGAGGAACGCTCCGCTCAGCGTTCTCGCGCGAAGTTAGCGCTTAGGGCCTGCTACGAAATAAATCAGCCAGGATCCTTTTTCTCTCACAGCTTGATGGCCGTCCTATCCGGCCCAACGGGCCGGGAGATCCCAGCCCAGGGATGAGGCCGCAGGCCGATTCCCTGGGATTCAAGGGCCGCCACGATCATGCGGCCTGAAAGCACGGGACGCGGCGTCGCGGTTTTGGCTAGCAGTAACAACTCGCGTGGCGTAGGGGTAGAATGAGTCGGGAACCGGGAAGAGGCCGTGTGCCTTCTGGAGCCTTTGAGCCCGACTGAAAGCCTGGTCGTGGGCCGGCGCGTTTTGGCTTGGTGGCGCGGGCGGATGTCCGCTCGTTGACCCCGTTGGGAAGAATTAGCTATAGAGCGCCCCCACCCCGGTCCTCGGAGGAGATCAGGATGAGCAAGCGAGGACGGAGCAGAGAAGAAGGTGAGTTGCGTCGGATCAATCCACGGGCGGCGGGGATCGACATCGGCAGTGCCAGTCATTGGGTGGCGATCGATCCCTCGCTGACCCAGCAACCGGTGCGGGAGTTCGCGGCCTACACGAGCGACCTCCAGGCTCTTGCCGATTGGTTGGTCGAGCACAAAATCCAGACGGTGGCGATGGAAGCGACCGGGGTGTACTGGATTGCGCTGTTCGAGGTGCTGCGCGATCGGGGTCTTGAGGTGTGCTTGGTCGATGCACGGGCGACCAAGCAAGTAGCGGGGCGCAAGAGCGATGTTTCGGACTGCCAATGGATCCAAGAGCTTCATTCCTACGGCCTGCTCAAGCAGGCCTTCGTTCCGGAAGCGCAGATCGCTACTTTGCGCAGCTATGTCCGGCAACGGGACCGCTGGGTGGCCGACGCTGGCCGAGCCATCCAGCACATGCAGCAGGCGCTGGAGTTGATGAACGTCAAGCTCACCGAGGTTGTCAGCGACATTACCGGCACGACCGGCATGGCGATCATCGACAGCATCCTGGCCGGTGAGCGCGATGCCGGGCGGTTGAGCGAGCTGCGCAATTTCCGGTGCTCGCGTAGCCAGGAGGAGATTGCGCGTGCGCTACTCGGATCGTGGCGCGAGGAGCACCTGTTTGCTCTCGCCCAGGCGCACGACTACTACCGCTACCTCGGCGAACGGATTGCGGCCTGCGACGCACGGATCGCCGCCGCGATGGTGGTCTGTGCGAGTCCAGAGGGCCCAAGCTCGGAGCCGCCCAAAGTCGGCAAGCGCGACTCCAGCGCCCACCCCTTCGGCTTCGATGCCCTCGGTCATTGCTACCGGATGGCCGGTGTCGATCTGACCGCTATTGACGGGGTGGGAGCCAACACGGTCCTGACCGTGCTCTCAGAAACGGGCGCCGACATGTCCGCTTGGCGCAGTGAACGAGCCTTTGGCTCCTGGCTGAGCCTGGCTCCCAACCCGCGAAAATCCGGAGGCCGGGTAATGCGCTCTGCCACGAAGCCCGGTGCCCAGCGGGCGGCCACGGCCTTCCGGCTCGCCGCTCGCTCCTTGAGCAACTCCAAGTCCGCCCTCGGTGCCTTCTACCGACGCCTGCGCGCTCGCATCGGGGCTCCCAAGGCGATCACCGCCACGGCATACAAGATCGCCAAGCTCTTCTATCGGATGCTCAAGACCAAACAGCCCTATCAAGACATCGGCCAAGCGGCCTACGACGAGCGCTTCCTCGCTCGCCGCCTTCGCTCCCTGCGTCGCATGGCCACCGAACTCGGGTTCAACCTTGTCCCCGCCGACAGCGCAGCCTGAACCCTCTGTTACTGGGAAGGCCGCGGGAGCCTTCAC
>WNGB01002964.1_pt1 | contig 27013 bp, 18 predicted proteins | sample 5400681 | NCBI WGS metagenome assembly WNGB01 (sample SAMN13153367, study PRJNA577476) | soil metagenome | isolation source: 115 cm soil or saprolite under grassland replicate 2 | place: USA:California | collected 2016-06-15
TGCGGGTTGACGACCAAGTCGCGATAGCGCACCGGATCGTGGGCCACGGCAAGCTCGAGCACGCGGTAGAAGATCAGCCCTCGGCTCCGGGATCCGCGCCGGTTGAAGCGGAACACGAACTCGTCGAGGTAGCTCTGCAGGTGTACCTCCTCGACCGAGCCCTGGTGCGTTCCCAGTAGCCAACGCTTGGCCAGGGAGGCAACGCGGTGGACTGCGGGCAGCAACTCGCCGGGGTCGTCCCCGCGGGCACGAGCGGCCCGTTGGCTGCGCGGTTCGTGGGTGTAGCCGAGCTCGTCGATGCCGTGGTAGCCCATCCAGCCGTCGGTGATGACCCGCGCACCCGGCTCGACGTGGGCGGTGACGAAGGGGTGCAGCGAGGCCGCAGAGCCGTCGCGGAGGATCGCCATCCGGCAGCGGCCGTACCCTCGCGGTTCCTTGACCTCGACCACTACCCCGACCAGGGCTTTCTTGCCCTTGGCGCGCCCGCCACGCAATCCCGGCTCCTCGCCGCCGATGTAAGTCTCGTCCACTTCGACGGTGCCGGTCAGCCGGTCCCGGCCGGGACGCACGAGGACCGTTCGAAGCCGGTGCAGCATCGCCCACGCCGTCGGGTACGAGCCGATCTCGAGCGAGCGCTGCAGGCTCTGGGCGGAGATGCCGTCCTTCTGCGCGGCGAACATCCAGCAGGCCGTGAACCACACGGTGAGCGGCGATCGCCTGCGATCGAAGAGGGTCCCTGCCGTCACCGACGTTCGAGCACCACAGGTGGCACACTTACTTTGTAGCGACCATCGGCGACAGCCCATCCGCCGGCATGCCCGCACCGGGGGCAGGCGAAGCCCTCGGGCCACCGCAGCCAGTCCAGGTAGTCCAGGCAGTCAGCGTCGGTCGCGAACCAGGACTGGAACTCCCCTGTGGACCTCGGGTAGTGCAGGCCCGCCCGGGGCTGGAGTGCATCCACGCCCTCAGCTTAGTCCGGTCAGATGAATACCCCCAGCCGCGATTATGGACAGCCTCACACCGCGAAGACCACTCCCGTTGGGTCCCGGAACGCGGGGGTCCGGCACCTCGGCGCTCGGCGAGATGCACGTGCGTCGTTGCCCGGCACGCGGGGCTCGCCTACAGTACGGCTCGCCGCCGGGGCGGGGAGCCTCCATCCCGGCGGGACCCGCGCATTGGGGAGGTCGATATGATGCCGAGAGGGCGGTTTCGCGCCGCCGGGACCTTGAGGGACGCTGCCGTCGCCGCGCTGGTGATGTGGCTGGCGCTCGCTTCCGCCGTCCCGGCCCTGGCCAGGCCCCAGGGCCCGGGCAGGCACGGGACCGAGTTCATCGACGTCGTCCCCAGCAACGACCTCCGGGGGGACGAGTCCGTGATGGTGTCCGGGACGGGATTCCCGCCGAACGCCGGGCTCGCGCTCACGGAATGCTTAGCCGTCGCGGACGACCAGGACGATTGCGACCTCTCCACCCTCGACCTCGGCGTCAAGGCCGACGCCGACGGCTCGTTCGGGCTCGTCCCGTTCACGGTCCACCCGGTCATCCGCGTGGGGAGCCGCACCGGCCCGGTCACATGTGGCACGGACGCCTGCTCGGTGGGAGTGGGGACGCTGGATGCACTCTACGGAGGCAGCCACTGCCTCGGGTTCGGGGGCCGCTGCCGGCCCACCGCCACGCCGGGGCCCTCCGCGCCCGGCCCGAGGTCCGCTCCTCCGTCGGCCCCCGCCACGCCCACGACACAGCCTTCGGGCGGCGCGGCCGGCTCGGGGTCGGGGTCCGGAGGCTCGGGGATCGGCGTGGTGGCGGCGATCATCGCGGCCGCCGTGGTGATCGGGCTGATCGTCGTGGGTCTGCTGTGGCGCCGCTCCAGGGCGGCCCGGGCCTGACGTCCCACGGGGCCATCTCCTGGCGCCGGGGGGTGGTCTCGATCCCCGGCCGCGCCGCATAATGCAGCGGTGCTCCGGCGAACTGCAGACGGCCGGAGCCCTCGGGGGGACGGGCATCGAAGCTTCGATCGACCACGGAGAAGCGTCCGGCCGCTGGGTGGAGCCCGGGAAGGACGCGCTGCTGTTCGTCTCGACCGCCATCGCGGTCGGGGCGGCCTTCGGTCTGTCCGCCGGGCTTGGCCGGATCCTCGACGAGCGGTCGTTCGCCGGGTTCACGGTCCTCCTGGCCGTGGCCCTGGCCGCCCCCCTGACCTGGCTGGTCGCGGTGGGGGAGGCCCGGCCCAGGTGGTGGGTGGCCATCGGGCTGGCCTGCCTCATCGCGCTGCAGGTCGCGGACGTGGTGGCCGCGTGGTGGGTCCATCCCGTCGACGAGGGGTCGTACGCAGCCGCCTCGTCGCTGGCCAGGCTGGTGTTCCTGCTCGAGGTGGTGGCGGTGGCCGGGTCACGGTTCACCGAACAGGATCGGCGGGTCGGGCTCCGGGGGCTCGCCATCCGCTCCATCCCAGCCGCGCTCGTGGTCGTCGCCGCCGAGGCCGTCCCGTCGCGTCTGGTCGAGCTGGCCTACGGGCGATCGTACCCGGCGGCGGCCGGCTATCTCCGGCTGCTGGCGCCGGCCATGTTGCTGGCGGGCGGCGCCCTGGTCCTGATCCAGCTCCTGCTCCACGCTGGCCGCATCTCCTGGGTGTCCTGGGTCGCGTCGGCCGCCATCGTGGCCGCGCCGCTCGTCGGGCTCGGCGCTGTCGCCCCGATGTCCCTCGCCGCCTTGGTCCTGGCGGTGAACGCGGTGGTGCTGATGGCGCTCGCGGCCCACGCCAGCCGGCTGCTGTTCGCCCGGCAGCGTGACGGCAGCGTGCTGTTCCTGGCATGGCGGGACCGCCGCCATCCGGAGGGAGGCGGGTCGGAAGTCTACGTCGAGGAGATCGCCGGCCGGCTGGCCGCGTCGGGGCGGCGGGTGACGATCTTCTGCGCGGGCCACCGCCTCGCCCCCCGCACCGAGGTCGTGGACGGCGTCCGGTTCATCCGCCGTGGAGGCCGGTTCACCGTGTACGCGTGGGCCGCGCTGTACCATCTGGCCGGCCGGCTCCGGGACCACGACATCGTCGTCGACGTGCAGAACGGCGTCCCGTTCTTCTCGCCGCTGTACTGCAGCCGGCCCGTCGTGGTCCTGGTCCACCACGTCCACCGGGAACAGTGGCCGGTCGTGTTCTCCCGGCGGGCCGCCCGGCTCGGCTGGTGGGTCGAATCGCGGCTCGCTCCGTTGCTGTACGTGCGCGCCAGCTACGTGGCCGTATCCGACGCCACCCGGTCGGAGCTCGTCGGGCTCGGGATCGACCCGGAACGGATCAGCGTGGTGCACAACGGGGTCGACCCCCAGGTCCCGGCGGGCCGGCTGGAGAAGACGGCCCAGCCGACCGTGGCGTACCTGGGCCGGCTCGTCCCGCACAAGCGGGTCGAGCTGCTCCTCGAAGCCATGGTGCGGATCGGCTCGGATCTCCCCGGCTCGACGCTCTCGATCGCGGGCCGCGGATGGTGGGAGGCCCGGCTCCGCGACCGGGCGGAGCAGCTCGGGTTGGAGGACCGGGTCCGGTTCCTGGGATGGATCGACGAACGCCAGAAGGCCGAGCTCGTGGGCCGGTCCTGGGTGCTGGCCATGCCGTCGATGAAGGAGGGGTGGGGCCTCGCCGTCCTCGAGGCGGCCACGGCGGGGACGCCGGCCGTGGGCTTCCGCACGGGAGGGCTGGCCGAGTCGATCGTGGACGGGGTCACCGGGCTCGTCGCGGACGACGCGGAAGGCTTCACCGAGGCGCTCGAGCGGATCCTCCGGGACGCGGACCTCAGGGAGGCACTCGGCCGGCGGGCGGAAGCAAGGTCCCGGGACTTCGACTGGGACTCGAGCGCGCGGTCGTTCGGCCGGATCCTGAACGGGATCGTGGAAGTGCCCGCGGCCGAGATCGTTGCGGGGGCGGTCGCCGAGCCGGCCTGAGGAGAGACCCGGCCCGCTACGGGCCGTACACGAGGAGGCCGCCGGCCGGCTGGTGCGGGTTCTGGCCGATCACGAGCAGGAACGCGGCCAGGAACGCCAGCAGCACGGACCCCCCGACGAGCGACACCCAAATCCAGATCCTGTTCATGACGCGAACGCTCCTCAAGGTGCCAACGGGCGAAGGATAACAGGGTCCCACCGGCCGCACCAGTGGCCGGTGTCGAGGCCGGGCCGGCCGGTCACGAAGGCGCTCCGGCTGGCTCAGCCGCCGGGCCGGTCCCGGCGCCGGCGCGCCGCGCCCAACGACAACCCGATCGCGCAGGCCACGAGCGTGGCGGCCGCCGCGACGTCACCCGCAATCACCAGCCCCGCCGGAGCCGATCGCTGCTCGACCGGCCGGGCCGACGCGGGGGAACGGAACAGCGAGAGGTCCGGGGTGTCCAGCACCCGAGGGAGCCCGGTGGTCAGCGCCTCGAATCTCCGCCAGTCGGCCTCCTTCAGCAGCAGCACGTACCGGACCCCCAGCCCGGAGAGGGCCGGACGGAGCGGGCGGCGGGCATCGACGGCGCGGTCCGCCCGGCGGGCCAGCGGATCCTCGGATGGGAGTGTTCGGCTCCGGAGCTCGAGCCGCTCGGTGGTGAGGGCAGCGCGCGAGAAGAAGCGCTGAGCGGGATCGAGCACGACGCGATCGGCGTTCCATCCCTGCGGGAAGTAGAGGTGCCACGGCAGGACCAGGACCCGGCCGGTCGACGGATCGGCCTCCATCACCTCGCGGGCTCGCTCCCAGCTGGCGGGGTACCGGGCGCTGACCAGCCGACCTCCGGCGGCCCAGGCCAGCGTCGGGGTCAGCGAGACGGCGGCGGCCACCAGGCACGCGGCGAACGCCAGCCGGAGTCGCCGGTCGGAGCCCAGTGGCAGCAGGCGATGGATCCCGGCGCCGAACCCGACCGCCAGGGCCAGCGCGAAGGGTGCCAGGAACTTCTGGGAGTCCCGGAGCAGGCCTCCGCCCGGGAGGTGGAGCGCCGTCCACCTGACGACGGCGCCCGCACCGGGCAGGCGCGTGCCCCCCGCGAGCAGGAGCCCGAGGCCGGCGGCGGCGACGAGCCCGGCCCAGCGGTGGGCCGACCCCCGGCGGGCCAGGGCGATCCAGCCGAGGACGGCCACCACGGCCACGACCCCGAAGCTGGGGAGCCAGGCCCACGACGTTCGGGTCGGGGGAGCCAGCGTCGTGTTCCACATCCCACCCAGTGACAGGAGGCTGCCGAACGTCCCGAGTGGCGAGTCGGACCTCGGTCCGAACGCCGCCAGGCCGGTCGCCGTAGACGGGAGGCCCCCCGGCCGTGTCACCGACGGAATGAGCCAGGGCAGGTTCACGACGAGCGCCAGCCCCGCGACCCCGGCGACGGCCCGAACGACCCGGTCCCACCGACCCTGCCAGGGCGGCCGGACCGCCACAAGGACCCCGAGGACCCCGGCGATCACCCCGCCGTACGGACTGGCCAGGGCGGCCACGCCCAGCCACAGCCCCGTCCTGCGCCAGGCCCCGGGGACGCCGGCCCGGAGGTCCAGCACGGCCCGGGCCACGAACGGGAGGACGGCGTACGCCACGAGCAGGGACCAGTGGCCGATCAGGAGCCGCTCGTACACGAACGGGTTCCACGCGTACAGCACGCCGGCGCCGACTCGGGCAGCCGTTCGGGCGTCGGGCAGCAGGGCCTCTAGCAGCAGGCCGGCCCCGATGGCCGCCAGCACGAAGATGGCCACCAGCAGGGCCTTCTCCAGCACGTCCGCCGGGACCACCCTCGAGATCGTGGCCACGAGGACCTCCGTCGGCACGGAGCGGGGGACCTGCCCCGACAGGCCCAGGAGGTCGGCCCCCAGCCGGTACCGGGGGACGAACACCATGTCGTAGGACAGGACGTAGCCGGGCGTGAGGAGCGGTGCGATGAATGCGATCCCTGCAGCGGTTCCCGCCAGGAGCACGGCATGACGCCCGGCCAGGGCCCGTAGCGGGCGTCGTTCGGTCAGGCTCAGGCGGTCGACGGCTGCGTTTCCGAGGCCGGGGTCGGCTTCTGCTTCTTCTTCGCCTTCGGCGAGGACTTCCACAGCAGGAGCAGCAACCCGACCGCGATGAGGATCAGGCCGATGATCGGCCCCACGATCGGAAGGGCATTCAGGACCTTGAGCTGCTTCACGCTGTCCTTGACGTACCGGACGTTGTCAGCGATGTACTCGTCCGTGTACCCGATCTGAACGTTCTCGAGGACCTGGAGCTCGGTGTCCGTGTTGGGATTCTGCAACCACTGACGGAGCGTCCTCTGGCCCCGCACGACGGCCCCGGTCACTGGGTCGATCCAGACCAGCGTCGTGGCCTCGTACATCTGGTCCGTGACGACCGTGTCCTCGTCGGGCTGACCTGCCGCCTCTCCGCTGATGGTCACGTGGCCGATCACGGTCTCGGGCACGTCCGATCGGAACAGGTACACCTTCAGGCCATCGATCGAGTCGTCGCGGACGTAGTTCGCGGGGAACGCCTTCCGCGCGGTGTCGTCCCAGAACGGATATGTCTGTCGCTGCACGTCGAAAGGGAATTTCAGCGTGAGCCCCTCGTGCTCGGGCGTCTCCCCGCAGCAGTGGACCGGCAGGGCGGTCTTGCGGTCGAAGACGTACCGCTGCCGGCTCGCCTCGATGACCGCATTCCTGGTCAGGTCCTTCGTGGAGGCGAAGTAGTCGTAGACCGCGACGTCGCTTGTTGACGCCGACACGTCGGGCCGGTAGTCAGCCGTGTTCTCGAGCGGCACCGGCCCCACGAGGCCGAGGATGTCCGGCTTCGTGCTGAAGTACTCGCCGATCCCGTCCGAGGTGATCCTGTCGTAGTGATCGACGGGCGCCTTCTGGAGCCTTGGAATCGCGTAGAAGACGAGGAAGGGAGAGAGGAAAAGCAGCAGCATCCCCAGCGACAACGAGACGTACGCGAGTACGCGCCTCATGCCCTCTCCTCCGGGCCCGGTCCGGGCCATCCCCCGAATGCGGGAAGAGCCTACAGGAAGCAAGCCCGCTGGGCGAGTCCCAGTTGCCGGGAATGTGGGCGAAGCACACCCTCGCGAGCCGCTATCCTTCCGGGCCCATGGCGAGCACGGGGGTCCCGAAGGGTCCGAACGTCGTCCTCGTCGTCCTCGACACCCTGACCGCTCGGGCCGCCGCCCTGAGCGACGATCCCCCCCCGATGCCCGGCCTGGCTCATCTCGCGCAGAGGGGCGCGACCTTCAGCCACGCCGTGTCGAACGCTCCGTGGACCTACCCCTCGCACGCCTCGCTCCTCACCGGGCTCCTGCCGTCGGAGCACGGGATGGACACCCCCCACCAGTTCACGGGCTGGGAGCTCGACGACCCCACCGGCCGGTCGCTCCAGGCCCTTCTCCCGCCCGGCCCCGCCGCCAATCCGGTGGTGGGACCGCGGTGGCTCCCGGCCCTGCTTGCGGCCGCGGGATACGAGACCGCGTGCGTCAGCAACAACCCGTGGGTGGGCAGGCTCACCGGGATGGAGCTCGGGTTCCATCGGCTCCGCGATCCCCTCGCCGTCCGGCTAGCCGGGTGGCGCTCCGCCTTCCGGGCCCGTCCCCGCCTCCGCAGCGCGCTCCGGGCCGGATACAACACGTACCGCGCGATGATCGGTGGCGGGGATCTCCTGGCCGCCGACGCCGTGCGCCTCGTCCGGAGCTGGACGGACCGCCGCGACCGTTCCCGGCCGTTCTTCCTGCTGGTGAACCTGATCGAGGCCCACGCTCCGTACCTCACGCCGCTCACGCCCCGGGCGCTCCGCGAGCTGCGGGCCCGGCCGGGTCCCGTCCTGCGGGCCATGCGTCTCCTCGAGCCCCGGTGGACCATCAGATACAACCTGGGCGACCCGGCCTACCGTTTGACCGGTGGGGCTCTTCGGGTGGGGCGGGCCCTCCACGAGACCTCGGCCCGGTACCTCGACACGATCGTCACCGAGCTGCACGAGATCGCCGCCGGGCAGGGACGCGACGTCCTCACGTGCGTCACGTCCGATCACGGGGAGTCGTTCGGCGAACACGGATCCCTCCTCCACGGCTTCACGCTCGACGAGGAGACCCTGCACGTGCCGCTAGTGGTGTCCGGCGGCGGGGTCCCGGCGGGAGATCACCACGACACCGTCGACCTGCGACGGGTCTACGCCACCCTCCTCGAGGCCGTGGGCCTCGCCGTCCCCGAGGGGGCGGCGCCATCGCTGCTCGACTCGGAACGGGGCGTCGCGGTAGCGGAACGGGAACGCCTGGACCTCCCCGCCTGGGCGGACATCGACCGACCGCTGGCCAGAGCCCGGGTGGGCCGGATCCGGGCCGCCTACCGGGACCCCTGGAAGCTCGTGGCCACCGACGCGGGGACCTCGCTGTTCGACCGTTCTTCGGACCCTGGCGAGCGTGTGGATCTTGCCGGCGAGCGTCCCGACGTTCGCCGGGAGCTCGAGGCGATGCTGCCGGCGTGGCCTGACCAGCCCTCGCCCGGACCGCGGCCGGACACCGGGGAGCTCACCGAGGCCGAGGAGCGGGAGCTGACCGACCGACTGGCAGCCCTGGGATACGTGGAGTGAGCCCCCCGAGGTGGTCCCTGGCGTGGCTCATGCTGCCCGGCCAGCGCGCGTACCGCGAGCTCCACTGGCTCTCGCTGATGGAGGACGTCGAGGTCGTGTCGGTCGGGACCCCTCGCCCTCCGGAGCGGGTCCGCTTCGTCGAGCGGCCCTACCGGCGGCTGACCCGCCGGTTCACCGAGGCCGCCGCCCTGGCGTGGATCCGCGAGCTCGACTCCATTCCGATGACGGACTGGGTGGTCACCCTGGAGCTGTGCAGCCTGGTCACCGGGCAGGCCGAGCGGCTCATCCGGCGACGGGGTGGCTGGAGGGCCGTCATGGTGTGGGGCAACGACGCCCGGAATCCCCTGTACCGGCTCCCCCCGTACCGGCAGGCGCTCGAGCGGAGCCGGGGTGCGGACCTCTTCCTGTGCCTGGTGCACGCCGCCCGGAACCACTGCATCGCCCTGGGGCTGCCCGAGGAGCGGTGCATGGTGGTCCATCCCGGCATAGACACGGACCTGTTCCATCCGCCGGACCGGCCGGTGACCGAGCCGGTGGCGGCGTTCGTCTCGCCCCTCGCGTCCAACAAGGGCCTCGACCGCGTCCTGGAGGCGTTCCGGTTGGTGACGGCCCGGATCCCCGAGGCCCGGCTGCTCGTCGCGGGACGGGGCCCCCTGGAGCCCGAGGTTCGGAGGGAGGCCGAGCGACGTCCCGGCGCCGTGACGTACCTGGGCCCGCTCCACCGGGAGGGGGTCGCGGCGACCTTCCGCCAGGCCGCGGTGTTCGTGACCGCTCCCCGGCCCACCCGGGTGTGGAACGAGCAGTTCGGGCTGGCCTACGTCGAGGCCATGGCGTCCGGGCTCGCGGTGGTGACCACGGCCACCGGCTCGAACCACGAGGCTGTGCCGGACCCGAACCTCCGCCTGCCCGACGACGCGGAGGCCCTGGCCGAGGGCCTGATCGGGTTCCTGGGTGACCCCGAGCGGCGGGTGGCGGTGGGCTGGGGCAACCGGGACTACGTCATCGAGCACCACGAGGTCCACCGACAGTCCGCGCTCATGCGCGAGGCCTTCGAGCGGGCGGCGGCCCTCAGCGAGCGGTGACGCGGCGGGCTCGGATGGCGCCCACGGCCTGGCCCGCGAAGTAGGCCCCGACCTCGGCCGTGCGCATGACGGCGATGCCGAGCGTGAGGACGGGGTGGCTGGCCAGCAGACCCCGGGAGCGGACGAACGCGCGGGCCGTGGCCCGGGCCTGGCCTGCCGTCGCGCCCGAGTGCGCCGCCCGGTACCGGGACAGGCCCAGCCCGTAGTAGTAGCGCTTGGCGACGACACCCCGAAGGGTCAGCCGGCCCTCGTCGTGGACGATGCGGGCGTCGGTCCTCGCCAGCGGGGCGCCGCCGTCGATCATCCGCATCCGGAGCTCGGCGTCCTCGGTGCCGGAGAGCCACTCGACGAACCCGCCGGTCTGCGCGAGGTACTCCCGGCGCACCAGCCTCGGCGATTCGATCATCTCCTCCCCGACGTAGCACCGGCGCTCCAGGGCCCGGCAGCGGGTCCAGAACCCCGGGCCGACGGTGACCTCGGGGATGAACACGCCGACCGCCCCGGCCTCGCGCGCGCGGGCCTGGGCTCGGGCGACGACGTCGGGTGGCAACACCATGTCCGAGTCGATCCACAGGACGAACTCCCCCCGGGCCAGGCTGATGCCGAGGTTCCGCTGGGCGCTGCGCTCCGGTCCCCCCCGAACGGCGACGTGGGCCAATCGCTCGGCGATTTCCCAGGTCCCGTCGGAGCTGTCGTTGTCCACCACGATGATCTCGGTGGCGGCGTCGTGCTGGGCCCGGACGGACGCCAGGCAGGCCTCGATCGTCCGGACGGAGTTCCTGGTGGGGACGACCACCGACACGAGGCCGCTCCGCTCGAGGGCCGGATCCGGCGAGTCCACCATGCCGTCGCTCACCCGGACCTCCGGGATCGCCGGCGGAGAAAGATCCGTCGCCGCCGCGGCCCTCGAGCGGCCTGCTCCTGTGCGGGGTCTTGTCCCCGTCCGGCCCGCCAGCGGCCCGGCCGGATCGTCGTCCGCGTCCATCGCCCGGTCCTGCGGGTCGCGTTCCACGTCCACCGGCCGCACAGGCGAACCGCGCTCTCCGCCCCCCCGCCGGCGCTCCGGACGCCTCGCCAGGCGGCCCTCGATCCGCGTCCGAGCTCCCCGGTGATCCGGCGGAACCGACGCCGGCCGCCAGCGTCGACGTCGCGTGTTGGGCCCGGCACGGGACGCATCCCGGACAGGACGGCGGCGCCCGCCAGCGCCAGGGCCGGGTCCACGGCGGCCCGGGCCAGCGGCTCGCCGTACGTGAGGAGGCCGACCACGAGGGCAGCCCCGGGCGCGGCGAACAACGGGACCGCCCATCCGCCTCGCTCCGGCCACAGCCTCCAGTACCCGACGGCGGCCAGCACCAGCAGGGCGACGAAGCCGAGCCATTGCAGGATCCACCCCCCGGTCGCGAGCCCGCGGGCCGCGTGGGCGTCCCGTTCGTTCACGGGGTTCCAGATGTCGAACGTCCGGAGCGCTCGCACCCCGAGCGCCTTCACCAGGCCGAGTGGGTGATGGACCGCGAACGAGAACGCGCGGCCTCGGAGCCTCCGATCGATGGTGCCCTCGCCGAGCGGCTCCGTGACGACATCGGCCTCCACCGCCTCGGCCGCGCCCGGGTCGGACGAGCCGGTGAGTGGCCCCCCGTATGCCGCGGACGAGTTCGCCCCCGCCAGGATGCGTCCCGTCTCGGTGACGGGCACGGGCTCGTGGAAGGCCCCCGCGTTGCGGAGGAACCACGGTCCGGCCACCAAGGCCATGCCCGCCAGCGCGGCAATCCCGACCCAGCGCCGCCGGGAGAGCGACGGCTGCGGATCACGCCGTCCCAGCACCCAGGCCAGGAGGACAGCGACGCCGAGCACGAACCCCTCGGGACGCGCCAAGGCCAGGAGGCCGGCGACGGCGCCGGCCCCGAACGCGGTCGTGCCCCGGTATCCGGCGTCGCCGCCGCGCGCCAGGAGCATCAGGAGCAGGGCGACGAACAGCTGCGCGATCGGCGTCGATTCCAGCCGGACGTCCTCCATCCAGAACTCGGGGAGGAGCGCGACGAGCGCCGCCGCGACGAGCCCTCCGCGCCGGCCGAACAGGCGCCTTCCGGCGACGCCGGTCGCCAGGACCGTTCCGCCTCCGATCAACGACCATAGCCCCCGGAGCGTGAACGCCGGCGCCCACGTGGTGGAGCTGAGCGCGAGGAGCGAGGGCACGAGGGGCGCTCGGAGCCCGGTGGGGGCGAAGCCGCCCAGGGGGCCGGGCAGGGCGAAGCCGATCCCGCTCACTAGGTTCGTCCCGATCCGCGCCGAGATCGGATCGGGGCTCGCCCCCCCGCCGGCCGCGTACCGCAGGCTGACGTCCACCACGACCAGGGCGGTCAGGATGGGCCAGAACCCGACGGCTCGCCCGAGGGCCAGCCGGGCCAGGCCCCGGAGCCCCCGGGGTGGCGGCGGCCGATCGGGGAGGAGGTCGATGCGCGGCTCGGGCGAGTCCGTGTTGGGGAGCGCTCCGGCCTCCGGGACCCCAGATGCCGGCTCAGTCGTGGTCACGGCCTCTGTCGCGGTGACGGTCTCGATGGTCACCGTCTGGGCGTCGTCCGCGCGCCACTCGGGCTCCCGGCGCACCTGCCATCTGGTCTCGCGGAGGACGCCGAGGATCAGCACGACGAGGGCGGTCCCGGCGAGGTAGTGCGCCAGCATGTTGTGCTCGACGAAGCGGGGGCTGACGAAGAACGCCGGAGGGAGGCCGCGGGCGATGAGCAGGACCGGGACCAGGGCCAGCAGCCCCGCCGCCAGCCGGAGGTACCCGCGCGGGGTGGGCGCGAGGATCGTGGCGATCCCGAGCACCGCCGCCAGCACGAACCCGTAGGCCCCGCCCACGAACGTGAGGACCAGCGTGAGCAGGGCCCACCGCCAGATGGACGGGGGCTCGCCCCTCGTCGGCGTGGCGTCGCCGAGCCAGGGTAAGATCCGCCGCCAGGAGAAGCTCCGCGGCGACTCCTGCCGGGTGTCCGGCGACGCTGCCGGGGCGCTCGCTGCCGCGTCGGGACTCCGCTCGACCGCGACGGTCACCTCTCCGGGAGCGGCGGTCGTCTCGCCGGCCATGACGGGCGGCCCCTCGGCGCCCGCCGGCGCCTCACCGGCCCCGGCGGGCGCTTCCGGGGCCGGGGACGGAACCAGGGGCTCCCCGGGCTCCACAGGTTCCTCCTGCTCCCTGGTGCCCATGCCCGGGAGAGGATCCCCGACCCCTCGCCGATGGCGGCTCATCGCCACCTTCGCCGGGGCAGGATCAGGAGGACCGAGCCGGCCAGCGCCAGCAGGGAGACGCCCATCGACAGGTTCATCGAGTGCTGGGGGGCGAACGTGACGGTGAACGTGTGGTGACCGGGTGACGTCACCATCCACGCGGTCGAGTACCCGTCCACCAGGATGGGCCGCCCGAGCGACGTCCCGTCCATGGACGCCTGCCAGCGCGGATCGAATCCCTGCCCCAGGACGAGGTAGTACGGCTCGTCTCCACCGTCGGTCGTGATCGTGGTCCTGGTCGGCATGGTGGACGTCACCGTCAGCACCGGAGGCGAGGGCGCGGCCCCTCCGTCCTCGGACGACGGCGGTGCCGGCACCGAGGAGAGGTGGACCTCGTCGAGCCGCCAGTCCCTGACGGGGGTGAGCCGATGCATCCCTGGGGCCAGGGCGATGGCGTCCGACTGGGAGCACGGTTCCAGGGGGATCGGGAGGTCCGCCAGGAGGCGGCCCAGCGTCCCGGAGGACCGCACCGCGACGGGATCGCCGTCGAGCTCGAAACCGGAGAAGCACCCCGCCAGTCGGGCCTTCTCGTTGCTCGGGGCCACCCTCAGCGACCCGATCCGGATCTCGTTCAGCCGGATGGCCCCCAGCCCCGTCGTCCTCGTGATCGTGAGACGGATCTCGTGAACCCGCCGCCTGGTGAACGCGATGGAGGTCGTGCCGAGCCCGAGCCGTTCGGACGTCGGGGGGCCGCCGTTGATCGACAGGCGGACCCGCGAGGCGATGCGCCCGAAGATCGTCCCGCCGAGCGGCCCCTGGTTGACATCGATGTGGTCGATGGCCGCGCCCGGGAACTTGACGTCGATGAACTGGCCGATCGGGGGGCCCACCGGGACCCACGCCGTGTCCACGTCCCCGTCCAGGGTCGCCGAGGCGCGATCGAGGACCCGGCGCCGGGACGACGACGTCGCGATCAGGTCGCTCGGGATGCCCACCAGGTGGTCGATGTCGGCGTCGGAGAGCGTCGCGGCGATCCCGGCGATCGCGGTGAACGTCATCGACCTCGAGTCGGGGATGGAGAAAACGCGGTAGAGGTTCGGCTCCTCGTCGTCGAAGTCCGTGGCCGGCGATCCGCTCAGCCGGCCGAGCACGACGTCGAGGGGGGTGTCGGCGAGGGCGGCCTCGCCCGCCTCGCCCAGCCCCGAGGCCGCGTGCGCGAACGACAGGGGCAGCCGGGCGAAGACGTGTACCTGGGCGCCCGGCACGTCGATGCCCCAGAACCCGACCGGGTTGAGGCCGGCCCCCCGGACACCCGTGACGGCCACGGTGAGCGACGTGGTGGTGGTAGGCGTCGGGAAGGGGACGTTCACCAGCGGCTCACCCTCCGGAACAGCTGCCGCGACGACTGCCGCTCCGGCCCGGATGCGAACCTCGGAGATCTGGCGCTGCCCGCCCAGCACCGGCCGGAGCGTCAGCTCCGAGACCGTCGTGGGATGGTCGAACTCGATCGTGACGGCCTGGCCCACGACCGCCCCCAGGCCGCCGCCCAACCATGCCGTGTGCGGGTTGTGATCGAACGCGAACGCGGGCTGGTCGGCGGGAACCGGCCCGAACAGCGATCCGTAGCTCGTCGCGGTGACCGACCTGGCCCCGGACAGGACGGCGACCGTCTGGGTGTCGGATCGATCGCCGAACAGCCCGAAGGACAGGTCGCCGGTGGGCCTGAACGCCTGGGCCGGCCCGAGCGTCGCAGAGTAGTCGCTCCCGGTTCGCCGGAACTGCCAGGCCCGGCGCCGGTTGGTGTCGGTGAGGACGATCCGGGCTCCGGCCTCGATCGCGCCGGCGAGATCGGACGGCTCCATCGCTCCCAGGAAGCGGTACGTCGGGTTCCCCGGGAGGAGGCCGAGGGGGAGGAGCCGAGCCAGCCCGAAGTTGTCGCCGTCGATCAGGACCGTCCCGGCGACGGGCTCGGCGCGCACGATGGGCCGCGAGCCGGAGACCAGATAGCGCTGCAGGGGTGGGAGCTCCCGGTCGAGTCTCGACGCCTCCCCGGTCGTGCCGGGTGCCGACGTGAACTGCCCGGGGAAGCCGTACGAGCCGACCAGGCGCAGGCCGGGCTCGGCCTCCAGGATCCGCGACACGGCCGACGGCCTTGTCCCGCCCCACGCCTCCCATGTCATGTCGTTGCGGACCAGCAGGTCGCGCGCGCCGATGTACCTGGCCAGCAGGGGAACGGTGCCCCGGATGTACGAGCCGTCGTTGAGCGGGACGTCGAGCGCCGCCAGCATGTTGGCGGCGTACGGCGAGCCGTTCGGCACGGTGGCCCGGAGCACCGACGGGCGGGACAGCAGGGAGTCGTTCAGGTCCGTCGGCCCGCGCTTGCCCCACCGGTAGTTCGCGAACTCCTCACCCGGCAGGAACAGTACCCTCGACTGGCCCGACCCGGCGTTCAGGGCCCGGGCGGCCTGGTGCCAGTACCCGGGGACGTCGGTCGATTCCGTTCCGTACAGCTTGCCGGTCCACGCCGGGAACACGGCTCCCAGGAGGGCGGCCCCCACGACCACCAGCGCCAGCCCCCGGACGGGGAGCCGTCGCCGCGGGAGCCAGGGCCACGCCTCGGCCGCCCCCAGGGCCACCAGCAGCACGAGCCCCAGCACGACCAGCGCGCCCACCTTGTTCGTGGTCCGGAACCCGATCGCCGCGGGGAACCGGTCGAACGCCGACTGCAGCGCGTGCCCGAGTGGCGTGGGATTGCTCGGCGGGAACAAGCCCACCATCACGGGCGCACCGACGGCCAGGAGGAGCGCGGCCAGCGCGCGCCCCCGGGCCCGCGACACCAGCGCGCCCACGGCGGCCGCCACGGGGATGGCGAACGTCGCCAGGACCACCCACGGGCTCGTGATGTAGCCCACCGCGTTCGGCAGGAACGGCTGGGCCCCCTGCCGCCCGTACAGGGGCCACAGGCCGAGGAGGCGAACCGTCTCGGCGTACGAGGACGTCGACGCGACGTCGGCCGGACGCTCCGTGGTCACCGCGATGGTCGACGCCGTGCCCCTGGCGGCGAGGGCCGGGACGATCCAGTACGCGGAGGTCAGCAGCAGGAGCGCACCCCCTTTCACCAGGGGCCAGGCGAGCTGCAGGATCGGCGTCCGGAAGGCGACGCGGGCGTAGATCAGGTAGGCGGGCACGCCGAGCAGCAAGAACAGCGGCACGATGCCGGCGTTGAGCCCTCCCATGAGGAAGAACGTCAGGGCGAACGCCGCCGGCCACCGCCAGCTCCGGGGCTCGTCGACGCTCCGGGCGAAGGCGAGCATCATCCACGGGAACAGCGCGTACGGGAGCAGGATCGGCGTGCTGGCGCCGCTCACGATCACGTAGGGGTTCGCGACGTAGAGCAGCGCGGCAGCGATCCGGCCGGCGGGCGTCGACCGGTCGCCGGCCAGCCGGTGGAAGAACCTTACCGCTCCCCACGCCGCGACCAGGAGCAGGAGGGCCCGCCAGATCCGAACGGCCACCCAGGCGGACGCGCCCAGCGAGCGGATCAGGAAGATCACGAACGCGACGGGCGTGATCCCCGTCTGGAAGTTCGATTGGCCGAGGGCCGGGCTGAGCTTCCACGAGAACAGGGACTGCATCAGGACCCGGCCGGGCGCCAGGTACAGCTGCGGCTCGGTGTCCGGCGTGAACGACCCCCAGCGGTTCACGAAGACGGCCAGCAGGATGAGCAGGCCGAGCACCCAGTACACGGCCGCCTCGGCCGTGGGGAGGCCGTCACGCAGGAGGAAGTCGCGAGCGCGTTGCTGCCCGCCCACGCGGGCCGGCACCGCCACGCTCACCCGGCCACGACCTCGGCCGCGGTAACGGTCTCGGACGGGATCGGGGCCCGCCGACGTTCGAGGAGCAGTCCCACGAAGATCATGGTCACGCCGGTCACGAACACCACCCATGCGATCTGGATCACCGAGTGGTGGAGGAGCACCACGACCAGGGTCGTCTTCATCACGACCGCGACGGCCAGCGCCCTGCTCATGCGGGGGTCGCCGGCGGCGATGGCCGAGAACAGCAGGAGGTGGACCAGGGCGAACGCCGTCCCGATCGCCGCGAACAGCCACAGGGCCGAGCCCAGCCCACCGTAGGCCCGGCCGAACACCGCGTTCAGCAGCGGCTGGGAGGCGAGGCCGACGGCCACCACCACCACCAGACAGAGCGCGACAATGGCCAGGAAGGACCGCGCCAGCAGGGCCCGGCGATCCCGCGAGGTCGACAGCCGCGGGAACACCACGACGGTCACGAACCGGGGGGCCCAGTACGTGATCTTCGCCACCACCGAGCCGACGGCGTACAGGCCGGACAGGCGTCGGGGGAGGAAGTGCCGGGCCAGCACGATGTCGACGTTCACGATGACGAACAGGGCGAGGATGCCCGCGCCGGCCGCCGCGATCTCCCGGATCAAGCCCCAGGTCATGCGGCCGCCGAGCACGCCCGGATACACTATCCAGACGCCGGCCAGGCACGCCAGGAGGGCCCCGCCGGCCGCGCCGGCGAGCGCGCCGTCCAGGCCGAGCCCCAGCCACACGAATGCGGCCCCCAGGACGAGCTTCCCGAAGGTCGAGACCAGCAGGATGGCCGCCAGGGCGGTGAACCGCTCCTGCCCCTGCAGCATCCCGCTCACCGCCGGCACCACCGGCGCTACGAGGAGCGTGACCGAGAGCCACATCACCGGGACGATCGACCCCAGGTGGAGGAACCCCTTGATCCACGGGCTTGCCGCAGCCGCAGCTGCCGCCAGAGCCAGCCCCACCAGGATCACGATCCGGAGGACCCCCACCCACAGCGAGCGGACCTCCTCCCCATCGCGGCGGCGGAGCGCCGTGTGCCGCGCCACCACAGTCTGCAGCGCCAGGCCCGGCACCGTCACGATGAACGTCACCGCGAGGAGTGCCCCGAGCCCCCCGTACGACGACGGCCCGAGCTCCCGGGACATGACGACGTGGTAGCCGTAGTTCATGGCGTTGCCGAGAGCCATGGCGACGGCGACGACGATCCCGGCCCTGGCGAGCGACGGGGGGGAGGCTGTTCGTCCTCGGTCGGTGGGATCCGCGGCGCCACCGGCGACGGCGGGGGCCGGGAAGGCGCGGTTCATCCCTCGCGTCCCTTGACGCGCCGTCCCGACAGCGGCAGCAGGCGCTTCACGGCCGAGGTGAGCCGGGGCCGCCCGGCCAGGACCTTCCCCGCCGCGTACGTGACCGGCTCGTATCCGTAGAGGTACGCGATCCGTCGCCACGCCAGTCCCATGTCGGTCCCCTGTCGGGGTACCGACGGGCGGCGGTAGCCGTACACGAGGAGCCCGTTCCACCACTTCGGGTCGAACTCCCGCTCGCTGGGCAGGTCGAACAGCAGCTCGTACCTGGGGTGCGAACGGGCGTAGGCCTGTGACGTGGATCGCACCACCGGCCAGGAGGCGTCGTCGATGACGACGAGGGCCTGGTCGGCCAGGAGCGGTTCGACGATCCCGAAGGCCAGGTGGTGGGGGAGCCGGCCGTGGTTCCCGTCGTAGAAGTACACGCCGATCCTGGACCGGAGGGTCCGGTTGCCGTGGAGCAGCCGGAAGCTGTCCCCGACGAGCAGGTGCAATCGGTCGCGGACCCCCCATCGGTGGAGGTTGTCCTCGAGCTCGCGCCGCGTGGACTCGGGATCGACGCCGAACTCCCGGAAGCTCTCGATCGCGTAGAAGCTGCCTCGTTCGTTGTCGAGCATGGCGGCGATGATCGAGAGTCCCTTGAACGAGCCCACCTCCAGGTAGGCCTCGTCGGGGGGGAGCAGGCTCGCAGCGAAGTTCAGCAGGGCGAGCTTGTTCTCGCTGGCCATGCCGGGCACGTCGTCCATGAGCTTCCGGAACCGGCGGTCCACCGGATGGTCCGCCCCGAGATCACCGCCGTAGATGTCGGCGAGTCCCGTCCGAAAGCGGTCGATGTCCACGTGTGTCGTCCCTCCCCCCCTCGTGGTTCCGCGGGTCCCCCATGTTGGCGCATGGTGATCCGTTCGCCAAGCCCGGGGCCGTTCAGCCGTCCGCGCGGCGGGTGGCGAACTCCTTGAGCCGGTCGATCGACTGCATGCGGGCCACGAGACCGGCCGGGGCGAGGACCGACAGGCGCTTCAGCCGGTGGTACCGGCGGTAGTACCGGACGAACGCCGAGTCCTTCGTGAACAGCGCGATGGAGATGAACGGATTCGGGATGACCAGGGCCGCGCCCGCGGCCCGCATCCGGGCGGGTGGCCATTTCGACACGTGGGTCTCGTGGACGTTGCCGAATAGGGCGCCCTGGGGGAACTCCCCGCGCGGCGAGGTCAGGATGCAGTGCGCCGCGACTCGGCGCAGCTGGCGCAGGAGGTCCATGCCCCGGGGGTCCGGAAGGTGCTCGATGACGTCGAGCCCCAGGGCGAGGTCGTAGCTGCCCGACGGGATGCTCGGGAGGATGTCCAGCGCGTCCCCCACCCTGATCTCGTCGTAGATGGTGCGCTGGACGTCGGTCAGGTACCCCTCGAAGATCTCGATCCCGTCCACCCGGAGCCCATCCCCGGCGAACGGCCCCGACCCGCCCACGTACTGCCGAGTGAGCAGGCCGTACAGGCCGTTGCCGATGCCGACGTCGAGGACGCTTCGCGGCTGGAGCCGGACCATCAGGTCGACGATGGTCTCGATCTGCTCGTATCGACTTCCAGGCATCGGGTTTCCTCTCAAGTCCCGGCCACCATGCTGCCACGCGCGGCGTCACCGCACGTCCCCCGGTCTCGCGAAGGTCACCTCCACCAGGCGGATCTCCCCGCCGCGTGCTCCGACCGGGTGCGTGTAGCTGATCGTGACGGTCCGGCCCCCGTCGCTCGCCAGCTCGGGGTGCTCGAACGCCAGGTTGTTCAGCCGGCCGGGGTCGGTGGACCGGCCGGTGAAGGCGGTGACGGGCCGGCTCCATGGTCCCTCGGGGCTCAGGGCGGTCCGCATCTCGACCCGGTTCGTCAGGGCGAGGTTGTACACCGAGAGATACCGGCCGAGCCAGGGGTTCCAGCTCACGGACAGGCCTCCGCTCGGGCCGGGGAGGGTGACGACCGCGGACCCGACCTTGGAGGACCAACCGGAGCCGTCCCAGAACCGATACGCGGACCGCTCACCGATGTCCGTGACCGTTGTCCGGGCCACCCGGCAACCCAACTGCAGGCCCTCGATCCGAGCGCAGCCGTACACGTACACGAGCGCCCCCACCATCACGGCGCCGTTGGCGAAGGACGGGTCTGGGGGCCTGAACACGGGCTCGGGCCTGCGGGCCGCGGCCGACGAGCCCGCCGACACCGTGGCCACGCCCGTGCCGAGGAATGTGTAGTTGAGCGTCCCCGGCCCGACCTTCACCGTCGCGAACAACACGGCCGCTGAGTCCGGGCCGCGCCGGATGATGCTGGTCGGCCACACCGCGATCCGGTCTCCGCTTCCCGGCTGGTTGAACACCTCCTCGGACTCGGTGAACGGGATGAACTGGACCGGCGCGCCGTTCGCGTCCACGGGCCCGTGCAGGACCCGAGGATGGCTCCGATCGCTCCAGGCGGCGGTGTTGGTCCGCAGGAGCGAGCCGTCGACGGCTAGGACGGGAAACAGCGTGTCGCCGAAGGTCCACAGGATCCGTGACCCCAGCTGGATCGACTGCGCGCCGTCCCGGAGCCAGCCGGGGGGTCCGACCAGCGGCCCGATGTCTCGCACGGACTCGACGCGCAGGGGGTGTCCTACGGCCGGCGGGCTCGTTCGAGCCAGTCCGATCGTGGCGGCGACGAGCACGAGCGCGAACAGGACCCTCCGCCACGGCTGGCGGCCCCCCGAACGGCGGGTGGTCACCGGAGGTCCGGCTGGGGGCTCGAGACTCGGGGGTCGGAGGGGCCGAGCCGGCGCGCGATCTCCTCCAGGAGCCGGGCGCCCGGGCCTGGTCCGAAGTCGGACCGGCGAGCCCGCAGGGTGATCGTCGTCCGCTCGCCCACGGTGGCCGCGCCGATCGCGACGCCCGACCTCCCGTGCGCCACCGGCCAGAACGCCAGCGACCGAAGCCCGGGGGCACCCTCGATGCGACCGAGGTTCGAGACCAGGGCCGTCGAGCCCGACCGCCGGGACGTTGCCCGAGCCACCGGCCACGCCGCGAGCGCGGCCGGTCCGCGGACCGGGGGTCCGAACTCCACCGCGCTGGCCCGGAGGGCCGACCTGACCGTTTCCGGCGACCAGGCGTCCACCCGCACGCGCATCCACGTCGACTCATCGGCCAGGGTGAGGCGATCCCCCGGCCTCCGGGAGGCCCCGACGGCGATCTCCATGGGGGCGGTGGCGCCGGCGTGCGCCGCGTTCCAGGTGGTGATCGCCTCCGCCACCGCGGCCACCAGCCCCGAGGTTCCGCCCGGGCTCGCGGCGACGTCCGCGTGGAGGAGGTGATCGCCCCGCTCCCGCATCCCGCCGTCCGGCGCGACCCGAGCCCGGGGGGACACCACGGCGCGGGCCAGAGCGGCCACCGCCACCGGAAGCGACCGGCCGGCGTCACCGGTCTCGGGGACCCCCCGCACGTCCGAGCGCACCGGCGCATCCAGGGCGAGCCCCAGCAGCGCCACGAGGCCCAGCCCGTCCAGCGCCGAGTGGTGGGCGGCCAGGACCAGCCCTGAAGGACCTCGCGCCATCCTGACCAGCGGACGGCCGTCGCGATAGCGCAGATCGGCGAAGGCGTCGCGAAGCCGATCCAGCTCGGACTCGCGCTCCGCCTCGGCCAGGTGAGCCCGGAAGGGGGCCGCCCCCAGGCGCCGACGGAGGTCGTCCATCGACGGCACCGGATCGACCAACGCCTGGAGCACGACGCTCCAGGCGACCTCGGGATGTCCGGAGAGCGCGTTCCAGGCGCGAACCGAGGAGCCCATCTAGCCCGGATTCTATTGGCGGCACCCTGTCGAGCTGACCTGACTCCAGAGGTAGTGATCGCGCTCCTCGCCGAACCAAGGCTTGGAGGCTACTCTCGCTCGGAGTTCACGGGCCTCAAAGCAAGGGCGGTTCCTCAAATGGGATCGTCCTCCTCCAGGGATGATGACGGATCGATCGCAACTCCCAGCGAAGGACATCCGACTGTTGCAACTGAGTGGGAGCGCGATCCAGGTTATCTCCCTCAGCGTGGACCAGCCGTTATCCTGCGGGTTCAGGCCGTTCGGGATGACGATCGGTTCGGCAGGCCCCCGGCTTGGCGTCCGAGATCATGCCGGCTGTACGGTGACAGAGTCGGTTCCGACGTTGTTGGGCATGCTCGGGTCCAATTCCCAAGCCGCCACAGCGGCTGTGTCGCCGAGAGTGCCAGTCGACTGGGGCACCAGCACGAGCGTCACCGATGCGCTCTCTGAAGCGCCGAGCTGGCCGAGGACGCAGATCACGCGGGTTCCGGCTGTGCAACTCCCCTGGCTTGGCGTGGCGCTCTGCAACGTCACGTTGGGAGGAAGGGCATCTGTTACCGTGACGCCCGACGACGTTCCGAGTCCCCCGTTCGTGACAGTGAGATCGAACGTGACCGGCGACCCCACGCTCGCAGGATCGGGTGAACCTGCGACACCGATCGAGAGATCCTCGCGATCGCTGGGGATGGCCCGGGCCCAGGCGGAAGCGATCTTGGCGGCCCCCGAATTGTTCGGGTGGAGAGGGCTCTGATAGTCGACTGCCATATTGAGTTGTACGCTCGGATCCAAGTACAGCAGGCCGTGTTCGAGCGCGACGTCCTCGATCACCTGGTTCCACTGGGTCCGGACATCCTCCGGAATCTTCACCGTCGGGAGAATGCTCCCCAAGTACACGGGGATGCCGGGGAGACGCGACTGCAGTTGGTCGACCGTGGATTCCATCGCGGCGTGGAACTGATCCATCGTCGGCTTGCATCCATAGAAGTCCCCGAGGACGTCGTTGACGCCGAACGCCACGACGACGGCATCCGGCTTCGTGTTCACAACCGTGGAGACACGCGTCTGCCCGTAGCATGTCGCGGAGGTGCCTCCCAGCGCGACGTCAGCCAACCGCAAGCCTTCGAGCGTGGCCAAACGATCGGCGTAGCCATCCGCGGACCCGGTGGGCCCCAGTGTGTAGTTGCCCATGGTGATGGAGTCGCCGTACCCGGCGAGTTCTGGCACCGACTGCGCATCTCCCGGAGATACGAGCGTCCCGGGGCCGAGTCCCGATGTCTGGAGAAGCAGCACACGGTCGAGCTTTAGAGTCCCTGACGTCACCCGCACGGTGAGCTTCGTGAGTCCCCGTGGAAGTCCCCAGTCGATAAAGCGGAACTGCCTGTACTTGCCGGTTGACGCAAGGGTCGTCTTGTACCTGGTCAGCTTGTCGTTCTGCCACGACGAGTACGTGGTGGCGTTCTCCACTAGCTCGAGTTGCACAGCAGAGGCGTTTTCAGCGTAGAAGGTGATGGTGGACCCTGTGGGGACCATCGCGAGCGTGCCGCTCTGGGCGCCCGCGTCGGCCACGAAGGTCACGCTCGAGTAGACAAGCGATGCATGCGTCGAGTTGTAGGCGTTCGAGTTCTGGAGGAACACCCCGCCTGAGTCGACCCACCACGCTTGGATCGACATGCCGCCGGTCGGCCCCGTCTGCGGATCGAGTTCGGGCTTTGTCTTGTTCTTCACCACGATCCTGTGCGTCGCGAGCGAGAGTCCCGTGGCAATCGGATCGACTTCCCAGCACCCGCATGTCGTGGTCGCATAGTGTTTGGCGGTACCCCCGTCGACGGAGACCGAGTAGTCGCGGCCGCGCCCGAGAACGGACATCCAGACGTCGTGACTGTTCCTGGCCTGAAAAGTGGCTGTACCGAGGGGCATCAACTGGGTGAGCGTCTTGGTGGCCGATGCGCTGACGCCGCTCATCGAAAATGCATGGAGGCGCTCATCGAAAGTGCACCTCCCGAGCCCGCCGATCTTACCGAGTCACCGCGTCGACCACCCCCCTTCCACGCGCCTCCGCGCTCGGTTGTGCAGCGATCGAGGCCCGTTTCGCGGGGAGTCGCCGAAAACGGCCCTCTCACAGCCCCGTAGAGCCTCGATCGTCGGCCGGGTGATGGTGCAGCCCCGGCGCCGGAGGGTGGTTTGGGCCCGCCGAGCGATCACCTGGGGCCGTCCATGGGGTTCCCGGTGGCGGCTCCCATGCCGGCCCGGAGCATGTCCAGGCGCTCCCGGTGTGCCCGCATCCGGTACGAGTCCCCGTTGATCGAAAGCAGGGTGGCCCGGTACAGGAACCGGTCCAGGATCGCCGCGGCCATCATGGAGTCGGAGAAGATCTCCCCCCACGAAGCGATGTTCCTGTTGCTGGTCACGATCATCGCTCCCGCCTCCGCCCTGCGGGACACCACCTGGAAGATGGCCGCGGCCCCCTCGGCCTGGAGCGGCAAGTACCCCAGCTCGTCGCAGATCAGGAGCTGGGGCCCGGCGAAGAACCGCATCGTCGTGGCCCACCGGCCCTCGATCGCAGCCTTGTGGCACCGGGCCACCAGGTCGGCTGCGGTCGTGTAGTACACCCGGTACCCGGCCTCCACCGCCCGGTACCCCAGGATCAGGGCCAGCATGGTCTTGCCGACCCCGGGGGGGCCGACCATCAGCACGTTCGCCTTCTCCTCCACGAACCGCAGCGTGGCCAGCTCCTGGACCAACGAGCGGTCCACGTCGGGCTGGGCGTCGAAGTCGAAGTCCTCCAGACGGCGGATCACCGGGAAGTGGGCGAAGCGCAGGCGTCCGGCGAGCTTGCGGCGCTCGGTCGAGGCGACCTCGGTCCCGAGCAGGTCCTCGGCGAACTCGGTGTAGGAAGGCTTGTCCCGCTGGGCTCGGTCGAGCTTGGCGGCCAGGACCTCGGCGGCGGCGGTGAGCTTCAGGGCGCCCAGGTGGGAACGGAGCCTCTGGTAGACCCGATCATGCGTCACGTCGCATCAGCTCCTCGTAGCGGCGAAGGTCGATCACCATCGGCAACGACTGCTGTTCGGGCCGGACGAGCTCGGCGGCCAGGGCCCTGGCCGCATCCGAGGGCGGGCGGTTGACCTTGCGACGGCAGGGAGGCTTGGTCGTGAAGGAGGCCAGGACGGCCTTCTCCAGGGCCCGTTTGTGCTCGGGCAGGCGCACCGCCGCCCCGGCGCCCGGGGGCCGGCGGCGGTGCCGGGCCAGGACCTCCCCGGCGATCGAACGGATCTCGAAGCCGGGATCCCCGACTCGCCAGTGCACCATGACCGTGGCGTCGACGAAGGCCGGGGGCACCGAGTACCGGTTGCCGTCGAAGGACACCAGCGCTCCCCAGCTCACCCCCCGGGACTCCGACACCTCCACCAGGTAGGGGGTCGACGGGACCGGCCGCAGCGGCTCGGACGCGGCGAGCGCTCCCACCGTGGAAGCCCCTCGAGGTCTGGAGTCGGCGATGCGGGCACAGAAGGCGTCAAGAGAGGCCTGGGCCCGCTCGGGTGTGGCCACGTCCGCGGTCCGCCACCACGACTGGGCCAGGTAGTCGTTCGACTTCTCCACCACACCCTTGCGGTTGCCGCGCCGCGGCGGGCACATGTCCACCCCCACGGCGAGCGACCGGCAGAAGTCGGCGAAGGCCGCGTTCAGCCGGCGGGTCCCGGGGACGACGGCGCCCTCCATGGCGTCGATCCGGAACCGGTTGGTCAGCCCGCCCAGGCCCCGGATGACCTCCTGCATCGCGGCGATCAGATGCCCGGAGTCCTTGGACGGCTGGAACGACCCCCGGAACTTCCCCGAGTGGGCGAGCGCTCCAACCTGCACGTAGGCCGTCTCTCCCCACGGGGTCTCGGTGAACTCCAGCCAGTCCCACTGGATCTCGGAGCCGGGGTCGTGTTCGATCTCGATGGTGGCCCGGCCCTTGGCACCCGCGCAGGCCTCGCAGTGGGGGCGGAGCGAGCGAGCCCGGACCTCACGCGAGAAGGTCTGGTAGCTCGCAGCGAACCCCAGGGCCCGCAGCTCCCTGATCAGTGTGGACAGCTGCAGGTGCGGATCGTCCTTGAAGCGCTGGGCGGTGTAGGGGGTGAACCGAGCGAACGGATCATCTACCCGCCGGCGAACACCCGGCGCTCGTTCCCCGCTGAGGTAACCCTTGATGGTCCGGGGGTCACGCCCGAGGTGCCGGGCAATGGCCGAGACGGACCACCCTTGTGCCCGAAGTGCATGTGCTTCCACATCTTCCTCCCGTGCCAACATCCCTGGGGGCTCCTTCCGATCGACGGCTTCGACACCGTCAGCATCGGGGGAGCCCCACCCTGTTTGGGGGAACCAGGGGGGCCCCGGGAGGTGCAATTTCGATGAGCGGATCCCTACATGCCTACGTGAGCGTGGTCAGCGCTGCAGAACTGGCAGTTCTGCGTGTTCGCCCCCGTGTACACGAAAGCGGGCTGGGCACTTTCGCTGGCGCGGATCGTCGTGGGCCCGTCGCGGGAAACCATCACGGTCGGATCGTCGGTAGGGACGAACCTTGTCCGCCCAGATCGAGACCCTGCCGCGGCCGAGGCTGGAGCGGCAATCACAAGGACGACCATGGCGAGCAGGCAGGCTCGAACGGATCGCATCGCGCGAGATCGCACCTCGCTGTCCACACCCTCCTCAGACTTCGGAAACGGTCCATGGTGTTCCACTCGACCTGGTGGCGTCAATGGCCGCGACTGGCGACGGTAGCGTCGCCTGGACGGCAGCGATGGATGAGAGTCCTCTCCTCTTCCCGGGCGACGCTTGGCCGGTCCTCGCCGACGTCAAGGTCGTTCGTCCGGTGGGGCGCTCCACCTTGACCCCGGCTCCGGGCCGGCCGGTTGGGCGCCCAAGAGGACAGGAGGCACGTAGGCTCGCTCCGCAACCGCGAAGTCACGGAGGAAGCCCACGTGCCGACGATCACTGTAACCGTCGAGGTCCCCTGGCCCCATAAGCTCACCCTCGGAAGGCTCGAGCGGGCCGTCCACCGCGCGGCCATGGTGGCGGGTCGCAAAGCCCCTGGTCCAGGCCCTGGGAGCGTGGGAAGCCGAGCTCCTGCCCTCGGCTGGCGCCCGCCAGCGGAGGGTCCGCCGGTACCTGCTCACCCGGCTCGGTCCCGTCCGGTACCACCGGTGGAAGACGAGGTCCTCCGGCCG
>WNGB01002971.1_pt1 | contig 26987 bp, 24 predicted proteins | sample 5400681 | NCBI WGS metagenome assembly WNGB01 (sample SAMN13153367, study PRJNA577476) | soil metagenome | isolation source: 115 cm soil or saprolite under grassland replicate 2 | place: USA:California | collected 2016-06-15
GCACCTGGCGGATCGACCGTCTGGGCGGCGGCGGCGCCGGGTGGTGCGACGGGTACGGGCGCACGGAACGCCCGATCGGACCATGGACCAGTCTGGTCATGCGCAGTGAAGGCCTCGCGGAACGCGCTCGCGAGCGCGCCGGCGCTCTGGTACCGCTCGTTGGGATTCTTGGCCAAGGCGCGCTGGACGACGGCATCAACCTCGGGTGACAGATCAGGCCGCAGCGGGAGCAGCGACGGCACCGGCGCCCGCAGGTGTTTGAGCAACACGCCCAGCGGCTCGGCGGCAGTGAACGGGCGCTCGCCGGCCAGCATCTCGAACAGCACAACGCCCAGCGCATAGACGTCGGTGCGGTGATCGATGCCTTCGCCTGAGGCCTGCTCGGGGCTCATGTACTCGGGCGTGCCAATCACGCCACCGACCATGGTCAGATGCGCGCCCTCGAGGATCCACGCCAGGCCGAAGTCGGCCAGCACGGCTCGACCGTCATCGGTCATCAGGACGTTGCCTGGCTTAACGTCGCGATGAATGACGCCTCGACTGTGCGCATAATCGAGCCCGGCTGCGATCTGATCCAGCAGATCGGGGATGCGTACGTCGTCGAGGCCAAAATCCATCAGGTCGGCAAGCGTGGCACCCTCGATGTACTCGAGCACCAGGTACGGCACCCCGCGCTCGTCCTGTCCGAAGTCATGGACGGTGATGACGTTCGGGTGCCGCATGTTGGCGGCCGTGCGCGCCTCGCGTCGAAAGCGCTCGAGGAACTCCTCCGAGGCAGCCAGGTTCTCAGACAGCACCTTAACTGCGACGATGCGGTCGAGCGTTTCCTGGCGTGCACGATAAACGACCGCCATCCCGCCGTGCCCAAGCGGTTCGAGCAAGGTATAGCTGGCGATGCGGCGCGGTTCCATAGCCACGTGTGTGCGCTGGTGATGATGCAGTACGCATCAACCGCGCCCAAGACTTGGCGTACCTTCGACTTGCCTGACCAGTACTTTCGGCGCATTGGGTCCCGGTCACCGATGTGCCAAAACGCGGCGTTAGCTACATAGAACGCGCTGTGAACTGAGGGTGCTCACCAGAATGACCGTTGCCAATCGACCTGTATCGACCGTTGCGTACGCTGAGGACCTGGTCCGCCGCATTCGAGCCCAGGAGGCCGATGCGTTTGACGAGCTGTACTCGCGCTATTCACCACGTGTTTTCGGCTATCTCTACCAGCGCCTGAACGGTAATACGGAAGAAGCCGAGGATCTCACGTCCGAGGTCTTCGCCAAAGTCTTCGAGAAGATCGAAGGCTTCCAGGTGCAAGGTGCGCCGCTGTCCTCGTGGCTGTTCCGCATCGCGCACAACCGACTGATCGACTCGGTGCGCCGCCGCCCGCGCCAGACTCAGGTCGCACTAGACGATGCGCCGCCGATCGCCGCCGGCCCAGTGTTCGGTGGTATCGATCAGGCTGTGGCGCTCGACCAGATCAAGGTCGGTCTCGCGCGGCTGACCGAGGAGCAGCGCCAGGTGATCGTGCTGCGCTTTCTCGAAGGGAAGAGCCTGGCCGAGACCGCGGCCGCGGTCGGCCGCAACGAAGACGCGGTCAAGAAGCTGCAAGCACGCGGCCTGGCGTCGCTACGTCGCGGCATCGAATGCCTCAGCGGCTGCTGGCGCGTGGAGCTCGAAAGGGCGGCCTAGCCGCCAGACCTCAAGAGGCCGATTGTTCAGCGCGCGTTGCAAGGGCGGAGCCAATGCTGGCTTCGCCCTTTGTGTTGCGTGGAAGTGTTGCGTGGAAACGCCAGCATGTCAGGCCGCGGCAGCGCTGGGCTGAGCGTTGACGGGCCAGGTCCAGCGCAGGCTTGTGGTCAGGTTCCAGCCCATCGCCGCCTCGATGCCGACAGCATTAGCCAGCACCGGCGGCAGACCCATGGCGGTGAGCGCGTGCAGCGTCAGCAGCTGGAGGACCAGGCCGCCCAGCGCGGTGACCTGGTAGCGAGCGAATGCCGTCGGCCAGAACGATGCGCGCGTGGCGAAGGTCCAACGATGGTTCAGCGCGAAGTTGCTGGCCAGGGCGAGCTCGAAGGCGCACGCCGCGGCGAGCACGGCGGGCAGGCCCAGCGCGGCGCTTAGCAGCCAGAACGCGGCGATATTGAGGGTGGCGCCGCTGGCGCCGACCAGGCCAAAGCGGGCGAGCGTACGCATCGACCGCCCTCAGGCGCCAGCCGTCACGGCCGACGTGGCGCTGACCAGGCGCGCGGGCGCGAAGAAAGGTGAGCAGTCCCAGGCCAGTTTGGCCAGGTGGTGCAGGAAGCGCAGGCCCTGGCGCAGGTCGGCCTTGCTCTCGCCGTGCTGGCGCGGCATGAACTGGTACGGCACCTCGCGTGCGGTGCGCCACGAACAGCGCACCAGGATCTCGAGCAGGATCTTGTAGCCGATCGGACGAAGGTCGGCACCGTCGACCACGGATCGGTGCAGCAGGAAGAAACCGCCGAGCGGGTCGCTGATGCTGGCCAGTCGACGCGGAAACACCACCTGCGACAGCCGCTTGAGGCCGCGCGAGTACAGCTGGCGCAGCGGGCCGTCAAGACCACTGGCGCTGCCGCCGGGCACATACCGACTGGCAACGACGACGTCCGCTTGGGACTCGCGCGCCTCGTGCAGCATGGTCGGGATGCTCGATGGCGGGTGCTGCAGGTCGGCGTCGATCACACACACGTACGTACCGCGCGCAACCGCGAGGCCATCGACAACCGCGCCGGCCAGGCCACCACGGTTCTCGTCCCGATGCAAAAGCCGTATTCGAGCGTCGGCAGCAGCGAGCGAGGCGATCAGCTCGTCGGTGCCATCGTTGCTGTCGTCGACGAAGACGGCCTCCCAGCGCAGCCCGGACAGCGCACCAGCAAGCTCCTCGAGCAACGCGGGGAGACCTTCGCGTTCATTAAAGGTAGGGATGATGAGTGACAGCTCGGGCGAGCTCATGCCTGCGCCTCCTCGGCCCGGACGTAGATGACGCCCTGGGGGTCGGCATAGACCAGGCGCCAGCGCGGACTGTGCCACGCGACGTCGATCAGCGACCGGTCATTTTCGTGCGACAGCATGAGCACATCGGCGTCGTACCGGTCGACCATTTCCTCCCATCGCGCGTTCGCCTGGTGGATCGCGCGGAAGTCTTCCCAAACTTTGGGCGGGTGGATGTCAATGGCCGAATCGACCATTGGTTGGTAGCGCGGCCACAGTCGCCAGTCCAGGTATGCGCTCCAATAGTGGTCCGCCAGCACGCGTGGGCCGTAGGAATGCGCGACCAGGAAGTCTGCGCCAGCCTGTGGATAAATCGACTCCACGAGCTCCGTCTCGCGCGCGTCGAGAAGAGGGTTCATGGCGCGCGTCCACGGCAACCACATGACGACCGCGAGGACCAGCAAACCGGCGCGGATTTGGCTCATTCGGCCGCGATCCGGACGCCGCAGCCACGCGGCGGCAGCGATGAGAACGCGTGGCGCTCGCCAGTCGGCCAGGTAGCGCGCCATGAGCGGCGTGCAGATCAGCCCGAACAGCATCGTATTGCGATATGCCTGCAGCCCGAGCACCGCGAGAACGGCGAGCAGCAGCACGTCGCCCGGCAGGGCCTGGCGGCGCGAGCGACTCATGACCGCGATGACCATGCCGATCGCTGCGAAGAACTGCATGCCTTCGAGGCTCGCGATGGCCGTGGGTTGCCACTCGGAGATCCTGTCGCGAACTGTGGGGTGCGAGGAGACTCCGGCGGCATACCGATACAGGTCGAGTCCAAATGGTGTGGCGAGCGAACCGGCGACCTGTAGCAGCATGGCGGCGAGGAGGAAATGGGTTCGACCGTCGCGAATGAGCTCGCGCAGCTTGCCTTCGCGCAGCGCCTCGAGCGCGTGACCAGTCAGAACGATAGCGGTCAACAATGGGCCCATGAAGAATGAGCCGTGCAGGTTGGCCCACACCACTTCAGTCGCTCCGAGCGCCAGAAGGGTGCAAACGCGTGATTGGCCGCACAGCAGGAGCCACACCGTGGCCATGAGCGGCACCAGTGCCAGTGACTGCGCACGCGGCCAGATGAACCACGCCGCCGGTAATGCAAACAGCAGCATCGCGCACGCAGCCGCGGTCAAACTCCGTGAGTACCGCCAGGCGGCGTGCAGCAGAATGGCCAGCGCGATGGTGCACATGACGGCGTTGAAGACCATCACGCCCTGAAGGTCGAGCAGCTGGTACGCAGCGTAGAACACGACCTGGCTGAGCCACTGCGCGTTGAGGAAACCGGCCGAATGCGGGGCGAACGTGAACGGGTCGGCGTTGGGCATCTGGCCGGTCAGCGAGAGCACGCGGCCATACGCCAGCGCCCACCACACGTCACCACCTAGCGGGCGGTTGGCGAGCACGACAAACGGAATAACCAGCGTGAGTAGCGCGAAAGTCGCGGTGCGGCTGAGGCCGCCGATTGCGGCCATGCGGCGTGGCGCCACCACGGTCATGAGGCTTGACCTGGGCAGCCTGAGCACAGAAGCGTGAGTACTCATCATCGTGCATCGGAAAACGCAGTTGATGCGACGAATGGGACGGGCACCCACGCGCGTGCGTGGGCCTTTACAGGCGCGTATAGGCGGTGGCAGCTTGAAAAACTTCCTCGTCTTTCCCGTCACCTCTATCCACAAGGCTGCGTTTACCCACACGTCAGATACGACGGGCTCACCGCAAACGGTGGAGCAAATCACAACAAGAGGGACTATTCAAATGCAGATCATCAAGAACTTCCTGGTTGAGGACGAAGGCGCCGAGATCGCCGAGTACGCGCTGCTGGTTGTCATCCTGGCGCTGGGCCTGCTGGCTGCCGCCCCGAACTTCACGGCCGCGTTGACCAGCGCCTTCTCGCGCACGGGCAACAAGGTCAGCACCAACGCCGGCAACTCGTACCTCAACTAACAACCACCTCTATGACCGATTGACGAGGGGGCCGCGCGGCCCCCTCTCAACCGCCCGTACCCCGAACCGCTCGCGGTCCGGGATTCGGGCGTTAAAAGCCATGCCGAATCTGTTCATCAACCTGGTTCTGTTCGCAGTGCTCGCGCTGGCCTGCGTCACCGACCTCCGCTCGCGCCGCATTCCCAATGCCCTGACCTTCGGCACGGTGGCGCTCGGCCTCGCGCTGAATGGCGTGCTGTTCGGTTTCGACGGCCTGCGCGAGAGCGCTCAGGGCACCGGTATCGGGCTGGCGCTACTCATGCCGCTCTTCATGCTGCGCTGGATGGGCGCCGGCGATGTCAAGCTGATGGCCGCGGTCGGCGCGTTGAAGGGACCGGAGTATGTCTTCTTCGCCTGTCTGTGGGCCGCGGTCTTCGGTGGCGCAATCGCGCTCCTCGGGCTGATTCGCTCGCAGCGCCTCGGTCTTGCCCTGACGCACCTGTACTACTCAGGAGTTTCGCCGAACACCGGCGGTAGCTTCATGAAAGCTGCGTGGCGCATGCCATACGCGCCGGCAATCGCGCTTGGGTGCACGGTCACGCTGATGGGTGTGCGATGGATCGGGCACTGAGGTCGCGCGGGCGCGGCGACGCTATTGTCGAGTTCGCGCTCCTGGCGCCGATGTTGGTATTGATCTTGTTCGGCATGCTCGAGCTGGGGCGGGTGATCGATGCCTGGCTGGTCGTGCACAACGCTGCTCGTGAGGGCGCGCGCGCTGGCGTGTTGATCTACAGCGACAGCGATGCAGCAACCGGCGCACAGAGCACGACCATCGCGTATCTCAACGCGGGGCTGAGCGGGCGCACCGATATTGCAGCGAGCACCGCACCCAATGTGCAGGTGACAACTGACAATGTGCAGGTCACCGCTCAGGCGGACGTGCGCCTGTACACGCCGCTGTTCGAAAGCATGCTTGGCGTCAACCCGGTGCCAGTGCGCGCGAGCGCCAGCATGCGGAGGCAATAACCATGCGGCATCGACAAGCGGCGGTCACGATCACGACCTTCGCGCTCATCGCGCCCGTCTTCCTGTTCATCATCTTCGGCACGATGGAGATGGGCCGCGTCCTGAACGCATGGATGGTGCTGACCAACGAGGCCCGCGAGACGGCCCGCTATGCCGCGGTTACGTATGACGCAACCGCCGATCAGACAACCGAGCTGGCAAGTCAGACAACAGCCGTGCGTACGTACGTTCGGCAGCGGCTGAATGGAGTCCTCGACCTGAGCGACATGATTCGGGAAGCCGACGTTGCATATGTCCCGACGGGCACGAACCAGAGTCCGCTCGTGCAGGTCACGCTCTATTACAGCGTGCCGCTCGTGGTGCCGCTGGTCAGCCAATTCTTACCGAATCCGTTTCCCATCCAGGCGCGTTCGGCAATGCGCGGGGAATGACTGGTCTCATGCACGCTTCTCTTTCAGTACTGCAACTACTCCGCGTCCGAGACCGTGGTGCCATCGCACCGATGGTCGCTCTGCTGATCATGGTCCTGGTGGGCTTCTGCGGTCTGGTACTCGATTTCGGAACTATTTACGCCAACCGCCGGGCGATGCAGAATGCCGCGGACGCCGCGGCGCTGTCCGGCGCGCGGGCCATGGAGGCCCAGTTCTTCGGCGACACCGACGATCCGGTCGCCGATGCGCTGACCTGGGCGAGCAAGAACGGCGTCACGACCAGCGGCGCAACGTGTAGGGATGATGGCAAGGCCACAGTCACCTACAACCAGCCCAACAACACGCGGCCGAACAGTTGGCAGGTGAGAACCAGCCGACTGGTGCGACTCAGCTTCGCACCGGTGATCGGCATTTCTAGCCAGTGCGTCACGGCAAGCGCCACAGCGGTGGTGACCAGCGGCATGGCGGCCAAGGTGTTCCCCTTTTCACTGTTCGCGAACACCGAAATTTCGCCGTTCGCGAGTCCAGGTACGACGCAGAGCTGCGACCCCAACGCGCCATCACTGAATCAGTATTGCTTCGTGTTGAAAGAGGGCGCGAGCGGCAGCGCCTCGGGCAACTTCGGCATCCTCGACTTCCTGTGCACGGGCAATCAGAACAAGTCCAACAACTACATCTACTGGACCGAGAACGGCTATGGCAGTCGGCCGGGCGAGACGATTCCAGGGCCTATCCCTGATAAGCGGTGGACGGTGTGTACGTTCACGGGCAACACGGCAAGCGCGAATAGCGAGATCGACAACTGGGTCCTGGATACGCTGCGCAATCCGCCGCCGTCCTGCCCCAAGGCGCGCATCGATCCCGATTACAAGGTGCCCGACTTCAACTGTCCGCTTATCGGGTTGCTGCCCATCCTCGAGGAAACCTCGCTCGGAACAGGCAGCAGCGGCACGGTGACCATCGTCAATTTCGCGGTCTTCCAGATGGTGGGCCTGACAGATGACCACGCCACGGGGCACAAAGCTATCGTGGGTCAGTTCCTGGAGTGGGCGAAGACGACGGGGCCGACGCAGCCTCAGGATCCGAGCGGCAAACTCACCGGCGCGATCACGATTCGGCTGGTCGAGTAGATCCGTAACTCACTGACGAGGTCAGAGTGCGTGCCAGGCGCGTCATACGCCTGGCACGTTGGCATTTAAAGCATCCACGGCCGGGTTAGGAAGTCGAGCATGGCGAGCATCACAGGCCGTCCCTTGTGGCCCTCATGGAGCGTTCTACGTGCCAGCTTCCCGACATCGGGAGACATCGGAGGCTCTTACGAGACTTTATGCGAATTTTTGCAGGCAAAGGGGCGGTCGTAGCGGCACTGGCGCTCGGCGGTCTCACCTCAGTTCTCACCTGGCGCTACGTCGACCAGGCCAGCCAGAACGCACACAACGTAGAGATGGTGCCGGTCGTCGTCGCGGCGATGCCCATCTCGGCGCGCACGGTGCTCGCACCTGAGATGCTGCGCATTCAGCGCATGCCCGTCGACACGGTCGATCCGTTGGCCGCGCAGTCGGCCGAGGACGTCGTCGGCAAGGTGGCGCGTGCGCCCATGACGATCGACGAGCCTGTGCTCAGTAGCAAGATCTTCTTGCAGCGCGCTGAGTCCGGTCTTGCATTCATGATCCCCGAGGGCATGCGCGCCGTCTCGGTCGGTTTCTCGGAGATCGTCGGCTCGGGCGGCATGGTCACGCCTGGTGATCACGTCGACATTATCGGTGTCTTCGAGAAGACCCACCCGTCTGGCTCCAAAGAGGAGGCGACGCAGGTCGCCACGCTGGTGCTGCAGGACGTGACCGTGCTGGCCATCGCGCAGCGCCTCGAAGGCGAAAACACCAAGCCCAAGGACATGATCCAGGTTCCCGGCAGCAGCACCGAGAAGCCGAGCCAGGTGCGCTCGGAGCCGACGCCCCAGCCCGCGGCCAAGACGGCTACGTTGGCCGTGAACCCGTCGGACGCGCTGAAGGTGGTGCTCGCGGAAGACCGCGGTCGCATTCGGCTAGCGCTGCGTCGCGCCGAAGACAAGAGCACGCCCAAGGTGGAGCAGGTAGCGGTCAGTGCGCTACTCGAGCCAGCAACGGTTTCGGCATCACAGCCGGCGAGCACGGCGCAGTCGACGACGGCACAGCCGGCGAGCCTGGCGCAGTCGGCCCCGGCGGCCCGCTAGAGCCAGGAGAGGGAGACACATCCATGGCTGCTGCGCAGCAAATCAGCATTCTGCTCGTCGACGACGCGCCCGATAGTCGCGTCACACTCAAACGTCTGCTCCTCGCCGGTGGCTTGCAGATCGCGGGCGAGGCCGGCACCGGAACGGAAGCGGTCGGCATGGTGCGCGACGTGCGCCCAGACGCCGTCGTCGTCACTCTCGAGGAGCCGGTCGCGCGCCCGCTCAAGTCGATCGAAGCGCTGACCATCTCGGCGCCCGAGACGCCGGTCATCGTCGTCTCGTCACTGCTCGACAAGGAATACCTGCGCCGCGCGATGGTCTCGGGCGCGCGCGATTTCGTCGGCCACCCGCTGACCCAGGAAGAGCTCGCGCGGACGATCACCACCGTGGTCGAGGTCGAGCGCAAGCGGCGTTCCCTCAGCCAGGACGTGCTCGAAAACGGACAGCGCGGCGAGCTCGTCGCTGTCTTCTCGGGCAAAGGCGGGGTTGGCAAGACCACGCTCGCGACGAACCTCGCCGTGGCCATGTCGATCGAGGCCAAGCAGAAGCAGCGCGTCGCGATTGTCGACTTCGACGTGCTCATGGGCGACGTGGCGATCATGCTCGACGTCACCCCCGAGCGCACTATTGCCGACCTGGTGCCGCTGATCGAAAAGCTCGATCCCGAATTGCTACGCAGTTTCCTGCACGTGCACTCGTCGGGCACCAAGGTGCTGTGCGCGCCGACGCGCGTCGAGGACAGCGAAGCGCTCAATCCGGATCGGATCAGGCGCATTCTCGATGTGCTCGCGCGCACGTTCGACTACGTCGTCATCGACCTGCCGCGTACCTTCGACGATCGCGTCGTGACTGCGCTGGACATGTCCAGCACGATCCTGCTCGTTGCCAACTACGACGTGCCGACGCTCAAGAGCACCAAAGTGTGCCTCGATACGCTGCGCTCGTGGCGCTACTCGGAAGAGAAGCTGAAGCTGATCGTCAACCACGCCAATCGGACCAATGGCTTTGCGCCGGGCGAGGCCGAGGGCGCGCTGGACTATCCCGTGTACTGGAAGGTGCCCAGCGACTACGCCGTGGCTGGGACGTCGAACCACGGCAAGCCGTTCGTGCAGAACACGCCGACCAGCAAGATCGCCCAGAACATGACTGCGCTCGCGGCGAACCTGATGGGCGCGCACGCGCAGGGCAAAGGCGGCCTGCTGTCGCGGCTCCTGGAAAGGGATTAGGACGAGCAGTCAGCAGTCAGCCGTCAGCAGTCAGCAGTCAGCCGTCAGCAGTCGGCAGTCAGCCGTCAGTCGCCACTGGCACTCGGCAACGGGCCGGTGGACGGCAGACTTGAGACGGTAGACATCGCTGATAGCTGATAGCTGATAGCTGATAGCTGATAGCTGATAGCTAAGGAGACGAACTATGTCAATGCTACTTCAACGCTCACAACCCGTGTCAACGGACGCGTCCCGTTCGCGGGCAACCATCTTGAGCGAGGCGGACTCGGCTCCGCCCGATACCTTCGCCGACGTCAAGGAACGCGTCTACCAGCGCATGCTGCGCGAGATCGATCCTCAGAAGATCAGCGGTCGCGACAAGCACGAAGTCCGCCCTGAGATCGAGTCTATGGCCGGCAATATGCTGGCGCTCGACGACGTGCCGATGGCACGCGACGAACGCCTGCGCTGCGCGAGCGATATTGCGGACGAAATGCTCGGTTATGGACCGATCGAGCCGCTGCTCGACGACCCGGCCGTGACCGAAGTCATGATCAACGGGCCGCGCAAAGTGTTCTTCGAACAAGCAGGCCAACTGCACCTGAGTGACCGAGTGTTTCGTGACAACGACCACATCATGCGCATCATCGAGAAGATCGTCGTGCCGATCAATCGGCGCATCGACGAGTCGTCGCCGATGGTCGACGCGCGCTTGCCCGACGGCTCGCGCGTCAACGCGATCATTCCGCCGCTCGCGGTCGATGGTCCGACGGTCACCGTGCGAAAGTTCTCGCGCGATCCGTTCAGCGTAGAGGATTTGATCGGCTTCGGGACGCTAATTCCCGAAATGGTCGAGTTCTTGAAAGCGTGCATCAAGACGCGCTTGAACATCATCGTTTCGGGCGGTACTGGCTCGGGTAAGACGACCTTGTTGAATGTCTTGTCGTCGTTCATTCCAAGCAACGAGCGTGTGGTCACGATCGAGGATCCGTGTGAGCTCCAGCTGCGCCAGCGGCACGTGATTCGACTCGAGACACGTCCGGCCAACGTCGAGGGCAAGGGCATGGTCGCGGCCCGCGAATTGGTCCGCAACGCGTTGCGTATGCGGCCCGATCGCATCATCGTCGGCGAGGTTCGCGCCGGCGAGGCGTTCGACATGCTTCAGGCGATGAATACGGGCCACGACGGCTCGCTGACCACGGCGCACGCCAACTCGCCGCGCGACGCCATCGCGCGTATCGAGAACATGGTGCTCATGGCTGGTCTCGACCTGCCGGTGCGCGCCATTCGCGAGCAGGTCGCGTCGGCGCTGGACATGGTGGTGCACGTCAACCGTATGGCCGACGGCACGCGCCGCGTGACGCACGTGACCGAGGTCGTGGGCATGGAGGGCCAGACGGTCACCCTGCAGGACGTCTTCCTGTTCAACCAGACGGGCATCGACGCCCGCGGCAAGGTCCAGGGCAACGTTGTCTCGACGGGCTTGCGGCCGCACTTCATGGATCGCCTCGAGGCAGCTGGCATGCACTTGCCGGCCGACATCTTCGCGGCAGGCCGGGTCTGGTAGGCGGTTTCATGGACTTCTCATCGATGATTCCGCTGCTGGCGGGCGGCAGCATGTTCCTGCTGGTGTACGGTCTGCGGACCGCGAACCAGCGCTCGGAAAAGCTGGCTCGTCAGCTCGGACGCTTTACGAATCGGCCGACGCTGACTGCCGAGCCCATTCAGGCCGGCGGATTGTCCCGCGCGCGGCGGCGGCTGAGCCGCGTGCGCGAGCTGGACTCGTTCCTCGAACGCAAGGGCTTCTCGGCTGGCGTCGACAAGGAGCTCGCCGCGGCGGACATCCCGCTGCGCGTGGGCGAGTACATGCTCATTCGCTGGCTTGTCGCGCTGGGTCTGGCGGCTGCGTTTGGGGTGGCGTTCCGACTGCCGCTGGCGGCCATTCCTGGCGCGGCCGTTGGGTACATGATCCCGGGCGTCTACGTCGGCTTCCGTAAGAAGCAGCGGATGGGCCGGCTCGACGAGCAGCTGGTCGAGGCGCTGATGCTGATGGCGGGCGGTTTGCGCGCTGGCTACAGCTTCCTGCAAGGCGCTGAGGCGGTCGTGCGCGAGCTGGATGCGCCGATCCGCGACGAGTTCGGTTCGATGCTGCAGGACTTGCGCGTCGGTGTGCAGGTCGAAGAAGCCTTGATGTCGCTGGCGAAGCGCGCGGGCACTGAGGAGTTCGACATGATGGTCACCGCGATCCTGGTGCAGCGCACCTCGGGCGGCAACCTGGCCGAAATCCTCGAGACCATTGCGCACACCATTCGCGAACGCATGCGCATCCGTCGCGAGGTGTCGACGCTGACCGCGCAAGAGCGCATGTCTTCGTACGTGGTTGGTGCGTTGCCGATCGTCGCCTTCCTGTTCCTGACATTCATCAATCCCGCCTATCTCGACATCCTGTTCGGGACGGATATGGGGCGCCTGCTGCTGGCCGCGGCCATCGGGCTCGAGGTCATCGGCTTCTTCATCATCCGCAAGATCATCGACATCAAACTCTGATGGACTACCGTTCACTTCGTTCCCGTCGCGGCGGTACGCCAGCCGAGGCTCCGCCGCCATCAGCCCACGCGCCTGCGCGCCAGCGAGCTCCACTCCGTGGTGGCTGGGGGCTGGGTCTTGGTTCAACCGCATTCCACTCCGTGGTGGGCAGCCACGTGGGTCTCTGCTCAGCCGCCGAAGGCGGAACGCTCCGCGGAGGTGCCTGACATGTTGTTTATGCCCTTTTTGATTCCGGTGCTCACCTTCGTCACGACGGCGTTGGTCGTGATGGCGCTGATGCCGCAACGCCAGACGGCCCTGCGGTCGCGCTTGGCGCCGTACGGCGCACGCATCGCACCGAGCCGCGAGCGCATGCTGACGGGCTCGTTCGTGGAGCGTGTGCTCGGTCCTGGCAGCAGGTCGCTGATCCGGCTGGGCGCCATTGTGGCGCCGTCGAAGATCCGCGCCAAAGCCGTCGACGAGCTCGCCCGCGCGGGCGATCCAATGACCGTCGAGGTGTACCTCGCGATCCGGACCGCCGCGATGATCGGCACCCCACTGCTGTGGGTGCTGCTGAACACCCGCAGCGGCAAGCCGATGGACATGATGGGCGTCGTCATGACGGGCGCGCTGTTCATGGGCGGCAGCCGCCTGAGCTCATGGCTGGTACGCCGCAAGGCCACCGCGCGCCAGAACAGTGTGCTGCGCGCACTGCCCACCGCTCTGGACCTGATCACCGTATGTATGGAGGCTGGCCTGTCATTCGACTCGGGCCTGGCCAAGGTCATCGAGAAGACCCGCGGACCGCTGTCCGAGGAGTTTGCCCGCGTACTGCACGAGATGCAGATCGGCAAGTCACGACGCGAAGCGCTGCGCGACATGGCCGACCGGTTGACGCTGCGCGATGTGTCGTCGTTCGTCTCGGCGATCGTCCAGGCCGACCAGATGGGCATGAGCCTCGGCCCCGTTATGCGCGCGCAGTCAGACGACGTGCGCGAGCGACGCCGTCAGGCCGCCGAAGAGCAAGCGATGAAGGCACCGATCAAGATGCTGTTCCCGCTGATCTTCTGCATCCTGCCGGCGACCATCCTGGTGGTGCTTGGCCCTGGCATCGTCTCTATGTTCGGCCAGGTGCTCGTCACGATGGCGGGTGGAGACTAGCCATGAATGAGCTGCTGTTCCTGCTCCGCGTTGGCGCTGCCATGGCGGTGGTCGCGGTGCTGGCGCTCGTGGTGTGGCGGCGCCGCAAGCGCGTGGTGGCGTCGGTGTGTGCGCACCTGGGGCTGGAGGCGGACCCGTTTGCGCGCGAGGCGCGCCCGGCCGAGGCACATCGGTGTTATGCCAATCTGGCTCGCGAGCGCATCGACCTGGGGCACCAGCAGCGGTTCTGTCTGGCGTCGACGCACAACAAGTGTCCGTTCCTGGCGACGTCTGTCCAGCGCGAGACGGGCGTGCTGTCGGCGATGAGGGCTCGGTGGCGGACCGTCTCCCCCGCCATCGGGCTCGTGGCGGGCCGGCTCGGTCGCGACTTCGCGGCCGGGCTGGCTGTCGCCAACATGGCACGCGACGCTGGCCGTCCGCGGACACTCCAACGGCTGGACTGGCGTACGTCCGCCGCTGACGCAGGCGCGGCGACCGTGCGGCTGGGCGGGCTGGTCATGCGGCTGTCCACGATGGCGGTACGGCAGCTGGTGCAGCTCCGGGCGTGGACGATCGCCCACGCGCGGCAACCCCAGGTGGTCGAAGCCGTCGTCGTCGTCGAAGAGTCTACGCGTGGGGCCGTGGTGGCTGAAGCTGAGCCCGAGGCGCTGCTGGTGCTGGCGCTCGAGCCGCCACGGATGGAGACTGTCGTTCCCGCCGATCCGGCTGGTCCGGGGTTGTCCAATCGCGTGGCCGCCGCCGAGCGCGACCTGATCGAGCGCGGCATCGCGGCTGTCCAGGAGGGCCTCGGGGCCGAGGCGTATCAGCTGTTCAAGCGTGCGACCGAAGTCGACAAGCACGCCGTGCGCGCGTGGTTCTGGCGCGCCAAGACGTCGGAGACCCTGGCTGAGGTCGTGAGCTGCCTCGAGCGGGCTCGCCAGCTCGATCCGGGCAATGTGCAGATCGCGGCCAACCTCGATTGGGCGCACGCTCGGCTGGCGGCCGCGAAATCGACCGATCAGCGTGCGCAGGTGGAGGTGCCGAAGGTCGCGGTGGCCGTGATCGGCGCACCGCATCGACGTGCGCTCGGCTGGCGCGTGCTACGCCTGAGTCGCGAGGTCTGCCGCGCGGCGGCGGCGTTGGCCGCGTTCGTGGTGGCGGCGGCGTGGTTGCTGGGTGCTCTGCCACCGCAACTGCATGAGGCGCTCGTGAGTGCCAGTGGCATTCGTGAGCTGCCGCTGCCGGCGATGAATCGGCTCAACGACCTGGTGCACTACTCACTAGCCGGTGGGTACGACGTGGGTTCCGCGCTTCCGTTTGGTGCGGGCTTCCTGGCGCTGTTCGTGGGCATGGGCTTGCTCAGCGGTGACGGGTGGACACGGCTGTGGGCGCCCGTAGTCGGCGTCGCTAGCGCCTGGGCGTGGAGTCTGGCGCCAGGCGCCGCGGTGAGCGCGTACCTGTTGCCTGCGTGTGGCGCGGTCGTTTTGGGCGGTGCGCTCTCAGGCGAATGGCGGGTCCTTCGCCTAGACTAGGGGTGTGCCGCGCGTCCCGTTCGATGCCGCGACTGACTACTACCAGCTGCTCGGCCTGACGCCGGCCGCGACCTCGGACGAGATCCAGACCGCGTACCGGCGCCTCGCCAAGGCGTACCACCCTGACCTGCACGCTGGTTCGGCAGTCGCGGAGGCGCGCATGGCGCGCGTGAACGTGGCCAAGTCGGTGTTGCTCGATCGCGACGCGCGCGCCAGCTACGACCGACAGCGGGCGCTGCGCCGGCGCGTCGCACCGGTGGGCGTGGCGCATCCCGCTGCTGCCTACGGTGTGGCACGACCCGTTGCGCGATCTGGTGGGCCGACCGGTACGACGGCCGGTGTGGCAGCGGCGGCCGCGGCGCCCGTTGGTCGGCGGAGTGGATATCAGCCGTCGACCGGTCTGGACCGCACCAGCGGCGTGCTGTTACTGATCATCCTGCCGCTGCTCGGCGCGCTCGTGATGTATGTGGTGCAGGCCGTGCAGCTAGTCGGCCAGCCGCCGGTGCGGCCCTCGCCGGCCGATCTGGCGCTGTCGCCCGGTGGCCGCCCGACGCCACGCAACACCGCCGACGCCGTGTTCTTGATGGTCCATACGTCGCCGCCAACCCCGCGTCTTGGTCAGCAGGCCTACAACCTGATCCGCAGCCGCACCGACGATACGCCCGACAGCGAGCTGCTGCGCGCCGTCGGGCGCCACCTGCTCCAGGCCGGCAACGCCAGCGACGCCGCCGCCTGGCAAGCCGCCATCGCCGAAGTGTGCGCCCTCGCGACCCGCTGCTGACGCAGAGCCCAGGGGTGGGCTGCTGGATGCGGCCTGGCCACGTAGGCTGGCCACGCGCAAAGGTCCTCGCCTGCGCGCGCTAACCCGTTTTCAGAGCAATGGGGGGTGAACCCAGGGTTTCAGAGAGATACGGGTGGCAGATACAGGAGCAGGCCCTGGCCGGGCACGCCTTCAGGGTTAGGGCGGTGGTTGCGCGCTCGTCACGTTGGCGACGCGTTCGCGGATGCGGTCGACCAGTCGGAGGTCGACGCACTGGGCGCCGGCGTGGATTGCGTTCTGGATGGCGAGGGGGGTGGAGCGCCCGTGGGCGACGATGCACACGCCGTTCACGCCCAGCAGCGGCACACCGCCGTACTCTTCGTAGCTCAGGCGTCGCCGAACGGCTCGGAACGCCGGTCGCAAGCCAGCGGCGAGTACGGCGCGCAGCGGGTTGCGCGTTAGCTCCTGGCGGATCAATTCGGTCATCGTGGCCACCACGCCTTCGGCGCCCTTCAAAAACAGGTTGCCGGCAAAGCCATCGACGACCACCACGTCCGCGACGCCGGCGGTCACGTCCTTGCCTTCGATGTTGCCCACGTAGTTCACGGGCAACGCGCGGATGAGCGGCACCGCGGCCGTCAGCACGGCGTTGCCTTTGCCTTCCTCTTCGCCGTTCGACAGTGTGGCCACGCTCGGCCGCGTCTTGCCGAGCACTTCGGAGTAGATGCTGCCCATCAGCGCAAACTGGGCCAGCCATTCGGGTTTGGCATCGACGTTCGCGCCGACGTCGAGCAGCACGCAGGTGCCGGTGATAGTCGGTAGCTGCGCGGCAAGCGCAGGGCGTTCCGACGTGATACCCGCGATGCGCCGCAGGCCGAGCAGCGCAGTCGCGAGGACGCCACCGGTATTGCCAGCCGAGACGAAACAGTCCGCGGCGCCTTTTTTGACGAGGTCCACGCCGACCGCCATCGACGAATGCCGCTTGGCGCGCACGGCGCTGGCCGGGTGCTCGCCCATCTCGATGACCTCGGGCGCGTGCACGATCTGCAGCAGGCTCTCGATGCCGGTCAGATCGCCCTGCTTGCGCAGTGCGCTGCGCACGTCGGGTTCGCGGCCGACCAACTGGATCTCGTAGCCCCAGGCGCGAGCGGCACGCACCGCGCCCGCAACGGTGGCATCCGGGGCGAAGTCGCCGCCCATGGCGTCGAGCGCAATGCGCCGCATTCTTACGGATTATTCCTGAACAGAGGAGCCGTTGACGCGCTTTGGCGCTGGACGCGGTCGACCAACCGGTCACGTCCGGCGGCGGAGCGTTCCGCCATTGGCGGTTGGCAGGATGACACGCTCGCTGGGCGTCCGCATCTTTGCAGATCGGAGGCAGTTTCGTTGCGATCTGTTACTCAGGCGTGAGCGACCGATAAGGACGCTGTTAACATGGAGGGGTGCCTGGCGTGCTGTCCCTTGCTCGAAAGGACCAGCACCGCCGAGTGGGCCCGCAACGGGTGCCAGCACGGCCAGGCGTGATGCGCTCGGGGCCACCGCCACGTACCAGCCGCGGCCTGCGCCACGTGCTGGTCGTCGAGGACGACTCGCCAATACGGCTAATGCTGTCCGACCGGCTCATGGAGGCCAAAGAGCTCGGCGCCGACGGTTTCTTGAGCAAGCCCTTCGACTTCGATGTGCTGACCGCGCTGGTGCGCTCCTTCACTCGCTGAGCTACCTTCTTCGAGCATGGCGCTGTTGGACGAGGTGCGCGCCGAGGCGGCGCGGATTGCCGCGGGTGCGCGGTTCGTGCACATCGACTACGACCGGATTCCTGAGTATGCGCGCTCATTGCCGGTTGAGCAGGCGCTTACGCCAGCGCTCGATCCGGCGACGCACTACTTCGGGACGCCCGACGACACGCTCGCATTCGTGCTGACACTGGACGCGATCAACTTTGGCTCTGGGTACTTTCCGAGATTGCGCAAACGGCCGGGCATGGCCGGGTACTTCACCGTGGCGTCAAGTCTCAAGGACTACTTCGAGGCGCACGGGCCGCTGCGCCTGCAGGGCCTCAGCGCGGCTGACTGCGCCGGGATCTTTGGCCAGAGCCTGGACGATCCTGCGGTGGCGGAGCTGATGGGATTGTTTGCTCAGGCGCTGAACGACCTCGGGCATGCGACCGCGGGCGGGCACCGCGGTCTGGTCGAACGGGCCCACGGGTCTGCCGAGCGGCTCGTTGCCGTCCTCACGGAGATGCCGTTCTACCGTGACGTGCCGTTCTACAAGCGCGCGCAGCTGACAGCGGCGGACCTCAATACGGCGGGCGTCGCCGAGTTCCACGATCTGGACAGGCTGACCATCTTCGCCGACAACCTGGTGCCGCACGTTCTACGCATGGACGGCATTCTGCGGTATGACCAGGACTTGCTCGAGCGGATCAACCGCGAGGAGTTGATTCAGTCCGGCTCCGAGGAGGAGCTAGAGATTCGTGCCTGCGCGCTGCATGCCGTAGAGCAGATGGTCGGTCCGCTGAACGCCATGCAGATCGATTACGTGCTGTGGAACCGCGGCCAGGCCCCGCATTACAAGGCCCAGCCGCGGCATCGTGCCCGTTCGGTCTTCTACTAACTCACCACCCGCACCGGATGGGGATTCAAAGGGGCAGCCTCCTTTGACCCCTGGTTGGGATGGAGGATGGACAGTGTTGGCATCCCCCGTGCCTATTCGGCGCCCCCGCCCACCGGGACCGGCACCTGGCGCGGGATGCGCTCAGGCTCGGGCGCGGGGACCGGTTGTTCGGTATGCGCTCGAACGGGGCGACGGACGACTCGGCGCACGAGCGATGGCACACGGCCGAACGCACCGGTGAAGTCGTCCATGATGGTGTACACAGCCGGGATCAGCACCAGCGTCAGCAGGGTGCTGGTCAGCAGACCACCGATGACGGTGACCGCCATCGGGGCGCGCCACTCGCTGCCCTCGCCCAGCTTCAGCGCGATTGGCGACATCGCCAGGACCAGGGCGGCCGTGGTCATGAGGATCGGCCGCAGCCGAGTCGGACCCGCTTGCAGCAGCGCCTCATTGCGTGGCAGACCGCGTTTGCGCAGCGTATTGGTGAAGTCGACCAGCAGAATGGCGTTCTTGCCGACCAGACCCGTGAGCAGAATCATGCCGATCATGCTCATCATGTTCAGCGTGTTGCCGGTCAGGGCAAGCAAACCGAACGCACCGACGATCGCCAGCGGCAAGCTGAACATGATCATCAGTGGGTAGATCAAGCTCTCGAACAGCGCGACCATGAGCATGTACATCAGCAGCACGCTCAGGCCGAGCGCCGCGAAGATCTGACCGAACGATTCCTGCTGGCTCTGCGCGACACCACCCTGGGTGATCTTGTAGCCGCTGGGCGTCTGGATCTCATCGAGGCCCTTCTGGATGTCGGCCGCGACGTCACCCGCTGGACGTCCGCTCGAGAACGCGGTCACGTACACCGAGCGCTGGCGGTCGCGGCGCGTGATCTGGGTCGGCCCGCTCACCTGCGTCACCTGGGCGATCTGGCCGAGACGGATCGTGTTGCCGCGTGGCGTGACGATCGGAATCTCGGACACCTGCTCGACGCGCGCGCGCTCTTCGGGATTGAGGATGACGTTCACATCCCAGCCCTTGGTGCCTTCGGGACGGAAAGTCGAGACGGTGCTGCCGGCGAGGCCGGTGCGCAGCACGCTGGCGACCTGGCTCGGCGCAAGGCCGAGGTCGGCCGCCTGCTGGCGGTCGATGCTCACCACGAGCTCCGGCTCGCCGGTCACGCCGCCGTCGTTAACATCGCGTGTGCCAGGCACCTTGCGCACGATGTCGCCGACGCGCGATGCCAATCCGGCCAGGACCTTCTGGTCCTCGCCGACGATGCGCACCTGGACGCCCGCGCCGCTTGGCCCAAACGTGCTCACACCAGCGGCGGTGACTTTCCCACCCGGGATGTCGGCGGCGAACGCCCGCGCTTCCTCGGCCAGCTGGTTGGGCGTGCGGATGCGCTCCTTCTTGTCGACGAGCTCGACGAAGATGGTCGAGAATCGCGCCCGGCTCGTCCCGAAGCCACCGCTGCTCGAGACGCCAACGGAGGTGAAGACCTGCTTGACCTCGGGCCAGGCCATAATCCGCTGCTCGACCCTGGTCGTCGCGGCGTTGGTCACGTCCAACGTCGTGCCAGCAGGCATCTCCAGGTTGACCTGCATCTGTCCGTTGTCTGCGTCGGGCATGAACTCGGTCGACAGGACACCGGTTGCGACCAGCGCGATGCCGCCGACGAACGAGGCCACGCCCAGAGCGACGACCAGCCAGCGTGTCCAGCGCCCGATGGCGAAGTGCAGCACGTAGCGATAGCCATTGGCGACGCGAGCGAAGCCAGCATCCCAGGCGCGGCCGAACAGCGTCAACGGATTGCGTGAGCGACGGGCCTGGTCGGGTTCGCCGTGCTCGCCGCGGCTGTACCAGCGGCTGGCCAGCATCGGCGTGAGCGTGAACGAGATGAACAGCGAGAACAGGGTGGCCGCGACGACCACCAGACCGAACTGGCGGAAGTACTGGCCAACATAGCTGGACATGAACGCAATGGGCGCGAACACGACCACGTCGACGAGGGTGATGGCAATCGCGGCGAAGCCGATCTCAGCGCGGCCGTTGACCGCCGCTTCACGCGCTCCTTCGCCCATCTGTAAGTGACGGAATATGTTCTCCAGCACCACGATCGAGTCGTCGACCAGGATGCCCACGGTCAGCGTGAGCCCCATCAGGCTCATCATGTTCAGGCTGAAGCCGAGGAAGTACATGACGCCGAGCGTCGCGATCAAGCTGCTCGGAATTGCCAGGAGCACGATCAGCGTGCTGCGGAAGGTGTGCAGGAAGACCAGCAGTACCAGGCCGGTCAGGAGCACGGCCGTGGTCAGCTCGACCTGGACGTCCTGCAAGCTGTTGCGGGTGAAGACTGACGCGTCGCTCGAGATCGAGATCTTGACGTCCGCCGGTAGCTCCGGCTGAAGGTCTTGCAGCGTCTTCTTGACCGCGTCGGCCGTGGAGACAGTGTTGGCAGTCGCCTGCTTCAAGACTGAGATGCCCAGCGCGGCCTCGCCGTTGGTACGCTGGAAGGTGCTGACCTTCTTGTACGTGTCGACCACGGTCGCCACGTCGCGTAGATACACCGGGCCGCCCGTCGTCGAGGCGACGAGGATGTTGTTCAGCTCGGCGGGCGTCTGCGCCTGGTTATCCAGGCGAACCGTCCAGTCCTTGCCCTGCTGGGTCAGACTGCCGGCGGGCACGTTCAGGTTGTCGCCGGCCAGTGCCTGATTGACCTGCAGGATGCTCAGGCCACGGGCCTGGAGCTTCTGCTGGTCGACCTGGACCTGGATCTCGCGCACCAGACCGCCGACTAGTGAGACCTGGGCGACGCCGTTCGTGCCTTCGAGACGCTTCTGGAGTTTGTCTTCAGCCAGGCGCTGGAGCGAACCCAGATCGCGCTGGCCGCTCACGCTCAACTGTAAGATTGGCTGGGCGTTGGGGTCGTACTTGCCGACCGATGGATCCCGCGTATCGGTAGGGAGCGCCCCACGGATCGCGCTGACGCGCCGCTCGACGTCGATCGAGCTGTCCCTGGCGGCCTTGTCGGTGAAGAAGATGATGACGCTCGACAGGCCCTCGACCGAACTCGATTGGATGTAGTCGATGTCGTTGATGCTGGCGACGGCATCCTCGACCTTTTTGGTGACCAGCGTGTCGACCGCCTCCGGGCTGGCGCCCGGATACACGGTCGTCACGACCACGATCGGGAAGTCGAGCGCCGGCAACAGGTCCACGCCCAGCCTGGTCCACGAGACCAGGCCGACGATCAGCAGCGCGCCGATCGCCATGAGCATGAAGAGCGGTCGCTTGATGGCGATACTCGTGAGTTGCATGAACGATGAGGCTCCTGGGACTCGCTAGCGTGCGAGCGCTGTACGGGTCTCGACCTGGGGCGCGACGATGTCGCCGTCGCTCAAGTCGTTCAGGCTGCTGATCGCGACGAGCTGGCCCTCGTTGACCCCACTGATGATCTCGACGAAGCGGTCGCTCTGCAGACCAAGACGGACCGGGGTGCGACGCACCTGGCCACCCTGATCGATGGTGACGACGAGCGGATCGGTACTCGGGCCCGGATTGAGAATTGCTTCCTTGGGCACGATCAACACGTTCGACCTGGCGGCGGTGATGATGCTCAACCGCGCGAACATGCCGGCGCGCAGCTTGTTCGCGTCGTCCTTGGGTTCGACGCGCACCGCTGCCGTGCGGCTCTTGCTGTCCACCGTGGGCGCGATCGACTTGACCGTGCCGGTGAACGTTTGCGTCGGGAACGCGGGCACCTGCAATTGGACCGACTGACCTTCGGCGACCTGGCCGAGCTGACTCTCTTCGACGTTGACGACGAGCTCGAGCGCCGGCGGCACCAGGGTCACGATTGGCGACTGCTGGCTGACCATGGCGCCTGGCGACACGAGTCGCTCGGCAACAATGCCGTCAACTGGCGCGACAACGGTCGTCTCACGTACCCCGAGCTGAGCCAGGTCGAGCTGCGCGCGTGCCTGGTCGACCGCGGCTTGCGCGGCGGCGAGATCCTGGTCGGTGAACGGATTCTGAGCCTTCTGCAGCATCGCCTGCGCCTGGGCCACCGCTTGCTCCTGTTGCTGTAGGTCGTAGCTGGTGTAGGGCTGCCGTGCCTTCTGGAGCTGCTGCATGGCCTGGTCAATGCCGGCCTGAGCCTGCTGGACGTCCTGGTCGGTCGGACCGCGCAGGATGACCTCGAGCCGAGCTTCGTCGGACTTCAGCCGCTCGCGGGCGGCGGTCAGGTTCGCCTGGGCGGACTTGACCTGAGCGTCGAGGTTGCCGTTCTTGACCGCGGCCTGCGTGGCCAGGGCAACCTTCATGTTCTCCTGGGCCTGGACCAGCGCGCCTTGCGCGGATTGCTTCTGGGCTTCGGCCTGGGCGCGCGCGGCGGCGACGCCACCGTTCTTCAGCGCGTCAAGCCGAGCCTTGGCGGTGTTGACCTGGGCCTGAGCCTGGTCGGCGTCCGCCTGTGCTTTGGTCTGCTGAGCCGGGCTCCCGCCCCGACGAAGCTGATCGAGCTGACCCTGCGCGGCCTCGATGCCTGCTTCGGCGGCCGCGACCGCTGCGTCCGCGGATGCCTTGGCCACCCCGCACGCGGTGCTGTTGCGCGGCGCGAGTACGCTGTTGGCGCATGGCGCGGTAGCGTTCTGCTCGAGCGCGGTCTGCTGCGCCTCGGCCTGGGCGCGCTGGTTGCGTGCTTGTTCGACGGCCGCTTCAGCCTGCGCGATCTGGGCCTGGGTCGGATTGAAATTCTGCTTCAGCGCGGCCTGGGCAACCCCGAGCTGTGAGATGGCCTGGTCGTACGCACTTTGGGCCTGCTGGACATCCGCGGCCGACGCGCCGGATAGGTTCGCCAGGGCAGCATCGGCGGAGTTGATCGTCGCCTGAGCCGACGCGATCTGCGCTTGCAAGGTATCGACCTGGCTCTGCGCCTGCTGCATCGACGTGGCATTCTGACCACCCAACGCGGCAAAGGCTGCTTCAGCACTCGCGACGGCGGCCCGATCTGAGTCGACCGCGCTCTGCTGGGCCTGGCGGACGCCCTCGTCGGCGCCATTCTGCAGCGCTTCCAGTCGAGCCTGGGCGGAGGCCACGCCAGCCTGGGCCGCCTTGATGTCTTCGTCGCGCCCACCTGAGCGCATGTTCTGGAGACGCGTTCGCTGCTGATTCAGCGCCGCCGTGGCCGCGGCAACGTCCTCGGTACGCGGACCAGACTGGAGCGTGCTCAGCTTGGCTTCGGCACCAGCCAGGGTCGCGCGCGCTTGCAGGACGGCGATCTCGGCGCTGTCCTGTTCGAGCACTGCGAGCGTGTCGCCGGCCTTGACGCGGCTGCCAATGTCGACGAGCGTCCGCTCGACGCGCCCGGCCGCTTTGGGCAGCACACTGATCTGCTCGCGAGCGCGAATGTCACCGCTGTACGCGAGGCTCTGCTGAATATCGCCTCGGCGCGCAGTATCGGCAGCCACGGGTGCGGCTGGCGCGACCTTGGGCGCGGCGGCCGGCGTCGTCGACGCTGGCGCCTGACCTCCACAAGCGGCCAGCAGGAGCATGCTCGAGAGGCCGACGCCTGCAAAAAGCGAACGGAAAAGAGGCGAGAGTCTCACGGCTTTGGTTCTCCCTTGTGGGTGCCGTCGCGCGAGGCCGTGCCGTTGGAGGCAGCCACCGCTGTTGTCCGGGTAAAGAGTGAGCCGCTCGGGCCACACAGCCCGTCGTTGAGGAAGTTGACGTAGGCCGCCTTGAGGGTCTCGAGCGGCACGCGGCGTAGGCCGGCCACGGACAGGACCAGGATGCCTTCGTTGAGGGCCATCATCAGCTCGGCGGCGGCCTCGACGTCGACGTCGGGATTGACATCGCCGCGCTGCTGCGCCTCGCGCAGCAGCCAGCAGTAGAACTGGCGGACGCTTTCGAAGCGCCGCTGCTGGCGCTCTTTGATGCGATCGGACTTGGCCGCTTCGCTCAGGAACTCGACGCCCATGCGCGCGAGGGGGACGAACTCGTCCGTCAGGTGCTGGAAGAAGAAGTCGATCGCCTCGCGCGACTTGTCGGCCATCGGGCCGGGGCGGCGGAACAGGTCGCTCATGTAGGCGAGCGTCTGCTCGGCGCGCTCGTCGGAGAGCGCCAGGAACAGATCCTCTTTCGAGGAGAAGTAGGTATAGATGGCACCGACGGACAGGCCGCTCTCGCGGACGACGTCGTCCATGGACGTGGCGTGATAACCCTGGCGGGCGAAGCAGGCCATGGCCGCGGACAGGATCTGATCGCGGCGCTGTTGTTCGTGGGCGGCAGAGATCTTGGGCACTCGGTTCCAATCGGTGGCGCCCGCTTCTCGAAAGAAAACGAGCGCTCGTTTTGCGCGAATATGGCACATGCGGCGGCCGTTGACAAGAGTCCGTGTCGGATCAGTTAACACCGCCCGGCCGCGCTGCCTGACGTTGGACGCCGCTGTGTCGAGGCTTAGACGGGCCTCGGCCCGCTTTGGTTGCAGCGCCAACCAAACGTGAAGCGCTTCATGCCGGTATGGTCAAAATAAAAGTCGGGCTTGAGGATGTCAAGCCCGATCTTGTGCGCTGCGCGCTTTACGCTGAGCAGGTTGTGGTCACCGTGAACGGGATCTCGTTTGACACGCCGCCGTTATTGGTCACCACCAGGATGTAACCGCTGCCCGCCAGTAAGGGCGCCGATGGTGAGAACGAACTGGACGGCGGAATCGACACTGTCAGGAAGGTGTCAGAGCCACCGATGAAGTTCAATTGGACGGGCGTGGGCGCATTGGGTGGACCACCAAGCAATTGCGCATTTGTGCCGAAGTTTGACGGTGGTGAGCCGAAGTTCCGGCCATTGATGTTGATCCGCGAGCCGCACGTGCCAGCCTGCGTCGCACTGGAGATGAACGGGGCGGGGACCGGCGTGTTGGTTGGCGTCGCCGTGGCCGTGCCGGGCGTCTCCGTGGGTATTGGCGTTTCGGTTGGTGTCGCAGTGGCGCCGAGTGGGGCGAACGTGTTGAAGCCGCTCGTGATGCACGGCCGTAGGCCATCGGCGTAGAGGGTCCACTGGTGGAAGTCTTCGACCGCTGGCACGACGGTCCAGGTCCACACAAAGCCTAGCGGGCCCTGGCGTTCTGTAGGTTGGCCGGCGTCCAGCGGGCCGACCAGGCGGATGAAGCGCACGTCGTGGTGCCGCCGCGACGTCACGGCCATCTCGACGTGGGTGCCGATATTGGGCCGCCGTGGGATGAACCACATTTGCTCATCACCCAGGCAGCCTTCGTTCGTAACCGGAATGTCACTGACCGAGGCCGCGACGGCGGTTGTCGGCGTGGGCACCCCAGCCTGAATCGTCGAGGTCGCGGCGACCGCGGTCTGGGTCATCGCGATTTGCGTACCCTGCAGCGCAATCTGGGTCGCGGTGATGGCCGTTGCGGTGTTTGCGACCGCCGTGGCAGTTTCCGCCACGCCTGGCGGCAGCGTCGGATTGGGCATCGGCTGGCCGGCCACGTTCAGCGTGTCGGCGCGGAAGGCCTGCGCCAGCGACGTATCGGGCAACTCGTTCGGCCGCGCCAGGCCGAGCGGTCGGCTCGGCATGAACTGGGCATAGAACGGCGAGCCAAGCACTTCTGGCCCGAGATCGGGCGCCAGGTTGATCCCGACCATGATGCGCTTGAACCAATCGCCCACGAGCAGCCCTTGCGTCAGGCCGGTTGCGCGCGAGAAGTGCATGATGCCGCGTTCGAAGCGCTGGTAGACGAAGTCGTTGTTCAGCGGGTCTTGCGTCGGTTGGCTGGTCGGCAGACCCCACACGTCGAGTGCCATCGCCGCGATCTGTGACGGATCGCACGGCTCGTCGCCAAAGGCGTCGGCGCACTTTACCGTTTCGAGGAACGTCGTCTGGAAGTTAACGGGCAGGCCGTTCCACTCGTCAGGGACATACGCGCTGGTGAAACTGAGCGCTTCGCTCAGGTAGTCCGGGCTTATCGGCTGCGGTGCGGCAGCTCTGAGCTCGGGATCATTGGGTGGCAGGCTCAGACCGTCCATGCGCGTGATCGGCAAGGTCGATGGATCGAGGAAGGTCACCGCGCTGACCGAGCCATCTTCTTTGAGCTCGAGTACCTGGCGCTGGAAGATCTGGACGCGGTGGCCCAGCAGCGGAAAGTCATTCGAGACGGGGAAGCCCATCGTGCGCACGCCGCCGTAGCGCTGGAAGTACGCCAGTATCGCGGGCGACGCGATCCGATAGCCGGTGGCTGGGAAGAAGCTGGGATCCTGACCAAGTGTTTGGCCCTGGCTCTGGTTCGTGCCGAGGCCCTGGCCGAGACCCTGGGCGGTGACCATGCTCGAGTGTGTGAGCACGCTGCCGACAACGAGCGCGGACAGCACGGCAAGAATCAGCGACCAGTTGCCGATGCCGCGCACCGTGCGCCACAGCCGGCTGCCCCCCGCATGCAGTGGCCTCATCGGTCAGTGCACCTCCATCTCAAGAGTGACCAGAGTACTGCCTCTAACGGCGGGGCGACAACGGGCGTTACGGACGAGGGTCAGGCGTCAGGGGCCAGGGTCAGGCGTCAGGGGTCAGGGGCCAGGGTCAGGCGTCAGGCGTCAGGCGTCAGGCGTCAGGAGCCAGAAGTGC
>WNGB01017030.1_pt1 | contig 26981 bp, 25 predicted proteins | sample 5400681 | NCBI WGS metagenome assembly WNGB01 (sample SAMN13153367, study PRJNA577476) | soil metagenome | isolation source: 115 cm soil or saprolite under grassland replicate 2 | place: USA:California | collected 2016-06-15
CTACCGGCGGCTCGTCGAGGACATCCCGGTCCGGTACGTTGGCTTCACCGTGCCGGACGAGCTCTTCGTCGGCTACGGCTTCGATCTTCAAGAGCGGTACCGCAACCTGCCGGACCTGCACGTTCTCCGCTAGAAAGTTAGCCACGGCTAAACTTGCTGCGGGATGATGGCGACCCGCGCGGCGGAAATCGAGCAGCTGGCCGGGGCGGGCGAGCGCATCCTGCGGGGCGATACCCGCTGGCGCTTGCTCCCCTTCCTCGGGCCCGCGTTCATCGCCTGCATCGCCTACATGGATCCGGGCAACTTCGCGACGAATATCGCCGGCGGCTCGAAGTTCGGCTTCACGCTCGTGTGGGTGATCGTCGCCTCGAACCTGATGGCGATGCTGATCCAGACGCTGTCGGCGAAGCTCGGGATCGCGACCGGGCGGAATCTTCCGGAAGTCTGCCGCGAGCGCTTTTCCCGCCGAACCTCCATCGGCCTCTGGATCCAGGCGGAGTTGATCGCGATGGCAACCGATCTGGCCGAGTTCCTCGGGGCGGCACTCGGGATCAAGCTCCTGCTCGGAATCGCACTCTTTCCGGCCGCCGTGATCACCGGGGTGATCACGTTCATGATCCTTGGACTGCAGCGCTTCGGGTTCCGCCCGCTCGAGGCCGTGATCTCTGCATTCGTCGCCGTGATCGGCGTCTGCTACCTCGGTGAGCTCTGGTTCGCGCACCCGCCGCTGGGGACGGTTGCGAAGCACGCCGTCGTGCCCGATTTCGCCGGGAACGAGTCCGTCCTCCTGGCCGTGGGAATCTTGGGAGCCACGGTGATGCCGCACGTCATCTACCTGCACTCGGCGTTGACGCAGCATCGCATCGTGCCCCGCAACGACGAGGAGGCGCGGACGCTCTACAAGTACACGCGCATCGACGTCCTCATCGCGATGGTGATCGCAGGGCTGATCAACATGGCGATGCTCGTCGTCGCGGCCACCGTCTTCTTCGGCAGCGGGCTCACGAACATCGACTCACTAGAGGGCGCTCACCGCACCCTGGAACCGATCCTCGGCGGCGCCTCGAGCGTGCTCTTCGCCCTGGCGTTGACAGCCTCCGGCCTTTCCAGCTCGACAGTCGGCACGATGTCGGGTCAGGTCGTCATGCAGGGATTCATCAGGCGGCGGATTCCGTTGTTCGTGCGACGGATCGTGACGATGATTCCCGCGTTCGTCGTGATCGCAATCCAGGGCAACGACGGCGACGTCTCGCGGACACTCGTCGTCAGCCAGGTCGTGCTCTCGTTCGGGATCCCCTTCGCCCTGATCCCGCTGGTGATCTTCACGAGCAAGCGCGACATCATGGGCGTCCTGGTCAACCACCGCGCAACGGTCGCAGCGGCCGCACTCGTCGCCGCACTCATCTCCGGGCTCAACATCTTCCTGCTGGCCCAGACGTTCGGCTTAGCCGGCTGAATGGGCGGCGGATCCCAATGGGCCACGTCCGGTGCCAGGCACAGGACGGGGCCCCAAAGTACGACCGGCCGCCCCGGGGGAGACGGCCGGCGTCGTCGGGAGACGACCTGTCGGTAAGCCGCGCGACCCTGTCCCCGACTCCTGCAGCTTACGAATTACAAAGGGGAAACGCCTTACTTCAGATTCCGGTTACGGGTTTCACCCCCAACGCCAAGCGCAACCCCAATCAGAGCGCGCGGGCATAGGCCCGCGCACGTTCCCCGCGAAGCGGCGTACCCGACTCCGAGCGAAAGCGCCAGCTTTCGCTCGGCCCGGCTAGAGGTATCCCAGCGGGTCGACCGGTGTCCCGTTGATCCGCACCTCGAAGTGGAGGTGGGGCCCGAAACTGTGGCCGGTATTCCCGACATAACCGATCACCTGGCCCTGCGCGACCTGGGCTCCGCCCGAGACCGCGAAGGAAGATTGGTGGGCATAGCACGTCGCCAGTCCGCCACCGTGGTCGATGCAGGTGTAGTTGCCGTACCCGCCGGTCCAGCCCGCAAGCACCACCGTGCCGGAGGCAGCGGCGTGGATCGGGGTCCCATACGGCACGCCGATGTCGATGCCTGCGTGTAGGCGACCCCAGCGATAGCCGAACGGACTCGTCACGGGGCCGCTCACGGGCCAGATCAGTCCCTGCGAAGAAGGAACCGTGTCCGTTGCGCCTCCCTGAGCCGCCGCCAGCTGGCCACGGATGGCGGCGTCCTCGGCGGCCAGGGCGTTCGCCTCGGAGATCCAGATCTTCTCCTGCTCGCGGGTCGAGGCGAGCGCGCTCTTCTGCTTGCTCCGCCTGTTCGAGAGCCTGCTCTGGCTCGCGAGCAACCGATCGCGGACACCTCGCTGTTGCTGCGTCCGCACGGCAACGACCTGGGTCTCGGCATGGACACGAGCCCGCACCTTCTTCGTTCGCTCGCGCGCGACACGCACCTCGTCGCGGGCCACGGCAACCTCCGCTGCGATGCGATTGTCCTGACGGGCGATCGCCTGGAGATAGTGGATCTGGTCGAGAGCATCCTGGAACGACGACGACTCGAGAATCACCTCCACGAGCGTCGGATCCCGCGTCTCGTACAGGTCGATCATCCGGAGGTTGAGCTCCCGCAGGACCGTCGCGTACTGCTTTCGGAGAAACGTCAGGCGCTCGGTCTCGAAGGCGAACAGCTCGTTCAGGCGATCCAGCCGGCGCTGGTGCAGTGCGAGGTCGCGCTCCAGCACCGAAAGCCGCTGCGAGACGTCGCCCACCTTGCCCTCCAGGGCTCGGATTTCCGCTGTGACGTCCGAGATCTGCGTGGTCAGCCGGGCCTCCGTGGCACGGGCCGCAGCGATCCTCGCCTGCAGTGCACTGAGCTTCCCGCTGTTGTCGCCCGCAGCCGGAGCGGCCAGAACGAGGAACGCGACGAGGAGGACGGCCAGTCTCGGAGCCATGGGCGAAGGTTCGGCAGGGCATCGGACGTCCCTGCCGGGATGCCGCTGCCTAGCGGCGCTCGTCCTCCTGTGGCGCTTGCGGGCCTGGCTCGGGAATCACGGCGGGACTGGGCTCCGGGATGATCGCGGGCTGAGGCGGGTTCCCCTCGTCGGGGGGCGGATAGGGCTCCGGGATGCGCACCGGGCCGCCCGGTTCTGCCTCCCCCGGGGCTGCGGGCTCCTCGGGCAGCTCGACCATCTCGGTGGGTTGCACTTCCAGCCTGCGTCGCTGGAGCCGCTCCTGCGCCTGGGCGACGACTGCCTGCATCTCGGCCTCCCTCTGAGCCGCGAGCTCGTCCAGCTCTGCCACCTGCCCGCGGGCCGTTTCGGTCGCTTGCTCGTCCCCACGGTACACCGCCTCCCCGAGCTCGGACAGCAGCTGGGCTCGGAGGAGACCCATTCGCTGCAGCTCACGCCGCAGGGTGAGCACCCGCCGGGCGGCCCGCCCCCGCGTCGCGAGCGAGTCCGCGGCAGCGCCTGCCCTGGCCCGGAAGGCATCCAGCGCCTCAGCCGTCGAGCGGGCAACGGCCCCGTCCGGCTTCCGGCTGGCGGCCTCGAAGAAGACGAGCACGAGCAGGAGGCTCACACCCACCAGGATCAGGCCGAAGGGCCACCGGCCGGTGACGAACAGCACTATGGCGAGCGTCAGCGCAGCCGCCGCCAGGACGAGCACCAGCGTCGTAGGCGTGAGGCCGTAATAGCGCGGCTCGGCGCGCTCGTAGTGCACAGGGACGCGCCCGGTCTCGTCCGGGGGGATCTCCATCACCTTGGTTCCGCCGGCCGCAGTCGGATGGCCGCACTCCGGGCAGTAGCGGCTCATTTTCGGGAGCTTCGCGCCGCAGGTCGCGCAGCTAGCCACGCGTCGGGACGCGGTCATCGACCGCGTGCGCGGCACGAAGGTCAAGGGCGCGCAACGCCTCCGCGGCGCGCCGTCTCAGCGGGCCGACGAGCTCCCGGTAGTCGTCGTCCGACACCTTGCCCGTACGGTGGTCGAATTCCAGCTCCTTGAGAGCGGCGAGGGCGCGGTCTCGCTCCTCGGCGAGTTCGAGTCGCCGCTGCTCGAGCTCGTCGGGCGGCACGAGCCGATCGTCGCGCGCACCCGGCTCACGGAGGAAAGGCACCGCCACGAGCACGACGCACAGGATGGCCAGCACCGCACCGACGGCCAGCGCAACGGTCATATGCGAACCGCGGCGCCCTCATACCGCGCGGCGAGGCGACGCTCCTCGCGGGCATCAGGCCAGAGTGCAATCAGCGCCCCACCGAGGAAGACAAATCCAGCGAGCCAGATCAGGTTCACGAGCGGCTTGTCCAGAACCTTCAGATCGATGCTCCCGTCCGAGTTCACCTGGTCCGCGATCGTGAAGAGGTCGCCGCCGGTGAGTGGGTCGTGGCGGATCGCCACCTCGTTCGAGACCTGATCCTCCGCGAAGTACTGATTCTTCCCCGGTCGGAGCCGGCCGAGGTATTTATCCCCGCGATAGACGTCCACGTTCGCTCGGATCGCTCTGTGGTTCGCCGCCCGTCGCGTCTCGAAACCGCGGAAGAGGAGGCGGTTGCCGGCGACCGTCATCGACTCCCCCGGCCGGAGACGCGCCTCCCGCACGGTCTCGTAGACGCTCGAGCCAGTGATCCCGATCGCCAGCAGGACGATCGACGCGTGCACGACATACCCTCCGTAGCGCCGACGGTTGCGTGCGACAAGCGACGCGAACGCACCGGTCCAGCTGTCGCTGCCCAACGCCTTGCGGGCACTCGTCCCGCGAGCGAACTCGAGCACGATCGAGGCGAGCACAAAGACCGAGAACGTGTACGCGATCACGCCCACGCGCGACGATCCCGCGCCGAGCGCGAGGAGGACCACGCCAGCCGCGACCGCAGCAGCGAGCGGCCAGAGAAACGTGCGTCCCAGCGCTCGCAACGATGCTCGACGCCAGGCGACGAGCGGGCCGATCCCCATCAGCAGGAGCAGCGGCAGCCCGAAGCTGTGCAGGAAGAAGTTGTAGTAGGGCTTGTTGACGCTCGCGGCCTCACCGGTCACGGCCTCCGAGAGCAGTGGGTACACCACACCCCAGAGGATCGTCAGCGAGAGCGCAACGAGCAGCAGGTTGTTGTAGAGGAAGGTCGCCTCGCGCGAGACGAGCGACTCGAGCCGCGTCTTGGTCCGCAGCAACGGCAATCGCAGGAAGACGAGCGCGAGCGAGCCGGCAGTGATGAGGCAGATGAAGCCGAGGAACCAGGGCCCGATCGCGCTCTGCGTGAAGGAGTGGATCGACTGGATGATGCCGCTGCGCGTCAGGAAGGTTCCGAACAGCGACAGGCAGAACGCGAGCACGACGAGCAACACGTTCCACACCTTTAGCATCCCGCGCTTCTCCTGGATCATCACGGAGTGCAGGAACGCCGTCGCGGCGAGCCAGGGCATCAGCGCGGCGTTCTCGACCGGATCCCAGGCGTAGTAGCCGCCCCAGCCGATCTCGACGTACGCCCAGTGCGCGCCCAGCAGCTGGCCGATCCCGAGGAAGGCCCACGCGGCGAGCGTCCAGCGCCGGGTGGCGACGATCCAGCGTTCGTCCGTGCGGCGCGCGAGCAGCGCCCCCATCGCAAACGCGAAGGGAACGGTGAGCCCGACGTAGCCGAGGTAGAGCATCGGCGGATGGATCGCCATGTACGGGTTTTGCAGACTTGGGTTCAGGCCGGCCCCGTCCGCCGCGGCGGCCTGGGTCGCGAACGGGCTCGCGACGAACACGAGCAGCAGGGCGAAGAAGGTTCCGACGAGCCCGAGCGTCGGCACGACCCAGGCGAGCACCTCGCGACCAACGCGGCGAGCCGTGAGCACGGCGGCGACCGAGTAGCCGCACAGGACGAGCAGCCAGAGCAAGAGCGATCCCTCCTGCCCGCCCCAGAACGCCGTCAGCGTGTAACCGAGCGGCAGCTCGCGGCTCGTGTGGTCGGCGACGTACTGGAAGGAGAAGTCGTGCCGCGCCAGCGCCGCCAGCAGAACGGCAGACGCGACCACCGTGGCGGCGAAGGACGCGATCAGCGCGTTCTGCGCCGACTCCGCCAAGCGTCGGCGTCCCCGCCAGGCCGCGAACGAGCCGGCGACGAGTGCATACACGAGCAGCAGGAGCGACGTGACGAGCGCCGCACGCCCGAGGTCAGGCATGGCCTAACTCCGCTTCGGCGAGTACTTCGAGGGACACTTCGTCACGAGCGTGTTCGGCACCGCGACGAACACGCCGTTGCGCAGCTTCCCGTCCACGACGATGTCGCGGCCCTTCTTGAACAGATCCGGAACGGAGCCCGTGTAGACGACCGGCACCGTCGCCGTTCCCGCCACGTCGCGCATGCGAAAGCGCAACCCGCTCGCGTGCGCATCGCCCGTGGGCGTCCCGACGACCCTGCCCATGAGCGAGACGCGCCCGTCGTGTCCCGGCAGCTGGCTCGGCCGCAGTGTCGGCGTGCCGCCTCCGGCGATCGACGTGTAGAGCAGAAAGATGGCAAGAACGGCCGCGACCGACAGTGCGACTACGAGCCGCGCCGGGCTACCTCTACGAGCCACGCCCAGATTCTAGTCCGCGGGACACGTGGCGGCCCTCGGTTCCAACGTGGACTCAGAGCCGTAGATCGAGACGAGCGCCTGAGCGAGCGTCGGCTCCGTGCGCGCCTGCGCGAGGACGCCGTCCACCAGCGCAGTGGCTACGCGGGCGCTGACCTCCTCAACCGCCAGCCTCCGCGCGCTCGGCAGCAGCGCGAGCCGTCCTCGCACGCGGCGAAGCTCGTGGTCGAGAACGGAATCGGCATGGCGATGGAATGCGCGGGCGCTGTGTGTCATTGGGTGAGGGCGGCCGCGCGCGGCGCGGCCTCGGTCGGTGCCCGCGCAGGCTTTCGGACCGGAGTCGTAAGCGTGAACCCGCAGAACATGAGCGCGATCCCCACGAGTTCACCGAGATAGACGAGCGAGGTGTCGCCGGTACGGGAGAGACCGGTCGCGGCGGCGACGCAGATCGCGCCGCACGCGATCCAGACGTTCGCACGCACGCGCTGCCGGCGCACGATCGAGAGCAGCGACCCTCCGACGAGGAAGAGTGTCCCGAAGGAGTTGAGCGCGATCGCCCACAGGAAGGCGTGCCCGCCGAGCGCCCCGTTCGCGGGCGGCTCTCCGCTCGACGCTGCGGCGAGCAGACCTGAGTCCACCGGCGCGAGGAAGACTGTCACCGCGGCGGCGGCGGTGGCCACCGCAAGTGCGCCGACCAGTACGTCGCGCCCTCGGCGCGGCAGCAGCATCCAGGCCGAGCCGCTGCCGAGATACGCCACGGTCAAGACGCCCCCGGCGAGGTAGTACGTGCGAAAGAGAGCGGGGTTCCAGCCGCCACGCTGCGCCAGTGCCTCGCTCGCAGCGGCTACGGCGAAGAGCGCGAAGCCGCCACCCCACAGGAGCTTCTGGCCCGAGCATCGGCGACGGAACGACCGGAGCAAGAGCAGGACGAAGCCGATGGCCACGAACGCCGCCGCGATGGGCAGAAGCGAATCCGCCACCTGCGGCACGGCGGTGTGCGAGCGGGAGCTGACCGCGGTCACGGGCGCTCCCGCCGGAACAATCGTGAGGTAGGCGAAGTCACGGCCCCCGAACATCCCTTGGTGCGTTCCCACGAAGAGGTACTGCCCGGGTGCAAGCGCGCGACGAGGCACGAGTCGCAACTGCGTCGGCGAGCGCGAGCGGAGCGCCAGCGGGACGCGGCGCCCGCGGTTCAGATCGAAGAGGCGGTACGCGTCGGAGCGGTCGACCGCGGCGGCGCGGACGAGCAGCGAGCGCACATCCGAAGCCCGCACACGCAGCGCGTCGGGCGGGTACTGCAGCTGCGGGTCGCGCCAGGCGAAGAGGCTGATCGTTCCGCGAGGAGTGCCGAGGAACTGGCCCGTGACCTCCCGCGGGAAACGTGTCTGGTACGCGTACCGGACCGAGCTGCTCCCGATCCCGGCGACGGCCGGCACGAACGGCAGCGAGACCAGGACGAGCGCGATGGCGCCGATGACCACACTCACGCGCGTGCGGTAACCGTTGCGCGAGCCGTTGCGCGAGCCGTTGTGCGGTCGCGGCGGTCTCCCAGCCATGCGCCGCCGGCGGCGCCGGTGAGCGCGATAGAGAGCGGCGGCGGAGAGCAGCGCGGTCGCCCCGAGCCATGCGAATTCGAACTTCCAGCCGACGCCCCGCAGCGGGCCGGTGCCGTACGGGCTGAAGGCCGACGGGATCACAGCCCAGGCGAGCACCGGCCCGACGAGGAGCAGGAACGCCGCGGCGAACGGGAAGCCGGCGAAGAGCCAGCCGATGCCCGGGAAGCCGAGGAGCGCCATCGGCAGCTCGTAGCCGGCGAGCGCGGCCGGGCTGCGTCTCTGGACGCGCTTCGGAACGCGACCGGCATAGACGCCGCCAGGGCATAGGCCCCGAACCCACCCAGCACGGCGAGCGCAGCCGGGGTCAGCACAAGCGCGGGCCATGGCTGGAGATCGGCGACGGCGGTCGCGAACGTACTGCCTCCGGCGACGGCGTGAGCTTCGAGCGCCGAGAACGCCATCGCTCCGGCGTAGTAGACGGCCATCCCGGCGGACGCGCCGACCAGGGTCGTCCGGACCACACGTCGGCGGCTCAGACCGCCAAGATCGGCGAGCAGCGCCAGAGCGACGCCCACGAGAATCACCATCAGCCCGCCGAGCATGTTGAGCTGGGCGTGGAGGTTGACGATCACGCCACCCGCGTCGCCGCCGCGATCCAGCAGGTCGTGCACGGCGGGGACGGCCTGCACCGGCCCTTGCAGCGTCCCGACGGCGAGCGCGGCGCAGCCGGCGAACACGAACAGGCGCGACGACCCGCGCGCGCGCCGGAAGCAGCGGACGAGGACAGCGAGCAGCAGCCAGAAGGCCGCGAACATCGCGACTCCAGCGGCCATGATCAGATACGGATGGAGTGACGTGGCCTCCTCGGCTTGCTCCGGCGTCAGCCCGCGCCGGACGACCAGTCGCCCCTCGTGGAAGCCGAGATAGAGCGCGGCCGCGTAGAAGGCGAGTGACCCGCACAGCAGCAGGTAGAAGCAGGTGTTCGCGACCTTGCGCGAGGGCGGCGTCCCCCCGAGCAACGGGACGAGGTAGAACACGGCGCCCGCGACCAGCATCGTCAGCCCTGTGACGAGGTTGATATGCGCATGGCTGATCGGGTCGATCCACTCGCCGGCGTGCCCTGCCCGGTAGAGCCAGTCGGCCTGAGCCGGCGCGACCTGGATCACGCCCTGCACCGTGCCGACGGTGAGTCCTGCGGCGCCGGTGGCGAGGAACTTCCACAGGTGCCCGCTCGGCTTGGGCACGCGCACGAGACGTGCATGGAAGACGGTCAGGAACACGTTCGCGGCGAAGCACCAGTAGCCGAGGCCCATGACGCCGGCTCCGATCCCGACCGGCACCTTGTACCACTTGCCCATGCTCGCCTTTGCGGCCTCGTAGTCCCAGCCGTGCGCAACGAGGCGCCCGATCGCGATTCCGTTGCCGACGAACGCGACGTAGAAGACGAGCAGGCCGACGGCGGTGAACCAGAACGCGCACTGAGCCAGAGCCTCGCTGGCGAGCGGCCGCCCGACCATGCGTGGCAGCACGTACCAGCAGAGCCCGGTCGCGATCAGTGTGCCGCCGCCGACGATCATCACGTGCGTGTTCGCGAGGTCGCGGACGAGATGTCCGGGGTAGCCGGCGCGTGCGAGCCACTCGGCGGTCCAGGGCAGGTTCTTCACGACCATGTGGAGGCCGCCGAGAACGAGGAAGCCGCCGCCGGCGACGAAGTACTTCGCCAGCTTCGGATCGTGAGCACCGAGCTGCTCGTCGCGGTACGGCACCGTTCGCACAGGCAGCGCCTTTCCGGGCAGCAGGCGCCAGAGAGCCGCGACGACGACCGTGAAGAAGCCGACGTACGTCAGGAACTCGAGCGACGAGAGGTGCTTCAGGTACACGGCTGCAACCGCCGCGCCAGCACTACCGTAGGCCGGGTTCGATGAAGTAGACGGTGAGCGTCCAGCCGAGCGAGAGGGCGATCATCACCGCGAGAATCACCCACGCCCGGTAATGCGCCTGACGCGACCAGCGCACGTCCTCGCCAACGTCGCGGTAGCCGACCAGCGGCCGCGCGGGACGGGAGGGCCGCTGCGTGCGTTCCTCCGGCTCCGCCATCAGAACACCTTCTCCATCACGAGGCTTCGCTCCGCTTCGAGACCCTCCCCAAGATCGACCAGCAGACGCTCGAACGTATAGCCGCGTTCGAGAAACGCTTCGAGCTGGCCGGGCGTATCCCAGGTCGTGTAGCAGTGAATCCGCACGTCGCCGTCCTGCTCCGCGCGGACGAAGACGTCGAAGCGCTGGCAGCCCGGGTACTCCTGCACGTGCCCCTTGAGAGCCTGAAGCGACGCGTACACCATTTCCCAGTCCTGCGCCGGGATAAGCGCCTCGCTGAGCGACGAGTAGGTAACGAACGGCAGCGTCGTGGACATCAGAACCTCTGCCCCCAGATGAGGTGGGTGATGACGATCACCAACGCGAACGCCGTCAGGAACGCCGTCAGGACAAGGAAGAAGACCGTCGCCGGACCGGCCGCCTCCGAGGCCCAGCCACCGAAGCGGTCGACCGGGTAGATCCCCGTGCGCGTCTTAGTGGTCCTGTACTGCTTCACCCACAGGCCGGCGGCAACGGTGAGCACGATGATGAAGCCCCAGAGCCACGCGAGCGAGAGCCAGTCGACGTGCCACGTCTCGACGCGGCCGTCGATGATGTGGTGGCCGTTCAGGTAGTCGTAATAGGCTTGGGCGTCCTGCGGCGAGTCACCGGACGGAATCGACATCGTCCCACTCCTCCTCGTCGTACGCCCACTCGGGCGTGTAGTAGTCCTCCTCCTCGATGTAAAGTGGCACGCGAGCAGCCTCGTCGAGGTTGTGGAAGTGGCCGCCCTTCCAGGCGAGGACGAACGCGACCAGCGCGACGCCCGCGAGGATGAAGAACATGTCCAGCATCCAGTCGGCCATCACCCACTTCGACTGGTCGTTCTCCGGTGCTTCGTGCGCAAGCGCTGCGGCAGGCACGGCGAGGGAGACCGTCAGCGCGAATACGACCGTGGTGAGAAGCCGCCTCATCAATGCCCCGGCAGGGTCGGAGGAATGTTCTTCTGTGACTCGGGCGGCAGCTTGTCGCCACGAGCCCTGGCGTCGGCCCAGGCGCGGTCGAGGAGATCCTCGTAGATCGTCCTGATGCCGGCGGCGGCGTCTTTGAGGGTGAGCTTCGTCTCGAGGCCGTTGACGGCGATCACGTCGCCCGGTGCGAGACCGGGGAAGGTGCGCCGCGCTGCCTGGAAGAACGGATCCGCCAGCTCGTGCTTCGAGAAAGACGCGTTGTTCGCGATCTGCTGGCGATCCTTGACCCACGCGAGCAGCTCCTTCGACGGCGACCAGACGATGTAGTCCTTCGGGGTCGGAATGCGATGCTCTTTCACAGTCCCGTTCGGGATCGTCTTCAGGAACAGGACGACGCGCCAGATGTCGTCGACCGACAGTCGCTCACCGAAGTTCTCCATCGCGGTGCCGGGCCACCCGCGCAGGATGCGGTAGTAGAAGTCGCCCGGGCCGGTGTCCCCGCCACAACATTGATCGTCGGCGTCGTCGAACGGAAGCGGAGTCGGGGACAGGAAGCTGGCCGCCGGCCCTTTCCCGTTGCCTTTCGGCCCGTGGCAGCCGACGCAGCGCTCGAGGAAGATCTCCTTGCCGCGAAGCAGGTTCACCTTGGTCACGGGCAGCGGGTTGCCGGCGAGCCAGTAGCTGCGATCGATCTGGGCGAGGTTCGGCGCCTCCTCGAGCTGATTCGGCGGCGGCTCCACCTCTTTCGGCTCGAGCGGCGGCTTGTGCGCCCCCTGGAAGCCCTTGTACGGCTCCGGGAATCCCTGGACCGTGTTGACGACGTGTTTCGCGTAGAGCTGGCTCGCGTAACGCAGCAGGCCGGACTTGCCGCTGCGCTCCTGCGTGAAGAGAGTCACCTGGTCGACCTGCTTGTCGCCGAAGATCGACTTCATCGGCGGCATCAGCGAGAGCGGGTCGATGAACCGTGGGTTGTAGAAGTGCGCCCGGTGCCAGTCGTCCGGGTGCCAGCCCGCGTCCTGCGATAGGTCGGGACCCGTCCGCTCCGTGCCGAACAGGTTCGGCGACTGGTCGCTGCCGAAGAAGTCGCCCGGCTGAGAGACCTTCGGGTAGAGGAAGTAGAGCGCGTAGCGCACGTCCTGCGGCCGCGAGTAGCCGGAGTGGCAGACATAGCAACCGTTGGAAGCGAAGAGGTCGCGCCCATTGAGGGCGCCCTTGGAGAGGGGGGCCCAATCGGCCGACGCCGGCGGGTCGAACGTATGGATGGGCAGCCAGACGACCGCGAAGACGACCGCGAGGAAGGCGAGCAGCCCACCGAGGCCTGCGATGAGCGGCGTCATCAGCATCCGCTCCCGCGGATGCGAGGCCCACCCCCGCGGCGCGCGCGGCTCGTCCGTATCGAATCGGTCTTGGTCGGCCACTCGCTAGCTCGCCGGCAGGGGCGGCGAGACCGCGTCGGCGAAACCGAGCGTCTCCGCGCGTCGCCGCTCCTGCGTGTTCGTGAAGATCGTCATCCCGACGTTGATCATCTGGACGACGCCGGAGGCGATGATCATCACGCCGAAGATTCCGCGCGCGATGAAGTAGGCATGCAGCTGCGGCAGGACGTTCACTTCGGGAATCCCCTGGGACCAGCTGAAGCCCTGCTGGAAGCCGGCGAGGGTCAACACGCTGAAGAAGCCCGTGAAGCCGATGGTGACGAGCCAGTACTGCCACTCGGTGAGGGTGCGGCTCCATAAGGGCCGTGCGTAGACCTGCGCCACGATGTAGTCGATCACGCCCATCCCGAGGATCGTGAAGGCGCCGAGGAGCGCGAGATGGGCGTGGGCGACGACGAAGTTCGTGAAGTGCGTGAGCCGGTTGAACGGCTGCAACGCCTGGAATGCTCCCTGGATGTTGACGAGCCAGTAGAAGAAAAACGCCGTCATCGTGAAGCGCAGGGGTAAGTTCGTGAAGAACTTGTCCCAGTTGCCCTTCATCGTCCCGAGGATGTTGATCGTGAAGGCGAAGACGGGGACGAGGAGCATCCAAGAGGACGTCGTGGCGATCGTCTTGAGCCAGGCCGGCGTAGGCGACTGCAGGATGTGGTGGTCGCCGACCCCGGTGTAGAAGAAGGCGATTCCCCAGAAGCTGACGAGCGAGAGCGTGTAGCTGTAGAGCGGCGTGTTGGTGACCCGCGGGACCATGTAGAGGGTGAGCGCGACCAGCATCGGCGTCAGCCAGAGGCCGAACAGGTTGTGCGCGTACCACCAGTTCAGCATCGCGTCCGCGAGGCTGTTCGAGAGCGAGCCGGACGGCACGCCGCCCCAGATTTCGCCGGGCCTCCAGATGACGTTGCCGATCGCGTAGTCGACTGCGAGCCACAACGGACTAGCGAGGAACCACCAGACCGTGACGTAGATCGGCCGGATCGTCCGGATCTGGACGGTGGCGATGATGTTGACGATGTTGAGACACCAGATCACGAGCAGAGCGATGTCGAGCGGCCAGATCAGCTCCCCGTACTCGCGGCCCTGGCTGTGCCCGGTAAGCATTCCGATCAGACCGAGCAGGAACATGCCGTTCCACGCCCACGCGCACCAGACGCCGAGCCGCTCGCTCCACATCCCGCGGGTGCCGCAGAGCCGCGGCAGCATGTAGAAGAGGGCACCGAAGTACATCATCGTCAGCCAGGCGAGGATCACGCCGTTGACGTGGCCCTGGCGAACGCGCGAGAAGGCGAGCCACGAGATGCCCCCGAATGCGTCGGGCGAGATGAACTCCGTCGAGAGGACGCCGCCGCCGAGGTCGACCACCGTGAGCCAGAAGATCGACGAGAGCAGCCAGTAGCGGGCCGCGCGGTCCGGAAACGGCGACGGGCGCTTGGCCCGTTCCGTCAACGGAGCCGGTGCTTCGCTCGTAACGACGCCGGACTCCAGAGTTCGCTGGGCCATCGCCGGCGCCGACCATAAACGCGGTGCCGGCTCGGCCCGGCCCAGATGACCGAACTGTCATCCACACGTCATTTCCAGGCGAGCGCGTCGCGACAGCTACGACCTCGTCCTGCTCGACCTCCTGCTTCCGGGTCTGGACGGTCTGAGCGTCCTGCACCAGCTCAGTCGCGCGTGTCCGGAGCTCCCCGTCGTGATCCTGTCCGCGCGCTCCGACCTCCCGACAAAGCTGCGAGGCTTCGGGCTCGGCGCCGCCGACTACCTGAGCAAGCCGTTCTCCTTCGACGAGCTCATCGCTCGGATTCGCGTCCAGCTGCGAAAGCCGCATAACGCCGAGAACGGACACGTCGTCCGCGCCGGCACGCTCGCTCTTGATCTCGCGCGTCGCGAGGCGCGATTCGGCTCGGTGACGGCGCAGCTGTCAGACCGCGAGTTTCGCGTCCTCCATCATCTCGTCGAGCATCCCGGCGAGGTGATCAGCCGCGAGCGGTTGCTGTCGGAAGTCTGGGGTTACCACTTCGATCCGGGCTCGAACGTCGTCGACGTCTGCATCCGTCGCCTGCGTAAGAAGCTGGGTGCCGACGCGCCGATCGAAACCGTCCGTCATGCGGGCTACCGGCTCAGCGCAGCTTAGTCGCCTAGAGGTCCTCTGGGCGGCGTTCGCGATCACGAACCTCGTCGCCATGGGAGTGTGGCCGAGCTGGGAGACAATCCCCTTTCACTTCATCTGGATCAGCCTCACGCTGCTTTACGGCTTCCGGGTCTGGCGGCCTGCCGCCACCTCCTTGACGCTCCTCGCGGTCGTTACTTCGACCGGGTCGCTGATCCTTCAAGACGCCTTCAACGGAGAGCAGCTCTGGGGCGAGCTCTTCGAGGTGCCACTGATGTCGGCGATGTTCCTGGCGATGGTCTGGCACGCACGCCGGCGGCAGGAGGCGCTGCGGGTCGTCGAACATCAGGCCGAACAGCGTGCGTCGTTGCTCGAACGCCAGGAACGTTTCCTCCACGACGCTTCGCACGAGCTGCGCACACCGGTCACGATCGCCCGCGGCCATCTCGAGGTGCATCGCCGGACGAACGGGAACGCCGCACCGGAAATCGACGTCGCACTCGACGAGCTGAAGCGGATCGAGCTAATCCTCGAGCGGCTGCTCCTGCTCGCGAAGGCCGATCAGCCGGACTTCGTCGTCCTCGATCAGGTCGAGCTCGAACCATTCCTCGAGGACGTCTTCATGCGCTGGTCCGAGGTGGCGCCGCGCGGATGGCGGCTGGGCCGACTCGCGGTCGGCAAGCTGGAGGTCGATCCCGAAGGCCTTCGTGCCGCTCTCGACGCGCTGCTCGAGAATGCTGTCAAGTACACCGAACCGGGAGAGGCGATCGAGCTCAGATCGCGCAGCGATCAAGGTCAGGTCGTGATCGAGATCGAGGACGGTGGCTGCGGCATTCCGGAGGACGCGCTCTCGCACATCTGGGATCGCTTCGCGCGTGCCGACGCGGCTCGCACGCGAGCTCACGGCGGAGTGGGCCTCGGATTGGCGATCGTCGACGCCATTGCCAAAGCACACAATGGGCGTTGCACCGTCCGGACGAACGCTGGTGGGACGATTTTTGCGCTGCGCATCCCCGCGTTTCGCACCGCTCCGCGACAACTCTTACGAAACTCTTAGGGCTTCAGGCGTCGTTTCTTACCGGGCTCTTAACGGGCCTTCGTACTCTCGCGTGCGAAAGGAGGTTGATCAGACACATGCATCTCTACGGAGACACTCTCGACAACTACGTTGCACGCACTCTCCCCGCACAGACGCTCGCCGCGATCGACGGACACGTCAGCAATTGCCTCTTCTGCGCTCACGCGCTGGCGGAGGAAGCTTCGGCCTCGACGCGGTGGGAGCGGCGAGGCCTGCTCGGACGTCTCGTCCGTGTCGAGGAACCAGTCGCTGCATACGCCGACGACGAAGAACTTCGCGCTAAGGCCGCTTAACGCGCGGCGCTGACCTCACCCTTCGCGCGCAGGAGCCGGACGACGGCCTGGGATGCGGTAGCCGTGGTCGTGGCAGAGCGATCCGGGTGAGTCCTCGGTGAGCGCATCGCAGTAACCCTTGCCGTACGCGGCGCGCATGAAGGCCGCCACGACGTCGAGGTTCCACTCCGTGATGTGGCTGAGGGTAGGGAGAGGGTCGGACGTCAAGCCGCGCAGCGGCTCGTCCGCGCAGCGGACAGGCTAGAGGGGTCTGGGGGAACCGGGAAGTTCCCCCAGCTCGTACCAAGGTCTCCCGCGGCCACGTCCGGTGCCTGGCACCGGACATGTACTGTCGGGCCGTGGCCAAGTTGCACTTCGGCCCAGCCCGCGTGCCCTCTCAGGACAGCCCCGAAGAGGCCATCGAGCTCCTCCAGGAGCGCGGCTACACCGCCTGCGAAATCGACTTCGAAGGCCGCTTCTGGATGGACTATCCGTGGGCGGAGCGGTTCGGCGAGCTCGCGCGCGAGGCGGGGATCGTGCTGTCCGTCCACGCGCCGATTGCGGGCTTCATGGGGCACGCCGAGCGAGGCAAGAAGCTCAACATGGCCGTCGGCATGCTCGACCATTCGGCGGGGATCGCGAAGGCCGCAGGCGCCGAGCTCGTCGTCTTCCATCCGGGCTTTCTGCTTGGACGCGAGCGCGAGGCGGCGATCGACTCAGTCGTCGAGCAGCTCGGCGAGCTTCGGGAGCGGCTGGAGAAGAAGGACCGCGCGGTCCCTTTCGGCGTCGAGATCATGGGCCGGGTCCGGGAGCTGGGCACAGCCGAGGATGTGTTCGCGATCTCCGCGCGGTGCGCCTGGGTCCGGCCGGTCCTCGACTTCGCCCACCTGCACGCGGTCACCGACGGCGGCTTCACCGAGCCTGCCACGTTCACCGCGATCCTGGACGGGGCCGATCAGGTGATCGAGCCCGGCGCGCCTTTCCACATCCACTTCTCCGACATCGCATACGCGAACCGGAACGAGACGAAGCACCTCCCGTACGGCGAGGGCACGCTCCGGGTCGAGCCCCTCGGCCAAGCGCTGAGGGCGTTCAAGCGGCCGGCGACCGTGATCAGCGAGTCACCAGACCTCGCCTCCAGCCTGGCGATCCGCGAGGAGCTCTACGCAGCCGTGGGAACGCGCTCCGCGAGTCGGGCGTCGAGCTCAACGGCCTCGGCTTCGCGGTCCAGCCCGCGCAGGAACTCCGCGTAGGGCGGCAACACATCGAGGAGGATGCGGCACAGCTCCGCGCCGCTGACGATCTCGAGCGCCTCGCTGAAGAGCGTCTCAGCTTCTTCATTGCGCCCCTGAGCCGCGCGGACCTGGGCGAGCGCGACGCGCGTCGTTGCGCGTGAGACGATGTCCTCCGCACCGACGGTCTCGCGCGCTGCGAGCGCGTACTTCTCGGCCTCGTCGATGCGGCCCTCGTCTAGCAAGAGCTGCGCCAGGTAACGCTGGCTTTCGCACAGTGTGCCGCGCTCCCGCATGGGCGCGAGCAACCGGATCGACTCGCGGAACAGCTTCTCGGCCTTGGCCGGGTTCCCCGTCTCCCACGCGAGGAGACCGAGCTGTCTGGAAGTCCATGCGATCTCGGAGACGTCTGCGGCCTCGCGATAGAGGTCGAGGGCCTTCGTGAACCATCCTTCCGCCTGTTCGTACTCCCCCCTGACGCGGAGGAGGTTTGTGAATTCCCGCGAGCTGGAGCGCGGCCCTCGCCTCGTGATCCTTCCGACCTGCAGCCCGCGCCGCCTGGAGCGCCTGCTGCTCGAACCCCTCGGCTTCTGCGAGCCGGCCAACCCACCTCGCGACACGAGCACGGCGGTCGAGCGCCCTGAAGCGCCCCTCGTGATCGTCGTCCTCGACCACATCGAGCGCCTCGTCCGCGAGCTCGGCCGCGCGACCTAGCTCACCGTCGAGCGACGCGGCGGTCACCGAGAGGGCCGTGAGTGCCCTGCTCTGAATGTCACGGGCGCCTTCGGCCGCAGCTTCCTCGGCGAGAACACCCATCTCGTCTCGTACGACCGGCAGATCGCCGAGCTGCCATGCGGCCCGCGCCGCGAGGAACCGTCGCCACAGCGTCGGCTCGAGCTCAGTGGAACGGAGCAGGAGCTTGCGGGCGGAGGCGTTCGATTCAAGGGCCAGTGCGCGCTTTCCAGCCGCCTCGAGTGCCTTGGCCGCCGTCTTGGCGAGCTCCGCGGGCGGATGCCCGTCGAGCTCGGCGTAGAGGAGGGTCGCCTGGTCGAGATGGTAGGCCCTGATCTCGAGCAGCTCCTTGTCTGCCTTCTGTCGCAGCCATTCCGCGAACCGCGTGTGGTACTCCGCACGGCTCGACTTCGACAGTCCACCGTACGCGACCTCGCGGATGAGGACGTGCTTGAAACGGTACGCCGACTCGCCGGTGATCGTCGAACGCTCTTCGCGCGTCACGAGGTCGCGAAGAAGAAGGTCGTCGAGCATGTCCTCGAGGTCGTCGGCGTCGTACTCCGGCGACAGGTGGCTGATTGCATCGGCCCAGAAGACGCGTCCGATCACCGAGCCCCGCTGCAGGACGATCTTCTCGCCGGCCGGAAGCCGGTCGATGCGAGCGCCGATGAGAGCCTGCAGCGTGTCGGGGATACGGTCGTCGCCATCGGCTTCCTCCTCGAGCATCATTCGGACCGTCTCCTCGACGAAGAGGGGATTGCCCTCCGTCTTGTCGAGCAGCCGAGCGCGGACCTTCTCCGGCACGTCGTGCTCGGAGAGGAGGGCCTCGGCCAACGCCTCGCTCTCGTCGCGCGCGAGCGGTTCGAGCTCGATTGCCGTGGAGCGGACCCGCCCCCCGCCCCAGCCCGGGCGCACATCGAGCAGCTCGGGACGAGCGAGACAGAGGATGAGCAGCGCGCGCTCGCGGACCCACTGGGCGAGGTGGTCGATCAACTCGAGCAGCGGCTCCTCGGCCCAATGGATGTCCTCGAAGACCAGGATCAGCGGCTGCACGTCCGCCAGCTCGTCGACGAACTCACGCGCCGCCCAGGCGATCTCGGGTTGACCGCGCTCACCCTCGACGGCCTCCATCACACCCGACGCGAGCCCGAGCAGCTCAGCGATCGCCTCGTCGCCGCAGCATTCGATCAGCTTCTCGCGCGCGGTCTCCATCGGGTCGTTGTCCGTGATCCCGGCCGCCGACTTGACCATTTCTGCCAGCGGCCAGTAGGTGACGCCCTCTCCATACGGGAGCGCGCGGCCCGAGAGAATCGTCGTGCCCTCGACGCCGGCGAGAAACTCGCGGATGAGGCGGCTCTTGCCGACGCCGGGTTCCCCGTAGACGGTGAAGACCTGGGGACGGCGGTCGCGCATCGTGCGTGCGAGCATGTTGTGGAGCAGATCGAGCTCGCTGTCACGCCCCACGAACGGTGCGGACAGAGACCCGAGTTGGCGCCCACCGTCGCGCGCAGCGAGGGGCCTGTAAGCAGCGATCAGCTGCCGGAAGCCACGGAGCTCCAGGGGGCCGGCAGGCTCGGACTCGACGTTGCCCGCGGTCAGCCGAAAGGCCGATTCGCCCATCAGGATCTCCCCCGGCCCGGCGGCCTGCTGCAGCCGCGCCGCGACGTTGACGGCCTCACCCGTTGCAAACGTCGAGTCGGCCTCGTCGACGACGACTTCGCCCGCCTCCACTCCGATTCGTGCCTCAAGCCCGAGCTCGTGAACGTGGTCGAGGATTGCCAGCGCCGCCCGTACGGCCCGCTCGGCGTCGTCCTCGTGCCCCTGCGGGATCCCGAAGGCGGCCATGACCGCGTCGCCGGCGAACTTCTCCACCGTGCCGCCATAGAACTCGATGCAGTCCGCAACCCCGTCGAAGAAGGTCGTGACCCGTCGCCGGACGACCTCCGGATCGGTCTCAGAGACGAACTCGGTGGAATCGACGAGATCGACGAACAAAACGGTGGCAAGCTTGCGCTCCATCCACCCAATTGTAGGTATGCGGATACGGACGACCGAAGGCGCGGAGGGCCGCCCTCACGAGCGGCCCTCCAAGCTTGTCCGCCTAGTACCCGGTACCGAAGCCCGCGCGAGGGATGGTCCCCAGCACCTGCTGCTGGTAGTAGACCGGCCCGCCGCCGTCTGCCTCAACCGTTGACGCGTAGTGCGTCGAGACGAACAGGGTGTAGATGTTCCCGTTCGAGATCGCGAGCCCGAAGTAGTCACCGATGAAGACGCCCGTGCATGGGTCGCGATGGGCATAGCACGCGATCTGGCCGATCCCGTCCACCTTCTGGACCGGCTGGGCCGGATCCCACGAGAACTCCGTCGCGCGGACGTTCGACAGGACCGGCGTGACCGTCGTTCCGTCGTCCTTGTAGGCCTGGACCGAGACGTCGATGCACGCGTTGTCTCCGGTCTGAACGACGCTCGCGTCCGTCGGACATGTGCTGCGCCGGTCGTAGAAGGCCACGGCGACGGCGCCGTTCGGGCCCGCGGCGACGGACGGCTGGAACTGATCCGTCGCGTCGTTGACCGTGGACGGGTCGTTGACTGTCACAGGATCCGAGAACGTGAGGGCGCCGTCCGTCGTGTACGAGAACTTCACGTCCATGGTGCCGGTGGCAGAGTTGTACTCCTCGAAGGTGACGTACGCGTGGCCCGGGTAGGTGGGACTTGCGGCGAAGCTTTCCAGGATCCCGTCGCGGAAGTCGCCGTTGACGAAGTCGCCGGGATAGCCATGAGCGAACGCGACCTTCGTCCACGGCGTGAACGTCTTCCCGTCGTCGGTCGACTTCGTGACGTAGATCGTTCCGTCAAAACCTCCCGTCTTGACGCGATACGCGGCCAATGCGACGTAGAGATCCCCCGCCGCGTCCACGGACGGATACACGGAGAAGTTCGACGGGCCCGTCTCTTGCGGTATCGTGATCGTCGTTGCCGGCGAGTACGTCAGGCCACGGTCACGTGACACTGCCTCACGCAACTTGATCGCCTGGCCGTTGAAGATCGCCCACATCGCGTACACGTGGTCCTGGTACGTCGTCACCGGCGAGTGATTGACCGCTATCCACTGCTTATCCTCGAAGCCGCCGAACGAAAAGCTCGACTGATTGTTGAGCCACTCGAGATAGCCGTACTTGTCGGCGCCTTTCGACACCTTCCACGTCTTACCGAGGTCGTCGCTGTAGACGGCTCCGATCGCCCCGTTCGGATGCAGGTTCGTCCAATAGGCGTTGAACGGGAGCGTTGCCTGGTAGGCGCGGTGCTTGGTGTCGAAATCGACGTTCGGATCGGTGTTGTTCGTCCAGCTTGGGGGCATGTCCTGGGTCCCGGTCGTAACGCAGTCGTAGCCGGGGATCCCGACGTTTCCCGTGACAGCGCCGTTCTCGATGGTGTAGGCGCCGAGATGGAAGTTGTAGAACGTCGAGTACTTGTCGAAGAAGAACTTCGACACACCGACGGCGTTCTCTGAGCCCGGATCGACCGCGATCCACGATTCCGAACGGTTCGAGTTGAAAGGCCCGCTGGTGCAGGTTCCTGGCACCGGCTTGCCGTCAGCCGCCGGGTAACCCCAGCCCGGTGCGGGTGAGCTGGCGACGACGTTGGTGAATGGGACGTCGCTCGTCCAGCTTCCCGCCGAGGCGCTCGAGACGACGGCGAGCGCTCCAGCCACGACGAGCGCGGCACTGAGTCTTCTCACGTGCTCCCCCCTTTCTTGCGACCGTGAAGGGAGCAGGTCTAACACATCGACGCTCCTATATGAAGGGGAAGTGCAACGGCCCCGCCTATCTCACTCGGGAAGCGCGGCCGGATCCGTGACCGGTGCGCGCTCGACCCGTCGTCGGCGCACCATGAACGCACCCCCGACTAGGAGTGCGGCACCGCCGAGACCGCCGAGGAGTGCCAGCCACGGAAAGCCACTCTCCGAAGCTGTGGCAGCGAAAGAGCGGTGGTGCTCGACGTTTTTCGCGAGCCGGCCGGGCAACTTGATGTACTCCACCCCGCGCCAGAGCACGTTCTTGCTCGGGGAGTATTCGAGTGTCGCGGCCTGGGTCGTCCACGGGCTCGGTGCGGCCGCCCCAAACGTGATCGGGATCCAGTCGGCTTCAGTGGGAAGGTCGTCCGTCGACCCGGTCAGCGTGAACAGGCGTGAGTAGGAGGCCGGCGCGGCGAGCGCGTCAGCCCCGAGTGCAGCGCGGATGAACGTGGGTGTTCCGTAGGGCGTCAGGCCTGCGGTGACCTTTCTGTAGAGCGAGCGGAGGGATGCCGCGTCGATCCAGGCCCAGGACCCCGCCTCCGGGTGGATCGCAATGACCCCGCCCGCAGGGACGTAGTACTGCGTGAAGCTCGGGCTCATGCCCTCGTCGCCCTTCGCGGTGAACTCGAGCCGGAAGAACGGAGCAGGCGCCGGCGTAGCGGTTGTGACCGGCTCGCCCTGGAGCTCCAGGGCCTGGATCAGGGCCCTCAGGGTTGCCGGGGTCGTCACAGCCTTGCATCCGGCGGCTCCGCAGGCCTTGAACGAGGAGAGCTCTTTCGCCTGGGAGAGCCCCGTCCAGGTCAGCGCCAGCGGAACGAGCAGCAGGATCGGGATCAAGCGCTTCACGGGGTCCTCCTTCGTGGCCGACCGAGCCGATACACCGAGGCGCCTCAAAAGGTTCCCACACCCGGGCTGATCGGGGCGCCTGGACTAGCATCCGCGCCGTGCTCGATCCGAAGGTGTTCAAGGCCTACGACGTGCGCGGGATCTATCCCGACGAGCTCGACGAGGCCGGTGCGTACGCGATCGGGCACGCGTACGTCGACGAGTTCGAGCCGCGGCGGATCGCCGTCGGGCGGGACATGAGGCTCTCGTCACCCGCCATGGCCGACGCGGTCATGCGTGGCGCGGCCGACTCCGGCGCGGACGTGCTGGACATCGGGATGGTCGGGACGGAGATGGTCTACTTCGCCGTCGGCGAACTCGAGCTCGAGGGCGGGATCATGGTCACCGCCTCGCACAATCCCAAGGAGTACACGGGCATGAAGATCGTGCGCCGGGGCGCACTCCCTGTCGGCGGCGACTCCGGCCTGCTGGACATCCGTACTCGTGCCATGTCCATCCAGGACCAGACCCGGGGTCAGACCCCAGGACAGGTCCGAACGGAGGATGTCTGGCCACGCTTCGTCGAGCGCGTGCTCTCGTTCATCGACCCCGAGGCCGTGAAGCCGCTCCGGGTTGTGATCGACGGCGCGAACGGGATGGCAGGCGCGATGCTTCCACCCGTACTCGACAAGCTCCCGATCGATGCTGTGCGCTGCAACTTCGAGCCCGACGGGACCTTTCCGAACCACGAGCCGAATCCGCTGCTCCCGGAGAATCGCGAGTTCATCGTGCGCAAGGTCACGGAGGAAGGTGCGGATCTCGGCGTCGCATTCGATGGCGACGCGGACCGCTGCTTCTTCGTCGACGACACGGGCGAGTTCGTCCCAGGAGATTTCGTCACGGCGCTGCTGGCGGAATCGATCCTCGAGAAGGAGCCGGGCGCCAAGATCATCTACGACGTGCGGGCCAGCTGGGCCGTGCCCGAGACGATCATGCACGCCGGCGGAGTACCCCTCGTCAACCGTGTCGGGCACGCCTTCATCAAGCACCGCATGCGGGAGGAGGGCGCGCTGTTCGGCGGGGAGGTCTCAGGGCATTACTACTTCCGCGACTTCTCGCAGGCCGATTCGGGCGTGATCCCCTTCCTGCTGATGCTGGAGCTCGTGTCGAAACGAGGTGAGAAGCTGTCCGAGATCCTGCGCCCCTACAGCGAGCACTACTTCATCACCGGCGAGCTGAACACTCCGGTGAGCGACGTCGCGCTGAAGCTCCAGGAGCTGAAGGAACGTTTCGGTCCCGAAGGAAAGGTGTCGCATCTGGACGGCCTCTCGGTCGAGGCCGAGGACTGGCACATGAACGTCCGCCCTTCCAACACGGAGCCGTTGCTGCGGCTCAACCTCGAAGCGAAGTCTCCGGAGCTGATGGAGCGCAAACGCGACCAGGTGCTCGAACTGATCCGCGCCTGATTCTAGGTCGACAGGAAGACTCAGTTTGTTGCTTCTTTAGGCAACGTAGAAGAGCTCTCGTCAGGCTGATCTGCACGTCCCGACGGCGGGCGCCTCGATGCTGTCGAAATGGAGCGCAAGCACTCGACCGTCTGGTACGCGAGCCTCGCCGCTGGTCGTCATGACGACGTCCGTATAGCCGGAGGCGGGGACGCAGATGTCGAGTTGGACCGGCGGTCGCGCCCCGCCCGGATCCACGCTGCCGCGCCGAATCGACCGGCCGCCCGCGAGCGTGAATCCAATCGGCTTCGCCGCTTCGCGAGCCGCGCTGATGACGACGACGAGGGCACGCTTCACGCGATGACCGTTCCCGTAGAAACGCAGGCGCGCATCCTCGGCCGGCGTGGTCCAGGCGTCAGCCGACACGCCACGGGTCGACCACACCAAGCGATAGCCCTTCGTCACGCGCACCAGCCGGAGCGGCGTGACGTCCGCTCTGCGCCCTCCTGCCTCGACAAGGTGGAAACGGGTCTCCCGAGGCGCGACGACCAGGAAGTCGCTCGGCTGCGCACCGAGCAGCCTTCCGGCCCTGAAGTCCACCGACACCTCGTCGACCGGAAACGGCGTGAACGTTGGCCCGTCTTCCACGCGCAGCACGCGTTCCACGTCCTTGTTCCAATACTCGGCCTCCCACCAGTAGATCGACGATTCCAGCGGGCTCGGCACGAGAGCGACGGAGCTGCCAAACGGCACCGCGGCATCGATCCAGTCGCGCCGGTCCTGCTGAAACCTGTTCGTCCTCGTCAGCGCCGGTTCGGCGAACCGCTCGAAGACGTAACCAGCCTCGAACCCGCCGAAGGCCGCGATCACCATCGCGGTGGCGAGCGCCACGCTCGGACGAGCCAGACGGGGCAATGTGACGAACACCGCCGCCACCAGAGCGAGCACGAGCACGAGCGCTCGAATGAACCAGTCACTCGAGAGGTGTAGCCATGCCGCCGCCGCAACGATGGCCGGATGGAACGCTGAAGCGGGCGCCGCCCAGAAGATGCTGACGTGATCGGCGTACGAGGCGACCCCCGCGAGCCAGGCAAAGGCTGCACCGGCGGCGATCGCGACGACGCCGCGGGCCCGGGTGTGCGTGCGTTGGACGAGTGCCGCTCCGGTCCCGACCGCGAATAGCGGCGTGAGGTAGAAGAGGTAGCGGTCCTGGATGAATCCCTCTGGCGAGAAGCGCAGACCGAAGGACGCTACTTCGATCGTCAGAAGCGGGACGAGGATCAGGAGGAGCCAAGCGAAAGCGTGTGCGCCTCTGCCCTCCGGCCTGATCGCCGTCGTCAGGACCCAGGAGGATGCGAGCAGGAAGGGCAGGATTCCTCCTCCGATCACCACGTAGTCCAGATACGCGGCCGCCGAATGCAAGATTCCGGGAGGAAGAAGGTCACCGCTGAACGGAACTGCGTAATTGCCGACGACCGTCCCCAGCGAGCCGATCGCAGCGAGCCCGGCAGCGGCCAGACCCGCGGCGGCGTAAACCGAAAAGAGGACCGGATGCGAGGCAAACGCTCGCTTGGCCCCGGATCGCAGGCGCGACGACCTGGTCTTGCCGCCGCTGCCCAAGGCAGTGAACGTCAACTCATGACCAAGGATTGAGAACGGCAGGGCCAGCGCGAGCACGAGGAACTGAGTACGGGCGACAAAGGCAAGCAGGAGGACGGCAAGTGCACCGAGATCTCGCTTCACGCTCGGCTCGGCGATCGCGCGATAACAGACAAAAAGCGCCCAGACGAATGCCGGGTAGGCGGCATTCTCGGTCAGGAGCGTCGTGCTCAGCACCAGCCAGGGAGTGAAAGCTGTCAACAGCGCCGCGACGGCGGCCGCCGCACGTGATCCGGTCACGGAGCGCGCGAGGAGATATGCCGGCCATGCCGCGCTCGCAAGCAGGAAGGGATTCAAAACATGAGCGGCAGTGGCTGCAGCGGGTGCCGTCAGCAACCCGTAGAAGGGCGCGAGCAACAAGGGATACAGCTGGCTCAATGCCGCGTAGTAATGCCCGTGGATGCGCGGGACGAGGGAGCCGGTCTCAGCGATGCTCGTCGCCAGCTTCGTGGTCTGGAGCTCGTCGGTCATCACGGCCCACGTGATCACGCGAGCGGAGTAGTACGCCGCGAACTCGCCGGCCGCGAGGACGCAGGCGCCCACGATCAGGGAATCGCGCGCGGTCAGCCTGCGCAGCCAGCGATCTCTGGGACCGGCAGCCTGTTGTCGAGCGTCACCAGATTTGAGCATGCTTCCGCGCCTCGAGCTCTACGGCCACGGCGGGCTCGATCATCGTGCCCGCGACCAGCCCGGGCCCAGATGCAGGCAGCGTCGACCGCACGGTGATCGTATAGCGCAGTTTCCGCACCCGAAGGGTGTACACGGGGAGGAGACGCCTTACCTCACCGAGCACAAAGGCGCGGCCCGCTCAGAAGGGGCGGGCCGCATGCGCCAATCGACACATTGGGACGAGGGGAGAGTGTCGTCCCGAAGGCCGCAGAGTTAGCTATGCAGCCGACTCCAGACGCAGCAGCCAGTGTATCGCCGGACGACCGCCGCAGTTCTCTCCCCGCGACAGTCATCCGGCCACAAGGACATCGGGAAGGCAGGGGTCTCGCTTGAGCTTTCCGCGAGCCTGCTTCCGAGCGCTCGCCGCCCGCGACGAAACGATCAAGTCGCCTTGGTCGGCGGCCGATGATCGAACCATGTATTCGCCTCTGCCCACTCGTGTCCGTCGGATCGTCGGCGCGATGGCCGCAGGCGCGCTTCTGATCACGGTGGGGAACGGCGTCACGTACGGCGCGAGTGGGCCTGCCTGGCTGACGGCACTCGCGACGGCCACGCTCACTTATCTGGGCATCCTGCGCTTGGGCAATCCGCGCTGGCTATACATGGGCGGCCCTT
>WNGB01004396.1_pt1 | contig 26960 bp, 26 predicted proteins | sample 5400681 | NCBI WGS metagenome assembly WNGB01 (sample SAMN13153367, study PRJNA577476) | soil metagenome | isolation source: 115 cm soil or saprolite under grassland replicate 2 | place: USA:California | collected 2016-06-15
TGGTCGAGGGCATGGACGTCGAAGTCGTGCGCGGCCCGCTCGCGGGGGTCCGCGGCAAGCTCCTTCGCAAGGACCGGGTGACCCGGCTCGTCCTCGCCGTCACGCTCATCCGCCAGGCGGCGGTCGTGGAGATCCATCCCGCTGACGTCGTCCACGTCGGAGGGCCCTAGTTTCGGAGCAGGACTCGCGCCTGGCGAGCCGCGAGGCTCGCCGGGTGGTCCTTGACGACGCGCTCCCAGGTCCGCTTCGCACGTGCAGCGTCACCCAAGCTCTTCTGACACTGGCCGATCTTCAGGAGCGCGTCCGGCACCCTCTCGCCCCGCGGGACAGTGGCGATCAGCGCCTCGAACTCGGCGAGCGCGCTCCGGAAGTCCTTCTGCTTGTAGAAGATGTCCGCCACCAGAAACTGGGCGCCCTCGCGCAGGGGATGGTTCGGGTAGGTCACGATGAGGTCGTAGAAGCTCAGGACCGCCGCGTCGAAGTCCTTCGCCTGTAGGTTCTCGGTTCCCGCGCGGTAGAGCTCGGCGGCCGGCGTCGTGGTCGCGGACGCGAGCGGAGTCGGCCCTGGCGACGGGGCGGGCGGAGCGACTCCGCCCGGAGCGAGCGGAGCGACTCCGCCAGGGGCCGACGGGGCAAAGCCACTGGGCGCGGCCGGCAGGCGGCCTCGGTTCAGCGATTCCAGCTCCTCCACCCGGCGGCGGAGGAACGTCAGCTGATCCTCCTGTTGCCGCGACGACGCAATGAGCTTGGCGACAGCGTTCTGGAGCTCGCTGAGCTCGCCGGCGATCCGGCTGACGTGCTCGTTGAGGCGCGCCTGATCGGCCGCTGTCTTCGACGGCTGGTCAGCCGCGTCCGGACCAGCTTGGGACGCCGCCGGGCGCCCCCCCTCCAGGGCGGCCGGTTGTTTGGCGACGCCGCCGCATCCCGCCAGGGCGAACGCTACCAACATCAGAAGGAAGGCCGTCACGGAACACCGTCGGTGGTCACGGTCACCGACTCGAGCGGCCACGCCACCGGGGCGCGAAGCTGGAGCGTCACGGTGATCTCGCGGCTCAGCGGTACCTGAACGAGCCAGAGCCAGCCTTCCGGAACGCTCAAAGACGGGTAGCTCCTGACGATCTGGCCCCGCTGGAACGTGTGCCGGTGCTCGCCCGCAACGCGCGTGTGGACGCGCTCACCGAGCACGAGGGTTCCGCCGCTGGTAACGCAGAGGAGATAGTCGATCTCCTGAGGCGGCGACTCGCGCATGAGCCGGACGGGCGGCACGCTGGCGACACTGGCTCCAGCGATGTTCGCGGCGATCTGCTCGAGCGTCGAATAGGCGACCGGCGCCTGGCGCATGACGATCAGCTCGTTGCCGCTACTCCGAACGCGGATGACCGCCTGATCCAGGGCGGCGGGCAGTCGCGGCTGGGTCTCGGCCCGCGCGGCGACGATCACGAGCAACATGACGATCGCGGCGATCCACCGTCTCATCTGATCCCCGGCTCGCCGCGGCCGGCGATCTCCCTCTGGCTCAGCGCTCGATCTCCCGCACGAGGAGACAGTCGTTGTGGCCGCCGAATCCGAACGAGTTGGAGATGGCCGCCCGGATGCGAGCGACGACGGGTGCGTTCGGCACGTAGCCGAGGTCACACTCGGGGTCGGGCACCCGGTAGTTGATGGTCGGCGGCGCGATCTGGTCGCGGACGGCCAGGATCGTCGTCGCGAGCTCGATGGCGCCGGCCGCCGAGATCGTGTGGCCGATCATGGACTTCGTCGAGCTCACCAGCACCCGCGGCGCCGCAGGCCCGAACACGGCCTTGATCGCCGCGGTCTCGACGCGGTCGTTCATCGGCGTCGACGTCCCGTGGGCGTTCACGTAGTCCACGTCCTCGGGGCCCAGGCCCGCGTCGGCGAGGGCGAGGCGCATGGCGGCGATCGCCCCGCGCCCGTCCGGCGCCTCGTCGGTAATGCGATACGCGTCGCAGGACGTTCCGTAGCCGGCGACCTCGGCAATGGCTGGCGCGCCACGACGCCGCGCATGATTGGCATCCTCGAGCATCAGAAGCCCGGCGCCTTCCCCGATCACGAAGCCGTCACGGTGCGCGTCGAAGGGGCGGCTCGCGGTCTCGGGCGTGGCGTTCTGTCGCGACAGGACGCCGAGCAGGCAGAACAGCTGCACCTCGAGCGGAGACACGATGCACTCGGCGCCGCCGGCCAGCGCCACGTCGATCGTCCCCCGGCGGATCGCGCGGCACGCCTCGCCGATCGCCTGGGCGGAGGAGGTGCACGCGGTCTGGACCGTCACCGTCGGTCCCTCGATGCCGAAGTACGCGGCGAGCCTGGAGGCGAGGTACTGGGGCCACATCCGGTAAAACCGACCCCGCGCCGCGCGACGCGCGAACTCGTTGACGAACCCCGACCGCGTCACGGGCTCGCCCGCCGCACGGCTCGTGTACGCGATGTCGCCGAGATCGCGCAGGTCGTGCCGCTCGCCGCTCGTGCCGACGAAGACGCCCGCGCGCGGCGAGGCGAGCACCTCGCGGGCACCGGCCGCCGCGACGGCGCCCCGTGCAGCGCGCACGCCCACGACCACCCCGCGCGGCTCCTGCCGATCGAGCGCCGCCTCGGCCCGGAATTCCTCGATCAGCGCCCGGTCGTCGAGCGCGGCGGCGATCTGCGTCGGGAGCCCCTCGGGATCGAAGTGGGCGATCCGCCGGACGCCCGAGACGCCCGCGAGCGCAGCCTTCCAGAACTCGGCCAGCTCGACGCCGATCGGAGTGACCACGTCGAGCCCGGTCACGACGACACGCCGGCGTGCGCCCGGCTCACGCGAGGAGCGAGTAGCCACCGTCCACCGTCAAGACCTGTCCCTGGATCGCCTGCGCCGCCGGGCTCGCCAGGAAGAACACCACGTCGGCGATCGCCTCCGGTGTGACGAGCTCGCCGCCGGGTGTGCGCGCGCGAATCGCCGCGAGCGCGGCCGTGCCCTCGGGCATCATCTGCCACACGTCGGTCTCGACCGCCCCCGCAGAGATCGTGTTGACGGTGATCCCCTTCGCGGCCAGCTCGACGGCGAGGTACCGGGTGAGGGTTTCGAGTGCCGCCTTCGACACGCCGACGGCCGTGTAGCCCGGGATGACGCGCTGGCTTCCGAGACTCGACAGCGCGATGATCCGCCCGCCCGACGGCATGAGCCGCGCCGCGTCCTGGGCGAGGATCAGCAGCGCGCGCGCGTTCGTCGCCAGCACCCAGTCCCATTGCTTGGGCGACAGCTCGAGCCCGTCGCGGAGCACTCCCGAGGCGGCGTTGCTCACCAGCACGTCGAGACGTCCGGCCCGGCGCTCGACCTCGGCCATGAGGCGCCTGATCTCCGCGGGCTCCTTGAGGTCGGCCTGCAGAAGGTGCGCCGTGCCGCCGCGCAGCTCGACGTCGCGCGCGGTCTTCTCGGCCGCCTCGCGGTTCACGAAGAAGTTCACGAAGACGCGAGCGCCCGCCTCGGCGAAGCGCAACGCAATAGCGCGCCCGATGCCACGACCGCCACCCGTGACCAGAATTTCGCGCGGGGCCGGCTCACTCATCTCCGGCTCGCGTCGCCTCGCGGGGCGAGCGCTCGAGCTCGCGCGCGAAGGCGCGAAGGCACTCGGCCTGGCGCGCGGTCTCCGTCTGCGGCAGCGCCGGCTCGAGCGTATACTCGAGCGTCGCCGCCGCCACACGCCGGCCGTCGACCGTCGCGCTGGCATCGAGCACCCACGCGCCCTCGGCCGACCGCCGCTCGCATCGGATCGCGAGCTGATCGCCGGGGCGGACCAGACGACCGAACGCGACGCGTGAGAGCCCGTGGAGACGACCCACCGCGGTGAAATCGTGACTCATGCCAATCAGGAGCTGGGACGCCTGCGCGAAGGCTTCGATGACGAGCGCCCCCGGGAAGACGGGGTAGCCCGGAAAATGGTCGGCGAACACGTCCTCGGCGGCGCTCACGTTCTTCAGGGTCTCGATGGAACGCCGAGGCTCGGCGCTGACGACGCGATCGACGAAGACAAAGCGCATCTGAGTGGATACCGCCCGGAAAGGATCGCCCGGCGGCGGCTCCCGCAGGCCCCTCAGGTCCCCGGGGCGAGGCGCCCGGCTGCCGCGAGCTGGCCCACGATGTACTCGGTGACTGCACGGACCGTGAGGCGGTTCATGATGACCTCCACGGCGTCCGGCGAGTGCAGGTTCTTCTCGAGATATCCGGCGAACCGGTCGACCGTGAGATCCGCCAGGTCGAGCGGAGTGCGCACGAGGTCCGCGAGCATGCGCACGACGAGCGCGCCGATGACCTCGTGCGCGTCGCCGGCGGTGCGCGGCACTCCGTGCTTGGCCGCGAGGTGCTCGAGGACGGCGCCGACCGTCGCCGGTGCCACCATCCTGAGCTCTTCTGCCGGCACGGCGATCCGGTATCGCGCCTCGAGCACTCGGGCCAGGACGCTGAGATCGCGCCACTCGATGCGGCGCTCCTGGATCGCCCGCATGGGCAGCTCGACCGCGAACGTCTGCTGGCACTTGTAGCTCAGGTCCAGAAAATCGATCGACTCGGCGCCGAGATCTCGGATCAGCGTGGCGTCAGCCGTCACGTCCGCCTCGTCGACGCCGAGCGATTCGACGATCAGCTTCCCCACGCTCGCGCGCACCTCGGGCCGGGTCCAGATCTGCGCGGTGTCCGGCTCCATGCTCGCCCGGCCTCCTCAGCCGATTCCGCCGTCCACGGCGATGATCTGGCCCGTGATGTAGCTCGCCTCCTCCGACGCGAGGAACACGGCCAGCGCCGCGACCTCGTCAGGTCGGCCCACGCGCCGCATCGGGATCCACTCACGGATCTTGGACGCGGCCATGCCGATGAAGGGACGACTCATATCGGTCTCGATCAGTCCCGGAGCGATGGCGTTCACCGTCACGCCGCGGGGACCCAGCTCGTTCGCGAGCGCCACCGTGAGCGCGTTCACGCCGCCCTTCGACGCCGCATAGGTGACCTGGCCGCGGCCCGCCCGCGACGCTTGCACCGAGCTCAGGTTGATGATCCGGCCCCAGCCCTGGCGGAGCATGTGGCGGGCGGAGAGGCGCGCGCAGTAGTAGACACCATCGAGGTTGGTCTCGAGCACCGACGTCCACGCGTCGTCGGGCATCTCGACGAACAGGCCTTCCCGCGTGATGCCCGCGTTGTTCACCAGGATGTCGAGGCGGCCCATGCGCTCGACGACGGCGCCGACCAGCGCCTCGGCCTGCCCCCGGTCGCTCACGTCCGCCTGATGGACGAAGGCGTGAGCGCCGGCCGCTTCGATCGCCTGCAGCGTCTCCTTGGCCCGCTCGTGCTGCCGGCGATAGTTGAGGCAGACCGTCGCGCCCGCGCGCGCCAGACCCGTCGCGATCGCGCGGCCGATCCCGCGCGACGCGCCGGTGACCAGCGCCACCCGCCCCGTCAGATCGATGTGCATGGGCATTGCTAGCGCCGCACCATCAGCGCCGCGCACTCGCCGAATAGTCCGAGCGAGAGCACCAGGGCCGAGCGGTACGCCGGCGGCGGCGAGAGCAGAGGCCCCGAGACGGCACGCGGAAGTGTAGCGTGCTCGAGCGCCGCCGAGCGCCGAGGTCGGCGTGGGCCGACTTCATGCTGAGGCAGGGTGTCGACGACGCGCAGCAACCCATGACGCGCGCGAGCGCCGAGCGCTCGGCATCGTCGTGCGCGGGAATGCCGTCCCCGTGCAGGCTCACGAGGTCGGGGGCGTCGCCCGCCTCGGCCAGGACGGCGTCGATCACCCGCGCCAGACGCTCGACCAGCCGCGCCGGATCATCTTCGCCGGCGTGGCATCCTCCGCCCCCGCCCGAGGCAAAGCCGGCGATCGCGCCGTGGCACCGAGCCCCGCGCGCCACCGCGTGCTCGGCCTCTTCGAGGACGAGGAGGCCGCTGCCCTCGCCGGGGACGAGCCCGGGCCGGCCGTCGTCGGACGCGATCGCCCCGGCGCCCCAATGGGTCGTGAAGAACAGCTCCTCGAGCTGGTCGTCGGCGCCGCCGCAGAGGGCCACGTCGAGCTCCCCTTCGGCGATCAGGCGCCCGGCGTCCCCGACCGCGCACGCGCCCCCAACGTGTCCCTGCGGCATTGCGCGGCAACACCCCTGGGCGTCGTGCGCGATGGCGACGTGACCGGCCAGGAGATTCGGCAGCGTCTTGAGTGAGAAGTCGAGCGGGTTGATCGAGCGCATGCAGTAGGCGTTGGCGCGCGGCAGGTCGAGCACGTCAGGCGTCTCCGCCGACTCCGACGCGACGAGATACGCGACCATCGCATCCAGGTTCCAGGCGGGCGTGTTCACGCCGAGCAGGACGCCGAAGCGCGAGGGGTTGCCGGCGCCCGGCTCGAGGCCGGCGTCGTCCATCGCGAGCGCGGCGCCGAGCATCGCGAGCAGCGTCGGGCGGTTGTAACGGTTTTGCTGCTTGCGCGAGAGCCGCGGGAGGTGGGGCTGGAGGGCCTCCGGCGCCACCTCGGCCCCGCGCGATGCCGGCAACCCGAGCGCCGCGAGTCGATCGAGACGGCCGATGGCCGTGCGGCCGGCGCAGAGAGCCTCCCAGTGCTGGACGAGGCCGACGCCGAGCGGCGAGACGACGCCACGCCCGGTCAGGAGCACCGTGCGTCCGGTCACACCCCGACTCCGCGACCGGCGAGGTCGATCCCCGGCACGCTCACGCACACGAACATGAGCCGCGCGTGCGCCACTCTGCTGGTCTCGACGTACACCTGGGTCTCCGCCTCCGCGACGCTCGTCCCGTCGGCCACCGACGACACCCCGCGCAGCGCCGCGACCGCGCGCAGCCGCTCGCCCGCGGGCACCCGGCCCTCGAAGCGGCACTCCGGCACCTTCAGGAGCAGCGGGAGCCGGCGCTCGCCGAGATGGCGGAAAAGCAGATGCCCGCCGGTCGTCGCCATCAGCTCGAGGAGCATCGACTCGGGAACGCGCTCGGGCCCCTGGGGCCCGCTGAAGACGTCATCGCCCGCGTCGAAGCGCTTCACCACCTCGATTCGCGGGGCACCGTCGAGGGTGAGCGACACGATTTCGTCGACGAAACGATAGTGCATCAAGGTCTGAACAGTGAGAACGCCGGAGCCGGAGCTACTGCTAGAACAGCACCGCCAGCGCCGCGACGCCCAGGAGCGCCGCACCGATGGTCGTGACGATGTCGCGGATCGTCGGCAGTGTGCGGATCTTCTCCTCTTCCTTGGGCGGCACGATGACGGTGTCGCCGGGCTCGACCGTACGCACGTTCGTGAAGCTGGAGATGGCCGAGCCGTCGGCCTTCACGATGTGGGCTTCCTTCTTGTCGGCTTCCTTGGAGAAGCCGCCGACGCGGTTGATGTAGTAGTCGATCCCCGCGCCTTCCTTGTGCTGGACCGAGGTCGAGTTGCGGACCGCGCCGAGCACGAGCACCGACTGCGGCGGCTCCGGCACGTTCAGCGTGTCGCCATCGATCATGACGACGTCGTTGTCGGTGCCCTTGAGCTTGTCGGGCGCGTCGATGTGCACGACCATGCGCCCCAGCGCGACCTTCGAGGCGAGGAGCTTCAGCATCTCGCGCCGCGCCTGCAGCGCCTGTTGCTGGGCGGCGGTCTCTTCCTTCTCGAGGCCGACGACCACCGTCGACGCCGAGGCGAGCATGCGCTGCTCCTGCCCCTTGAGGAAGGCGTCGAGCTGCTCCTGCTCGGTCTTCCGCAGCGCCGCCCGCGTGAACGCGGCGCCCTTGAGGAAAGCGCGATCGCTGAAGCCGCCGGCGCGCTCGAGCACCGAGGAGAGTCGTTCGCCCTCCGAGATCGTGTAGACGCCCGGTCGCGCGATTTGACCGCTGAGCTGCACCGTCCGCGCCGCCTTGAGCTCGGTGCGCACCGTGATCTCGTCGAGAGGCTTCAGGAGAAGATCCTGGCCCGGGTCGCCGCTCCACGCCTTCTTGAGATTGACGGACAGGACCTCCATCGACAGGTCCGGCCGGCGGCGCGCCACCTCGACGCGCTCGACGTACGCCTCGGGCAGGAGCTGGTCGGCCGGGAGAATCTGGCCGATGCGCATCATCGGCTTCAGCTCGTACGTCCCGGGATAGCGTACCGCGCCCTCGAGCTTCACGACGTTGTAAACGCGGGGGTCGCTCCGGTGGATCAGCACGAGGTCGCCGGCGTTGATCGGCGGATTGCTCGGCTCGTCCCCCTTCAGATAGTGGCTCGTGAGGTCGACGTCGAGCGTCACGCGCTCGGCGTTCGGGAGCGCCCGGACGATCTGGACCCGCTTGAGATAGCTCGTGGGCGTGACCCCGCCCGACATCGCGACCACGTCGGCGAGCCGGGTGCCGACCAGGATCTCGTAGATCGCCGGCCGCTTGACTTCACCGGACACGGCCACGACGTCGCCGACGGTCGGGACGAAGATCGTGTCGCCCGACTCGAGGCGGTAGTCACGGGTGCGGTCGCCGCGCTGGAGGAAATCGTAGAGGTCGATCCGTGCGACCTGGATGTTGCTGCGCAGGAGCCGCACCTCGCGAAGCGAGCCGAGCTTCGTCGGGCCCCCGGCGCTGTAGAGCGCGTTCGTCACCGTGGCGAGAGAGCTCAGCGTGTAGACGCCGGGCTGGCAGACCTCGCCGACGACGTGGACGCTCACGGTGCGCAGGCGCCCCATGGTCACGCTCGTCTGGAAGCCACGGAAGAACCGGGCGAGCTCGTCCCGGATCAGGCGGTCGGCCTGGGAGAACGTGAGCCCCCAGATCCGGAGATCGCCGACCTTCGGCAGTACGATGCGCCCGTTCCGGTCGACGGTGCGGATCAAGGTGCTGTCCACGGCTCCCCAGACGTTGATCGCGAGATCGTCACCCGGGCCGAGCACGTAGTCCGGCCCGACGGGAATGTCGTCGACCGGCGCGAACGTCGACACGTTCGACGCGAACATCGCATAGCCGTACTGGCGCAGCGGCATGCCGAAGGGACCGAGGTACCCCTGATCCTGAGGGGTCTGTCGCTGCTGGGTCTGCTGCAACTGCTGCGGCGGCTGGAACTGCTGTGCTTGCTGGAACTGCTGCGGCGGCTGGAGCTGCTGTGGCTGCTGGCTACCGATCTGGTAGACGCGCATCGGCTCGAGGTTGAAGCTGGCCTCAATCCTAGAAAATTCCTCGACCTCGGGTGCTGCCAGGGGTGGGTTGCCACTCGGTGCTCTCGTCTCGACCCCCGGCTGCTGGCTGACCGGCGCCTGGGTACCGGGCGCGCTTTGAGACACGGTGACCTGCGTCACCGTCGCGGCGGGCGGCTGCGGGGTGGTGGGCGGCTGTGGGAGCTGAAGGGGCTCGGGGGTCCGCGTCCGCGGAATCGAGACCGTTTGATACGGCCGCAGGCCTCCGCCCGGCTGGCAGACGCTCACCGCCGACGGGCCGACGGGGCGCTGGATCATCTGAGGCTGCGTGGGAGGAAACATCTGCTGCGGTTGCTGTGGCACGGCGTAGGGAGCCGTCGTGCTCGGACCGGGGAGCACTCTCCCGTAGGCGCCGTCGCCCAGCGAGGGCATCAGCGGCTGGCCGTTCCCCGGGCCGGACGTCTGCCCGAACGCCGGCGACATCGCAAGCGCGAAGTCTGAGCCGACCAGGGCGACGAGCGTCACGGCGACGACAAGCTTCCTCGTCCGCATCCCCCTCTACCTCCTACCTCGTGAAGCCCTCGAATCCGAGCCCCTGGAGTATAGGCGGAGACGCCTCGATCCAGGATGCCTTTTGGCCACGTGTTGGGGGCCGTAGCGGGCCGCTCAGCACGGCCGCATTGCCTGGACCGCCCGCACCCACTCGGGCGGACCGCTGTGGCGCTCGTCAACAAGCCTCAGAAGCTTGCGCTTCTGTCGGAGCGTGCCCGGCGGGAAGAACACGACCTCGAGATCGATCAAGTGCTGGCAGTAGGCGAGCCACACGTCGGGCCGCGCGCGCTGCAGGGCCCCGAGCACTTCCTGCACCGTCTGCTCCCGCGCCGCGCCATCGCCCTCGAGCTCCAGACGGAACTGCACGACCGGTGTCAGATCGCGCTCGTAGAGGGCCACCTGCCAGTCGTGCCCGAGCCCCGGGACGCCTTGCAGGAGCGGCTCGAAGAAGTCGGGATGGAGGTTGCCCCACGCACAGGAAACCTGCTCGTCAAGCCGGCCGCGCAGCGGCGAGAGCCGGCGGAACGGTAGACCGCAGGGGCAGGGCTCGGGCAGCCAGCGCGCCACGTCGCCCGTGCGGTAGCGGATCAGCGGCATCACGCGCCGGTTCACCGTCGTCAGCACGATCTCGCCGTAGCCCTCGGCATCGGCGTCGGCGATCTCCACGCAGAAGTCGAACTCGTTCACGTGGTAGCCGCTTCGGTGCGTGCACTCGAAGCCGAGAATCGTCGCCGCCTCGGTCGAGGCGTACGTCATGCAGAGCAGTGCTCCCCAGAACGCTTCCAGCTCGGCGCGCGTGCGCGGCGTGATACCCTCGCCGCCCCCGACGAGGAGCTTCAGCGGCCCGGGGCGGCCCCGCTCGCGCGCGATCTCGGTCAGGCGCGCCAGCCAGAAGGGGTCGCTCACGACCACGTTGAAGCGGTATTCCGCGAGCCGCCGGTAGGCCTCGCTCGGGTCCACCCGCCCGACGACCATCGCGAAGCCGGGCATGTGGCGCACCAGGCGCTCGACGAGGAGCGAGCCCAGGCCCCAGTCGAGACCGAGCGTCGAGAGAATCCGGTCACCTCGTCCGAGCCCGTAGAGACCGAGCATGAGGCCGCCCTGACGCGCGTTGTACTCGAGCTCCTTGCGGCTCATATAGACGCGCGTCACGTGCCCCGAGGTGCCCGAGCTCTCGATGGCGAGCTCCGGCGTCCCCGTCAGGAGCGCCTCCGGCCGGGTCTTGAGGACCTCCGGCGTGAGGAAGAAGCCCCCCAGGTCCTCGGGCCGGCGGGCGCGGCTCACGTCGACGTGTGCCGCGGCGAAAGCGTCGCGATACCACGGAGCCCGCGTCGCGATTCTCAGCGTCTCACGCAGCGCCGGGCCGCGCAGCGCGTGGAGGAGAGGGAGCGGCATCGCGCGCAGGAACGCCACCGGCAGCCGCGGGTAGCGGCGGCCGAGCGCAAAGAGCATGTCGGATCCGACGCGAAGGTTCATCTCGAGAAGTTAGCGAAGACTATGTCGAGCGCTCTTGAGAAAAGCTCGAGCGGTTTCAGGTGGCAACCTCGACGCTCGCGTAGAAGTCGGCCTCACGCATGGACGTCGCGGGACCACTGCTTGCCGACGGGGCCGGGGAGGGCGCATGCCGTCGGCGCGAATACCCTTGGGGTGTAACTCGATGGCGACTTGAATACGCCGGAGTGCGGCGTCGATCGTCTTGCCCGTCGCGACTCGTGGCTTCCTCTTCCCGCGCGCCCCGAGCACGACCGTAGAGGCGAGGCTTCCCTGTGCGCCGATCAGCCAGACGCCGATTTTAGCCACGGTCACCGCGCCGCTTCCTGCGCTGGATTCTCACTGAGGCATGATCTCCTCAACATCCGCGGGCTGGTAGGTCGGGGCGAGTTCGCGCAACTTCTTGAGAACCGCCCGCTCGTCCCCGGCTTCCGCGAGCCGCTCGAGGGCGACCACCTCCGAGGCGAGCGTGGCGGAATTGGGAGCGATCTTCGCTTCCACGTGAAGAACGCGGTCAACGGAGGTTTGCTTCGCGACCTCGTCGCTGCCGATGAGGTCTTCCTGCAGTTTCTCTCCGGGTCGGAGTCCGATGAACTTCAGCGCGATCTCGTCCTCGGGAATGAAGCCCGAGAGCTGGATGACGTTCCGAGCCAGATCCACGATCTTGATCTGCTCTCCCATGTCGAGGACGAAAATGTCACCGCCCTTGGCCAGCGTCGCTGCATGCAAGATGAGGTGCACTGCCTCTGGAATCAGCATGAAGTAGCGCCGCATCTCCGGGTGCGTAATCGTCACGGGGCCACCGGCCTTGACCTGTGCGAGGAATCGGGGAAGCACGCTACCGCTGCTCGCGAGCACGTTGCCAAACCGAACGGTCGTGTACACCGCCGGTCCCTGTCGATCGAGAGCCTCAACCAGCAGCTCGGCCACTCGCTTCGTCGCGCCCATCACGCTCGATGGGTTCACGGCCTTGTCGGTCGAGATCAGCACGAATCGCTCTACGCCGCCGGAGGCGGCCGCCGCCTCGGCGACGATGCGCGTTCCACCCACGTTGTTCTTGACCGCCTCGCAGGGATTCAGCTCCATGAGCGGCACGTGCTTGTGCGCGGCCGCATGGAAGATCAGCTGCGGACGGTGGCTCTCCAGGACGTGATCCATGCGCTGGCGATCGGTTACATCCGCCACGACGGTCTGGAGGACGCCGACGACGCTCCCCGCCTGCAGCTCGGTGGCGACCGCGTGAAGTCCATTCTCGTAGCGGTCAAGGAGCACCAGCGCTGACGGCCCGAGAGCACTGATCTGGCGCGCCAGCTCCGCGCCGATGGACCCGCCAGCGCCCGTGATCAGGACTCGTTTCCCCTGGATCAGAGAGCGTACTCGATCAACGCTCAAGCGCACCGGGGAGCGTTCCAGGAGGTCCTCGACTGCCAGAGTTCGAATCCGATTCACGGTGACCTTGCCATCCAGGAGGTCGCCCAGGCTCGGGAGAGTCTGAATGGGGATCTTGTACCCTTCCAGCGCCTGGACGATGGAGCGAATCGTGCCCGCGTCGGCGCGAGGGACAGCAATAACCACAGCGTCGGGGCGTTTATCGGCTATGATGCGGCCGATGTCGGCCCGGCCGCCGAGCACCTTGACCCCGTGGATCCGGCGCCCTCGCTTGGCGGGATCGTCGTCGAAGAAGCCGATCGGCTCGTAGCCGTAGAACGGGTTGTGACGCATGTCGCGGACGATCAGCTCGCCGGCATCGCCGGCGCCGTAGATGAGGACGCGCTTACCCTCCGGGACATAGTCAAACTCTCGCCAGATCCGCCGCGTCAGGCGGAGAGCCCCGAGCACGAACCCGAGCAAGAGAGAGTCGATCATGATCACCGAGCGCGGGTATCCGGCGAGCACGGGGACCGACCGGCTCACAACGTAGACGATGGCAGAGCTCGCCCCTACAGCACCGATGATGTTCAAGAGGTCGCGGATACCGGCGTAGCGCCAGAGACCCGCGTAGAGCCGGAAAATGGCGAACACGGTCATCCGGATCACGATGATCCAGGGCAACCAAGTGATGAAACCGACGAAGTCGTCTGGATCGATCTTGCCGTCGAACCGCAGCCAGAACGCCGCGTAATTGATCGCCCCTACCAGCGGCACGTGGAAAACAACGATCAGCACGCGTCGCCAGCGGTCGAGGAGTTCCAGCAGCCGACGGCCGAGGCCGTATCTCTGTGTCACTCGCTAGATCCTCTTTCCCACGGCAAAGAGCATCTTGAAATCCCGAATGGGGCCGTTCGGACGCAAACGGGCCGGCGCACAGTAGGGGGCCATGGCCTCCACAACCTCGGCCGGGAACGCTGCGAGCCGTCCCAGGAAGACGCGCTTCAGCAACTCCTTACCCCGCATCGTCCGCGGAATGAGATGGAGCCGTACGGCAGCACGGCGGATGCCGGAGATCACCCTTTCGCTCGGCGAGCCGCGCTTGACGGGAAAGGCCCCGTAGATCTCGGTGTGAAACCCCCGATCACGCAGAAGCGCGAACAGCTCGCGGCCAGAGAGGTAGCGCGTGCTGAAGGGACTCGGGTTGAAGTCGGGCCACTCGCGATTGACCGTCGATACGATCAGGCATCCTGGTCGAGCCAGGACGCGCCACGCCTCTTCAACGAAGAGGCCGGCCTCGGCCAGGTAGTACAGAGCCTCGTACAGCAGCACGACACCAACGCTGCCAGATCGAAAGGGCAGTGTCTGCGCGTCGAGTCGCACCAGCGGGATCCCGCCCCGGTAGTGTCGCGCGGCCTGCACGAGGAGGCGCTCGGTGTAGTCTCCACCGACCACTCGTCGCGCGCGCTTGGCGAGGTACCCGAGCCCGGGACCGCCGCCGCAGGCGACCTCTAGGACGTCGCGGCTCTCGGAGAGCGCCGCCGCGAACGCGTAGCGCGTATACAGCATCGAGAGCGCTTCGCGCGTGACGCGGTTCCCGGCGGTCTCGGTGACCTCCGAGTAGTCGACGGTACCCGCTGCCGGTGAACTCAGGCGAAGAACTCGCGGATCGACTGCACGGTGATGTCGACGTGCTCGTCGGTCGTCTCGGCGCTCATCGGCAGTGAGATAACCTGCCGGCAGATCCGCTCGGTCTCTCCGAGACCCGGGTCCTTGAGGCCGAGTCCTGGATGCTCCCACACCGGCTTCGGCCAGTGGACCAGCGTCTCCACGCCGCTCTGGCGCAGGTGCTCTCGCAGGCGGTCACGCTCGGCTGCGCGGATCACATAGTTCTGGAAGACGTCCCGCTGCCGCGACTCGTCGAAGTGCGGCAGACTCAAAGCCGCTACGCCCTCCAGGCCATGTCGGTACCGCTCGGCGATCCGGCAGCGGTGCTCGATCCAGGACGGCAGGTGGCCCAGCTTGAGATCGAGAACGGCGGCCTGGACGTTGTCCAGGAGCGCGGTATAGCCGTGGTAGTGGAATTCGCCGGTCTCCCTGTCCTCGCCGTTGTACCGGAGCAGACTGGCCAATCGCGCCACGGTCTCATCGTTCGTGGTCAGGGCGCCGCCGTCGCCAAAACCGCCGAGGATCTTGAACGGATAGAAGCTGAAGCATCCGGCGAGCCCGAGCGCTCCGGCGCGCCGGCCGTCGTAGGTCGCGCCGAGCGACTGTGCGGCATCCTCAATGACCGCCAGATGATGGCGCTCGGCGATCGCGCGGATTCGGTCCATCGCGCATACTCGCCCGTTGAGGTGAACGCAGATGATCGCCCGTGTTCTCGGCGTGATGGCGCGCTCGAGCGAGCCGGGATCGATGTTGTAGTCCGGGCCCACATCGACCAGCACGGGGGTGGCCCCGCAGTGGACGATGGCCGAGATTGTCGCGACGAACGTGTGCGCGACCGTGACCACCTCGTCGCCAGCGCCCACACCGGCGCCAAGAAGGGCAAAGTGGAGCGCTTGGTAGCCGCTGTTGACGCCGACTGCATACCGCACGCCGATGAAGGCTGCGAGGCTCCGCTCGAATCGCCGAAGCTGCTCACGATAGATCAGGTCGCCGTTGGTCAGGCACTCGCTGATGGCCGCGTCGATCTCGCTCTGATACCGGCGGTAGTGAGCGCGCGGGTCGACAAACGGGACTCGGTACGCCATGCCGTCTCCTTATCTGGCGACCGTCTTCTCGACGGCGGCGACGAGGTCGTCCGCGCCGATGTAGTACGCCGCCTCGATCGGGCGGCTCACGGGAGCCGGGACGTCCGGAAGGCAGACGCGGACCGCGGGCGCCTTCAGCTCATCGAAGATCTCGCAGGCGACCGCGGCGACGATCTCCGCCGCCACGCCTCCTGTCTGCCATCCGGCGTCCGCGACGACGAGGCGGCCGGTGCGAGCGACCGACGCGAACACGGCCTCGCGGTCCCAGGGCTTGATCGAGCGGAGATCGATCAACTCGGGATCGAGCCCGTGCGCCTCCAGCGTGGCCACCGCCTTCACGGCCTCGGCGGCCATGTACGAGGTCGCGACGATCGTGACGTCACGGCCCCGGCGGCGCACCGCCGCCTCGCCGATCGGGACCGTATACATCTCTTCAGGAACATCGTCTGTCACGTCGTACAGCCATCGGTCGTCGATGTAGAGCACCGGGTTGTCGTCCTGGACGGCGGCGATCAAGAGCCCCTTGGCGTCATGGGCCGTGCTCGGCATCACGACCTTCAGCCCGGGCACGTGCATGAACATCGCCTGCAGCGCCTGTGAGTGCTGGGCGCCCTGCTCGCCGCCCCGATTGATGACCGCGCGGATGACGACCGGCACTGGAACGCGACCGGCGAACATGTAGGCCCAGTTGGCCGCCTGGTTCACTACCGGGTCGAAGGCGAGCAACATGAAGTCCATCCGGGGGTGGAAGACAATGGGCCGCATCCCCGCCAGCGCAGCCCCGATGCCGGCGCCGGTCGTCGCGTTCTCGGAGACGGGCGAGTCGATGATCCGTTCCCGCCCGAACTGCTTGTCGAGATCCTGCATGCTCGTCCCGGCGTACCAGGGACTCCACAGCCCCTGGCCGAGAACGAACACCCGGGGATCGCTGTCCAGGAGCTGCGCATGAGCCTCGCGAATGGCTTGCGCATAGGAGAGCCCTCTCATCGGCCCTTCCCCCTGGCTGCCGAGACCCAGACGTGCTTCGTCATCTCGCTTTCGTCCGGGTAGGGCGACTCACGCGCGAACACGACTGCGGCCTCCACCTCCGCGGCCCCTTCGCGCTCGATGGCCTGACACTCGTCATCCCGAATCCCCGCCTGGAGCAGGCGGCTTCGCGTCCGCGCGAGTGGATCTCTCGGCAGCCACTCCTTCAGCTCGTCCTTCCGCTTCATGCCGACGTCCATGTCCCACGACGGTCCGACGTGTCCGCGCCAGCGATAGGTGCGGCACTCGAGCAGGGTCGGGCCTGCGCCGCTCCGGGCCGCCTCGACCGCCCGGCAGGCCGCGGTGTACACGAGCTCCACGTCGTTACCGTCGAGTCGCGTCCCGGGCGCGCCGGCGAGGTCTGCGGCCGCCAGGATGTTATCTGCCATTCGGCGCTCGAACAGCTGCATGTGGCTCGCGTAGAAGTTGTTCTCGCACACGAAGATCACCGGCAGGCGGTACAGCGCCGCGAAGTTGAGCGATTCGTGGAAGGGCCCTTCCTCGGTTGCGCCATCCCCAAAGAACGCCACCGACACCCGGCCATCGCGACGGAGTTTTGCGGCCATTCCCGCGCCGACCGCGAGCGGAATCGTCGCGGCGACGAGCGGGACCGTCCCGAGGATGCCGACCTCCGGCGCCACGAGGTGCATGGAGCCTCCCCGGCCCCCGGAACACCCGGTCGCCTTCCCGAAGATTTCCGCCATCATCGCTCGAAGGTCGCCCCCCTTTGCCAGGTAGTGACCGTGAGAGCGGTGGCCCCCCCAGACGTAGTCGCGGTCCTCAAGCGCCGCACAGACGCCGACGGCGATGGCCTCCTGGCCGATGTAAAGATGGCACGGTGTGCGAACCTCGCCCGTCTCGACAAGCTGCGCCACACGCTCTTCGAACAGACGAACCCGGACCATCGTCCGGTACTTCTCGCGGACCGCGGCAACGTCCATCCAGGCTATCGGCGATGCTCGCGGAGGCGCAGGGCCTCGGGCTTGGTGCGGAGGACGATGGCCGTGACCGTCTGAACGAGAATGACGAGATCGACCCAGAACGAGCGGCACCGCACGTATTCGAGTTGGCGCCGGATCTTCTCCGGTCGGATGAGCTCCAGATACGCCTTCTCGGGATCGGCGGCGCCCGCGAGCACTGCGCCTTCGTCCGAGTTCCAGAGCGTCGCCCAGTCCGTGAGGCCCGGCCGCACGCTGAGGATGACCCGCTCCTCGTCGCTCATCAGCCGTACATAGCGCTCGACCTCGGGCCGCGGCCCGACCAGGCTCATGTCACCGACGAGCACATTGATGAGTTCGGGGAGCTCGTCAACTTTGCTCTTGCGCAGCCAGCGCCCGATGCGGGTGATTCGCGGATCGTCGGCAGCAGTCGACGGGCCGCCGAGCTTGTCGGCGTCGATCACCATGGTGCGAAACTTATAGATCCTGAAAGGTCGGCCGCGCCACCCGACCCGCACCTGACGGAAGCACACGGGGCCGGACGAGTCGAGTTTGATCAAGATGCCGACCAAGACGAGGAAGGGCAGCAAGAGCAGCAGCGTCGCGGTCGAGATGGCGACGTCGCACAGACGCTTCACCATCGGGGGGCTCCCGCACCGGCGCCGCTCACTGAAGGGTTCACGCACTCAAGCGAGCCGAGCCGGGCGGCCTGGGTTGCGGAGGCGGTCGAGCGAGAACGCCAGGAAGACCCCAACCAAGAGACTAGTGCTGTAGGCAATGGCCAAGTTCAGGCGCATGCGAGGCCGGGCGTGACGTTCGGCTGGTACCGCCCGGTCCAGCACGTGCACGGTCGGCAGATCCCGAGCCTCCACCAGCCGCGCCTGCTCGAGTTGCTGCGTGAGGAGCGCGACCAGCGCCTCCTGCACCTTCACCTCCCGCGTGAACCGCGCCAGCTCGATCCCGACCTCCGGCACCTTCGGGAAGGGCACCGTGAAGTCGCGCCGGTCGCGGCCGGACGCCGTCGGGACGCTAGCGTCCCCGTACTGCATCTGGGCGAGCTGCTGCCGCATCTCCTCGACCCGCCGCCGGAGCGTGACCATGTCGGGATTCGATTCCGTAGCGAAACTGCGCATCACCTGGAGCTGGACCTCCGCGGCCATGATGTCACCCTTGAGCCGGGCGGCGACTTCGATGGCACCCCGGGTTTGCTCCTGAAGAGCGATGGCCTTGTTGCGCTCCTGGAAGCGCCGCAGCGCCTCCTCTGCCATCGCGAGGTCGGTCTTGGCGCGAGCAACCTGCTCTGTCAGGAACACGCGCTGGCGCCCGCCTTCCCCCGTCCCATACTGGGCGACCAGACGGTCGAGCTGCTCAACGTAGAAGTTCGCGATCTCGGCCGCCTGACGCGGGTCCGTGTCGGCGACCACGACGGAGATGACGCCTTCCCGGGAGACCCCGATGCTCGTCGCTTTCTGAACCTCCTTGATGGCGTCCTCCAGGTAGCGCGTGCGGTATCGCGCATGGAGCCCGAAGCGCTCGACCACTGCGTGCCCAACGGTCCGGCTCTTGAGAATGCTCACCAGCAGATCCCGGTTGGCGGTCAACGACGGCAGGGAGAGGCTCGGCACCTGCTGGAGGAGCCCCGACGCTGCCAGACTCCCCAGGAACCCGGCACTCGTTCCCTCCTTCGGAGCGAGGAGCGTGGCCGTAGACTCGTAGACCTTCGGGCGTGAGGCGGTGACGATGAACGTCACCAGGACCGCCAACGCGCACAGGCCGGCCACTAGCCACCAGTGGCGCCAGAGGACGCGCACGTACTCGAGGACGCCTATCTGGTGCTCGCCTACCGCCCGTGACTCCATCGCCACCCCTTCCCCCAGAAGCGCCGGGAACTCGCGACCCGCACGACGCCGACGACCGACCCTAGCCCGTAGCTGATGTGCAGCGAAGCGAACACCCAGGGCATCACCAGAAGATACCTGAGGTCACGCTCGCGCCACGCGACCTGCGCCGACGCGAAGACGCTGGCCGCGCCGTAGGCCCCGACGGCGGCCCCTGGTATCACGGCGAGCCACGGCCGCACGAGACCGATCCCCGCCGCGGCCAGCAGACTCACCACGAAAGCAAACGGGACGAGATGTCGCCAGGAAACCGGCACCTGCGGCGCGTGCAGAAACGGCAAGACGGCCCATTGGCCGTTCGTCCAGTTGTGCCTCACGAACGAGCGAAAGTCGGACCTCGCGTAGTACCGGCTCTCGACCCCGGGCACGAGGACGGTGCGGCGTCCCTGCCGACGCAGCCTCAAGCTGAATTCCATGTCCTGGCCGCGGACCAATTCCTCGTTGAACAGGCCCACATCGCCAAACAGCTCCTTTCGGCAGCAGAACCATGGAACGGTGTCGACCTCTCTCGCGCTCGCGTCGCCCCCGAGGCGGTAGCGGGCGTTCCCGACTCCGAAGGGATGGCTCAGCGCCTTCACGATCGCTCGGGCGGTGACGGTCGACGACCTCGGAACGATCTGCCAGCTGCCGCCGACGTTGTCAGCGTGGTAACGGTCGAGGGCGGCGACGCTCTCGGCGATGTAACCGCGTTCCAGCTCGGCATGAGCGTCCATCCGCATGATGACGTCGCCCCGCGCACGCGCGATGCCGAGGTTGAGTGCCGACGGCACCGCCTTCCGCGGGTTGTCCAGCCACCGGATACAGCCGAAGCGGGTGGTGTATCCGTCGACGATGTCGCGGGTGCCGTCGTCCGACATGCCGTCGACCACGAGCACCTCCAGCCGATCCAGAGGAAATCCATCCCGAAGAACCGAATCCAAACACTTGCCGATGAAATCACGCTCGTTCCGACAGGGGATGATGACCGAGACGAAGGGGACGACCGTGTCCGCGGGCGCCTGGCGCGGCCGGCAGTTCTCCGAGGTCTCGCGCCTTACCGTTCGCACCGCTCGCGTGGGTCGTCTCCCTCGCCGTCGTTCGACGCATCCGCTATCGCTCGCGGCCTCAATCGGCCACCGTTACAATCGTAGGTCGCGTCGAATCCCTGGAAGTTCTGCTGCTTGTGCGACACCATGATGACAGTCGTCTCCGTCGGCAGGCTGCGGATCGCCTTGAGGACCATCTCTTCGCTCTCGCCATCGAGCGCCGCCGTCGGCTCGTCCAGCAACAACACGTGAGGATCTCGAAACAACGCTCGGGCCACGCACACGAGCTGTTTCTGCCCGCCCGACAGCCCGGCCCCTTTCTCCCCGACCTCGGTGCCGATCCCTTCCGGAAGCGACGCGATGAACGTCGACAGTCCCACGCGATCCAGCACCCGCCAGACCTTGTCGTCCGCACCGGTCTCCACGGCGCCGAACGTCACGTTCTCGCGGATGGTACCCGGCATGATGAACGGCGATTGGGGCACATAACCGATGGCCGCCTGCCAGGACTTCGGCTCCTCCGAAATCGATCGCCCGTCCACCAGCACGGAGCCACGGGTCGGGGTGTAGAGACCCGCCAGGATCTCGATGAGCGTGGATTTCCCGGACCCCGTCGCTCCCGAGATGCCCACCCGTTCACCCGCTTTGATGATCAGGTTGACATCCATCAGAACTGGCCGGTTGGTCCCCGGATAGGCTAAGACGATACTTCGGAGCTCGAGTTGTCCGGCTCGAGCCGGGCCCGCGGTCTGACCTACGTCACGCGTCGTCATCGCCTTCGGGCGGAGATCGAGCTCGGCGACGGTCTCAAGCAGCGCCAGCGCGGGGCCGATGCTGAACGAGACGTTGTAGTAAGACCCGACCAGCCGGTTCACGCAGGGTAGGATCCGGAACGACGACGCCGCAATGATGGAGAACTTCGCCAACAGCACCGTGGAATCCGTTCCGGTAGCGATGGCCACCAAGAACGACGACGCGAACGTCACCACGAACACGCCTTCGATCAGGAAGCGCGGGCTCTGGAGGTACATCTCGTAATGGTGAAACATCTCCGTTTCGCTGACGGCCGCCGAGTATACCTTGGACGTCAGATAGTCCTCTTTGCCGAAGACCTTGATCTCGTTGATCCCCAGAGATGTGTTGTTGACCAGCTCGTGGAGGACCGAGGCCGCGCGCATCCGCTGCTTACCCCAGCCGAGCGCCTTCTGTCGGAAGAGCGCGTAGTATCCGCTTGCCGACGCGCCGCACGCAACGACGACCAGCAGCATCACCCATGGACTCACGAAGAAGATCACCGTCAGCATGGAGAGGAGCAGGAACGACTCGGTGATGCCGATGAGGAGTGGCCGCACCACGCCATGCACGAGCCGTTCGGATTGCACGCAGATCATGTTCGCCAGCGCCCCGGAGCTCTCTTGCCGGAAGTTCAGGACCGAGCGGTGGACATGGGCGCTGTAGAGCGCGCGGATGAGCTCGCGGTAGTAGTACATCGCAAACTTGATGTCGTTATCGTGGCTGATGTAGAGCACCACATTTTTGGCGACGTAGAGAACCGCGACTCCTACGAGGATGACCTGCAGCTGGACCCGTGGATCGGTGATGAGCGACGGCGAGAAAGGCAAGAACGCGAGGAAGCGGGCGAGCGTTTCACTGTGCCCGGTGCCCAACGCCAAGACGAGTGGATACAGGATAGAGAGCCCGCTCATCTCCAGGATCCCGGACAACGCCATTAAGACGAACACCGTGGCCACGCGGGAGTACCGGAGGCCCAGCCGCCGGTACGACCGGCCGAGCTCCCGCAGGAGGAGGAGTTCCCTCATGGGCGCCCCTCCCAGCGCCATCGCTGACACGGTGTGATGGGATCCCTCACTTCACGAGAAGGCGCTGTCAGCACCCACCAGATCCCTCATGGCAACCGGCGGTCCGTAGTCGAGAGTCATTTCCGTCCTGGCTAGAACAATGTGTGGATGAAGGGCGGGATGGCTGAGCTCTGAGCGAAGATCACGACTCCGGCGAAGAGCATCAACATCACGATCATAGGGAGCATCCACCACCATTTGCTCCGCCAGAAAAACTGAAACAGCTCGCCGACCACGGTTAAGCGGTCCACCTTGTCCATCATCAAGCCCTTCCAAGAGTTCCCGAGTTCGAGATTCTCGACCGCCGTTAAGCCTTCTCCACCAGGTGGTGATCGAGAACGAGCAGGTCCATTTCGCTCTTAATGAATGTGTCGAAGGCGTTCTGCGGCGTGTTCACGATCGGCTCGCCCTTCAAATTGAACGAGGTGTTGAGGACGATGGGTCTCCCCGTCGCCTCGCCGAAACGTTCGATGAGGCGATAATAGCGGCCCGCGAACTCCTTGGCCACGGTTTGAAGTCGTCCCGTCCCGTCGACGTGGGTGGTGGCGGGGACACGCCCCGCTTGCATTCCTTGACGTCGACGACGTACAGCATGAACCGAGCCGGATAATGACGTTCGGGCTGCGGAAGATCGAAGAACTCGGCCGCCCGCTCCACGAGCACGGACGGCGCGAACGGACGATAGCTTCTCGCCCAGCCAGCTGATCATCGACCCGCGAAAGACGCTGTGCGACCGGGCAAAGGTCTGTATGCTCGTCAGTAATAGCCGTTCGAACTTGAGGAACGGCTTCTCGAAGAGCGCTACATAGTCCAGGTCCGACCCCTGGATCCCTCCGGCCTCGAGACAGAAGTCGCTGGCAATGCTGAGGAAAGTCGTAGTCGTGCTTCTTTCGGGTGAATCGCTCTTCTTCCGCCGCGGCCACGAGCTGTCCGTCTCGCACTAGCGCGGCCGCTGAATCGTGGAAGTAGCACGAGATGCCGAGGACATCCATCACGAGGCTCCTTTAGGGAGCATCAAAACGGGTCTGGTGGACCGGCAGATGCGTTCGCCGACGTCAGAACTGCCTGGCGGCGTTGGCCGCCGGCGTGCCGTCCTCGCACCTCATTCGCCAGCCCAGGGGCGTGCCCTTCTAGATGGCCAGCGGGTCGCTCTTCCAGCGCAGGGCCAACGCAAACGGGGCGAAGACGACGAAATAGAACGCCGTCAGGAGGATCCTCGCCTGCAGGTCGCCGATCCGCCTCGCGACGTGCCGCCACACCCGCCACACGCTCTTCAGGAACGACAACATTCCGCAGTTCGAGCCTTTCTGCCGCGCTGTCAGCTGTGATCTCCTTCAAACGACCGACCCGCTGGCGCCGCCCAGGGGCAGCCATCGCGCCTCGACAAAGGGGGCTGACGGGGAGATCTAGATTACGCAGTCTCCACTCTGGGCGCCCCCCGGGGTGGGAGGGGCGCGAACGGCTCGGTCTGCGTGCGCGGCTCCCTCTGGGCGAGCGAGACACCCAACAGCAAGGCGACGTAGATCACGGCATCGTCGATCACGAGGAGAAAATCGAAGGGCGATTGGAAGAATGCCTGCAAGAACGTGATGAGCAGCAGCACTCCGAGCGGCGACAACATTCGGCCCCGATGCTGCTTCAAGAGATCATCGATCCGGTTGGCCAGCCACCGCAAGTACGCTGCGCAACACAAGAGGTTCAATGGGAAAGCGAGGACATAGTTGAACGACCCGATAAGGCCCGGCGCCGACCCCTCCCGGCTCCGGACGACCCCGGCCGTCAGGAGCTGATAATTCAGCTGGGCGATCGAGCCCACCTCTGGCTTGGCCATCTGAAAAGGCCCGCCCAGGAGGTAGTCCACGCGAAACCAGAGCGTTTGTAGTGGGAAGACGATCGCCGATACGGCATCGTAGCTCAGCTCGACGGAGGGCGCAGCCACGGTAAACAGAAGCGAATAGTAGAAGATCGAGCCCCTCTCGACGAGGTAATAGAAAATGCTCGCGATCGACACCGCGTCAGTTCCACCGCCTAGGGCCGACAGCACGTCCCAATCGAGGAGCGACGCGTCCCCGCCACTAGACGAGCTGATCTTTATGAGAGTCCCGTAGTACCATGCCACGATCAAGACCACGAGCAATACCGCTGCCGAACCGGTAGCGATCATCCCCCTCTGCACGAGACTCGGCTTCCGCGGCGCGAATAGAAGCCGGTCCAGGATGGCGGGACGAAGGCTCCACAAGAGCGCGATTAGCGCCTCGAACAGGCTGAGGATGCCATTCGCACTGATGACGAGGAACAGAGCCAGAAGCATATTTTCTAAGAAGCGCCTCCCGCTCCCTGCTGTCGCCGCCTCGCGGCTCACAAACATCCGATAGACGAAGTCAACCGTAATGACCACATTGACAACGATCACGGCCAGGAGCAGGCCGCCGCTCAGATAGTCGGTCTCGGAAATCGCGGTCGCGCTATACCGGTAGCTCGTTTGCCCGGCCAGGAAGCTCGCTGTGCCAACCGGCAACAGCGCCAAGGCAATGGCCATCCTCCATCGCGTATAGATCCGCCCGAGGCGTTCGATGAACGGTCGCAGCAGCGCCGCGTCAAGCGCCGGTGCCAGCGGGACCTTCGTCGCGCTCAAAAAAAAGAAGAAGAGATACACCGCACCGAGGACTAGGATGCACTCCACCGACAGCGGATACAGCCTGTAGGTCCGTACGATGTCGTCAGCGAAAGCGAGGTTCGCGACCATAGGCGCTATGTACGCCACCAGGAAGTACCCGGCGATCACGATATGGCCATTACTCATGCACATTTCTCGAAGCGCGCGATGGTGGCGCAGCATTGACAGCCGCGAGACTACGACAATGACGAGCAGCGTGCCCGTTCACTTTCTCACCAGCTCCGCCAAGCACGTGTAAATAATCTTCGCCGCAAGCCTGCGGCCCGTGTGCGACCAATGTGTGCCGTCGTAATCACCAAAGATGCCCCGAGAGCCGTTGGCAACCAACCGTCGGAATTCCACGGTTAGATCACAGAAGCCCAGCTCGCGGCCCCTTGCATAGTCTCGCAATGACTCGCGCTGGTATCTTGAGATAGCGTCTGAGGTGGCGTCAGTGTCCCGGGCTCGAAGCACCTCGCGGTAAATCTCGTACGAGGTGGGATTGTAGAGGATCACCACCCTCGCCCCGGTGTTGCGGGTAGCTTCGAGCAGACCATCGTAAACCTGCAGTGTCAGGTCCAAGCCCCTCGTTATCCAGTCCAGGTGCCGTTCCGGATATATCTGGAAATGAGTAAAACCAGGGAATGTGATCGCCTCTCCGTCTAATCGCACCATCTTCTGATGGCCTGTTCTTTCGTTGACTAGGCGGCGAAACTTTCGGGCAACGCCTGTTCCCACCGCGAGGGTCAAAGAGTCCGACCTCACCTCGCGCACGCGCCCCATCAGCCTGTCGAAATCGCCAAACGCGCCGAGCGACTGGTACTTCTCGTCGTTGCTCAAGCCACTGGCGATTAGCGTAAAATCAAACCGACATCGGTAGTCTCGCTTGAGCTTCGCACACGCCTCATCTTCAATGATCTCCGAGGCGTCGTTGCCCGCATAAAACTCGACGACGAGCCACTTGGGACGTTTCGGAAGTCCGAAAATCTTCAGCGCTTCGACTTTCTGACGCGGGCTGTAGCTCCCGATCGAGAGACTGTAGACCCTGAACGGGAGTGTCGACTTGATCTCCTCGATGACCCCCGGTGTCCCTACGCCCTCCATGACCGAATCGCCCGCAATGAACATCTCGATGGCCGGCTCCCGGGTGTAGAGGTCCCGGTCATCGTTGCGATAACCAACCGAGTCAACAACGGCTTGGTACTCCATCCCAACGTTACGGTAATCGTATCTCTCACGATACAGACTTCCCGGTTGCCGCCGATAGAACATGGGATCGTTGCCGAATTGCTGCCAGGTGTTCGTCCGATATGCCGAGCGTGCGGTAGCCCACTCAATCAACCGCGGGCTGAGCTCGAGCTTGTTCGAGATCCGGAATCCGAAGATTTGCTCGAGACTCAACAGATTCTCCGCAGCTACTCCGAACCCGAGCGTGGAGAGCAGGAGGGACACCAGGACCAAAAGCATTCTCTCGTTTCTCCAGAACCGGTACAGGTACCCAGTCCACACCGAGCCGAGAAACACCGCTGCCGCCCCGAACTCCCACGAACTCTCCGCCAGGACAACCGCCACAGCGATGGTCGTCATGAACGCTGCGATGACTCCCACCGTGCGCAGAAGCCGGAATGGGGCCCGGCCGCTTTGAGCGATAGGATTACCGGCCTCGCCCGGCCTGGTGAGATGACCACCCAATAGATGATTGCTCAGTTAGGGACATCGGCTGTCGTCCGCGAGACTTCGATCCAGTTGGTCCCGTCACAGGCGAACGTGATCGACCGGGAATTGCCGTGGGCCGGGTTCGTCCACGCCCCGAGCTTGTAGCCGGCGGCCCACGTGACGGCGCCCATCGCGCCCCACGTGTTGCGGATCCGAAACGTGATCATCTGGCCCTTGGTCGGGTTCGCCGGCGCGCCGATCGTGAAGGGCGCGCCGTTGGTCACCGTGATGACGAACGGAGTGTTCCCTCCCACGTTTCCCTGCGAGGCATCGACACTTATCGACGCTCCGTGGGCCAACGGGACCTCTGTGTAGGCGTTCGTCGGATTCAGGAGGCCGGCGACGTTCGTTCTGTTTCGACCGTTTGGGCCGATCCTGACGACCGCGCCGACGGCCGCGCTCTGCACGGTCACGAGGTAGCCGCTAGCCTGCTTCATTCATGAACGTGCACATCCATGATCGCAGCGAGTCCCCAACGGGTCATAGGGACCCGTTCTCGGAGCGACGAGTCGATTTCGGCGCGTCGACGCGACAGGTAAGGCCGGAGGGCCCATCGAC
>WNGB01002981.1_pt1 | contig 26957 bp, 25 predicted proteins | sample 5400681 | NCBI WGS metagenome assembly WNGB01 (sample SAMN13153367, study PRJNA577476) | soil metagenome | isolation source: 115 cm soil or saprolite under grassland replicate 2 | place: USA:California | collected 2016-06-15
GACGCCGCCGAAGGCGCGGCTCCATTCCACCATCGTGGTGTAGTAGTGCGGATGCGAGATCGCGATCCCGGTGAGGCCGCCGAGACCCTTCACGATCTCGATCGTCGCCGCATCGACGAGCGCGATGCAGTCCCACAGCAGGTTGCCGGTGGGGGCGCGCACCAGCAGCGCCCGTTGGCCGATCGCGAATTGGGGAACCGTTCCGATCCCGAGGAGGCCGGGCTCATGCTCGCGGTAGCAATTGAAATGCCGCTGCGCCAGCGCGTCGAGTGTGGTCCACTTCTGCCCGGCGGCGGGAACGAACTGCCGCTCCTCGTCGCAGATCGGGCAGCGCGGCGGCGGCTGCTCGGACGGGCTGAACTGGCTTCCGCAGGTTTCGCAGATGAAGGCCGGCATGGCGCGCGCCGAAGCGCTACACCTTGACCAGCGGCACCTTCGGCACCGACCCGCGCGGAGACGGCGGGCCGCCATCGCCCTTGGGACCGGGCGGCTTGCTGCGGCGGGGCGCCCGGCGCTTGGCCTTGGCGCCGACCCGCTGTGGGATTTTCTCTGGCTTCGGCGTCACCGGCCCATCGAGGTATTCGAAGCCGAGCTTGTCGGCGCCGGCCTCGTCCTTCACCAAGATGACGCGCACATGGCCGCCGGCCTTGAGCTTGCCGAACAGCACCTCGTCGGCGAGCGGCTTCTTGATGGTCTCCTGGATCAGCCGCGCCATCGGCCGTGCGCCCATCTGCTCGTCGTAGCCGTGCTCGGTCAGCCACTTGGTCGCCTCTTCCGACAGCTCGATGGTGACGTCGCGGTCGCCGAGCTGCGCCTCGAGCTGGAGCACGAACTTCTCCACCACCTTGGCGATGATCTCCAGCGAGAGGTGCGCGAAGGTGATGATGGCGTCGAGCCGGTTGCGGAACTCGGGCGCGAACATGCGGTTGATCGCCTCGAGGTCGTCGCCCTCGCGCTTGCTGCGGGTGAACCCGTAGGCCTGCTTGGCGAGGTCGGCGGCGCCCGCATTCGTGGTCATGACCAGGATCACGTTGCGGAAGTCGACCCGCTTGCCGTTGTGGTCGGTGAGCTTGCCGTGATCCATGATCTGCAGCAGCACGTTGAACAGGTCGGGATGCGCCTTCTCGATCTCGTCGAGCAGCAACACGCAATGCGGATGCTGGTCGACGCCGTCGGTGAGCAGGCCGCCCTGGTCGAAGCCGACATAGCCGGGAGGCGCGCCAATGAGGCGCGAGACGGTGTGCCGCTCCATGTATTCCGACATGTCGAAGCGGATCAGCTCGACGCCCATGGAGGCGGCAAGCTGCTTCGCCACCTCGGTCTTGCCGACGCCGGTCGGGCCCGAGAACAGATAGCAGCCGATCGGCTTTTCCGGCTCGCGCAGGCCTGCGCGAGCGAGCTTGATCGACGCCGAAAGCGCCTCGATCGCCTTGTCCTGCCCGTAGACCACGGTCTTGAGCGTCTGGTCGAGATGCTGGAGCACGACCGCGTCGTCCTTCGACACCGTCTTCGGCGGAATCCGCGCCATGGTGGCGATGGTGGTCTCGATCTCCTTGATGCCGATCGTCTTCTTGCGCCGGCTTTCCGGCAGCAGCATCTGCGCCGCGCCCGATTCGTCGATCACGTCGATGGCTTTGTCGGGCAGCTTGCGGTCGTGGATGTAGCGCGCCGAGAGCTCGACCGCCGCCTTGATCGCCTCGTTGGTGTATTTGAGCTTGTGGTAGTCCTCGAAATAGGGCTTGAGCCCCTTCATGATCTCGATCGCGTCCTCGACCGTCGGCTCGTTGATGTCGATCTTCTGGAACCGGCGCACCAGCGCCCGGTCCTTCTCGAAATACTGGCGGTATTCCTTGTAGGTGGTCGAGCCGATGCAGCGCACATTGCCGGCCGCCAGCGCCGGCTTGAGCAGGTTCGAGGCATCCATCGCGCCGCCCGAGGTGGCGCCGGCGCCGATCACGGTGTGGATCTCGTCGATGAACATGATCGCGCCCGGATAGGCCTCGATCTCCTTGATCACCTGCTTGAGCCGCTCCTCGAAGTCGCCGCGATAGCGGGTGCCGGCCAGCAGCGTGCCCATGTCGAGGGCGAAGACGGTGGCGTTACGGAGCACGTCCGGCACTTCGCCGTGCACGATGCGGCGGGCGAGCCCTTCGGCGATCGCGGTCTTGCCGACCCCGGCGTCGCCTACGAACAGCGGATTGTTCTTCTGCCGCCGGCACAGCACCTGGATGCAGCGGTTGATCTCGGCCTCGCGGCCGATCAGCGGGTCGATCTTGCCCTCGCGTGCCTTCTTGTTGAGGTTGATGCAATAGGCTTCGAGCGCGTCGCCCTTCTTCTTCGGCTCGTCGCCGGTCTTGGTGTCGGTCTCCTCCTCCGAGCCGCGCACCGGACGCGCTTCCGACATGCCCGGCCGCTTGGCGATACCGTGGCTGATGTAGTTGACCGCGTCGTAGCGGGTCATGTCCTGCTCTTGCAGGAAATAGGCGGCATGGCTCTCGCGCTCGGCGAAGATCGCGACCAGCACATTGGCGCCGGTCACCTCCTCGCGGCCGGACGACTGCACGTGGATGACGGCGCGCTGGATGACCCGCTGGAACCCGGCGGTCGGCTTCGAATCCTCGTTGCCGTCGTTGACCAGGTTTTCCAGCTCGCTCTCGAGATAGGCGGTGAGGCTGCGGCGGAGCTTGTCGAGATCCACATTGCAGGCCCGCATGACCGCGGCGGCGTCCTGGTCGTCGATCAGCGCGAGCAGAAGGTGCTCGAGCGTCGCATATTCGTGGTGGCGCTCATTGGCGAGCGCCAAGGCGCGGTGGAGGGATTGCTCGAGGTTGCGAGAAAACGTGGGCATGTCAGGTCTCTTGGTAACTCGTCATATAGTCCCGGCGTTCCCGCTTTTCCATCGTGGTCACTTTTTTTCCATCACGCACTGGAGAGGATGCTGGTGTTTGCGGGCAAAGTCCATAACCTGCGTCACCTTGGTCTCCGCCACCTCGTAGGTATAGACCCCGCATTCGCCGATCCCGTGCTGGTGGACATGCATCATGATTCGATGGGCGGTCTCCTGGTCCTTGTTGAAGAACCGCTCGAGCACGTGCACCACGAACTCCATCGGGGTGTAGTCGTCATTCAACAGCAGCACGCGGTAGAGGCTCGGCCGCTTGGTCTGCGGCTTGGTCTTGGTGATGACCGCGGTCCCGGGCGAGCCCGGCTCGCGACGCTTGTTGTTGTCATCCGGACCCAGATGCGGGGCGGGCGCCCTGCCCCCTGCTCCCGGACCCATTTCGCGCTTTCTTCGGCTCATGGTTACTTCACGGATTGCGGCCCCGCAGGCGGGAAGGAAGGGGATCGGCCCCGGAGCATCATAGAGTCCGCCCCGGCCCGGTTCCAGATCGTCGGTCTCCCCTCGGAATGTTGGGGATTCCCCCGCGAAATTGCAAATCCCGTGCCGTCGCGACGCCGCTGGTTAAACGATCACGACTCAATTGCGGACAATTCGCGGCAAATTTGCCGGAAATTTGCGGATTTTCTCTTACAAAATTTCAAAAGCCGCCGCCCCATGATTGGGTGAGGTCCCATGGGATATTCCCTGACGCGGAGGCACGGCATGCTGTTGGCGCGCTTTTTCAAGGACTGCAGGGGTGGGGTAGCGCCGCTGCTCGCGCTCGGCATCATTCCGCTCGTCGCTACCGCCGGTGCGGCCGTCGATTACAGCCGCGCCAATGCGGCCCGCGCCGCCATGCAGGGCGCACTGGACGGCGCCGCCCTTATGCTCGCCAGGGAGGCTCTTTCGACTGGCGCACTGGGCCAGAAGGCAAACGCCTATTTCAATGCCAATTTTGCGCGACCCGAAGTGCAGGACGTTCGCGTCACCGTCGCGGCATCGTCCGTCGCAGGCGGAGCGTCGCTGAGCTTGTCCGCAATGGGCTCGATCAACACGGTATTTATGCGCCTGATGGGCTTTTCGACACTCAACATCTCGGTGAGTTCCGGTGTTGTCGCAACTGCCGACGGGCTCGGATGCGTACTTTCATTGGACCAAAATGCCGGTGGGGCAACTGCCGGTCAGGGGAGCACGTCCGTTACTTTGAATGGTTGCAGCCTTTACGACAATTCCCAGAGCCCCGTTGCGCTCACGGTGGGGGGATCAGCGACTATCTCGGCACTCTCTGTCGGGGTGGTCGGCGGGATATCCGGAAAGGAAAATATCACGACAACGCAGGGCGTCAGAACTGGTGTTGGTCCGGTCGCGGATCCTTACGCGAATGTTTCATTTCCCAACTTTTTCGGCTGCAGCCAAGAAAAATTTAGCGCAAAGTCCGCCGTAACGATCAACCCGGGCGTCTATTGCGACGGGATGAGCATCAATGCCGGCGCCGATGTCGTGCTGAATCCAGGAATCTATTATCTCGACGGGGGCAGTCTTTCCGTGAACGGGGGAGCCACACTCACCGGCAATGGTGTAACGCTCGTATTTACCAAGAAGACCGGCAGCGACTGGGCCACTGCAACCATCAACGGAAACGCCACGGTCAATTTGACGCCGCCGAAATCGGGCCCGACTGCGGGAATCGTGATATTTGGCGATCGCAACATCCCTATTGGAACGACTTTCAAGTTCAACGGCGGCGCGACACAATATTTTGGCGGCGCGATCTACCTTTCCACGGCTGCAATTATATTTGCTGGAGGAGCCGGCACGAGCACGACCTGCACGCAGATCATCGGAAATACCGTCACCTTCGTTGGGAACTCTTCTCTCGCGATAAATTGCAGCAGTTACGAAACGAAGCCGTTCAGTCCAATGGTCATAAAGCTGGCCTCATAGCAACCGCCACTGACTTACGCCCGCCACGGCAGGATAACAGATCGCGGTAGTTCTCTAGATCAGGTCAGGTATGGCTTCCGTCCGTTGTTCATCGTCCTAGATCAATCCCAGCCCGCTCTGCTCCCTCCCCGATGAGTGATGTCCGGTCTTGGCCCGACCCGGCACAACCGACAGCGAGTTCTTGCAGTAACCTTAAGTCAATACGTTAACGCGAGCGTATCATTGCTCTCTGAGAGCGCTGATATCTATTCTAATAGCCGGCGATGCAGACTGGCTGCGAACGCCATAAACGCAAGAGGAGCATGTCATGCGTGAATTGAAGAGCGAGGAGACCCAGCAGGTCTCCGGGGCCGGAACCACCCACTGCAAGCCCGCGCATCCTCCGAAGAAGTGCAAGGGCAACAATGGATTCGGAAACGGCGGCCATGATGGGGTCCCCGGCCATTCCGACAAACAGGACGACACGCGCTAGGGAGCCCGCATCCGGAGCCGAGCCACGGCTGACCGTTGTTGGCTCCGGATCCTCGCGGCCAAGGTCGAGTTTCCAAACGGCGCCGATAAGACAGCAGCCTTGTCTTTGTCACCTCCGACCGGGACGACGAACCCGTGGCAGGGCGTCGCTCTCTATCTCGATCCCAAATTGACAAAGAACGTGGGCAATGCCTGGGGGCCCGGCGCTGAGTTCAATGCGGACGGTCTCGTCTATCTCGGCAATTCCAATGTGGTCACCGACGGGAATACCGCGAGCAACAATTCGAAATGCACAAAATTTGTGATGAACAATTTCACCACCAACGGCAGGGTCAATCTTGATTTCAGCCAGAACAATTGCGCCGCCATCGGCCTGAAGCAGTGGACCGGCATTGCGGTTCACTTGACAAAGTAAACGCCGGAAGCAGATTTCGGATAGGCGCAAGCGCCGGTGCCTTGGCTATCGCGCCCTTGGTATTTCTCAATTGCGATTTTGAGAGCAAGCAACACCACCCCTGCGGAATCCGGGCCGTCTTCCTTCGAGGGCTTGCTTCGCCCGCACTTGAGAACGCGTCACGCCCAAAGACTGCTGGTATATCTCATACCAACGGCCATTGAGCGTGACCTATCCAGATCGTCATGGCCGGGCTTGTCCCGGCCATCCACGTCTTCGATGCACTGGCGCTCTAAAGACGTGGATGCCCGGCACAAGGCCGGGCATGACGCACGAGAGAGCACGGCAGTTGGTATCAGTTCAACAATCTTGCGCCATACGCAGTTTGTGGCGCGGCGCCCACCGCTAGATTGCGGCGATTCTCATTCGTGATGTTGACGGTCGCAGAGCCTTGAACCCAGATCTTGTCTGCCACGATAGTCGTGCTTGGAGAATTGGCATTCATCACTGCATTGCCAAAAATCCAGAAGTTCTGAGTCGGGAAGTAGGCCACGCCGTCATAATCCAGTTTGGGGGCGCCGTCCGGGTTACCAGCGGCGCCGCCAATGGACACCCAGGTGCCTTTGGTATCGGCGTTGTTCCGATCCGCCATGAACTGCATGTTCGTGTAAGTACCGGATATCGGCGATGTCAGAGTCATGGTCGAGTTGCCCCACAAATAAAGCGAGCTGTCCTTGCCGGTGAAAGCGATCATCACCTCCTTGCCTGTGACATTGCCACCCCCCTTAACCCAGAATGGCCCATCCACCATGACGTAGATGCCGGGCAGGAGCGTGACGTTCGCGTCGCTGCCGGAGATGGTGATACCCCCACAGTAAGTCCCGGGTGAGAGCGTCGTAGGGTTTTTGATGTCGAGCCCTGTCTTGCCCGTGCCGCATGCATCGTAGTACGGGAATGGCAACGAGGCGTAAGGGTCGGCAACCGTCGGAGTACCGTCGCTGGGAGCCGGAGAGAAATTGTTGGTCTTGTGGCCACCCTTCACTCCAAATTTCTTTGCGTTTATCGGCGCTTTTCCCTCCTGCGTCATGCCGGAATTGCTGTTTGAGTTTGCCTGGACGGCGCATGTGGCATTGAACGTTGGATTGCCGTTGACGTCGAACGAGCCGTTGTCGCTGCCGTTGAGCCCGAGAACGCATATCGGAATCGTTTGCTTGGTCGCTGCGGCCGTCACACTGGCCGTGTAGGTCTTGGTTCCGATCAGCCCTCCGAAAACATTCGTCACCAGACCAGAGGCCTGACCGGAAATAATTGAGCCGTTTACCGTAAAGCTCGCCCCGATTTGCGATGCAGAGGATTGCGCAAATTTATTCACGTTGTTCTGAAAAGCATTTTGCGCGGTCGCGATCGGGTCCGACGACTGCGCGCCATCCATTGCAATGGCACCCGCCAGCACGGCCGAATCAAGCGCCATTTGCATGCTGGTGCGCGTTGCGTTTCCAGTGGAGAAGGAAACCGAGGCACCCACGGCAACCGCCGCGACCGGAATCATCAGCCCAGCCAGGATCAACACGTTACCGCTTTCGTCTCTGTTGAAACGATGCAACAACGCCATGGTGGCGCAGCAAAGCGCGCGCAAGCGCCGGCGCTTGATGATTGCATCACCGCTGCGACCAACGTCGGACAACTGAGCATGATTTGGCATAAACGCCTCCATCGGGACGAGCCGCAATTCTCTTCACACACGAGAGTTACGTGAAAAATCTAATTAAAAAGTCACAGCATCCGCGTCTGCAGGCCTTAATCGATTCATCATTCCTAAAGCATGTGCGGCACCCGCATCAGAACGGCCGCAACAGGTCGTGCGAGACAGCAAAACTACGCGATTGAGCTGGAATTCTTTCGATCGGCAATCAGCGCCAGGTCTCCTGGCGCACGTATTCCAACCGACCGTGACCCATTGTTATCCGTGAGTTGTGGCCTGCTCGCGCCGGTCCATCTGCTCTTTTGGTTAGAAAATCGCGAATACAAATGCGAGAAAATTCCGCGTTCTCTAACCGAGATAGAACATTTTTGGGCTACCGTTCGCCGAAAGATCGGCACTGCCATCAATAAACAAAAACTGGGGAAGGGGCTGGGGCTGGGCGATGGGTGCGGCGAACCCGATACGAATTGACCTGGCTTCCTCACCACCGTGTGAGGCCTTTCGGCCTCGCTTCATCCGGCCGGCCGGCAACCGTGCGCCTGCGGACCAAACGTCCCCTTTCGAGAACGAGCGCCCTCACTCCGGCTCCATCACGGCTTTTATCTGCGCCGCCGCGCTCGTAGGCTTCGCAACCAATTTGTCGATGCATCTTCTCAATCTCCGCATGCAACATTTGGGCGTCTCCGGGTTCGGAATTGGATTAAGCGTCGCCATTCAAGCCCTCGGAATTATCATCGCGGCACCTCTGACGAAACACGTCATTTCTTTTGCGGGAGTTCGACGAACTCTGTTGATCGGCGCGCTGCTGTCCAGTGTTGCTTTGGTCACGTTTGCTTTCGCGACCGATCTCTTGATTTGGAACTCGATGCGGTTCATGTTTGCGACGGGGCTTGCACTGCTTTTTACCGCGAGCGAATCCCTCGTTATTTCTCGTGCCGATGCGACCAATAGGGGACGGGTGGTCGCATGGTATGCGACTGCTCTTGCCACCGGGACGGCTGCTGGGCCTCTCCTTGTCACGGTCGTCGGGATTCAGGGCTCGGCGCCTTTGGTTTGGAGCACGCTCCTTTTCTGGCTGGCGACAGTCCCCATCGTGGCGTCCTTGAAACGCGGTGAGGAGCTCGCTCCGGTCGTTCGTCACTCGACTTTTGCGACCATTCGCTTCGCGCCGATCGCCTTCCTGTCCGCCTTCGTCTTCGGCGTAGTCGATAACGGCGGAATGTCCATGCTCTCGGTTTACAGCGTCATGAGCGGCTACGACTACACGAATGCCGTGACGTTGGCCGCATTCGCCACGGTCGGCGCTATCCTGCTGCAGATTCCTCTGGGATATTCGGCCAACAATAGAGACCCGCGCGTTCTCCTTCTGCTGTGCGCCATCTCTTCAATTTTTTTGCTTGCCGCGCTGCCGAACATCATGAGCGTCAAGCCATTGGCGTTCGGCGTCGTATTCGGATTGGGCGGCTTCTTGGAAGGGCTTTATACGGTCGGCCTCATCTGCATCGCGAAATTTTACCGGGGCGTCGGCATCTCCTCCGCCAACGGCTGTTTCGTCTCGATGTGCGGATTCGGCGAGCTGATGGGGCCTTTGGCTACCGGCGCGAGCATGGAATACCTCGGCTCGCAAGGATTTGTGATCGGTCTCACAATGACGCTCGCCGTCTATATCGTTTTGATTGTCAGCATAAAGCAGACAGCGAAACCCGGACCATCAAACGCCCCTTAGCGGACGGCTACTGGTGAGCCAAACGCACTCAGCGATTGGGTAGCGGTCAGCCGATTACTCTTCGGGGGCACTGGTGTCAGTCACCCTCGACGAATTCGGCGCCGATTTCGCTATCCAACCGCCAAACGAGTCTGCATTTACGGGGCGTGTCGCCGACATCGTCGAAAAATAGGACAAAATCGTCCGGCACCGCTACGCTTTCGACGAACAGTCTTACGCCGCCGTCCGACATGTCGGTGACGAGGCAACCTTGCGCAAAAGCGCCATCGTGAGATCGTATCTTCGCAGCACGATTCACGATGTGGCGCTGCGTCTTTCGTCTGTCCTGCAGCATCGGCTACCCTCATCTCGCCGCGAAGACGAACTCTCAGGACTTTGAGAACGGAGATATCCGCAGGTTTATCAGGTGCAAGATCCGTGCACCCCAACGAACGCTGTGGAAACCGGCGGCCCTTGGAGTGCACGCCGGGTCAACCGATTCCTTCGTCGATTCCAAAGAAGCAGACGCGTATTGAGAGACAAACGGGTCTCTCCGGAATTCATCGTGACGCGGCCGGGATCGAAACGCCAGACCAACCGCCAGTAGTCGCGCGCCGTCCATCGCCCATTCCTCAAAGGCAGTTCCGGATTGCCGATGAGGTTATTCGCCAACCATTTGAAAATTGCGAAAACCCTATGAGATTTCGCGCATGATTCGGCAGCGCTTTCTTAACCCTCGAGCACGAGCTCTGGCGGTCGTCTGCTTCTAAAAGCCAACGCCCCATTTCACGCGGATTTGCTGCCGCTCGTAGTTGACGAGATCCAAGGCTCCAGTGGGCTCCTCGGTTGCTTTGCCGATCAGCTGCAATGACCATGCTAAGCCGAGATAGCCACTGTCGCCCAGCAAGAGCTGAAGGGTTGGACCTGCAAAGAGGGACCAACCCACGTTCTGATTGAAGAAATAGCCGCCATGGCTCTTCAAATAACGTAGTTCCGCGCCGATGAAGAGCTTGTCCGCAACGCGCGCTGAAATTGCCCCCGCTGCCTCAAATTGCGAACTGCTCTCCACGCCCCCGCCGCGATGGACGCCGGCCTCGGGTTGATAAGCAAAATTCAGCGCGCCAAACAAACGATCAGGAAGCAGCGCCTTATCGATGATAAGCCGAAAATCGCTGCCGAAGGTCTGCTCCGTGGTCGCAGCACGGGCCACAGCTCTATCCCAATAGGGCTCTATCTGAATGGACAAGCCAACTGAATTCGAATCGCGTGGCAGAATCCGATACTTCCAACCCGCTACTGCACCAAAGTAGGAAGTATCGGGAATGACGGAATCGCCCACCGATCCAACCGAGACCTCACCATTTGACCGGCCGGCGGCCGCTGAAGTCCGCTGATGCGACGCCGAACCCGCACCCCAGACAGTCAAGCGATCGCTGATCGAATAGGCATAGCCTAAACTCGCACGCCACCCGGCGAGCCCACGTTCCCGCCGGGAAAATCGGACGACCGCATCGTAATATATCGCGCGCTCGTCTTTTTGTCCGGTGTCCGCTCCCTCTGTAAAGCCAAAAATGACCCAGGTATTCACGGTGGTAGCAGCGGGAGGGCTTCGTTTTGCCGTTTTTGGTTTCGGCTGCTCAGATTTCCTCCTTCTCTCGGGGCTTGGTCGGCGCGGCGGAAGAGGGATTTTTGCTTGTGCATCGGAGGTAGCGAGCGTTGCGCCGATGCCAATTTGCTGTTGCTGCAACTGTCCAGCCGACGCATTTGCCGCAAAAATCAGGACAGCGGCCACCAAAAGGCCCTCCCGAGCGCGATCCATGCTCGATACAGCCGCAAACCACAGTCGACCAGGCCGGCTCGGGACCGATCGGGTCGGTCGTGCGATTGACTGGCAAAACTCAGACGCCAACGCCGTATCGGCGCGCGCCATTAACGGCCTCCATCCGGATCGCCCTTATCATCCTTCAGAGGATGTGCCGCATCTCTCCGAATCACTTGGATCTGCACAGACGCCTCGTTCAAGAAATGCGCGGTGATAATCGATTGTTATGGTTACTGAGGCCTTAATGAGCCCTCGCGACTTTGTGAGCTCGCGAGCTCGTCGCCGCCTTCGACGAATCGCTTGCAATAAGAAAGGGTTGGACTCGAAAGCACACTGTTTGTCGAGAGCGGGCGGAAAGGATTCGAACCCTGGCCTCCGACCTGGAAAGGTGGGAGGCCTGAGGACTATATGCGGACGCTTGGACTGCGTTGGTTCGGAATGCCTAGTTCCCTCGACGGTCGTCGCAGGCACCGCAGCGACAAGCTTCGGGCAGCATGCGCCTTGAGTCCAAGAGTCTTCCAATTGGAGAGCACCCAGCCGGCGTGCATTCCCGCTTAACCTCCCACTGTCCCTTGACTGATTCTGACGGTGAGCGCGGCCCTGTCTTCGCCCAGTTCAATGGGCGGTTGCTCGGCGGCGGCTAGGATGACCAGCAGGGTCGAATGGCCATGAAAATTTCGGCCCTTTCGTCAGAATTTGACCCCGATGCGACTTTCGGAGCGCCAAACCACGCGGCATGGTTGCTTCAGGCGATCACTATCGATCACGAGAATACAGGATTCAGGAATCCCTAGCGGACTCGCTACCTCCAAGCAGGCGCCCGATCCGGAAATATTGCGCACAGTGCAGCTAATTCCACCGCCGTGATTGAAGGCAAGAGTTCCCGCCTTGAATGTGCGCTGACGCAGCTGCGATCGTCGGTCTTGCATTAGCCACTCATCGAAGAAGAAGTGCAACGATCGGGGATTTCACGACAACAGCCGGCACTCGCTCCGATCCGACATGGCGACAGTAGGCAAAGAATATTGCTAAACGCTAAAATTGCGGACCCTGCCGGGTATCCCGGATCCGCCGCATCTCCTGGGTCCGCAGGGTCCGGCCGGCCGACGCGCGGGCGCGATACCAGGACCTCGTTTGGCGACACCTGGCGACCCATGCCGAGGAGATGGATCTTGGCGTTGCCGATCTTTAGAGAGCGTTAACGCTACACGTTCCATAAGAAGAGGCCGGCATTTTTCGGAGCGACGTTTGATGACCATTCTTCGATCACGTGACGGGCTCGGTGTGCTGCGCAAAATTCCCCGCAAGCCATTGTCTGCTTCCGCGCAGCAGCGGGCGTCCATAGACCTTGGCGACGGCTCTTCACACCGCAACTGTATGATCTGCGATATTTCGCAGAAGGGAGCACGGATCGCGCTGACGGGTAAGAACGATATCCCGAACGAATTCAGGCTCATGCTCGGCGGCGGAGGTGCGCACCGGCGCTGCCGCGTCGTCTGGCGTACCGAGCAGCAAATTGGGATTGAGTTCTTGACTGCTAGTCTGCGCAGCGCCCGCCACTTGGGTTAAGACGACCATAATCGGTTGCGAACATTTCGCGGCAAACTCATCTCAATTTTGCGGATTGTCTCTCATAAAATTTCAAGTCCCCCGCCCCCATTATTTGTAGACCTACTGATAGGACATTCTGGGGGGCGGATATCGCCATGCTATTTGCGCGCTTTTTTCGGGATCGTAAGGGTGGCGTGGCGCCGCTGCTCGCGCTCGGCATTATTCCACTGGTCGGCGCGATCGGCGCCGCCGTCGATTACAGCCGCGCCAATGCGACGCGCACCGCCATGCAGAACGCGCTGGATTCGACCGCCCTGATGCTGTCGAAGGACGCCCAAGGCCTCACCGGCGCCCAGCTCACGCAGAAGGCCACCACCTATTTCACCTCGATGTTCGATCGGCCAGAGGCCAGCAACGTCCAGGTCACCCAGCAGTTCAGCTCGCCCCAGCAGGGCAGCTTCAGCTTGAAGGTGTCCGGTTCCGCAACCATCGCCACCATGTTCTGGCGCCTGATCGGCCAGCCGAGTCTCGACATCACCGCCAGCGGCGAGGTGGTGTGGGGCATCAAGAAGCTCAATCTTGCGCTGGCGCTCGACAATACCGGATCGATGGCGTCGAGCGGCAAGATGACGGCACTCAAGGAAGCCGCCCATAATCTCCTGACCACGCTCAAGAACGCGGAAAAGACGCCGGGCGACATCAAGGTGTCGATCGTGCCGTTCGCGGTCGACGTCAACGTCGGCACCGGTAACGTCGACGCCTCTTGGATCGACTGGACCGATTGGGAGGCCGCCAACGGTACCTGCAGCAAGTCTTCGTATCATTCAAAAAGCAGCTGCACCGCGAACAACGGAACCTGGACTCCCGCAAATCACAGCAGCTGGAACGGCTGCGTCAACGACCGCGACCAGAACAACGACGTCCTGAACACCGCCCCGGTCGCCGGCAGCCAGGCGACCATGTACCGCGCCAATCAGGCCTCGGCCTGCCCGGCCTCCATGATGACGCTGTCCTACGACTGGACGGCGCTCAACAACAAGGTCGATGCAATGATCCCGACCGGCAACACCAACGTCACCATCGGTCTGCAGATGGCGTGGCAGACGTTGTCGCCGGTCGCCCCGTTCAACGCGCCGGCGCCGGCCCCCGATCTCGACAAGGTCGTCATCCTGCTCACCGACGGCCAGAACACGCAGAACCGCTGGTCGTCGTCGCAATCGTCGATCGACGCGCGCACGGAGAAGGTCTGCGACAACGCCAAGGCCGACAAATATCAAGATCTACACGGTCCGTGTGATCGACGGAAACGCGACCTTGCTCAAGAACTGCGCGACCAAGCCGGACATGTACTACGAGGTCTCGCAGGCGGCGCAGCTCAACAGCGTGTTCAGCGCGATCGCGCAGAGTCTCGCCAACCTGCGCATCTCGAAGTAGCCGGCCTCAAATCCGCGTTGCTCCATCACCTGGCCCCGTACCGCGCGAATTCCTCGACAATGTTCGGCTCGATCGCTTGTGCCGCCGCGATGTCGGCGTCGGCGCCGGCGCGGTCGCCCCGCTTGCGCTTCGCCACGCCGCGGCCGTATAGCGAGGTCGCGAGCTGCGGGTTGATCTGCAGCGCCGCGTCGTAGTCCGCGACCGAATGGTCGAGATCGCCGAGCTTCAGATGCGCCAGTCCGCGGCTGTCGAGCGCATTGGCGCTGTCGGGTTTGAGCCGCAGCGATTCGCTGCAATCCGCCAGCGCCGACTCCAATTGGCCGGCGATGGCACGCGTCCAGCAGCGATTGTTCCAGGCGCGGGCGTCCGCCGTCTGGGTGCGGATAATTTCGTCGTAGTCGGCCAGCGCGCGGTCGTATTGGCTCTTCTTCTCGAAGGCGTCGGCGCGGTTGTAGCGGGCGATGGTGAGATGGGGATCGAGCCGGATCGCCTCGTCATAGTCCTCGGTGGCGCGGTTCAGGTCGCCCTTGCCGGCATAGGCGAGGCCCCGATTGTTGAAGGCGATGGCGTGCTTCGGATCGTACCGGAGCGCCTGGTTGCAGTCCGCCAGGGCACGGTCGTAACCGCCCTTGTTCAGCGAGGCGGCACAGCGGTTGTTGAACGCCCGGGCGAGCTTCCAATCGAGCCTTTCCGGTTGTTCATCGTCCTGGATCACGCGCTCAACGTCGTCCTTGCACGCGGCCGCCGGCGCGGCCGATAGCATCGCCGCCGTCATGATGGCCGCACCGGCAAGGACGCGCATCGATGTCGCCACCTGGTCCTCCGCAAGGTCGGGGGCGGTCGCGAATATTACCGCTTCCACTAAGAATCGAACAGTATTGTTGTCACACGATTAAGTCTTTGCCCGATAACCACCGGCGAATGATCAGCGTTAAATAGTTTTCGCATCGAGCTTTACGCTGTTTTCATACGTCTGATTTACGACTTGCGGCCGAATTGGCGACCCAATAGCGGCCACCATGGCAACCGGCATCTTGTTCGAGGTCAGCCCGAGCCAGGGCATTTCCGACGCGATGAACGCGCTGTTCAAGAAGGCCCTGGCTGAGGCGCACTTCACCCGGTGAAGGCGGAGCCGCACCCCGAGGGGCTGCAATGTCTGAGCAGAGAAAGCATCCACGTCACCGGACATTCAAGGCCGGCCGGATCGTCTTCAATCACAGGTTCTCGGTGATCAGCTGCACCGTCCGCAATTTATCGGATGGAGGCGCGTGCCTCGAGGTGGCGACCAGCGTCGGAATTCCGGATTGCTTCGATCTGACCGTCGAGCCGGACGGCTCGAGCCGATCCTGTCATGTAGCCTGGAGGTCCGAGCACCGAATCGGCGTGGCATTTCGATGAATTCCTTCCTTCGCAATTCGGTAAAAATTAGCTCCAGCTCATGAAAATTGCCGACTATTAAACCGTCACCCGCCTCCAACCTGGTTTTAGCATCGAGCTTTATGGTCTTTTCGCACAACGGTTAAGAACGTTAATCGTCTTTTGGCGGCGCGTTTTAAGTTGTTTTCATGCCTATCATTTAAAACTTGCGGCGAATGTCGAGCAATGGTGAGCACATGCGCGCAAGTTGGTTGACCGAGATTCTGCGCAGAGTCTTTACTAAGTTCCGCGCGGCCGAAGGTGGCAATGTAGTTGTGACATTCACGCTTGCCCTCATTCCCATCATCGGATTCGTTGGGGCAGCGGTCGATTACAGCCACGCCAATTCCATCAAAGCAGCGATGCAGGTGGCGCTCGACGCCACTGCGCTCGCAATGTCCAAGACCGTGGGCTCGCTTACCGATGCCGACCTGAAACAAAAGTCGGACGCCTATTTCAAGGCTTCCTTCACGCGTCCCGAAGCCACAAATATCGACATCAGCGCCAGCTACGACAAGCAGGCCAGTTCGCTGACCGTGAGCGGCACGGCGCAAATGAATACAAACTTCATGGGCGTCATGGGATTCAAGCAGCTCACCATCACAGGCACCTCGACCGCATCCTGGGGCACGACCAAGCTGCAAGTCGCGCTGGCCTTGGACAACACCGGGTCCATGATGGAAAACGGCAAGATAACCGCCCTGAAGACGGCCACGCACAGCCTGCTGACGATGCTGCAGGCTGCGGCGACGAATTCGGGCGACGTCCAAATCGCGATCATTCCGTTCTCGAAGGACGTCAACGTCGGCACGAGTAACGTCAACGCGACGTGGATCGACTGGACCGATTGGAATGCGGCCAATGGCAGCTCCAGCACGAGCTTCTCGGGCAGCATTTGCTACAACGGGACGCTCTGGCAGGTGAACGGCTCGACTTGGATCAACGGCGGGAGCTGCAGCGGGACGGGTGGCGGCATTTGCTATAACGGGACGCTCTGGACGTGGAATGGCTCGACTTTCATCAACGGCGGGAGCTGCACCACCAGCACCAACCACAGCAGCTGGAACGGCTGCGTGACCGACCGCACCCGGGATTACGACACGACCAACACGTCGCCGAACTCGTCGGTCGCTGCGACGCTGTTCCCGGCCGAGCAGTATGGCTCCTGCCCGGTGGCGATGATGGGCCTGACCAACAACTGGGCGGCGTTGAACGCGCTGGTCGACCAGATGCAGCCGAACGGTTACACCAACCAGGCGATCGGCCTGGCCTGGGCCTGGCAGGCGTTGACGCCGAGCGTGCCGATGAACGCGCCGGTCAAGGGCCCGGACGTGCAGCAAATCATCATTCTGCTGACCGACGGCCTCAACACCCAGGATCGCTGGTACACCGACCAAGCTTCGATCGATGCGCGGCAACAGATCCTGTGCAACAATATCAAGGCTGCCCAGATCACGATCTACACGGTGCAGGTCAATACCAATGGCGACCCGACCTCCACCTTGCTGAAGAACTGCGCGAGCGATGCGAGCAAGTTTTTCCTGCTGACGACGGCGAACGCGATCGTCAGCACGTTCAACCAGATCGGCACGAACCTCGCCAAGCTGCGCATCGCCAAGTGAACCGACGTTCGCTTCCCGATATCAGCTAGTAGCTCCGCACGTGACGACGAAAGCCCTCGGCCAAAAGCTGGGGCTTTTCGTCCAGCGCGGGTTACCTACGGTTAAGCAGTTTGGATTTATAAGCAGGCTGGCGAATTAGGGGATTCCGCCATGCTTTTCATGTTTGCTGTGGCGCTGGTGCTGGCGACGGGAGCCTTCTATTGGGCTTCAAGCAACGTCAATCACGGCGTCTATTGGGCCGACCGGATTTGCAATGAAGCTCAAAGTCTGTGTGGGGCGCCGTGGTGGTTGTTGATTGCCACGGGCGCGGTCATCGCGCTCGCGCTGTTCAGGCAAATGATGAAAGCGTAGTTCGACATCGACAGAATCGCGATCGCCCAAAACCTCCCTAAACTCCGCATCGCCAAGTGATGGCCGGCAGCGGCCAACTCGCGCGCAACACAAAGCCCGGCTCTCGGCCGGGCTTTTCGCAACTCTCCCGCCGGTAGGAATTACTTGACGGAGGCGGCCCGGCCCCACTGGCCCTCGAAGGGCTTGTAGGCTTCCTTGGCGAGGTCTGCGTAGAGCTCGCCGAGCTTGGTCGTCTCGGCGACGAAGCCCTCGTAGGCGGTCTTGACGTAGTCGCTCTGCACCTCGAATGCCTTCTCGAGCGACTTGGCGCCGATCAGCTTCTCGGTCGCCGCGGTGCCCTGCTCGAACGCCTTCTTCGAGTAGTCCGCGAGCTCGACCGCGATCGCCTGCATGCCCTTCGACAGCGTTCCGAACGACTTCAGCGTCGCGTCCATATTGCCCTTCCCGAACTGTTGCAGCTCGTCGATGTTCTTAACCATGTCACACCTCTCCCGGCAGCCTCGCCGATTGCTGTTGCCTTGCGCGTCGCCGACCAATTTGCCCGGACAACCGGTATATATTGCACTGCACAAAAAAGTCAAGCCTCATTTTGCGGTGCAATATGCGCATCTCCCCGCGCACCGCCGCTTAACGCTTTTGCAATCGCGCTGACCTAGCGTTGGTGACGTGCTCTCCGGGTAACGGTCGATCCAGCCGCGGCTGCCGGCCGTAACGCTCGGAACAAGGAACGGGATGGGCGCCAAAAAGGCCGGGATAAATTCAGAAAACCGCCTTTTTTAGCACGTCCAATCGCCGTTACCTCGGCACGACAGGGGTGTCGGTGCTCCGCTCGGAGCATCAAGTGGGAACGAGGACGGGGGAAATACCATGCTGCGGATCCGGACCGGAGCCCCTCGCGGGCTTCGTTGGGGTGTGTTCGGTTTTGCTTCGGTTGCTGCTCTTCTGACGCTGTCAAGTAATCCCGCCGATGCCGCGCCCTATGCGGCGATCGTGGTGGACGGCAATTCGGGTGCCGTGCTGCACTCGTCCAATCCGGACGCGCGGCGGCACCCGGCTTCACTCACCAAGATCATGACGCTCTACTTGCTGTTCGAGCAGCTCGACGCCGGCAAGCTCAAGCTCGACAGCCAGCTCAAGGTCTCCGAGCACGCCGCCTCGCAATCGCCCACCAAGCTCGGATTGCGGGCCGGCAGCACCATCGCGGTCGAGGATGCGATCAAGGGGATCGTCACCCGATCCGCCAACGACGCTGCCGTCGTGGTCGCGGAGGCCATCGCCGGCGACGAAGACGACTTCGCCACGCTGATGACGAAGAAAGCGCATGCGCTCGGCATGACCCGCACCGTGTACAAGAACGCTTCCGGCCTGCCGGACGACGATCAAGTGACGACCGCGCGCGATCAGTCCACCCTGGGACGTGCCATCCAGGAGCGCTTCCCACGCCATTACAAATATTTCTCGACTCGCTCCTTCAGCTTCCGCGGCCAGTGGATCAGCAATCACAATCGTCTGCTCGGCCGGGTCGAGGGGGTCGACGGCATCAAGACCGGTTACATCCGCGCCTCCGGCTTCAATCTCGTCACCTCGGTGAACCGGGGAAATCGATATCTCGTCGCCGTCGTGATGGGCGGCAGCAGCGCCGGCAGCCGTGATGCGCGCGTGCGTGAGTTGATCGGCGAGCACATCGTTCACGCCTCGACCAAGCGCACCACCCCGATGGTCGCCGAGGCCGATCGGCCCGAGCCGAAAGCCGAACCCAAAGTCGCTGCCAAGATCGAGCCGAAGCCTGAGCCGAAGGTCGCCGCCAAACCGGAACCCAAGGCCGAGGCCAAGCCCGAGACCAAGCCCGAGCCGCGCTACGCGGTGGCGAGCGTGACGAGCGTACCCGTCCGCTTCGCGCCGGCGCCGAAGGCCGAGCCTGCCGCAGCGCGTGCCGAGCCGGCCGCAGCAGCAGCGGCGTCGGCTCCACCCGTTGCCACCGGCTCGACCGAGCCGATTCGCCCGGTCCTGGTGAAGACGCTGACCGTGCGAGCGGGCACGCAGACCGCATCGCTCGCGCCGCTGCATGTCCCCGCCCCGGCGGCGCCCGCGCCGGCCAGTCAAGCCGCTGCGCCCGCGAAAGTCGAAGCCCCGGCAAAGGCCGAGGCGCCGCCTCCGCCGCCTCCGCCGCCCGGCGCACGCCCCGGCGTGCTCGGCGTGATGCCGGCGCGCGCTGCGGAGGCCGCGCCAGCGCCCGCGCCCACGGTCGCGGCTGCTCCGGCGAAGCCGCAGGTTCGCAACGGCTGGATCATTCAGGTCGGCGCTTATCCGGCCGAACAAGACGCCAAGCAGCGCCTCACCGCGGTGCAGAGCAAAGCGGCCAAGCTGGTCGCCGGCGCCGATCCGTATACCGAGACCGTGCTGAAGGGCGGCACGACCTATTACCGCGCCCGTTTTGCCGGCTTCGAGCAGGGCAAGGCGGAAGCCGCCTGCAAGTTTCTCAAGCGTAACGACGTCGAATGCGTGACTGTGAAGAACTGACGTCGATCAACAGGAAGCCGTGCTGGACAGGAGCTGTCGAGTGATGTGTCGCGTTCAGGAGTACATCAGCGATGGCGGCGGAGAAGAATGTCCTTGGCTTCATTGACCCGGGCGGCAAGATACGTCGACCCCCCTTGGTCGGGATGCAGTTTCTTCATCAGGGCGCGGTGGGCGCGCCCGATATCCTTGGCGCTCGCCCCCGGCTGCACGCCAAGGATCTGATAGGCCTCCTCTTCCGTCATTTTGCCGCTGCTCCAGGACGAGCGGCCCGGCCCCGTTGCCGCGTCACCTTGCGCGTGCTCACGCCAGCTGGGCGCCCGGCGGTCGAGATACGCCATAAGTAGCGCGCGGCTTTCCTCGTCGATCTCCGGCAGGAGGCCGACCAATGTCGGCACGTCGAGGGCATCGAGGGGAACGCCTTCATGCCGGCCGGCAAGAATGCGTCCCCGCATCGCGCCGGTGTCGTGATCGAGCTCCATCTCCACGAAGGCCGAGCGCACGCGCGAGGTCTGCCCGGGGCTCTTGCGCGTGCGGTCGCCGAAGCCGGGGATGCTCCAGGGCAGCCAGCCGAGCAGTCCGAGGCCGGTGAGCCCCAACGGAATGGCGATGTCGAGCCGGCCGCGAGCGCCGAGCACGCCGGCGATCGCCAGCGCGCCTACCCCGCCACCGGTCTTGAGAGCGATCGCGAGAGTGTGCGGATTGGTGCGCGAAAAGACGTGCAGCGCCCACAGCACGAGCGCCAGCACCACGATGCCGAAGACGAAGGACATCGCTATCTCATCTGCTCGAGCAGCTTGACCGCGCCCGCCGCGCGCCGGGCGGAGAGGTCGGCGAGCGCGCGCATTCCGCCCGCCGCATAGGCCGCCGCCGCGCGCAACAGCTCGGCGAGCTGGTGGGCGGCGCCCGGATCGAAGCGGCAATAGGCGCCGCGCGTGAGCCGTGCGATCTCGCGGAACGCCTGCTCGGCGACCGCGTCCTCGCCCTCCTGGAACATGAAGGCCGGAACGCCGAGCAAGCCAAGCTCGCCGGCGGCGTGGCAGAGGTCGTCGAGCTTCTCCTCCATGGCGTCGCCGACGAACACCACGGCCTGGACCTTGTTGCGCTGGGTCTCGCGCTTGGCGTGCGCGATGATCTTGCCGATCTGGGTGTGGCCGCCGCGGCAGTCGATGCCCGACATCAGCTCGGCGAGCCGCTCGGCTTGCGAGACCCAGCGCGAGGCCCGGCATTCGCTCAAGCCGCGATAATAGACGAGCTGGACGTCGAGACCGCCGATCGCCGCCGCCTCGAGAAACATGTCGGCCTGCAGCCGGCAGGCAGTGTCCCAAGTCGGCTGCCGGCTCATGGTCGCGTCGAGCGCAAAGATGAGCCGCCCGCGCCGGCCAGGCTCGGTCGAGGGCGCAAGGCCCTTCACTTGGGCGAGGAAAGACTCGATCTCGGAGCGCGCGGACGCGGGCGCCGGCGTGTTGCGGCTGTCGGTCGGGGGTCCATCGGGGCGGTCATTGGCCATGGCGCAGGCGCTTCAACGGGGAGCCTTTCCAGCGCCCATAAGGTGGCCATAACCGGTCGCGGGCGCAATGGCTGCGCGCTCGTGACCCGGGCTCAATCCTCGATCAGGTCGTGGACCTCCAGCGGCTTTTGCAGTGCCGCGAACCACTCGGCGCGGGCCGCCGCCCGCCGCTGGCCGCGCGCGTCGAGCGGGAGCTTCAGCGCCGCGATCAGGCCCATGACCTCGTCGCGCGCGGTGACGTGGGACAGGCTCGGGCGGGTGCCGAGCGTCGCCTCGTCGAGGCTGTCGAGCGCGCTCAGCCCGCGCGGAAAGAACTCGCGGTAGATGACGCGTTCGGCGAGCCCATCGGCGCAGCGGAAGCCGAGCCGGGTGGCGAGCTCGGACAGTCCCTCCCCCACCAAACGCTTGTTGCGAGAGCCCAGCATCGACAGGCGGTTGCGCACCACCACCCAATCCATGCGGGTGCCATCGATCAGACGCCGTTGCCGGCGGGCGTCGCGGACCATCTCGGCATAGTGGCTTTCGCCGGTGACGGCGTAGGTGGTGGGGTCGATGGTGCCGAGCACGTCGAAATCGACGAAGCTGTCGTTGAGCGGCGTGATCAGCATATCGGCCATGGAATGGGCGAGCCGCGTGAGATAGTTGTCGGTGCCCGGCGTGTCGACGACCACGAAATCGTGCGACTGCTCGACCGCGCCGATCGCCTCGGCAAAGCCGGCGAACTCGATCGCCTCGTTCTCGTCGAGCTTGAGCGTCGCGCCGCGCGACACGCAGAAATGCACCGGCACCTTGAGGTCGATGCCGGCATGCCGGGCCCAGGCCCGCCGGTTCTCGATGTAGTGGGTGAAGCTCCGCTGCCGGGAGTCGAGGTCGATGGTCGCCACCCGCTGCCCGACATTCATCAGAGCGACGGCGACATGCATGGCGGTGGTCGATTTGCCCGAGCCGCCCTTCTCGTTGCCGAGCACGACGACGTGCGCAGACGCGGGCCGTCGCGTAGCCGCCTCAACCAACATCACGCCACCTCACGATGGGTCATTCCTAGCCGCGCACGGCCTGGAATCAAGGCTTCCCGTCATTACGGCTGGTTTAATGATTAATTAAGGACGTGACCGCGTCGCCGACGCTTTGCTAACGTTCGGAGCAATCGTTGCTCTTAACCAAAGAAGCCTGACGACCATGGCCCGTCGCCCGCGCGTGATGCGCACCGTTTCGGCATTGCGCCGCGCCGTCGGCGAGTTCCGCAAGAGCCGGCAGCGGATCGCGCTGGTGCCGACCATGGGTGCACTGCACGCCGGCCACCTCGCGCTGGTGCGGGCGGCGCGGCGGCGAGCCTCGCGCGTGTTGGTCTCGATCTTCGTCAATCCCGCCCAGTTTGCGCCCCACGAGGATCTGGCGACCTATCCGCGGACCTTCGACGCCGATCTCGAGGCGCTGGCTGGACTGGGCGTCGACCTGGTCTGGGCGCCGCCGGTCGACGTGATGTATTCGCCGGACTTCGCGACCCGCATCGTGCCCGAGGGCCCGGCCAAGGTCGGGCTCGAAGACAAGTTCCGTCCGCATTTTTTCACTGGCGTGGCGACCGTGGTCGGCAAATTGCTGATCCAGTGCCAGCCCGACTTCGCCATGTTCGGCGAGAAGGACTATCAGCAGCTCAAGGTGGTCGCGCGGGTCGCCAAGGACCTCGATCTGCCGGTCAAGATCATCGGCGTGCCGACGGTGCGCGAGCCGGACGGCCTCGCCATGTCCTCGCGCAACGCTTATTTGTCGCAGAGCGCGCGCGCCGCCGCGCCCATGCTGCATCGGGTGCTCGAAGATTGCGCCGGCAAGATCGCGCAGGGCGCGCTCATCGCCCGCGTGCTCGACGAGGGCGGCGCGGCGATCGAGCGGGCGGGCTTCACGCTCGACTACCTCGAAGCGCGGCACGCCGAGACGCTGCAACCGGTCGAAGCAGCGGACGATGGACCGGTCCGGTTGCTGGTCGCGGCGCGGATCGGCAAGACGCGGCTGATCGACAATATCGGGGTGTAAGAGCGGACAGACAGCGGACGACGGATGCCCCCGCTTCGGTCGAACCTTGTGCCGATTTATCCGTCCTCTGTCGTCCGTTTTCTGTCGTCTGTCACAGCAGGCCGAGCTCCCGTAGCTCGCGGCGGAGCGTCTCCGGCATGTCCCTGGCGCCCGGCGCGGCACGATCGAGGTCGCGCGGGGCGTCCGTGGCCGCGAGATAGCGCCAGCCCTGGAATGCCCGCCAGGGGCGCGGCTGGACCAGCGTGAGCTTCGGCTCCAGCATCAGGCGGCAACGGCCGATCCCTCCGCGGTCGACGAAGGGCTCGACGCCGATGAGCCGCTGCCGGCACATCACCTCGCCGCGGATCACCCAGTAGAGCGAACCGCCGTCAAGCAGCTCCTCGGCGCGCTTGGGCACCATGCGCGTGGTGTGCACGTGCTCGCGCGGCAGACCGCGCTTTTTGCGGTCCTTGAGCTTCTCGCGGATCCAGTCCTGCAGATCCTTGACCGAGTCACAGCCGACGCAAAGCTTGATGAGATGAAGGGTCACGATCATGACGCTGTTGATTGCGGGTGGAAATCATAGCGCGCGCGGCGCGCCTTGCCAGCGCCCGGGACGCTTATCCTCAGGAGTTCGGCTACTGGCCGCTCGGCGCGAGCGGCAGCGGTGCCGGGCGGGCAGCGGCGGGGCTGTTGGCTGGCGGCCGGGCCTGCGCCTGCGGCGGCTTGCGCGGCGGCGTCGGCGTGGCGGTCTCGGCCGACCCGGTGGTGTCGTGCGGCCCGCCCGGTTCCGCATTCATGATACTGACGGCCGGGATCGAGGACGACGAGGGAAAGAACAGATTGTTGGGCACTTTGGCGGCGGGCGCGGCGGCCGGCGCCTCGGCGACCGCCCCAGGCGCATTGGCGGCAACCGGACGATTGCCGGCGGACGGCCAGCCCGCCACATGGCGGTTGACGAGGGTGTCGTAGGTTCGCCCGGCCATATTCACGCTCACCCGGCTGGTATCGTGCAGCAAGGCAAAGGCGCCGCATTGCTCGGGCGTGCAGCCGTCGCGGACCGCGAGCACGTGCGCCACGATGCCGAAGCGGTCGAGCTCGACCGAGCGGCGAAGATTGGCCAGCGTGCTTTCGTAGCCCCGGTCGCCGCGGCGCGCGTGCTCGTGGCCGGCGGCCAGCAGCGAGAGCTGGGCGGCGACGTAGGACACGGCGGACGCCGTCGCCTCCGGCGTCGCGAACAGCGCCTTCTCGCAGGAGCTCTCGACCATGTCGCCGGCTATCGCATCGAGGCAGGAGAGCGCCGAGCCCGGCATGATGGCGCGCGCGGTCAGCTCATGCGCACGCGCATCGAGCGCATGCCGATCGCCGGCACGATCACGCCGCGCCACATGATCGATGACGACCAAGCCCACCAGCGCAGCGATCAGAACCAGCGCGACCCGCGCCACCGTCACGCTTCTAGCGTCCGACCCGGCGCGAACGAATGCGAGCGCGCACACGACGACCAGAAACGCCGCAATGACCGCTGCCGCCCATATCGACAACGCCACGACATCGGTCAGATCGAAGGCCCACCCCATAACGCCAATCCACAGACCCACCCGAGACTAACGAGTATGGCGCACGGGCGCCGCAGAGGCCACCCTTTCAATCACACGGTAGCAAGCTACCCGAAGGGGGTTGGAGCGGGTCAGCGGGCGTCAGCGGGAGCGGTCGAGTTGGCTTTCCTTCGCCACGCGCTCGAACGCCTCATTCGCGCTCTTGATGCGATACTGGTAATCTTCTCCGTCGGACGGCAGCAGCTTCACGATCCGATAGGTTCCATTGGAAGCCATGTGGCCGAGCGGCCGGGACGTGAAGTAGACCGTCTGACCGATCTGAAACTTATGCTCTTTCAACTCGGATCTCCTGAACTCAAGCGACACGGGGGTCAACTCCTCTCTGTATGGGCGCGGGCTCATCCTGAATTTCCCTTGATATGTCAGATAGTAATATATCAGCGAATTTCGTGATTGCCGCAAAAAATCCACGAACTGCCGCAAGCCCTTGCCGATACCGTTAGCGGCCCTAGATTGGGTCAAATATTGAAGTCTGCTCAGAGCTTTATCCGAATTTTCTCATCCATGCTCTCGGTTGGTTGAACAGCTCACCACCTATGCCCTAGTATCAATACGCGGTTGTGGAAATCGGCCGCGGCCGGATTGGCATCGCATCGGGGCACCGATACGAGGCTAACTGGCTGGGGGATCCGGCGGGATGCGTCCCCGCTTGCCGGCGGCCACGCAAGCGGCCACCGAACACATTCGTGCCGCGTTCCTGGCCTACCGGCTGCCTCAGGAGCCTTACGGGAGAGAGCCATATGCGTCTGCTTCTCGGCATCATCATCGGCTGCTTGCTGACGGTCGGCGGCGCCTATGTGGTCGACACGATGTCGCCGTCCTCCCCAGGTGCCCGGATGGTGAACTGGGACGTGGTGGGCAAGAACATCGACGGCCTCACCAATCTCGCGCGCGAAGGCTGGAAGAAGATCGCTGGCTGATCCCCGCCCCGGCACCCGATCCGCCCTTATCAAGCAAGACCTGTCGGCCTGGAGGATCGGCGATCCCCAGGACCGGTCTCCTCCACTGCACCGCGACTAAGCGGTCCCGCCGAACTCGGCGTGTTCGCTGTGGTGCAGCGCGGTCACGATCTGCCGTTTGTCCAGATGCGTGCCGTCGTCGCCTTCGATCAGAAGCGTCACTTGACCGCGCTCATTGACGTGACGCGCCCATGCCAGCGCGCCGTCGAGCGTTTCGAATTCCTTGTAGAGCAGGCGCTCCTTCTCGAGCGGCGACACCGCCTCCGACCCGCGCGGGCCGCTATAGGCTCGGTAGCTCATGACTTCGCCTCGTGGCAGTGAAGCCCCGATCCAAAAACGCGCGCGGCCGCGGCATCGTTCCGCAGGAACTCGTGCAAAACACGCGCCGCGGCATTTCGGAACTCCTGCCGCCGCCTACGCGCGCACTTCCTGCCGCTGGAACACGATATAGCCGATCACGAACAGCAGGATCGAGCCGGCCACCAGCCCGACGATCTGCGGCCACACGATCAGCACGCTCTGCAGCAGCGGTATCGGCGCATCCGGGATGGCGCCCCGCTCGATCAAAGCGAGCCCCATCGCGGCGAGCATCGATTGCTGCGTCGAGCGCACCGAGGGATCCAGCACTACGGCCACGACCTCGTTGAACAGTACTCCGGGGGACAGTCGCGCAAACGCCTGCTGAGTCTCCAAAACTCCCAGGATATCCCCGGCGCTCGTCACCGCATTGGCGAGCACAGGCGAAAACAGCGGCCAGAGAATGGTCACGAACAACCATACGCCCAGCGAGACCAACGCGGCCGTGGCGGCGGACCGGAACACGATCGAGAACAAGAGCGCGAGCGCGAACCAGAAGCCGGCATAAACGATCGTGACCACCAGCAGGACCAGGGCGCGCGCCATTTCTTCGGCATTCGGTGGAACTCCGAGTCCGAGCAAGCCAAGTCCGATGACCAGCAGCCAAAGCACGACAAGGGTGACCGCCAGCGTGAACAACCCGCCGGCGAATTTCCCGAACAGCAGCGCATCGCGATAGATCGGCTGCGACA
>WNGB01008625.1_pt1 | contig 26952 bp, 23 predicted proteins | sample 5400681 | NCBI WGS metagenome assembly WNGB01 (sample SAMN13153367, study PRJNA577476) | soil metagenome | isolation source: 115 cm soil or saprolite under grassland replicate 2 | place: USA:California | collected 2016-06-15
CACGTCTCCAGCGGCCCGGTAGCGGTGACATACAGGTGGATCCGCAGCGACGGCACGACCGGGCCTGAAAAGAGGATTGCCTTCACCGGGCGCGGGCCGCAGGAGCAGACGGTCACCGATGCGTGGTCATTGAGCGCCATCGGCACCCTCTGGGAGGCAATCCAGATTCTCAGCCCTGGCTCGGCTCAGTCCAATGAAGCCACGTTCACCATCGATTGCCAGGTCACCTGGCAGATTGGGCGGTGAACTTTCCGGTGCTGCGGTTGCGAAATCTGGTGTGAGTTCCTACGGTGCGAATCGCGTCCCGCCAGGACCCTCAGCACCCGCCGCGTTCTACCAGGCAGCCTTCGTGGTGGAACGCGCGGGCGACCGAGATGTCGAGAACGGCACTGGCCATGTCACGGGCCATCGGCTGACCGATATCGCATAAATCACTGCGGAACCCCGATCTGCAACGTCACGCCGCCGACGATGTTGCCGTCGGCGTCGCGTTGCACGACGTGAACGTCGCCCCTGGAACCGGGCTTGGCGTCCCTCGGCACGGTCACCTTGACGCCTACGGTCACCGGGCTGCGAGGACGCAGCGTGACCGGAATCCCCGCTGCCGGGCCGGGGTGCAGCTCGAGCGCGGCGCCGCTTGGGTCCTCGACGAGGTCGGCCTGCACGTCGCCGAGCAGAAACCCGCGCTCTCCTGACACCTCCGGACGGGATCCGAGCATGAGCATTGAGTCGCGGCCGAGGCGCAGCCGGACGGCCTCGGCAGCACGACCTCCGGCCGATCTGATCTCCACGAGGGCGGACTCCACGAACCGTACCCGCGACACTTCCGGCTGCCGCGTCGATGGGACGAGCCCCGCGACACCGGGCTGTGTGAGTTCCTGCAGCAGTTCCCGGCGACGGTGCACGAGCTGCACCTTAAGCTCCGGGAATTCGACGGGCCGGAGCACCTCGATCCGGTGCTTGCGTCCGCTCCCCGAGCCGAGATTGCCGAACTGGACCGGGACGACCACCGAATCGCCCGGGACCAGGTCGACCACAATGAGGTTCTTCTGGGCCAGGTTGTTCTGCTCCCAGACGTGCAGGCCGGCGGCCGTCGGATCGACGGGTGTGTAGACCGATGCGAGCCAGCAGGCGTGAGTGCCGGGAGGCGGGACGAGGGCCGCCGGCCACTTTGCCTTCACGATTGCGCTCGTGCCTGGGGCCAGGTTGAAGCCGCAGGTAGCCGAGATCGGCGGGAGGAAGTCGCCAGGGTAGGTGAACTCGGTTCCCGCCCACGGCTTGACGTTGAATGTGACCACGAAACCCCGCGCGGTCGCCGTTCCTTCGTTGCGGACACGCGCATAGAAAAAGTTGTCCTGTCCAAATTCGGGCGGCTGGTGCGTGGTGCCGTTGTCGTCGGCGTTGCGGATCCACAGATCGGGAGAGTTCCAGAATGTCGAGCCGTCGCTGATCTCGAGGTCGGCCGCTGGGTCACAAGAAAGGATGCCACGGGCGTGGAAGCTGTCGAGCATCGCCATCAGCTGCCGCCCAAGGTAGTTGTCGAGCGCCGCATTCGTGCGCATGACCGCTTCGGCGGCTTCGGGCATGCTCGCCGTCGTCGTGAGCAGGTGATGCGACAGCGTAACCGTCTTGATGACGGCGTCGCGTGCCGCGTCACGCTCGGCCGGGACGATCGAGTCGCCGCCGACCGCGCGGTAGATGTTCCACAACGCGGCGGACCAGATCTCGCCGTCCGCATGCACCTCATTGACCCAGTCCGTCGGGTACACCTTCGTGCCGTCGACACGGCGAAGGCCGCCCTGGTCTCCGAAGATCCACGGTTCGAATTCCTCGCGCACAAAGTTGTGGCCGGCGAAGAAGACGCAGGCGATCGTGTCGCCGTAGCCCTCGCCCATCGCCCCGGCCTCGTCACGACCCGTGGTCGGATTGGTTGCGCCCCACCCCGGGACCTGGTTGTCCTGGATCGCGTGGCCGTACTCGTGGACCATGCAATGCGCGTCCTCGGCGCGATCGGGCCGGCAGGGACCGGAGTCGGAGAAATGCAGACCCTTGTCGACCGGCGAGTAAAACGCCGCCCCGCTCCCCTCGTGCGGGTCGCACGAGATCTGCGAATTGCGGGCCGTGGTGATGCTAGGTCCTTGTGAGCCGTCCTGCAGGTACCGCTGGAACGTGTCGATGTGGTAATAGACGTTCACGGCTTCAAAGCGCTCGTCACCGCTTGAGTAGCTGAAGGCGTCCTTGTCGGCCTCCTCGGGAAAGACCGTCGTCGGCGCGCCGAAGTCCTGCATCTTGACGAACGGCCCCTCGAGCCGGTGACGCCCCGTGCCCGCGTCGAAAGTGATGTCACGCAGCGTGTGCGTCCCACGCTGCGCATCGATCGTCGCTCGCGCGGTGCCCTGGAACCCGCAGGTGGCCACGGTCGCATCCGGATCGCGCAGCGACGCGTCGTGAGCGGTCACCACCGGGTTTGGGTCGAATACCAGGCCCGAGCCGTCAACGTGCTTGATGAGGTCCCGGCGGTCGAGCACTGCGCCGGTCGCCGCGTCGACGACCACCCGCCAGTCGTGGGGCTGTGCCTCGCGCGCGGGCAGCAACACGACAAAGGCGCGATGCAGACCGTCGGCGGCCGGAAAGTAGACCTCCTCAGGCGCAGGCGGCTCCGCCCGCAGACGCGGGTTGCCGACCACCTGAAGAGCAGACTGTTGGGCCTCTTCAGCACTCAGCGGCTGATCGCCAGCCGGTGCAACCTCAAGCCGCGTCTGCCGGTCAAGGTCGATCTGTACGACGCGGTCCTGTTGGTCCACGGCCACCAGGATCTCAGTGCCGAGGACCGGCAAGCCGTCGTGCTCCTGCTGATAGCGGACCACGTGGCCAAGCGGCGTCTCGGCGCTATGCACCTCGCGAAGAGCCTCCGCCCCGGGCAGCCTGAGCTCACCGGCGTGCTCAACCAGGAACTGCTTCACACGCGGCCCTGCCGCCTCCGTCGGAGCGTCTGCTTGAGGCAGTTCGAAGCTGCCCCGAACCTTAACTGGGTGGCCTGCCGCCCCCCGGCGGACATCGGCGCTTTCGAACAAGGACTGGCTCGGCATGGGTTCAATACTCCAGTAGTCATAGAGGTGCGCCAGGCCGGCAGAAGCGGGAAATCGCCCGAGCCGGAAGGCTTGGAAATGGCACAGCGCTTTCTACCTACAGAGCCTGCCTGGCGCGTGTTGATACCTACGTCTTCCGACCCGCCGGGCCAGACCGATCCGGTCCGGTCCGCGGCTACGGCCTTAGACGGCGGCTCGCACGGCCGGAATGACCTCGCGCGCCAGCCGTTCGGCCTGTTCATCAGCGCCAGGCCCATGGGGCGTGAAGCTGAACGCGGTGAAGCCCATCCTCACGAAGCCGGTCAGTTCCTCGGCCACTGCCTCGGCCGGGCCGGCGACCACGGAAGGCCGCGCCTTCGCGTGCTCGTCCACCCGGATCTGCATATGGTAGGCGCACGTGATCTCCGCGGGGTCACGGCCCGCCTCGCGCGCGGCCGACATGACCCGCCCGCGCATGACGGGCACGTTCTCCGGCCGGGCGTACCCGAGCGAGGGTATCCAGCCATCCGCCAGCCGCCCGGTCACGGCCAGCGCGTGGTCGCCGAACGTGCCTAGCCATACGGGTATCTGGTGGGCGGGTTTGGGCTCGACGTCAGCGCCATCGGTGCGGTACAGCCGTCCTTCAAAGGTGAAGGTCGGCTGCGACCACAGGCCACGGGTGATGCGGATCGCCTCCTCCATCCCGCGGACCTTGTCCCGCGGCGACGGCACCCGCAGCCCGAACGCGCGGAACTCCTCATCCGAGTAGCCACCGCCCAGCCCGAGGATCAGCCTGCCGCCGGACAGGCGGTCGAGCGTCTCGGCCATCTTGGCGACCATCGGCGGCGCACGGTAGGGCACGCCGAGCACGCGGGTGGCAACGCGAATCCGTGAGGTCGCCGCCGCGATCCACGACAGCATGGTCCAGGTCTCATACGTTGGGTGCGTGCCGCACGGGTGATCGGGCGCGGATACGAAGTCGAAGCCCAGGTCCTCGGCCCGGCGCGCATCGGCGACCGGATCGGCGCCGGCCTCCGCCGACGTCGAAAGCCCAAGGCCGAAAAGCAGGTTAGTCATGTTGCCTCCTCATCGCGCGGGTACACGGCAGGCATATGGATCACGCGCCGACGAGTGATATCACGCCAGTCACGAGCAGCCACCCGCCGAAGCCAGCGAGCAGCGCGGCTAGGGCCCGGCGGACCCATTGTCTGGCCCGGTCGCCTGCGCGGCGCACGCCGAGGCCGCCGAGCAGCACCACGGCGCCGTCCCCGGTCGCCAGCCCCGCCATCACGACCACCGCCACGACAAGGGCGCTGCCCGTCCCGCCGTGCTGATCGGCCGACGCGAACAGCGGGGAGGCCACCGCGGCGAGGAACAGCCACGCTCCCGGGTTGAGCACGACAGCGAGCGCACCCAGGGCAGCCGGCGGCATGGCCAGCCGCCTGGCCGCGCCACGATCGTCTTGCCCGGACCAGAGACCCTGCCCAGACCCGGAACCCTGCCCAGAGCTGGAACCCGGCTCTGAGCCGGAACCCGGCCCGGACCGGAAGCCGTCGGCGGATACCCACAGCAAGAACGCCCCGCCGACTACCTGCAAGGCGCCAAGCGCAGGCCCGCGCGGCGCCACCAGGGATAGCCCGAACGCCAGGCAGACAAGGAGGAAACCGAACGTCAGATTGGCCCCAGCGAGGGCGCGGAAACCGCGGTTGATCCCACCGCGGATTGATTCGGCCAAGAGCACGGCCTGCACTGGCCCAGGCGCGCTGGCCAGGGCGATCCCGACGCCAAGGCCCGCCATCACGGGCGAGAGCACCGCCCCTGCCGCCAGGGTCCCTACGAGCACCCCACCACCCATCACCGGACTCCGTTTCTTTTCAGGACGCCGCCAAGAACCGCCTCAAGGCCACCAGCACCGACCGTCGGCCGCGACCTTTGGCACCGACCGCCGGGACCGACCTTCTGCACCGACCGCGGGACCGACCGCCGGGCCGCCGCTGCCGGGCCCGCCAGCACCAGCGGCCGCGGCCGCCACAACCGGCTGTCATCATGGTGCAGGACCACAACTCATTAGGTCTAGTTAAAGTTTCTAAGCAGTAGTGATAAGTTTTTCTGAATGGATCTCGATGTACGCCGCCTACGCATACTGCGCGAGGTCGCGGTGCGCGGCACGATCACAGCGGCCGCCGAGTCTCTCGGCTTCACTCCATCCGCGATCTCGCAGCAGCTCACCGCGCTCGAACGGGAGAGCGGAACGGTGCTGCTCGAACGCGTGGGCCGCCGGGTTCGGCTGACCAATGCGGGCCAGGTGCTCGTGGGGCGCACAGAACCGGTTCTGGCCGCGCTTGAAGAGGCCAGGGCGGCACTCGAGAAATCGCGTGACGCGATCGCCGGCGAGCTTCGCGTCGCCGCATCCGGATCGGTCGCCCGGGCGCTGGTGATCCCAGTGGCGGCCGCCATTACCGCCACCCGGCCGCGGCTGCACGTCACGGTGCTCGAGCACGAGACCGACGACGGCCTGCGTGAGCTGCGGCTGGGCCGGCTTGACGTGGTCGTCGCCCACGAGTACTCGGGCGATCATCGCAGGCCAGAGCCAGCGGTCACGCGGGTGCCGCTGTTCAGCGAGGACATGTTCGTCGCAGCTCCGGTCGGCCGGTTCACCGCACCGGTCGACCTCGCGGGCCTGGCCGGCGAGGTCTGGGCGGCCGAGCCAGCCGGGAGCACCTGCGGGCGGGCGGCTCGTGCCGCATGTCGTGCCGCGGGGTTCGAGCCCGACGTGCGCTACATCAGCAGCGAGGCGGGAGTCGTGCTTTCCGCGGTGCGTTGCGCCGGCGCCGTGGCGCTGCTGCCTGGCCTCGGATTGGCGCAGCCGCCGCAGGGGGTCGACGCCCTGCCCGTGGCGGGCGCGGGCGTCCAGCGCCTGGTGTTCGCCGCACACCGGCGCGGCAGCGCGAACCGCCCTGGCATCGCGCTCATCCTTGCCCGGCTTAAGGCGGCAGCACGCGAACTCTCCCGGCCCGCTGCCGCAGCGGGGTAGCGGGCCCGTATGTTCCGGGCGGTGGGGGCCCGGCGGTGTTGGCCGAGCGGAACGGTCTAGGCGGTTTCGCCGCGTTCGCGCCGCCCGCGCGGAAACCGCGGGCCGCGCCCGGCTGGCGATCTGGGGCCTGGTGGCCGCGTCGGCCGAGTCCAGCGAGGGCGAGCACCGCGATGGTGGTGATCGTCTCGGCTAATCGCCCCAGATGATGCTCGCAGAAGCCGCTGTCGCGGTGATCACCGACAGCATGACCGTGAAACCGGCCACTAGCGTCCAAAACCAAGATCGGCGAACCATGGCGAACCTCCTCGAAGCGCAACCTCGACGGCAGTCTCGACGATACCGGGCGCTGCCGCGCACTTCGATCGTCATGCGTTCGCCGTCGGGCATCATCGATGTGGGTCGAGGAGGGCGATCGACAGTTCCGGGCTCTCGACGTGTGCGTTGTGACCGAGGCCTGGGAGCGCGACCGTTGGGGCGCCCAGCCGGCTGCTCATCGGTGTTCATTGGATCGTGCTCGCCGCGGGCAAGGGTCACCGGGGCCTGGGATCGCGCTAACAATTGCGCCATGTCGGGCGCCCCGACCCCGAACGCACCCGGATCCATGGCCACCCGCCATCGCCCGTCCTGCTCACGCAGTCCGGCGTCCACGGCTGGATCATCCATGGGCAGCAGGTCGGCGAGACCTGACAGGCGCAGGTAGCGGGCGGCCGCCTCGTCGCGCGAGGCGAACCAAATCGGTGACCGGCGGGCCGCGGCCTGCGCCCGATCCAGATCCTCATCGGTCCAAACGACCTTGATCCCAAGGCCGATGACCGCCTGCACCGACGCGGTGAACCTGCCGCTGGCCAAGGCCAAGCCGACGACGCCGCCCAACGAATGTCCCAGCACGACGGTGCGGGCATCGGGCTCGACGATACCGGCGACCGCGGCGGCGAGGTTGTCGAAGGTGTACCCAGATAGCGGCCGCGAGCCGCCATGACCGGGCAGGTCCGGCGCTATCCAGCGCCCCGGCCACCGCCGAGCGAGCAAGGGCCACCACCCATCCCATACGTCGCCGGTCGCGCCGAGGCCGTGTAACAGCACCAGAAGGGGCTCCCCGCAGCCGCCCTCGTTAACCCGTAAACCAGCTTGCATACCCCGCAGTCTGCCACCGCGCACCCTTGGGTCGAGGCACCCCCATGCGGGCAGGCGGGACGCTGACCTGGCCCGTTTGTCAGCCGCGCGGCACGGTTGGCGCACAGCCCTCTACGGACCGAGCGACTTGCGGCCAGATGAGGTCGTTCCCGAGGCGGCTTCGCAAACGTTGCACCTAGTGCAACGCTTGGCGCGGGCATCGGCGTCTATTGCCCAGATTTCGGCGCGGTACATGGAGCCGGTGCCTGCCATTGCACAGGGCGCCAAACTCATCAGGGCACCGGCACGTCGTGATGTTGCTCGGCAAACCGCCTTTCCTCATCAGTCAAGTCTGAGTCCCTTACGGGAACGACGAAGGTCCAGTGTTCGCCGACCGGACAGTGCTGAAACCTGACCAAGCCGAAGTCCAGTGCCTTGAACTTCACCCCAGGAATCCAGACTGTCGTGAAGAGGTGGCCCGAGCGGCACCGTACGATAACATCGTCGCCCAGCTTGTAGCCGAGACGCCGCGCAAGGCGAGTTACCCAGATGATAAGCAGGACTATGAGAACCATGGGGACAAGGAGGGCGATGGCTTTCATCCGACCTTCACCTACGATCCGCCATCGGTATCTCCCTGGGCCCCGCTGCCCGGCGCGATCATGGGCGGCTGAACTGGCGGTGCCCGTTGTTCGGGACCGCGACGCTGACGGCTGTGACGACACATAGTCATTATCTCCCCAGCTATGGCACGTCCTAGGGCCTTCAGACCCGAACCAGGAGCCCATCTCATATTGCCTGATGCGGGACCCTGCTTGCCGTGCGCGCCGTCGGCGCGACGCGAGCCGGATCCGGGTTCTCAAGCAGGCCCTAAGAGGCGAACGTCACGGAGGTTGGTCGACCTTTGCCTCTGATTGCTTCCGTTCCGGGAGATTCACCATCGGCTGTACATGAGCGATGTTTTGAGTTCCGGAAGGACCATGGCCTCAATGACGGGCCTAATACGGCAGCGGCTGCCATCCGTTGCGGGCGTTCTCTACTCTTCCGCAGCGTTCGTCCTGCTGATGGGGGTCATGACTGCGGAAACGAGGTATCCGATCTGGAGGCACTACACGACACGGCAGGAGATCAGCGACCTCGGCGGAACAGCACCGCCGCATTCGACTGTGACGCAGCCCTCCGCGACGATCTTCGATACAACGATGATCATCGCCGGGGTGTTGCTGTTGGCGGGTGCGTTTGCCTTGTGGCGGCTCTACCAGTACCGGGTGCTCACCGTGGTGTCCACGCTCTTCGGGGTTGGCACGCTCGGCGTTGGTATCTTCCCTGGCAACACGGGCCCGCATGGCATTTTCGCCATGATCGCCTTCCTCTTCTCGGCCCTGACTGCGATCGTGGTCTTCAAGGTGACCTCGGCACCGTTCCGGTTCATGTCACTGTCGGTAGGTCTTCTGTCGCTGATCGCGCTTTTCGTGGGGCTGCTGGGTGAGGACAGCCCCGTTGCGAAGTTGATCGGTCTTGGCGGCGTCGAACGGTGGGTGGTCTTCCCGATCATCGTGTGGCTGGCGCTCTTCGGTGGCCACATCCTCGGGTCGACGCAGCGTATGCAACCGGAGCGACGCGGCCGGGCGGCGATGAACGGGCGAGCGGGTGCGCGAGTTGACCCACCTGTGGTGGTTCCACCGCCTTGAGCGTTTCAGTGTTGCTTGCGGGCTTTCCAGATTTCTTCGCTGGGCCACTGCCGTGCCCATTCGCAGGTGACGAAGGGATGCTGTGCGGCGGCGCCTGGCTGCGGCCGCAGCTCGAGGAGATCCTCAACCTCCAGGGCGCAATGGCGCAGCAGCCGGATCATGTCGCCGTAGCCGAGGTGGAACTCCACCGAGTCGTCGTCTGGCCATTCAAAGCGGTGCATGCCGAAGTAGGGCCGCACCAGCCGCTCGGTGGCGGGTAAGCCGTCCTGGTCGGGGATGGTGAGCATGAGCAGGACGGAGTTGACCAGGAAGATCAGCTGCCCGCCCGGGCGCAGCAGCCGGGCCGCCTCGGGGATCCACGCGTACGGATCGCACCAGATGCTGGCGCCATACTCCGAGATCGCCAGGTCGAAGCTGGCGTCGGCGAAGGGCGCTTGCTCGGCGCTGGCGTGGATGAGCGGGAAGCGCAGCCCGAAGCGGTCTTGCAGCGCGCGGGCGGTAGCCAGCTGCGCCGCGGAATTGTCCAGGCCCGTCGGCCGCGAGCCGCGGCGGGCCAGCCAGGCCGAGACGTAGCCGGTGCCGCAGCCGAGCTCGATGCTGTCCCGGCCGTTGAGGTCGGGCGGCAGGACCCCGGTCTGTGCCTCGCGGACGCCCCAGATACCCCAGCTCGGCTCGGCCGCCGCCCAGCTGCGCAAGCCCGCCCCCGAGTAGTCCCGGGCCCAGCGGTCCCACGCCGAGCGATTGCGGAGCACGTGATCAGGCGTCCCGGTCACAGCCGCTAGCGTCTTCCTAACCAGCTATGTCGTCAACCGCTTGGAGGGGACTTCTGGCTCTAGTCATGCCCGTCCGCGTGGCCGGAACAGTGACCCGTGGAGGCCCTCTGCGGGTCACGGGCGACCCGTGGAGGCCCTCTGCGGGTCACGAATCTTTCGGCGGCCGCCAGGCGAACCTGCCCGCGTGGCCGGAACAGTGACCCGTGGAGGCTCCCTGCGGGTCACGGGCGACCCGTGGAGGCGCTCTGCGGGTCACGGGCGATCCGTGTAGGTCTGCGCACGCGCCGCGGGTGCCGGTGTGCACAGGATGAACTCCAAACCTGTGCCTGAGTCAGCGGTGGCGGCCCACCCGCCGGTGGACACGTAGGTCCATGGTCCGCCGACGTGTTCAGGGGCGACGCGCAGCGCCCGAAAGTGCGGGTTCTGCTGGAAGATCGGGCCGACCGGCCAGGTCCAGGCGTCGATGTCTCTGCCGTAAAAAAACCGGCGCACGTGCCCTTCCAGCGTGCCGCAGATATCGTCGCAGGGAGGAAAGTCGGCCATCCGCCGCACTGTATCGAAGGTGCAAATCATCGGCTCCAGGTGCGACACATCCGTACCACAAAGACCGGGGCGCCGCGGACTCGCGCAGCCGTTGAGTACACGGGGCCCTGGACCCAGTGGCACGTCCTTTCGTTACGGCTGGTAAGACCCGGGTATCCAGGCCCGGGTGCTGACACTGATCGCGTTCCATGCGTTGATGGCTACGATCAGGCTGACCAGGGCGGCGATCTCCTTCTCGGTGAACTCCGCCGCCACTTCGTGGTAGGCCGACTCTGGGACGTGGGTGCTGGCGAGGAGCGTCACCGCCTCGGTGAAGGCGAGGGCGGCGCGCTCGCGGCTGGTGAAGTAGGGAGTGTCCCGCCAGGCCGGGAGCGCGTAGATCCGCTGCTCGGTCTCCCCTATCGCCCGGGCGTCCTTGGTGTGCATGTCGATGCAGTACGCGCAGCCGTTCAGCTGCGAGGCGCGGATCCGCACCAGCTCACGAAGCCGTGGGTCGAAGTCGGCCTTGTCCAGCTCTTTGGTGGCGGCCTGGTCGAGGTGGGCCATCGCCCTGGAGAAGCCGGGCGCGCAGGCGTCGAAGTCGAGGCGGACCGGGATCTGTACGGTGCTGTCGGCTGTCGTCATGCCACGACCTTACGGGCGACGGCCTGCCCAGGTTAAGGTCCATACTCGTGGCAGAAACATGGGCCAATTACGGGATCGATCTGCACCTTGACCCCGGTCCCCGGGTGCGGGCCGGGCTTGAGGCAGCGCTGCGGGAAGCAATACGGACGGGGCGGCTGAACCCTGGCACCCGGCTGCCTGCGTCACGCGCTCTCGCAGTGGATCTCGGGATCGCCCGCAACACGGTCGCGGAGGTCTATGGCCAGCTCGTGGCGGAGGGATGGCTGGCGGCCCGGACCGGCTCAGGAACGTGGGTTGCCGAACACCCGGCCCCCGTCAAGCAATCACCCGGAGCTGCCCTAGCCGAGGCTATGCAACCGCGTTACGACCTGCGCCCCGGGGTGCCCGACCTGGCCATGTTCCCGCATCGGGCGTGGCTGGCGGCAGCGCGCAAGGCCTTAAGTACCGCTCCGAAGCACGTCCTGGGCTACCCCGACCCGCGCGGCCTCTCGCAACTGCGAATGGTCCTCGCCGACTACCTTGCGCGCGTACGAGGCGTCACCGCCAGCCCCGCGCGGATCGTGATCTGCTCGGGCTACGCACACGGGCTCGCGCTGCTGTGCCAGGTGCTGCGGGCACGCGGTAGCCGCGTCATCGCCATCGAGGCCTACGGCCATCACGCCCACCACAGAATCGCCGCGGCCCACGGGCTCCACCCGGCACCACTTTCTGTTGACGCCGACGGCGTCGTGCCCGACGACTTGGGCGAGGCGGACGCCGTGCTGCTCACACCCGCCCACCAGTTCCCCCTGGGTGTGACCTTGCATCCACAGCGCCGCAGAGCCATTGCCCACTGGGCCGTCCGCACGGCCGGACTGATCATTGAGGACGACTACGACGGGGAATTCCGCTACGACCGCAAACCCATAGGCGCCATGCAAGCGCTCGCACCCGACCACATCATCTACGGCGGTACCGCGAGCAAGAGCCTCGCACCAGGCCTGCGGCTCGGCTGGCTCGTGCTGCCCGGCCATCTGATCGACGAGGTGGTGGCGGCGAAAGAGTCGGCAGGCGGGCATGGCGGCAGTCTCGAGCAGCTCACGCTCGCGGAGTTCATCACCTCCGGGGGCTACGATCGGCAAGTCCGCCACGCCCGGCTCGCCTACCGGCGGCGCCGCGATCGCCTGGCCGCCGCGCTGCACCGCCACGCCCCCCATGTCCGCGTCACGGGGATCGCCGCCGGCCTGCACGCCCTGGTAGAGCTTCCCGCAAACCACCGTGAAGAGGAGGTCATCGCCCGCGCGGCCGCGCGCGGCCTCGCCCTCGAAGGGCTCGCGAGCTACAGCGCGACAGGCAACGGCCACAACCCGGCACTCGTCGTCGGCTACGGGCGGCCACCGGACCATACCTTCACCACGGCCCTCGCCCGGCTCTGCGCCGTCCTCGCCGAAAACAGCCCATGACTCCAGCGCCGATGCCGACTACAGATGTCCACGTCCCAGGCGAACACGGGCACAAGGCGGTCCTGGGTGGTATCCGCCGAAGCCGATAGGGCGGCCGTGCCCGTCGCGTGCGGCTTGGTGGAATATCGTCACGGGCACGGCCAAGGTCCTCCTTCACGGGTTCGTTGAGCTACGTCGGTAGTCGCGCCGCAGCTTCTGAACGGCTGCCGCGCGCAGCTGCCCGCACATCAGGCGACCCGCGCCTCGCGCAGCCGTTCGGCATTGTGATACGCGGCGCCTTCGCCCGCCTCGGGCCCGAGCCGTGCGGCATGTGGCCACAAGAGGAAAGGGGAGGCTCCCACACGTGGAACACCCCCAGGGCCCGGACGCGCAGGCGTCGGCGGCCCGCAATGCGCCGCCAGCGGCGTGGGCGACGATTTGGGTACCGCCGACTAACAGTCCTATCCGTGGTACGCCTGGTCGTGATCTTCATGCCTGATGGGCAGGGCTGCCGGAGCGGGCGAGACCAGCGCCCGGAGGGCGAGGGCGGCCACGGCGCCCTCAAGGCGGTCTCGATCCGGCATGGCGGCGGCATGCAAGGGCCGCGCGGACAGGACCGACAGCAGCAGCCAGGCGGCCGCCTCGGGGTCCAGGTCGGTGCGGATGTCGCCGTCGGCCTGGCCGCGCCGGAGCAAGTCCGCCAGGTGGCCGGCGACCGTGCGGACCGCGCGCCTGGCCGGCTCGGTGAGATCGGGCTCGGCGGTCAACGTGGCCGCGTCGGCGAAGAGTACCCCATGTGACCCTGGAGGGTGCGGCCCTCCGGCATGGGACGGGCTGAGCGCATGGGCGAGCAGGTCGGAGACCGAGCCGAAATGCTCGACCAGCGTCTGCAGTTCGGCACGGACGTCGCCGGCCACACGGTGGAGCACGGCGGCGAACAACGCGGCCTTCGAGCCGAAGTTCTGGAAGATCACCGGCTCGCTCACCCCGACCCTGGCCGCCACGTCGGACACCTTCCCGGCGCGGTAGCCGGTCGCGGTGAACACCTCCACTGCCGCCTTCAAGATCGACTCTCGCCGCTGCTCGGCGGTTAGCCGGGTTCGCCTGACCGGCGCTTTCTCGTCCACGCCTGCATCGTAGCCCTCTTGCCAGACAACTTAGCAGCGGCTAAGTTGTGCCTTAACTTAGTTGTAACTAAGTAAGGAGAGGCGTGTGTTCCAGCGAATCGCGCAAGGCCACTCACATCCTCAAGGCGAAACGATCGAACGCGTCCGCATGTACGAGACATTCAGCAAGATCGCTTTCCTGGGCCGCCGCCGTCGGGTGTTTGCCCGCATCGTCGCCCTCAGCGGCGCCCAGCCCGGGGATCGGGCCCTGGACGTCGGCTGCGGCGGCGGCTACCTAGCCCGTCTGCTGGCCGCCGCCGTCGGGCCGGACGGCCGGGTGACCGGCGTCGACCCGTCCAGCCCGGCGATCAACTACGCCAGGCGGCGAGATCCGGGCAACTGCTCGTTCGCCGTAGGCGTGGCCCAAGACCTCGACCTGCCGGACAGCTCGTTCGACGTGGTGACCTCGACGCTCGCCGTTCACCACATCCCCGACGCGGCGCGATCGGCCGCGTTCCGCGAGATGTACCGCGTGACGCGCGCGGGCGGTCGGCTGCTGATCGCCGACTTCCGCCCGTCAGGCATAGGACGCGCTTTGCACCGCGTCGGCCACGCGATGCGCCACCACAATGTCGACCTGCTCGACGACCTAGCCACGGCGGCCGGATTCCACGTCCAGGCACGCGGCGACCTGCCCATGCTGCGCTACATCCGAGCCGTCCGCCCAGATGACGCATAACTCCTCCGATCGCACACCTCGACGCCTTGCTCCAGGACGTCGGCGACCGCATGCAACGGCGCGCTCAAGGTTCGCAGGCCCGGCGGCACGGGCGGGTCGGCCTCCTCGTCGCCGACCTCCTCTGCCTGTACCGAGAGCAGCCACGCGAGGTAGAAATCGGAGGTTCTCCGTGGTCTGTGCCTGTGCCGCCCGGTGCACTTTTGCGTCTGGCCTTGGCCTGCGCGAACTGCCGCGTCGTACTTCACCGGCTGCCTGGCAGTCGCTATCCGCGGACCGGTCGCGGCCTGGCGAAGCCGAGACTGGCCAGCGCGCTGTTGATCTCGTCCATGTCGAAGGCCACGCTACCGGGGCGCAGGCTCCAAATAGCGACCTCTTTACCGATGTGACTGACTTCCGCAATGTCACATGAGGCCCGCCGGTGGGATATGTGCCACGAGAGTTACAACCAAGGCCCTGTTGAGCGTGTGCCACACAAAGGGCACGTCGCTCCCACGCGTCGCCTTCCCTGCCCGCTAAAGTCAGGCCGTGATCGGTGCGCCTGCTCGCAATACATGGGACGCCTGTGACACGATCGATCAATCGAACGAATGTTCGGCGCGTGCCTGGTCGCGTTCGCTCTTAAGACGAGAGAGGCTCCGTGCCTGAGCTGACTTGCCTGGAGATCTGTGCTGGCGCGGGCGGCCAGTCGCTTGGCCTAGAACAGGCGGGCTTCGCCCACGCAGCGGCCGTTGAGATCGACCTCGATGCCTGTGAGACGCTCCAGCTGAACCGGCGCAACTGGAACGTGATCAGACGGGACATTCACCACTTCAACGCTGATAGTTACCATGGTGTTGATCTTCTCGCCGGTGGTGTCCCCTGCCCGCCGTTCTCGATCGCCGGCAAGCGGCTTGGCGCCGACGACGAGCGTGATTTGTTCCCGCGGGCGCTGCGTCTTGTCGAGCGGTGCGAGCCGACGGCGGTCATGCTCGAGAATGTCTTCGGCCTGTCGACTGCCCGCTTCGCGGGTTACCGCCATCAGGTCCTGGGTCGGCTGCACGGGCTTGGCTACGAAACCGGGTGGCAAGTGCTGAACGCCTGCGACTTCGATGTACCGCAACTGCGGCCACGCTTCATCTTGGTGGCTATGAAGCCATCTGCCTACAGGTACTTCGAGTGGCCAACGGCCACCATGAAGCCTCCGACAGTCGGACAGGCCCTTCGTAATCTCATGGCTGCAGACGGTTGGGAAGGTGCTGATGCCTGGGCACGGAATGCGAACGGCATCGGCCCGACACTGGTCGGGGGCTCCCGCAAGCATGGCGGGCCTGATCTTGGCCCAACGCGGGCCCGCGAGGCGTGGCTCAAGCTACACGTCGATGGCAAGGGCCTAGCCGACGCGCCGCCGCAGCGGAGCGACCCGATAGACCACATTCCGAGGCTCACACTGCAGATGGCGGCCGCTATACAAGGCTTCCCAGCGACCTGGGTGTTCGCGGGACGCAAGACAGCGGCTTACCGCCAGATAGGCAACGCCTTCCCGCCGCCGGTGGCTCGAGCAGTCGGCGCCTGCATCCGCACGGCGATCGAAGCCACTCGTGAGGCCTCACTCGCCGGGCCGGGCCATCTGCTGCGCGCAGTCTGAGCTATCGGTGTTTGGCCATTCGCCGCCGCCGCTGCTCTTCGGCCGTGATCGCCGCGCGTATGTTGTCGGGCCACGGTGCCGCCCGCTTGACAGACCCCCCGAGGCGAGCGGTTCGCTAAGGAAGACGCGGCGCACCACCCGTTCGGCCGCATGTCCATCGTCGTACACGCAGAAGTGGCGGCGGAACTCCGCGCGCGCCTTGGCCGATGCGGCGCTGCAGACCTCGCCAGTTTGGAAGTGCGCGATGAGTTCGTCCTCGGTCATGGCGGCCGCCCCAGGTGGCTCGGCCAGCAAGTCGAAGTAGACCCCTCGGGTGCGTTTGTAGATCTCCCAGTCGGGGGCGTAGATGACGATGGGCCGGTCGAGGTTGGCGTAATCGAACATAATCGACGAGTAGTCGGTGAGCAGGACGTCGGAGGCGAGGCAGAGGTCCTCGACGGACGGGTGCTCCGACACGTCGACCACGCGCGCCTCGTCCTCGGTGTCGGGCGCCCGATAGGCGTCGGCACAGGAGAAATAGTGCGCGCGAGCCAGCAGCACATAGCCGCGCCCGAGCGCGGCGGCAATCCGCGAGACGCCAAGCAGCGGCAGGAAGTCGCTCTGGTACTCGCGGTGGGTTGGTGCGTACAGGATTGCCGTCTGCTCAGGTGCGATGCCGAGTCCGGCGCGGATTCGCGCGACCTCCTCATCGGTCACCCGGAAGAAGCGGTCGTTGCGGGGGTATCCGATCTCCAGCATCTCGTAATTGCCGGGGTAGACCCGTCGCCACACGTGTGAGGACATTGGATTCGCGGAGATTGCGAAGTCCCACCGCGCGCAGTGGTCGCGCAGTCTTGCGAAATTCATGCCCTGCGCGGCCACCGGGTGGCACTGCAGATCTAGTCCCATGGTCTTCAGCGGGGTCCCGTGCTGCGTCTGCACGTGGACCGACCCGCTGCGTTTGGACATCGCGTGCGGGAAGTTGACGTTGTTGATCAGGTACTTAGCGCGCGCCATGACCCGCAGGTAGCGCGCCGACCCTTCGACGACGTAGTCGACCCCGGCTGGCAGCAAACCCGCGACATCCTTCCGTACCACCCACACCCCGTGCACCCACGGCACCAGCTCGCGGGCCTTCTCGTAGATCGCCCGCGGGTTGCACGCGTAACCGCGGTACCAGTACGCGGCGTAGACGGCGAGGTTGTCATCCCTGGGCAGCCGTTTCTGGAGGTGGTAGTAGACCAGCGGCACCACCGTGAAGGTCCGGCGCGCCGTCGTCCGGATCGCGGGGCTGACACAACGCAGCGAGCCGCGCAACGCCAGCCGTACGAGGTTCAGCGGCGGTGATCCGGCCAAGAGCACGTAGGCGTCGCACTCGGCCGGGCGGAACTCCATCACGCTAGCGCCGGGCGGGTAGGCGTACCTCTGTAACCACCGGAGGTTCTCCGGCGTCCGGTAGACCGAGGACAGCACCGTGGCCACGCCGACCACGGCTACACGCCGACACCAGGCACCGCGCCGCGGCAGGTGCCAGCGGTCAAACAGTGATGTCAGCAGCCGCGCGACGGCGAGGACGAGGTGGAGATAGTAGTGCGTGCACAACAACGCCGCGCCGATCAGCCCGTGCGCCCAGTGCCGCCTGGGTCGCGGCTTCCCGGGTAGGGCGAGTTCGATCTCGGCCGAGAGTCTTTCCGTAGAGCTGGCCTGCGCCATCGCCCCAGGATGGCAGATGTATCGTCCGCCTCTATCCCAGTTTGTCGAGACAGACGATCGGCCGCCGCGGAAAGGGGATGGCCTGGCCGACCATCCTGTTGCACCTGGCAACCTCTGCTACGGTCCAAGGCCATGAGATGGAAAGAGAGGGTCAACCGGACCCTCAGGCGGATAGCTGGTCTCGAGCTCAGACGGGCTTATGTGAGCCCTGCTCCAGAGCTCAGCCCGGCGGTTGCCCGCCGTGCCGCCGAGGCGAGGGCCAAGCCGCGCGGCGACAGGTTATTGTCCGCGCCGGTGTTCATCCTTTCCCCGGTACGCTCGGGGTCCACCCTCATGCGGGTGCTGCTCAACAGCCACTCTCAGCTCCATGCGCCCCACGAGCTCCATCTGTGCGACGTCAGGGTCGACCTGTCCGATTACTCGGAGCGGGCCATGGCAGCGCTCGGGCTGAACCGGGAGGAGCTCGAGCAGCTGCTCTGGGACCACCTGCTGTACCGTGAGTTAGAGAAGAGCGGCAAGCGGATCTTCGTCAATAAGACACCGAACGACATCTTCATCCGCGACCGCATAGTGGCGTGCTGGCCCGATGCACGGTTCATCTTCCTTCTGCGTCACCCGCTGGCGGTCCTCAACTCATGGCATGCGGTTCGATCGTTCTGGAGCGTGGAGGAAGCGACGACCGCCACCTTGAGGTACCTGAACGCCGTGGAGCAGGCTCGCCACGAGCTGCCTGGGCTCACAGTGCGCTACGAACGGCTGACCGCCAGCCCTGAGACGGAAACCAAGCGTGTTTGCGAGTTCCTCGGCCTCGACTGGGAGCCGGAGATGCTTGAGTACGGAAAGCGTGACCCGGGGAGGTTCGAGGCAGGGTTGGGCGACTGGGGGGCCAGGATCAAGTCCGGCCGCGTGCACCCCGCGCGGGCCCTTCCGGGCGCGGAGGCGGTTCCGGAAGCGCTGCGGGACATTTGTGTGGCTTGGGGATACCTGGACGAGAGCGTTCGAGTCAGGAAAGAGACGGTCAGGTAGGGGTCAGGGATAGCGGCTAGCCGGTGGCGGAAATGAGCAGATTTAGCGTCATCGTGCCCGTGCACAAGGTTCGCGCGTACGTCCGTGAGTGCATGGACTCGATCCTCGACCAGTCGTTCGCCGACCTGGAGCTGATCGCCATCGACGACTGCTCACCAGACGGTTGCGGCGAGATCCTTGACGAGTACGCCCTTCGCGACCAGCGGGTACGGGTGCTGCACCGGGAACGGAACGTCGGCCTCGGCCCGGCCCGCCAGGCCGCACTGGTTGTCGCCACTGGTGAGTACGTTCTGTTCGTCGACGGCGACGACACGCTGAGCCCTGGCTCACTAGCGGCCATTTCCGCCCGCCTCGACAAGACGGGCTGTCCCGACGTTCTCGTGTTCGATTACGCCCGCTGCCAATGGTGGGGCAAGGTCGAGCGCAATATGCTGGGTGGCCTGCTCGAAGAGAACGGGCCGCAGGTATTCTCGATCAAGGAGCGGCCGGAGCTGCTGACTCTGCTCATGGTGGTGTGGAACAAGGCGTACCGGCGGCAGTTCATCGAAGGGCATGACTTCCGTTTTCCGCCCGGGTACTACGAGGACACCGCGTGGACCTACCCCGTGCTCTTCGCCGCCGAGCGGATCGCCGTGCTCGACCGGGTCTGCGTACTGTACCGGCAGCGTCACCAGGGCAGCATCCTCCTCTCCTGTAGCCGCAAGCACTTCGACGTTTTCGGGCAGTACCAGCGCGTGTTCGCCTTCGCCGACGCCCACCCGGAGCTCGCGGAGTGGCGCCCCTTCCTTTTAGGGCGCATGGTGGACCACTTCCTGGCCATCCTGCAGAGCCCATACCGGATCCCGCCGTCGGCGAGGGCCGAGTTCTTCCATCAAGCCGCGGCGGAGGCCCGGCGGTTTCGGCCGGCGGAGAGGTACAGTGGCCTACCCCGCGAGATGGGTGTCGGGCGGCGCGTCAAGCGCTGGCTCCTTGTGCACGATGCCTACCGGACTTTCGCAGCGCTGGTCATGCTCAGCAAGGAAGGCAGGGCCGTGCGGGGCCGGGCCGTCAAGCAGGCACGCCGGGTGGCGCGCACGGTCCGGGCTCGGGGGCGCCGCCTCTACTACCGAGTCCAGTTGCGGCGGCCCATCGACGAGAACCTCGCCGTCTACGCCGCCTACTGGTACCGCGGCTATTCATGCAACCCGCGGGCGATCTATGAGAAGCAGTGTGAGCTAGTCCCCTCGGTGCGCGGGGTGTGGGTCGTCAGGAAGTCCGAGGTGGCGTCGGCGTTCCCGCGCGGCGTCGACTATGTCGTGCAGGGCACGCGGGGTTACTACCGCGTCCTCGCCCGTGCCAACTTCTTGATCAACAACGTGAACTTCCCCGACGACCTGGTGAAGCGCAAGGGCACCGTGCACGTGCAGACGCAGCACGGCACGCCGCTCAAGAGGATGGGGCTCGACCTGCTGCCTTACCCCGTCGGCGCGAACGGGATGAGCTTCACGAAGCTGCTGGCGCGGAGTGACCGTTGGGACTTCAACATCTCGTCGAACCGCTTCTCGACGGAGGTGTGGGAACGGGCCTTCCCGTGCGACTACGAGATCCTAGAGAGCGGCTATCCCCGCAACGACCGGCTGTGCAACGCCACCGATGGCGATGTCGCCCGGGTCCGCGCCCAGTTCGGCATCCACGAAATGCGGACAGCGGTGCTATACGCCCCAACGTTTCGCGACTACCAGCAGGGATTCGAGCCGCTGCTCGACCTCGCCAGGCTCTCCCGGGAGCTAGGCCCGGACTACGTGCTCCTCGTGCGGGCGCACTACTTCCACAAAGACATCGACCACATCTACGAAGACGCCGAGGAACTCCGGGAGGCACAGCGCAAAGGACACATGGTCGACGTGTCGGGCCACCCGTCGGTCGAGGACCTCTGCCTCGCCTCCGACGTCCTGCTCACCGACTACTCGTCGATCATGTTCGATTACGCCAACCTCGACCGGCCCATCGTCATCTACGCCCCCGACTGGGAGATCTACAAACGCACCCGAGGGGTCTACTTCGACGTGCTGGCCGAGCCACCCGGGGCGGTCGCCACGACCGAGGAGGAGTTGACCGAAGTCTTCCGGTCGGGTGCGGCGTGGAGCAGCGAGGCGGCAAAGATACGCGCGCTGTTCCGCCGTCGGTTCTGTGAGTTCGACGACGGGCGCGCGGCCGAGCGGGTGGTGCGCCGCGTCTTCCTGGGTCAGCAGGTCGATCCTCTCGCGGCCTCCTGGGCGCGGCGAAAATGACGAGACCGTGCCTAATGCGACACTGGCGAGGGTTCTCCATTTATCCTGGTCCCGCGTGCACCGCCCGCTCCGGAATGCGCCGACGTGGGTGGCGTCGCGACTTCTTCGCCGGGTGCCTGGGGTGCCCCGTTGGCGCCGCCGGACGCCGCCTGGCCAGCATCGGGAGTTGCGGACGTCACGGGTTCGCCGAGGAACACTCGCCGAACCACTCGTTCCGCCGCCAGGCCGTCGTCGAACTGACGAAAGCGCTGGCGAAAGCGGGCCCGGGCGGCGCTCGCCGCTGGGCCCCAGACGGCACCGCAACGGAATGCCTGTACCAGCTCTTCCTCTGTCGTGGCGACCAATCCCGGCGGATCCTTCGTAATGTCGAAATATACGCCGCGGCAGTCGGCATACGTCTCCCAGTCGTTTGCGTAAATGACGATCGGCCGGTCTAGAATCGCATAGTCGAATATTACCGACGAATAGTCTGTCAATAGCACGTCCGCAGCCAGAAACAGTTCTTCGACCGAGGGCTGTTTCGAGACATCGAAGATCCGCCCGCTCTCCACCAACTCGAGCGCCTCATCACTCGCCACGAGGGAATCCTTGAAGTAGTAGTGTGCCCGGGCGAGAAGAACAGTGTCTGGCCCTAGCTCCCGAGCGAGCCGGGTGATATCCAGCATCGGCCGGAGCCCACGTTGGTAGTCGCGGAAGGTCGGGGCATACAGCACGGCTGTCTGGCCGGGCCGGATGCCCAGCGCTGTTCTGGCCAGTTGCACATCGCTATCGGTGGCGTTGCACAGCCGGTCGTTGCGGGGATAGCCGGTCTCCAGGGACTCAAAGGAACAAGGATAGACGCGTTCCCAAATCAGCGTGGAGAACCGGTTGGAAGACAGGCTAAAGTCCCACCGGTCGCAGCGCTCGAGCAGTTTCTTGAAGCTCATCCCATTCGCGCCGACTGGATAGTCCTGAAGGTCGAGGCCCATCTTCTTAAGTGGTGTGCCGTGTTGGGTCTGCAGATGGATTGACCGAGTGCGTTTGATGATGTCATCGGGGAAGTTGACATTGTTGATCAAGTATTTGCTCCGGGCCAACACCCGGAAATAGCGCATCGTAGCCGGATAAACGTAGTCCACGCCCTCGGGCATGGATTCCTCCGCGCCTCGTTGTACGATCCACACGCCGTGCACCGATGGCACGAGTCCGCGGGCCGCTTCATAAATGGCCGCCGGGTTGCATGAGTAAGCGCGGTACCAGTAGGCGGCGTAGACGGCAAGGTTCTCGTTGAGAGGCAGGTGCAACTGCATGCGATAGTAGCCACGAAGCGCCGTCGAAAGTACTCGACCGGCGACGCGCCGACCGCCGGCCATCGTCGCGCGTAGTCGGCGACGCATCGCCTTCTGCGTGGTGTTGGCGACTTTTAGTGACATGAATGACATGTAGGCATTGCGGGCGATGAGGCGATACCTGATCCCGAGTTGGCCTCCCGGCGTGGCGTAACCGGCAGTGGGCCGAAAACTTCGGTAGTGCTCGTTCATCTTGCCGAAGAAGCGCCGACGATCATGTGGTGATACCCGGTCTCCCAGCCCGAGGATGATGGCGTAATGCCATATCATCCGGTCGAACATCGGCGGCCGAAACTCGTCTACAGCAGGTCCTCGCTGATCCATGAAAGAGAAGACCTTCTCGTACTGAGGAAATACGCCGAGGTGCCTTGAGTCGGTGGTCCGGGTAATGGAACCACGCCGGCGCTGCCGGTAGATGTAGCACACCCGGTCGAGCATGCTGATCCGCTCGGCGGCCATCAGGATCGGGTAAGTAACGGGAATATCCTCGTAGTATCCCTGTCCGAAACGAACGCCTAACTCAAGCAGAAAGTCGCGCCGGATCGCCTTGTTCCAGGCCGTCATCATCGTGGACAACACGGAGGGGCGATCATGGAGATTGAAAACCTTTGGCGGAGGCGGTTCACGAAACAGGTAGTTCCACGTGTTCCGTTCGATTTTATAATTCCAGTAAGCGCGTGCGTAATCAAAGATGAGAACGTCGGGCTGCGTCTCGCGCAGCCGGGCGGTGATCGAAGCGATTGCGCCGTCGGAGACCCAGTCATCGCTGTCCACGAACCAGACGTATTGTCCGCGGGCTTGCTCGAGCCCAGCGTTCCTGGCCGGTCCCAGTCCAACGTTCTGCTCGAGATGGAGTACGCGCACGCGTGGGTCGCGGGAAGCGCACTCATCGAGGATTTCCGCGGATGCGTCGGGTGAGCAGTCATCCACAGCCACGATTTCGATATCGGCCCCGGCCTGACTGAGGATGGAATCCAGACAGTGGTGGAGATACGCCTGGACGTTGTAGGCGGGCAGGACAATGCTGAGGAGAGGCGTCGCGCTCGAGCTCAATAAAATCGCTCCTATCCCCGATTCCCCAGTACATCTGACGTTATGCCACCGTGGACGTTTCCAGATAACCCCATGCGCACAAAGGTCGCGCAACACTTTGGCGGTCTCGTGGGGCCGAGGCAACGGCCGGTCGGATTGGATCTGGCCGGATCGTCAACCCGCCATCGGCTCGGTTGACTTACGCCTGCCAGGTCATACGACGGAACCATAGCTGACGATCAAGCCGTTTTGTGGGCCTTCGAGGATCTCGGCTGGGACCGGTCGCCGCACCCCTGGCCAGCACGATCGCCTCCTGCACCGATCTTCGTCCGTTAACCAGAACCGGGCGCCAGGCAAGTCCGCGGGCCTGGCGAACACGCAATGGGGCCTCAGGTCAGGTTGTTAGTGGCGGACCTGCTCGCATGACCCGTGTCCGGTCCCTCTGGCGCCAAGACGTTGCCGGGGCTGATCTGGGCGGTGATGCGTCGCTCACCGCTACCGGCAACTCTTCGAACTGCTGTGCCAACGGCTCCGGGCCCAGCCGCGCTACCCGCGCCTCCTCCTTCACCCGGCGCAGGGTTAGCCGGACCCGGCCGATGATCTCGGCGGCCAGTTCGCCTGCCGGCACCCGGGCCATGAACTCATAGACCTCCCGCTCGGTCAGGTGATGCCCGTCGTCATGTTGATGACCACAACGTCCAGGCCAGGGATGCGGTCGAAGTGCCGAATGTTGGCTGTTCCGACGCGCCATCCAGCGGTGATGGCGGTGGCCGCGACGAGCCGGTCGTGAGCCCCTACGTCTACCCCCGCCAGGGCCAGCCCTGCCCAAAGCCGCGCGTGTGCGCGCGCTGCCAGCAGATCGAAGGCGAACGGGGGAAACGCGGCCAGGACCCCCTCGACGAAGGCTTCCCGGCGTGCGCGGTGCTCCGGCGTTGCCCGCTGCACTCCATGCAGCAGTTCCGACGCCGTAATGGTAGCGATCCCTACCTCTTCGGTGGGCCCGAGTTGCTCTTCCAGGCGCTTGCTGACCTCGTCCATCGCGCTCGCTGCGGGCAGGCGGCGGATGCCGCGCTCTAGCTCGATGAAAACGGTGGTGTCTAGGAGGGTGCCCATGGATTGTCCGGGGAAGGTCCGACTTCGCCGAGGACGGCCTCCATGTCCTCGGCGAACCCAGGATCGGGCAGCGCTGCGCTGGCCAGCAGCCCCAGTGCCTCCCGCAGCGGCCTTCCGCGGCGGGCAGGGCGAGAGATCGCGGCACGATCGTCTGGGTGAACGATGACGTAGGCCGGCCGCTCGCGGTTGACCACTACTACCTGCTCATGACGGGCGACGGCCTCCCGGGCACGGCGGGGGATCCGGACTTCCTCTGCCCTAATCGTGGTCATGCCGCTAGGGTACCACATAAACCGTACGGAAACGTTCGGAACCGTACTGGCTTGAAGCCATCACAGATGATCCAATCTTCCAGGCCATGGGGCACAGATGCCAGCGGTCAGACCCGAGTCATGCCGCTCCGCTGGGCTTCAGCCCCCGGCCCTGCGTTGTCGAAACGCTGGATCAGGCTGGGCTTGCGGAGGTGCTGTTCACGAAGTTGCCGGAATCGCTGGCTGAACGCGTTGCCGTCGCCGTCGCGTTCAGCAAGTGCCTGCAGGTCCAGCAGGACGGCGACTGCCGCGTCGTATTCGCGCGGTTTTTGCTGCTGATGAGCGAGTCCACGTGCTGCCAGGCTTGCTCCTCCCGCAGCGCCAGGGCATCCAGGCGCTGCTCACGGGCGGCGGCCGCGCGCGCTTGGCGGGCCATTTCCTGGGCCTTCCGCTCCGCTGCGACCCGTTCCCGTTCCTCGCGCTGGGCGGTCGCCGCGTCGCGAAGCTCCCCGACCGTACGCGTTCCGGCATCGGAAGGCGTGCTGCCCGGGGACCGTTCAGCCCGGAAGCGACGCTGCAGAACCGCCTGCACCTGGCTGCCTTCCCCCCGCGCCGCCTGCAGGAGCAGGGCATCCTTCTCCGCACCGGGCAGATCTTCGATCCAGCGGGCCAGCTCGCCTGCTGACTCAGCGACCGTCTGTACCTCAGCGCTGGCTGCCGCTGCCGCCGTGAGCAGGTCCTCATCGAGGCGCAGGAAGTCTGCGACCGCGCGCAATGGCGCGCTCAAGGCCCGCAGGCCCGGAGGCACGGGCGGCTCGGCCTCCTCGTCGCCGACGTCCTCTGCCTGTACCGAGAGCAGCCATGCCAAGTAGAGCAGGCGCAGGTCACCCGCTGCCAGCTCGGAACGCACGAGGGCGATCGAGGCCAGCCGCCCCTCGCCCTCCTCCCAGTACTCGTCCTCATCCTCCGACGACAGGCTCAAGATCACGTGGCCGTCGGCCGCCCACGCCGACGCGGCGTCCCCTGTGCAGTAGCGCTCGGCCACGCCAAGGTCCAGCAGGCCCCGCGGCAGCCGGATCATCAGCCGGCGCGTTCCCCAGTTGGCGAGGTAGAGGAAGGCATCGAAGTACCGCTCCATCAGTGCGTCAGGGTTCCCGCGGAAGTCACCCCAGTGGTATTCGTTGACGAAGCTCGTCGCGGTGATCCGCGCCCGCGTTGACAGCGCACGAAGCTCGGCGCGCTGCCGCTCATCCAGCGGGTGGTCTATCGCCAGGAACTCGTAGTACTGATACTCGCTCATGATCACGGGTCTTCGTCGTCTGTGCACACACCGCCCGGCGCGCTTTGCGTCCGGCCCTGTCCTGCGCGAGCTGCCGCGCCTGCTCCTCGATCGGCGTCACAACTCCGGGCCGGTCGCGGCCGAATCTCTTGCCGTACAGGTGCTCGATGAACTGGGGAAGCGGCTGCTTCCAGGGCTCTTGGCCGTGGTTGTCGAGCTTGCCGAGCTTCCTGGGGTTCAGGCCGAGCTCACGCGCCATCTGAACCTGGGCATGAGAGAGCCGGTGCCGTCGGCGCGCGTCTTCCCAGGCCTGCAGCTTCGGCGGGAGGACCGGTGGTTTCCTGCTCACGCTAATCAGGCCAGCCAGTGACGGTAGGCGTCGATCCACTCCGCGCCCTCTGGACGCGGCACCGGGAGCGGGAGGTCGATGAGCGACAATACGGCTCGTGCGGAGTTCGGGCTCTCACACAGGGGAGGTTGCCGGCGTCTATGAAGATGTCATGGGTCACTCTTGACCGGATCTGTGCACAGGAGATGCTCTCCGACGAGAAGATCCGCCGCCTGGTAGAAGGCGGCAAAAGGCCGCTGCGGTCCCGTGCTGGACACCTGAGCGACGAGGAGCTCCTGGACAAACTGCGCGGCTTCGGCCTGGATCTGGACCGCCGCAGCCTGGAACGGCTGTGCGAGGGCGCGCTGTCCGCTGAAGAGGTGGCTGGCCCGCTCATCGGCCGCTGCGGCTTCCGCGACGACAGCGAGCGGATGCAGGGGGACTGGATCTGGATCTGCCTGGTCTCCCTCTGGGAGAGGTGGTGGCCGGACAAGGTGTGCCTCGAGCTTCTGGACGACAAGGTCCAGGTCGGCTACCGCAAGCGCGAGCATGACGAAGGTGCGTGCGCCGCCACCTGGCTGGGTGCCTGGTCCGACGTGCTGCGCCTGTGCGACGCGACGGGCATCCGCTCTATCGAGGAGTTCGACGACCGGTTCCCGATGACGCAGTCGCTCTACAACTGGAGCCAGGATCTCGAGGACGCGCTCTGGAACGCCGGGCTCGGCGATCGCGCGATGCTTCTGGCCAGGATCGCGGTTTGCGAGGAGGCGCTGCGGAGGTTCCCCGGCGAAGATCAGCTGATGACCGAGAACCGCCGCCGGGCGCTGGCCGAGTCCTACTTCGAGGTGGGTGAGACCGAGGAGGCCGAGGAGCTCTTCCAGTCGTGGCTGGCTGCGG
>WNGB01010442.1_pt1 | contig 26941 bp, 19 predicted proteins | sample 5400681 | NCBI WGS metagenome assembly WNGB01 (sample SAMN13153367, study PRJNA577476) | soil metagenome | isolation source: 115 cm soil or saprolite under grassland replicate 2 | place: USA:California | collected 2016-06-15
CGAGCGCTGGCGGTTGCCGTCGGCCACCCAAAACTCGGCCGCCGTGCCGTTGCCTACGCTCGCTTGCTGGTGATCTTCACCATGATTGGGATCCTTCTGAACCTCCTGTGCATCCCCCTGGTGCAACTCCTTGAGGTCGTGCTGAGAGGTTCCCTTGCCCGGAACATCGAGACGTCGCTGCCGCTGCTCCTCCTCGTCGGCGAACTGCTGTGCTCGCTGATCTTGCTGGTTCAGTTTGTTGAGTTGGTGGGCAATACGCGGCAGGCTGTTGTTGGAACCTACGAGAGCGCTTCGGCCCACGACTAGCGACTCGCCGAGGAGAACCGGGGGCAGAGCCTCAACCGCGTGGATGGGCACGGCGAGCGCACGGCTCTGCGCGTTTGCGAGGATGGGTTATGACGAACCCCGAGGAGAGAATAGCGGCGCAACTAACGCCATCTCCACCGTTGCCTGAAGCGCCGGCGCCGGCCGGTCTGGTTCCGCCTGACTGGAACAAAGCTTCTCGGGGGCTCGGCTGGACGCATGTGGGCCTCCAACTCGGGTTCTTCGGCGCCCTGGCGATCGTGCTGGGGACGCTGGTCCTGCTTTTTCAGCAACACGCCTCCGGCCCGCCGAGGGAGCCTTCGCTGCTGGCCACCCTGCTCGTCTGGGGTGGCCTGCTCACGATCTTGCCTGCGGGGCTGGTTGTGCTTGTGGGCGAAGCCCAACTCTGCATGGGGCCGACAGACTGCGGCGTGCGCGGATGGGCGATTGCCACCTTCATCCTGGGCCTGCTCGGCAAGCTGCTGGCGCTGTTGGCGGCGGGTGCCCTGTTCGTGGCTCTGCAGCAACCGCACGGACCGCAGCTGCACGACTTCGGACCGCCTGAGCCAATGCCGCCGCCTTTCGCGCTCTGGTTTATCTGGCAACTCGCCATTGCCGCGGCCGCTGTGGCAAACCTCGGCGAGACCGTCCTGCTGACACTGACGCTGCGTGCGCTGGCGTTGGCCGCCGACAACCCCAAACTGGCCCAGCGCGCTCTCGCCTTCGCTCGCTTCTTCGTACCCTTCGTCCTCGTGCTGGCCGCCCTGCATTTCCTGTCCGGCCCCTTGCTGCAACTCCTCCCGGAGCACCCGCACACCCCGGATACCAAGACGCAGGTGGCCAGTGTGCTTCTGATCGGCGAGCTGGTTTGCCTTTTGGTCCTGATGGCGCAGTTCGTTCGCCTGGTGTCCGACACGCGCGACGGCGTCGCTTCGGCGCGCGATCGCGCGCCGACAACCGTCTGCTGATCGGTCAGGCGGCCTCGGAGGGCAGGGTGAACTCGGCGCTGATGGGCTGGTCGAGCAAATACCACAGATCGGTCCCGAGGGCTCGCAGCAGCGGCGTGAGGGCGCTCGTCAGCAGCTGGACGCGCGTCAGGTTCGCCCAGCTCAGACAGGTGCGATTCCACAGCAGACGGACGGCGTAGCTGTCGGCCTCGCGGCGCTGGATGGTGACGCCGAAGTGCTCCGGGGCCGCGCCGGTCAGGCACACGTCCTCGGGCAAATACCACAGCCGTTCGCCCGAGCCGGGGGCGTTGGGATCCCACCGCAAGCGCATCGCCGGCAGCGGCGGCTGAAAGTGCCTGTCAACGTAGCACCGAACGACCGCCGGTGTGGGGAGCGAATCCATGCCTCTTCTCCGTGCGCACGTCGGGGAATCCCGGCCCCGATCAGGTAGGGATAGTGCGTCAAAGAGGGGTTTGTGTCAAGGGGTTTCGCGCACCGCTTGCTCCCCTCTCCCCTTGCGGGAGAGGGGTTGGGGGTGAGGGGTGGAGGATTGGGAACCCTACTTGGTTTTACCCCTCACCCCCAACCCCTCTCCCGCAAGGGGAGAGGGGAGAAGAAAATGATGTCAGTTGCCAGTGGGTCGTTGCTGGCCGGCGTCGCCGGTCAGGATCACGTTGGCCCGCTCGGGGTGCTGGTGGACGTACCACGCCAGACCGGCAAAGAACATCTCCAGCTGACTCAGGCACTGCTCGGCCAGGCGCGGCGCCGACGCGCCGAACAGCTTGGTCGCCAACGCGGCCGCGGTGCTGTCGGTGCGCAGGAACATGTCGGCCTGATGATGGATCAGCGCGCCGCCATTCTGCCCGCGGCCCTCGGCGTGACGCAATACCACCACCGCCCGGATCGGCACGGTCGGCAGCAACACGCCCGGCTTGACCTTGCCTTCCGCGTACCAGATGCGGAGATTCGGGGCCCGGTAAACCGTCTCCCAGACGACATCGCTGCCGGCCTCGTCCGCCCAGCCGAAACGGCCGTTGCCGCGGTCGCTGATGGACAGGCACTTGGCGCCGAGGCGGCGCCAGGCGGTGACGGCGCGGTCCGGGTGATCGAGGAACCAGTAGTAAACGGCGGGATCGCAGCTAAAGGATTCCGCCGGTCCGTGCGAAAATAACGTCGCCTTCTCCACCGCCAGGCGCGCCCCTTCCCGGACGTGCGGCGGCAGCACCTCGACCGGCACCAGCGCCGCGGTCCGCGCCCGGTCGGCCGCGGTCGAACTCGTCGGGGTTGACGGGGGACTGCCCCAGGCCGGGAGCGTCACGCCCGCCCAGACGGCCCCCGTGAGCAACCCCAGCCAACTTGACCCGATTCGCTTAACTTGCATCGGTTACCTCGTCGCATGCAAGAGGATGTGACGTATGCACCTTACTTACATCGAATGCCGAACGCGACGACATGAACGATTCTGCCGCCCAGCCAAAAGAACCTCTGCCGACTCTGCCGGCCGGAGGCCCGCGATACGTTTCCCGAAAGTGGGTGCCCCTCGCCATGTTGGCCTGTGGCGAGCCGGGAGTCAGCGACCGGAGTGATTTCCGATTGCTCCGGTCGCGTGCGGGCCTGTGAAAAAATCGGTTTGTGATCTCATCCCGGGAACGAGAGGTTGTCGCCTGCTCCTGGAGGTTCCGTCCGATCAGCACTGCCGCTCCCGCTCCCCGTTACCGCCCCATTGACCGCTCCCGCGTCTCCACCGCCGCGCTCGACCAGCAACTACCCGCGGACCACCCCGTCGCAGCGTCCCTGCGGCTTGGCGCTGAGAGGGTTGGCGAAGATCCGCTCGATTTTTTCACAAACCCGTCAGCGACCGGCTCGCCCTGAGGCTACTGCGAGCACCCTACCCACCCGAACTCGCAAGCCGAGGAATCGGGAGTTGTCTGAACGCCTCGAACACGCAACAATGGAAAAGGTCGGTGGGGAAGAGTCGGACGCGGAGGGACTGCACATGCGCTGGGCGATTGTTACTCTCGGATTGGCCGTTCTTGCGTTGGGCGGCCTGAGCCCAACTCGCGGCGACGAACCCACCAAGCGCGAGCCGCTGGTCGATCAGGTGCGCAGAGCCATCGATCAGGGCGTGCGCTACCTCAAGCAAAACCAGAACCGCAACGGCGCCTGGAACGACAAACTCGGTGCCTTCAACCACCCCGGCGGCCCCACCTGCCTCGCTCTCCTCGCCTTGCTCAACTGCGGCGTTCCGCCCAACGACCCAGTCATCGAGCGCGGCCTGAACCACATTCGCGGTCTGGGGAGTCCGACGACGTACGTCCGCTCGCTGCAAACGATGGTCTACGCCGAGGCCGGTCTGGTCGAGGACAAGGTCCGCATCCAGGCCAATGTCGATCATCTGATCAAGATCCGTGTGCGCGACAAGCAGGGACTCCTCAAGGGCTGGTCCTACGACTACCCTGGCCCGCAAGGCGGCGGTGCGGACAACTCGAACACGCAGTACGCCCTGCTTGGCCTGCATACGGGGCGCCTCGCCGGCGCCAAGATCGACCGCGCGGTCTGGGAGGAGATTCGCGAGTTCTACATCCGCACGCAGAACGACGACGGCGGTTGGGGTTACAGCCCGAGCGCGGGCGGCGCCTTCGCGAACAATGCCTCGACCCTGACCATGACGACCGCCGGGCTGTGCGGCCTGCTCATCTCCGGCATGGAACTTAACGACGGCCGCGAGACCATCCTCGCCAACGGCACCGCCACGAACTGCGGGATCTACAAGGAGAACGAGCCGGCCCAGCGTGCCCTCAGCTGGATCGGTTCACCGCTGCATTTCCGCTTCGATATGCCCCAGCGGACCTTTTACAACATCTACGGCATCGAGCGGGCGGGGCGGCTGTCGGGGCAGCGTTTCTTCCACACGCGCGACTGGTATCGCGAGGGTTGCCAGATCCTGAGTAAGCTGCCTGACCCCATGAAGCGGGAGACTGGAAACGCCTTTAGCGATCCGCAGGGCGGTTGGTACTGGAGCGAACGAGGCACCTGGGACTCGTGGCCCGTCGTGAGCACGAGTTTTGCCCTCCTCTTTCTCTCCAAGGGGCGCACGCCGGTCCTGATCAGCAAGCTGGCCCACGGCCGCCCGCGAGGGGCCGACACCGACTGGAACAACGACCGCAATGACTGCCGCCATCTCGTTGACTTTGCCGGCAAGGAATTGTGGGAACGCCTGCCGATGGCGTGGCAAACCTTCGACATGCAGCGCGCCCTGGAGAGCCGGCCGGGGGCGCAGGTGACGGAGGACGACATGCTGGAGATCACCTCCGAACTGCTGCAGTCGCCCATCGTCTACTTCAACGGCCACAAATCTCCGGCGGATCGCTTCACCGATCAGGAAATCAAGCTCTTGCAACGCTACGTGGATAACGGCGGGTTCATCCTCGTGGAGGCGTGTTGTGGAGACGCGAGGTTCGACAAGGGCTTCCAGAAGTTGTGCGAGCGCCTGTTTGAGGACAACCCGCTCGAATACCTGCCCGCGGAGCACCCGGTCTGGAAGTCCCATTTCACCATCGGCCCCGGCTCGATCAAGCTGAAGGGCATTCAGATGGGTTGCAAGACGGTGCTGATTTACAGCCCGGAAGACCTGTCGTGTCAGTGGGAATCGAACAAGCGCGACACGCCGCGCGGAGCGCTGGCGTTCCGCATCGGCACGAACATCATCGCCTACGCCACCGGCAAGGAACCGCCGCGTCCACGCCTCACGAAGACCGATCTCGCCAACCTCAAGGACGACCCGCGGTTGGTGCCGCGCGGCTTCCTCAAAGTGGCGCAGCTGCAGCACGACGGCGACTGGAGCCCGGCACCGCGGGCGATGGGCAACCTGATGGCCCACCTGCGCGACCACGCCGGCATGGATGTGGTCCTCAAGAGAGATACGCTGCCGGTCCACGACAAGAACCTCGTCGATTTCAAGTTTGTGTACATGCACGGGCGCAAGGAGTTCCGCCAGTACAGCGAAGCGGAACTGAAGGCGCTGCGTTTCAACCTGGAGAACGGCGGGCTGCTGTTCGCCGATGCCTGCTGCGGCAAGGAAGCGTTCGACCGGGCATTCCGCGATTTCGTCAAGCGGCTGTTGCCCAAGCACAAGTTGGAGCCGATTCCGCCGACCGATGAGCTGTTCAGCAAGGAATTGAACGGCGGCGAGGCGCTGACGGAGCAGAACATCAAGTGTCGGCGCGAGCGCAACGGGCGATATCAGAGCATGGCGCCAGCGCTGGAAGGGGTGAAGGTCAACAAGCGCTGGGTGGTCATCTACAGCCGCTACGACATCGGCTGCGCCCTGGAACGGCATCAGTCGTCGGATTGTTTGGGCTACGACCCCGACAGCGCCCAGCGCATCGGCAGCGCCGCGGTGCTCTATACCCTGCGCCCGTGACCGCCCGCAGTGCCGCCAAACCCCTCCCCCCAACCCCCTCCCCTGCAAGGAGAGGGGGAGAAGAAAAGACGCCATTATGCTTGCTCCCCCTCTCCTTGCAGGGGAGGGGGTTGGGGGGAGGGGTTGCCACACGACTTCTATCCGACAAACACTTTGGAGGGCATCGCGTTCGATGACCACCGACTGGCACCTCGCCCGCGGCTACCGCTACGCGGGCGTCCACAGCGGACTGCGGCCCGACCCCAACCGGCTCGACCTGGCGCTCGTTGTGAGTGACAGCCCAGCGTCAGCGGCGGGCGTCTTCACGCAGAACCGCGTTGTGGCGGCCCCCGTTCACGTCTGCCGCGAACGCCTGCCGGCCGTTGCAGCCCGTGGCGTGGTGATTTGCTCCGGCAACGCCAACGCCTGTACCGGCCAGCGCGGCCTCGACGATGCCCGCCGCATGGCCACTGTCGCCGCCGAGGCGCTGGGCTGCCGTCCGGAACAGATACTCGTTTGCTCAACGGGAGTCATCGGCCGCCATCTGCCCATGCCGGTCATCGAACCCGGCATCCGTGCCGCCGCGGCCCAACTTGACGGCAGTGCCGCCGCACTCGACCGTGCCGCCCACGCCATTCTCACGACCGACACGTGCATCAAGGTGGCGACGTACCCCCTCCAGATCAACGGCGCCGAGGTCCGGCTGACCGGCTTCGCCAAGGGCGCCGCGATGATCGGCCCGAACATGGCGACGATGCTCGCGTTCGTGCTGACCGACGCCGCGGTCGCGCCGGCCGATCTCGCCCGGATCACCCAGACCGCCGCCGCGCCCAGTTTCAACTGCGTCAGCGTCGAGGGCCACACGAGCACCAACGACACGCTGCTCTTTTTCGCCAACGGTCGCGGTGCCCCGCTGGAAGGCGACGTCCTGGCGCGCTGGAGCACGGCCGCGACCGAGGTGTGCTGCGACCTGGCCCAGGCCATCGCCCGCGACGCCGAGGGAGCGAGCCACTTCGTCACGATCGAGGTGACCGGCCTGCGTACCGAGGACGAGGCGCGGTGCGTGGCGAAGGCGGTGGCCGAGAGTGCCCTGGTCAAGACGGCTCTCTTCGGCGCCGATCCCAACTGGGGCCGCATCGTCTCGGCGGCGGGCTACGCCGACGTTGCCTTCGAGGAGAAGGATCTCTCGCTGTGGCTGGGCGAAACGCTGCTCTACCAGGCCGGCACGCCGCTGCCCTTCGATGCGGCCGCGGTGTCGGCTTATCTGAAGGGCAACCGCGATCTGCTGTTGCGCTTGCGTTTTACACTCGGCGCCGCTTCATGCACTTTCTGGACCTGTGATCTCACTTACGACTACGTCCGGCTGAACGCCGAGTACACCACCTAGCGCCCTCACGGCGAGCGGGGGGCGTAAGCCCCCTGATGCGGTCAAAACCATCAGGGGGCTTACGCCCCCCGCTCGCCAACTTATGGACCAAGGACGAATGGCTTTCATCGACCTCGACCACGTCACGCGCTGGTACGGCAAACGCCGCGCTCTCGACGATGTCAGCCTCCACCTGGAGCCGGGGCGCATCGGCTTGCTGGGGCCCAACGGTGCCGGCAAATCGACGTTGCTCAAGATCCTGCTGGGGCTGCTGCCACCGTCGGCGGGCGACGGACGTATCCTCGGCCACCCGCTACCGCCACCTGCCGGCGCTCTGTCGATGTTGTTCCGGCCGGATCGTGCCCTGCGAGCGCTGGTGCGCGCGCTCTCCGGCGCCGGCAGTGTCCTGCGCCGCTCCATCGGCTACATGCCCGAGGCCGACGCTCTCATCCCGGGCATGGCCGGCGCTCGCTACGTCGCCCTCGCCGGCGAACTCTACGGCATGCCGCGCAAACAGGCGCTGCGCCGCGCTCATGAGGTGTTGACTTATCTCGACCTCGAAGATGCTCGTTATCGCAAACTGGAGGAGTATTCGACCGGCATGAAACAGCGCTTGAAGCTGGCCCAGGCGCTGGTCCATGATCCGCCGGTACTGCTCCTGGACGAGCCGACGAGCGGCATGGACCCGGCGGGCCGCGAGCGCATGCTCGAACTGCTCCTCTGCCTGGGACGCGATCACGGCAAGGTCATCGTCCTCTCGACGCACCTGCTCGGCGACGTGGACAAGGTGTGCGAGAGCGTGGTGATTCTGCATCAGGGAAAGGTGCTGCTGCAAGGTAAAGTCGACCAACTCCGGGTCCGTCGTCAGGATCGTTACCGCTTACAAATTCAGGGCCCTCCGGAAACCTTCCTGGAGGAGTTGCGCCTTGAAGGCGTGCGCATCCTCTCCGACAATGGCAGAGGCGGGTTGAGCGTCGCCGTCCCGCCGGGGTGGGTGACGCGGGCCTTCTTTGCCCTGGCCGACAACCACGGCGTCTTGTTGCGTGGCCTGCAGCGCGACGACGAAGCCCTGGACGAATTGTTCCACCGGGTGATTGAACAGGCACAAGAGAGGCAATAAATCCGAAATCCGAAACTCGAAATCCGAAACAAATCCGAAGCACGAAGAAGAAAACAAAGCCCCGGAGCGCGGGCGTCCCGCCCGCATCCTGGTAGCCTGGCAGCGGGCGAGACGCCCGCGCTCCCACGGTTTTTTCTTCTTTCGGATTTCGGATTTGTTTCGGATTTCGAGTTTCGGATTTCCCCGAAGGGGGCATGATGTCGTCGGGCGCTCGACAAGATGTGAGCCTGCTGCACTACCGGCCGTGGCGCGGCGACTTTCGCGGCCCCGTTTGGGGCGTCTGGCCCATCGCCCGCACCGCCCTGGGCATGCTGCTGCGGCGACGACTGTTCTGGTTCCTCTACGCCTCCGGCCTGCTCATTTTCCTCATGTTCTTCTTCGGCACCCTGCTGCTCGACTGGGCACAAACGCAGCTGACGAACATGCCCTTCAAAATCGCCAGCGGTGAGAAGACATTCGACTCGGAGGCGATGGTCCGGATGATCCGGCGCAACCTGCGTGCCCTGAACGGCAGCCAGGAGACTTTTGCCTACTTCTTCATGTATCAGGGCGCGATGTTGATGGTGGTGCTCGCCCTCGCCGGTTCGGTGCTGGTCGGCAACGACTTCGCCTTCGGCAGCCTCCCGTTCTACCTCGGCAAGCCAATTTCGCGCTGGCACTATGTCCTGGGCAAGTGTCTGGCTGTCGGCGTCGTGGTCAACCTGCTCACGACATTGCCGGCCCTGATTCTTTACGCTCAACACGGCCTGGACGAATGGGACTACTTCGTCGATCCGGATTTCTTCTGGCGCACCAACACCGGCGTCGGCCCGGCGGGCCTGCCCCTGCTGCTCGGCATCCTGGGCTACGGCCTCCTTTTGACAGTATGCTTGAGCGTGATGCTGGTAACGACGGCGAGCTGGGTGCGGCGGACGGTCCCGATGATCATGATCTGGACGACGATCTTCCTCTTCTTCCGGCTGCTGGCCGGTATCCTGGTCGATGGATTGCAGTATCACGAACGCTGGCGGCTGATCGATTTGTGGAACAACCTGCGGCTTCTCGGGTACGCCTGTCTGGGGATCGAGCACCGTCGTGTAGTGCCGTTCCCGCAGCCAGCGCTGCACGAGGCGGCCCTCGCCCTGGGAGCGGTGTGCCTGCTATGCCTGATCTACTTGGGTCTGCGGACGCGAGCCGTGGAGATCGTTCGCTGACGGCAGAGGAGTCGAGGATCGAGGATCGAGGATCGAGGATTGAGAATCGAAAGATCCAATCCCTCGATCCTCGATCCTCAATCCTCGATCCTCGATCCTCGATCGCCGCTCCAGTGCTCCTCTTCGAGCACGTCTCCAAGTGGTACGGCCCGGTGATCGGCGTCAATCAGGTGACGCTGGAGTTGCGGCCGGGCATCACCGGCCTGGTCGGCTGCAATGGCTCCGGCAAGAGTACCCTGCTGCGCCTCGCGGCCGGGCAACTGCGACCCGACCTCGGCAGAGTGACGATCTGCGGGCGCCATGCCTGGGAGGTTCAGGGCAAACGGCACATCGGTTACTGTCCCGAACTCGACACGTTTTATGAAGAGATGTCAGGGAGGCGTTTTGTCGAAGTTATGGCTCGGTTATGCGGCTTTGCGGCGCGGCAGGCACGCCAGCGCACGCAGGAGATCCTGCGGCTGGTCGGCATGGCGGATCGGGCCGAGGGGCGTTTGCGTGGCTACTCCAAGGGGATGCGGCAGCGGATCAAACTGGCCCAGGCCCTGTTGCACGATCCTGAGTTGTTGCTGCTCGACGAGCCGCTGAGCGGCATCGATCCGATCGGGCGGCGCGAGTCGCTGGACTTGTTCCTGGAACTGGCGCGGCGCGGCAAGTGTCTGTTGGTGTCGAGCCACGAGCTGGAGGAACTGGAGAAACTGACCGACCATGTCGCGATCATGGCCCGCGGCCGGATCGCTGCCGTCGGTACCCTGACGCACATTCGCGACTTACTGGATAATCATCCTCTCTCGATCCGCATTGAGTGCGAAGAAGGGCGACGGTTGGCGGCGGCGCTGCTGGATCTAGAGGACGTGGCGGGGGTGGATCTGCACGACGGCGATATGCTGGTCGTGCGGGCACGCAATCCGCGGCGCTTCTTCGAGCAGCTGACCGGCCTGGTGCTGGAGGAGGCGTTTGACGTGCGCCACCTGGAGACACTCGACGACTCGACGCACGCGATCCTCGGCTATTTACTGGGCAAACAGTCAGTGACAAGGTGACAAGGTGAGCAGGTGACCAGGTGACCAGGTGACCAGGAGGCTGGGCGTGGCGACAGACGGCGGTAAAGACGGAAGTCCGGTCACCTTGTCACCTTGTCACCTTGTCACCTTGTCACCCGGCCGGGCGTGGCGCTACCTCGTCTGGATCAGCTGGCAGCGGCAGGCGCGGGCTCATCTCATGGTGTGGATCGCCCTGGGACTGCTGGCCTTCATGACGTTCATCGTGGCGTTGGTCAGCCCGCGGGCCTGGGACTGGCGGAACTGGCGTTCGCCGCCGCGACGCGGTCTCAGCCATGCGCAGTGGCTGGATAACGTGAAATCCGCACAGGCCGGACTGCCTCTCGACCCGGCGGCCACTGCCGTGCTGCACGCCACCAGCGCCGCCTGGCAAGCGGCTCTGCAGGATCCGTCAGCGGTACGGCGGGCCGGCTTTACGCGGTTCAGCGAGGTCATCGTCTTCAGCATCTTCACGACCTTCCTGCTACCGCTGTGGAGCCTGAGTTTCGCCACGGAAGCGATTGGCCGCGAGCGCGAGGACCACAACCTGCTCTGGCTGCTGACGCGGCCGTTATCGCGGCCAGCTATCTACCTCGCCAAGTACCTCGCCGTGCTGCCGTGGGCGCTCGGTCTCAACCTGGGCGGCTTTGTGCTTTTGTGCCTGGCGGCCGGCGAGCCGGGGCGCTTGGCGCTGCAGAGCTACTGGCCAGCGGTCCTGTGGGGCACCCTCGCCTTTTCCGCTTTATTCCATCTTATGGGGGCATTATTCCGCCGTGCTGCCGTCGTCGCGATCCTGTATGCGTTCTTCCTGGAGACGGTCGCCGGCAACTTGCCGGGTTACTGGAAGCGGGCGAGCATCAGCTTCTACACGCGCTGCCTGATGTTGGCCCCGGCTCAGGATCCGGTTGAGCCTGCGGCGGCGTGGTGCGTCCTCGCCGGTCTGACGGTCGGACTGCTCGCCCTGGGAATGGTGGTCTTCGCGCGCTCGGAGTACCTGGATCTCAGTTAACCCTTGGGCGGCGGGCGCCAGCGAGCTATAGTTAGAGCGTAGGGCACTCAAGGCAGTGCCGCCCGACAACTCCTCACGGAACACGCCATCATGCCGGAACATCTTTCCCACCTGGAGAACGAGCCGGAGTCGCCGCACCACGGCTTTCAGGGCGACCGCGGCCGCCGTGCCGGCGTTTCCAGCGTGCCGCGGTCGCTGACGATCGCCATCAGCCGCGAGGCCGGCTCCCGCGGCGGCAGCATCGCCCGCCGCGCCGGCGTCAAACTCGGCTGGCAGGTCTACAGCCAGGATTTGCTCGAATACATCGCGCAGGAAGGGAGTCTGCGCCAGGACATCCTCGACAACCTGTCGCCGGCGTCGTTGTGCTGGCTGGAAGCGGAACTTGATCGGCTGCTGCGCGAGCAGACCCTCAGCCGCCATCCGTCGGTGCTCGACATGGCCCGCATGATGCTGGCCCTCGGGGCGAACGGCGAGGTGATCCTCGTGGGTCGCGGTTCCGGCTGCATCCTACCGCGGGCGACGACGCTGCATGTCCGCGTGGTGGCGCCGCTCGCGGATCGCGTCGCCTACATGAGCCAGTGGCTGCGCCTGACCGTCGAGGAGGCCGCCGAGCAGGTGCGCCTGCGCGACAGCCGCCGCGCCGAGTTCATCGCGACGCACTTCCACCGTCAACCGGCCGATGTCTACCAGTACGATCTACTACTGAATTCAAGCCTTCTCGGAGAGGACTTGTGCGCCGAGTTGATCGTCCAGGCGGCTCGCTCGAAGCTCGCCAACTGGTCCCTGGCCCCCGGTTCGTAGCTGCCGCACCTGGCTGGCGAGCGGGGGGCGTAAGCCCCCTGATGCTGTGATGCATCGACTGCGAGTCATCAGGGGGCTTACGCCCCCCGCTCGCCAGTGGTTCTTTGCTAATGACGACTACTTCTTTCACCGAACTGGTCGATGCCGCCCGTCAGGCGCCGCCTGAGGTCGCCGTCGTGCTCGGCTCGGGCATGAGCGACGTCGCCCGCAGCATGGCGCGGGAGTGCAGCGTGGCCTTTGGCGACATTTCCGGTCTGGAATCGACCACTGTGTCGGGACACCGCGGCCGGCTGAGCCTGGGCGAATGGGGCGGCAAGCGCGTGCTGGTCTTCGAGGGCCGCCTGCACTACTACGAGGGCCACTCCTGGGACAGCGTCGTTCTGCCTGTGCTGACGGCGCACCGCCTCGGTGCTCGCGTGCTGCTGCTGACCAACGCCGCGGGCGGGATTCACGACGCCCTGGCGCCCGGCAGCCTGATGGCTCTGCGCGATCACATCGAGTGGACACGACCGTACTGCTGGCGCCTGCCGGGCCCCGGCGGTGTCGGCCCAGCGCGGCCCAGTCCCTACGCCCCGCGCCTGCTCAGCGTGCTGAGCGAGGCAGCGGCGACGCTCGGAATCGAACTGCACCAGGGGATTTACGGGTGCGTGACCGGGCCGAGTTACGAGACTCCGGCCGAGATCCGGGCGCTGCGAAGCTGGGGCGCCGATGCATGGAGTGTGTCGCCCTGTCGTGCATCACCAATCGCGCCGCTGGTTTGAGTGCGGCTTCGCTCGATCATCAAGAAGTGCTGGCAATGGCGTCCGCCCAGAATGAGCGCCTCGGTGCGCTGTTCGAGCGTTTCTTGCAATTGCTTACTGTCCCCCAGGCGAGTTGACGGAGCCGCGGTTCGCCAGGTGCAAGCGGATGCGCCGGGCGAGCAGCGGCGGCGAGACGGGCTGACTATGGAACTCGGTGATGGGGAAGTCCCACAGCCGCGGGGCGTCGGCCAGATCCTCCACGGAAGACAGCACGATGACCGGAACACGGGGCAGCCGCGGATCCTCGGAGACTCGCGCCAGCACGCCATCGCCGCCGCCCCACGGCAGAAACGGCGCCAGCACCAGCAAATCCGGAGCGAACTCGCGCAGCCGCTCCAGACACTCCAGCGCACTCCCGGCGGTGGCCACCTCGAAGCCGTCGCTGACAAGATAGTCCCGGTAGGCGGTGAGGCGATCCGGATCCGGGTCGGCAATCAACACCCGTGGCCTGGTCATGGGGACGGCCTCGCGTTTTGTTCCGTTTGGCGATCTCATAAGACTGGACATGGTTCATCCTGTTCCCCGCCGCACGGACTCCGGACAGGCCGGCGCGGTTCGTGTCAAGGTGTAGGGTAGCGCCCGAGATCTTGACCGTGGCGTTCGTCACCACAGTCAGAAAGAGAGGAGGACGGGCGCCGTACTACCCGACATGGGAAAAAAAGCCCCGGGTGTGGCTCCACACCCGGGGACTGTCATAGGCCCGTCAGTGTCCTCGAAGAGGACTATATTAGAGAGGATACAAGACCGCACTCCGCGGCGTCAATGCTTGTTTCGCGGAATCCCGCCGGTTTCTTGCGCCTCTTGTGGCTCGCGTCTCGGCCTACTTGCTGAACGTTCGGTCGTCGAGGTTCATGTTAAATTGCAGGTTCGCGTAGCTGAAACATTCGAGCAATTCGCCTTCGGGCGGGCCACCCTGCCGCGGAAAGTCGTAGCACTCGACGCGCACCGGCAAGCGCCACTGCTTGTCGAAATAGACGACGGTGCGATAAGCGTACGCCTGCGGCGTCCGCTCGGTCAGGATGGTCTCGACGCGGGTACAGCGGCGTTGATTGTAGTCGTACTCGGCCATCTGCACGCGCGTCTTGTTCTGGGCACGCTCGAACTCCCAGGAGCGGGCGAGGCGCTCGATCAGGTTGCCGATGCCGGCCTCGACGATGGTATGACGGCTGTGCTCCATCACGCGCGGGTCGTTGGGCGCGATGGACACGAAGCCGAGCGCGCCGAGGACGCCCTTGGCGTGAACGCGCATCATGCCGTTGTTGCGCCCGTGGACATAAGCGACCTCTTGACCGGCAAATTCCTTCGGGCCGAGCCAGCGCATGTAGACGCTGAAGGGCTGGCCGCGGAACGACATGGAGATGACGTTCTCCGGCAAGAGTTTGCCACGCACGCGCTCCTGCGAGATCAGGGTGCAGGTGTAAGTGCTCACCTGGGCGTAGGTCTGGCGCGCCTCGGCGACGAGGCGCAAGGGCGTATCGAGTTGGCTCTGGGCCGTCGCCGCCTGGGTCTGCACAACGTCCTCCTGGGGAGGCGGCGGTTGCGGGTCGGCAGAGAGGGTGGAGGTCGGCGGCAGCGAGACACCCACAGCGACGGCAGCGCCCAGCACACCCAGCAGCAAGAGCGGTTGCAGGCGGCGGCCGCGCCGCCGCGCACTGCGCCGCCCTGGTCGCTCAGTTCCGTTGGGGGTGCGGCGGATACGTGTGAAATGGACCACCTGGATCTCCCTCCTGGATAGGCTTCGGCGCGGCCGAGAACGGCTGCAGATCGATGCCGCGACGAGATGTGAGGGACACAAATGCAAGTCGCGTACCAAGCATGTCTCGGCTTGCTGGCAATCGAGCGGCCATCTCCGGAAAGGACCATCCGGCAAGAGGTTGACGCAACCGCCACCGCGGCAGGCGCCGTAGCGGCCACGTTGCGGGTTGTACAATCTACAGGGAGGGAGCGGAGCGAACGGAACAACCTACAACGGCCACGAGGCTCCCCTCGCCCCTGTACTCGGGGGAGAGGGGTTGGGGGTGAGGGGGGAATAGCGAGGGAACAGTCCTTGGCTCTACCCCTCACCCCCAACCCCTCTCCCACAAGGGGCGAGGGGAGGAAGAAAAGGGGCAGCAGTCATGGCGACCGCGCTACAGATTCACACCATCGTTTCGATGCCTTTTCAGGAGAATACCTATCTGGTATGGCGTCCCGAGCGCACCGATGCGCTGGTGATCGACCCGGGGCTGGAGCCGCAGCCGATCCTCGACTTGTTGCGCGAGCAGGCACGCAGCGTGGCGGCGATTCTGAACACGCACGGTCATCTCGACCACATCGCCGGTAATGAGGCGCTGAAAGCGGCGTTCCCGGAGGCGCCGCTCGTCATTGGTGCAGGCGACGCGGTGATGCTGACCGATCCAATGGCCAACCTGAGTGCCCTGATCGAGATGCCGCTCGTGAGTCCACCCGCTGATCGCCTGCTCCGCGAAGGCGACGTGGTCGAGGTGGCGGGCATCCGGCTGGAGGTGCTCGACCTGCCCGGTCATTCGCCCGGTCACATCGTGTTTTTGTATCGCGACGAGCCTTCGCTGGTCTTCGGCGGCGACGTGCTGATGCGCGGGAGCGTTGGCCGGACAGACTTCCCGGGCGGCAACACGGCTACGCTATTCGAGGGCATCCGGAGCAAGCTGTTCGCGCTACCGCCGAACACAGTCGTCTATCCCGGTCACGGCCCGGTCACGACGGTCGGCTTCGAGAAGCGCACCAACCCGTTCGTCGGTGACTCTGCGACGTAGGCATCCCGCCGCGAAGCCCACGGGTCGCAGCCCGTGGGCGTGAGGCAGCCTCCTCTGACCAGGGTCGCGTTCATCTCCCAAAAAACGCCCTGGCTTTTTCTTGACAACCCCTCTGCGTTTGACCACGATAACACTATTCCGCCATTTACCTGGCGGCCCCACCGATACCACCGGTCCGTTACGCCAGCCCGCCCCGATGCAAGGGACACCATCATGCTCATTCGCGCTGGAATGCGCCGCCTGGCCTGTGCCGCGGTCCTCGTCTTCGCTTCCACCGTTGCCGCCCAACCGCCGGCGCAGCCTGTCCCGGTCGCCGAACTGCCGAAAGCCGCTCTCCGCGGTCTCACCGTCTATCCGGCGAAGGTCAGCCTCGATGGCCCGCGCGACGAGCAACGTCTCGGCGTGTTGGGCGATTACGCCGACGGCCGCGCCTGGGATCTCAGTCGCACCGCCAAGTATGCCAGCAGCAACCCGGCCATCGCCACCATCACGGCGCAAGGTTTGGTGCAGGGCATCCGCGACGGCGCGGCAGTCATCACGGTCGAGGCCGGCGGCAAGACGGCGACGGTCCCTGTGCAAGTGAGGCGGGCCACCGCCGACGTGCCGGTGAGCTTCGCGCGCGAGATCATCCCGGTGCTGACGCGCGCCGGCTGCAACCAAGGGGCTTGCCACGGCGCCCAGCACGGTCGCGGCGGCTTCAAACTCAGCCTGCTCGGCTTCGACCACGCGTTCGATTACGCTCAGATTGTCGCCAGCGCCGAGGGGCGGCGCGTCGTCGTCAGCGATCCGGAGCGCAGCATCCTCCTGCAGAAGCCGACGCTGAATATGGAGCACGGCGGCGGCGAACGCTTCAAGACAAACAGCCGCGAGTACAACCTCCTGCGCCGCTGGCTCGAAGACGGCGTGCCCGAGCCCAGTGCCAAGGATCCGGAAGTGGTCGGCCTCGAAGTGTGGCCGCTCAAGCGCCTTCTCGTCCCCGGCGAGCAACAACAGATCCTCGTCCGCGCTACCTGGAAGGACGGCCGCAGCGAGGACGTCACCGCCGCCGCGCAGTTCGATTCGCTCAACGACGGCGTAGCAGGCGTGACACCCGGCGGCCTCGTCACTGCGAAGAACCGCGGCGAGACGCACATCATGGTGCGCTACTGCGGCCAGGCGACCGTCATGCAGGTGACGCTGCCTTACGCCAAACTCGACGCCTTCCCGCGCCTGGAGGCGAATAACTTCATCGACGAGAAACTCGCCGCCAAGTGGAAGGAACTCGGCCTGATCCCTTCGCCACTCTGCAGCGACGAGGAGTTTTTCCGCCGCATCCACCTCGACGCCATCGGGACTCTGCCGTCGCCCGCCGACGTGAAAGCCTTCCTCGCCGACAAGAGCGCCGACAAGCGCCAGAAGGCCATCGACCGCGTTCTGGATCGGCCGGAATTTGTCGATTTCTGGTCTCTGAAATGGGGTGATTTGCTGCGCATCAACCGCGACTTCATGAGCGATCGCGGCATGTGGAGTTTCCACAACTGGGTGCGTGCCGCTGTCCGCGACGGTAAAGCGGTCGATGAGATGGTGCGCGACATCATCACCGCGGAGGGCAGCACTTTTACCGAGGGGCCGGCGAACTTCTACATGACCTCGCGCAACGCCGTTGACTGGTCGGAGAACATGACGCAGGTGTTCCTCGGCGTGCGCGTCGGCTGCGCGAAGTGCCATCATCACCCGTTCGAGAAATGGAGCCAGGACGACTACTACGGCATGGCGGCGTTTTTCGTGCGGCTGGGCACGAAGGGCAGCCAGGAGTTCGGCATGTTCGGCCGTGAGCAGGTCGTCTACCTGAAGGGCAGCGGCGAGCAGACACACCCCCGCAAGGGCGGAGTCGTCAAGCCGCGCCCACTCGACGGCGCCATCATGGATGACCCGATCGACCGTCGCGTCAAGTTGGCCGAGTGGCTGACGGCGAAGCAGAACCCGTTCTTCGCGCGCAACATGGTCAACCGTTTCTGGGGCTACGTCATGGGCCGCGGTCTGGTCGAGCCGATCGACGACATGCGCGCCACGAACCCGGCGAGCAACCCCGAACTGCTCGACGCTCTCGCGAAGGATTTCGCCGACCACAAGTTCAGCCTCAAGCACCTGCTGCGGACGATCATGAGTTCGCGGGCGTATCAGCTCAGTTCGATCGCGACGCCGGGCAACCTCCCCGACGCGGCGAACGTGCATTACACGCGCTACACGATCCGCCGGCTGACGGCGGAGCAACTGGCCGACGCTCTCGACTTCGCCACCGGGACGCGGACGAAGTACCCTGGCCTGCCACTGGGGACGCGCGCCATCCAGCTGCCGGACGCGACGGTCAAGTCGTTCTTGCTGGACACGTTTGGTCGGGCGTCACGCAAGATCGTCTGCGAGTGCGAGCGGACGAGCCAGCCGAACATCGCGCAGGCGCTGCACCTGCTCAACGGCGACGTCCTCAACGCGAAGCTCGCCGATCCGGCCGGGCGCATCGAGAAGTTGCTCAAGGCGAAGGCTGCGCTGGCGCAGATTGTCGAGGAGTTGTACCTGGTGACGTTGTCGCGGCCGCCGCGCCCGGAGGAGTTGGATCGTGACCTGGGCTGGATTCGCCGCGCCCCCAACGTGCGCGAGGGTGTGCAGGATCGGCTCTGGGTGCTGCTCAACTCGCGTGAGTTCCTGTTCAATCGTTGAGGCTCGGAGAACCCCTCCCCCCAGCCCCCTCCCCGAAACGGAGAGGGGGAGCAAGCCAGATAGCGCTTCTTCTTCTCCCCCTCTCCGTTGCGGGGAGGGGGTCGGGGGGAGGGGTTCTTCGCCGCCGCTAACCAACATCACGGATCCCCACATGCGCCGCTTCGTTCTCAGCGTTCTCTGTGCCCTCGCCATCATCCCCACCGCCGCAGCCGGCGGCCCCGCCGAGCCGACCTACTGGAAGGATGTCCGCCCCCTCCTCCGCAAGCACTGCATTGTCTGCCATAGCGCCAAGAACGTCAAGGAAGTCGATGTCTCCGGCGGTTTGGCGCTCGATTCCTACGAGGCGGTGCGCAAGGGCACGAAACATCCAGTCCTCCAGCCAGGCAAGAGCGCCGATAGTGTCCTCGTCCATCTGCTCGCCACGAAGGACGTCAAAAAGCGCATGCCTCTTGACGCCGCCCCTCTGCCCGAGGAGAGCGTCGCTCTGATTCGCAAATGGATCGATACAGGAGCGAAAGAGGGGCAGAAACCGGATGGCGTCGGCGAGACGGTTGTCATCACCAAGCCGGCCCCGCGGCGCAAACTCGACGTGACGCTGCCGACCAGCACCATCCCGCCCGCCGGAGTGCTCGGCAAGGGTGCCGGGAAACTCGAACTGGCGTTGAAGGTCGGCCCGCTCGCTCCGGTCGCGGCGGTCGTCTTCAGCCCCGACGCCAAGTTGCTGGCATCGGGCAGTTACGGGCAGGTGACGGTCTGGGACGTTGCGACCGTGCGGCCTGTCAAGGTGCTGACCAACGTCCTCGGCGCCGTCAACGACCTGCGCTTCAGCCCCGATGGGACGATCCTCGCGGTTGGCGGCGGTCAGCCATCCGCAAAGGGGGATTTACGACTCTATCGCGTCGCCGACTGGAAACTGCTCGAAGTGCTGCGCGGTCACGAGGACGTCGTCTTTTCGGTGGCGTTCCGGCCCGACGGCAAGCAGCTCGCCTCCGCGAGTTTCGACAAGACGGTGCGGCTCTGGGACGTGGCGAGCGGCAAACTGGAGCGCACGCTTGACGACCATTCCGATTTCGTCTACGCGGTCGCCTACAGCCCCGACGGCAAGCGCCTGGCCTCATGCAGCAAGGATCGCACGGTGAAACTGGTCGAGGCAGCCAGCGGCAAAACCCTGTTCACGCTCGGCGGCATGGATCAGGACGTCATGGCGGTCGCCTTCAGCCCGGACGGCAAGCACGTCGTCTCGTCGGGCTTCGAGGCGGGCATTCACTGGTGGAACCCGCAGACCGGCGAGCGCGTCAAGGTACAGAACGGCCACGGCATCGCGGTCCACGAGATTTGTTTCAGCAAGGACGGGCAACTGGCGATCTCCGCCGGAGCCGATCGGACGGTGCGGCTGTGGAACGGCAGTACGGGCGCCCCGGGGAAGGTGCTGGCGGTCGGCTCGATGGTTTACAGTGTGGCGGTAAGCCCTGATCGCAAGTTGATCGCCTCGGGCAGTTTTGACGGCTTGGTGCGGTTGTGGGAGGAGAAGAGTGGTCGCCACCTGCTGACGTTGCTGGCGCTGGCGGCGGAACGCGAGGAGGCGGATTGGCTCGCTCTCACGCCGGAGGGCTACGGGATGGCGAGTCCGGGGCTGACAAAGCTCGGCCGCTGGCGGATGGGCGGGCAGGAGTTGGCGGCGGAACGTGTGTGGCAGACGCTCGCTCAGCCGAACCTGGTCGCCCGCGCCCTGCGCGGCGAGACGGTGCCGACGCCGACGTTCGGAAAATAACGGCGCTTGGAGAACCCCTCCCCCCAACCCCCTCCCCGCAACGGAGAGGGGGAGAAGAAGCGTCTGCTTTGTCTTGCTCCCCCTCTCCGTTTCGGGGCGGGGGTTGGGGGGAGGGGTTCGCCGCTACTCCACAAGCAGGCTTACTTGCGGTCGATGGTTATCACCGCCCGCAGGCCGTCCTTGGTGAAGGTCAGCGCCGCGGTCAGATCGGCGAAGTCGCGCATCAGCCGCGCCGTCGCGCTGTTCGCCGCCGGAGCGCTGCCCTGACGCGGCTCCAGAATCGAGCCGTGAACGCTGCACTTCACCGTCTTGCCATCCTCCGACACGATGTAACGGCCACCGTCGGGACAGCTGCAGCGTGTGCCGTAGACCCGTTCGGCGTGCTCCAGGACACGACGGCTGCGGTCATCCCACGAACCGGTCTTCGCCTGTTCGCCCGGCGGCACCGCGCTGAGGGCGCGAGCGACGCTGGAGAGCGGGCCGAGGTTGTGCTGGCACGCCTGGCGGTTGTTCTCCGCCCAGCTGAGCGTGAAGCCCGGCAGCGCCTGGTCCCAGTTCTGCGGCCGCATCCGCACCATCGCATGAGCCTTCGGTCCACGGTCGCGGTCGGCGGTCAGTTTCGCATCGGCCGCTTCGAGGTCTTCGAGAACGGCGAGTTGGTTGGCGAGATAGAGGCCCTTGCCGATGCGCGCCCAGTGGACGCGGAACTTGGCCGGGCCGAAGCGAATGGTGGCGCTGCGAGCCGTTGTGCCGCCCTTGAGCGCCACCTTGTAGAAGTCCGGCTCGACCGGGAGAGGTCCCGATTCACCGAGATACTGACGCAGGAGCGGCGGCAGCACCTTATCGACTCGGTTCAGGAAGTCATCGACGATCTTTTCATCCTGGACCGTGACGGAGATGTAGCCCGGAGCGGTCAGGCCAGCGACGGGCACGGCAATGGCCATCATGCCGAGGTTGGCCAGGCCCGCCTCGCTCCTGCCGCCATTGTTGAAGGTGCCCATCATCTGGCCGAGGAAGCTCGCCAGGTTCAGGTCGAAGGGCACGTCCTGATCGTAGACGTGCAGACCGACCTGCGTGCCGACGCCCTTGAGCAGGAACCGCGGCGCATGGATGGCCAATTCGCTAAGTCCGCTGGTTTCAGAGATGGCATCGAAAAATATCCCGAACTTCTCCGCTTGAAGCGTCCCGACAAGCAAGCCAACAGGGGCCAAGACCACTGGCTCCTGCAGGGAAGAGGCGAGCAGCGTCCCGGCCAGCGAGGCGACTTCTCCCTCATCCCCAGCAAGGAGTTGGGTGAGTTTGAGGCTAGTGACATTGTCCTCCTTCACCAGCATCTCCTTGAGCCAGCCTTCCCGGTTGAGCCGCACGTTGACGCTGAACAGGTTCCGCTTCGGCACCGGCAGGGTGTCGAGGTGTTCCGGCTCGCCGCCGAGCACCTTCGCCAGCGTCGTGTAGACCGTGCTGTCGATCAGCGGCAGCACGATCGTCTCCAGCCGCAGGCGCTTGCCCGTCACCTGCACGCGGATCGCGATCGGGTCGAAGTAGGTGCGCCAGTATTGCTCGTAATCCTTCAAAAAGGCGTCGTAGAGGTCCGCCTCCTCGCCGGTGATCTGACACACCGGGATCTCGCAGCACGGCGTCAGGAAGTGGGTGGTCCCGTAACGCGAGCAGATGCCGCGGGTGCCGTCAGCACTGAGTTCGTAACCGCGGGCGTACGGAGATGTAAGCGGGGCGTTCAGCTCGCCCTCGTTGAACTTGCCGGGAGAGCAGCCCGCCGCGGCGATCTCGTCGAGCGAGCCGGGGGCCTTGCCGAACTCGGTGCGATACATCTGCGCGGCGTGGCCGATCATGCGCAGGTGGTTGTAGGCCAGCAGACGACGCCGCTCGGTCAGCTTCAACCGCGGGCCGACCATGTGCCGCACAAACGGATCGGACAGGTAGATGAAGCCGTCCTCCTCGCTGGCGCCCTTCGGCATGAGCGTACGGATATATTTGAACTCCGCAGTGTTGCCGAGGCGGCGGACGTTCTTGCCGCCGGCGGTCTTGCCCTGGATCGCTTCGAGGACGCGCTTCAAGGCCACCTTCGAGTTACTGCGGACGTGCAGGCCCGGCTCGGGGTAGCAGGAGTACACGCTCACCGCACGGTCGGGCGTGGCGAGGTGGACGTAATCGACGCCGAGCAGGCGGCCCTTGGTCTTGTGAGCGTCGGCATGGGCCTTCGCGGCGTTGGTGAGGAACTTGTCCATGCGATCCTTGAACAGCTTCTCCTGCTTGTAGCGGAAGAGCAGGGTGACGTCGCTGCCCTCGCGGATGAACAGGTCGCTGCCGGTGATGGCGATGTCCTCGACGACGAGGTCATAGAACGGCCGCAGCAGCGGGTTCGACTCGACGGCGAGTTGCTGCTGGATGCGGTCGCCGACCTTCTGCGAGCGGGCGTCGTGGACCGACTGACTGTAGATGAACGTGCCCCACTGATCGGCGGTGTCCATCAACTCCATGAGCTTTGTCAGTGAATGGAACTCGACAAAGTAGAAATCCGCGGGGACGCAGCAGGACAGGTGCGAGACTGCCGGGTTCTTCTTGCCGAGCATCTTCTTCCACGGGTGGCTCTTGATGGTCGGGCCTTTGAGGGTGGAGATATCGACGATCTCATGGCGGCGGGCTTCGGCGGCCTCCTTCTGCTCGCGCTCGGTCTTGGCGGTGTCCTCTGGTGAATCGGGCGTGAAGATCGGTTGAGGCGCTGTTTCGTTCTCGGCGACAGGGCTGGCAGCAGGAGGTGGTTGCGCGGGGTCTGTCGTGTCTTCCTTCGGCGGGAACCTCCTCCGCGATGACGGCCGTCATGCGGGTGACGGCTGTACCGGGCACCGTCTCGGCTGCCAGGGACGGACTTTTGCCGCGCCGCTGCGCTTCCTTGATCGGGTCGGTGCCAGGCTGGAGCCGCGTCGAAACCACTTCACCGACGCCGGCGGTGGGCGATTCGAGCCCCTCCTGATTGGGCAGGTAACTCACTTTCACCAGGTAATTGCCTTGCGCGACGTGCTCGAAGTCCTCGTGGGTGAAGTCGATCGGGACCGAACTGTGCGCCAGGAACTCTTCGGTCTTGGGGTTGCTCGGCACGACTTCGAGCGTCGGGTAGACTTCGAGCCCCGGCCGGCCTTCGATGCCGCTGAGCTTGAGCCGGTAAATGGCGCCTTGCTGGAAGTTGTACCGGCCTGGGGCTTCGACAGGAATCTTCGAGAAACTGGGTTTGCCGTCCGCGGCGACGGTGGACCAGTTGACCTTCATCCCGGCGGGGGCCGTGAAGCGGATCTGTGTCCGTGCGGCCGGAGCCCTCCAGAGGAGAGCCTCACTGAAGACGAAGGGAGAGGCGTTGCCAGGCAGGCAGCCCAATGGGGAGACGTTGGGCACGATCGGGGGCGGAACCTCGTAGTAGTTGTTGGTCGGCGTCTCCGGCTCTACTTCGCGCGGCATCGGAACCAGCTCGGGCTCCACCTCGGATGAGCCTTCGCTCCGAGGCTTGCGCTCGTAGACCACGATGATGCTTGGATCTTCGCGCGTCAGGTCAGGGGGCGTTTGCCGGCCCATCTTGTCCACGGTGACAACGGTGAACCAGTATTCGCCTTCGTGTTCCGGCCGAAAGGAGAACACCTTCTCCGAGGACTGGCCCTTGTCGGCGAGGGTCCACGGCTTGCTGGGATCGTCCTTCACGTAGAGCAGGATTTCGCGCAACTTGGCACGAACGCTATCGTCGATGATGGCCGGCAAATAGAACGGGCTCTTGTCCATGTGGCACTTCGGGGGCAGTTGTGCTTCCGAGGCCGACGGTGAAGGCGGACTATCGGAGTCGTCATTCTCTGACGGCACTTCACGCGGCATCGGGGCGAGTTCCGGCTCCGAGGCAAGCTCTTCAGCTGCGCTGCGATTGATCTTCGAGGCTGGAACCCTCTTCGTGACGGTGTAGGGCACCTGCTCCGTAACGGTGTAAGGCACCCTCTTCACAACCTCGGTTGTGGTGCCATCAAAGTTGGCGACCTGGAACCGGTCTTCCTTGTAACAAGTCTTGGCGACGGTCTTGTAGCAGGTCTCGGTGACCTCAACGTAGGGCTCCGGTGCGACCGCCGGCGCCGATGCCTGCGGACCCGAACCGCCCTGGCCGCCGCGCATCGTGTCGAGCTGCAGGCTCTCCTGCACCGCAAGGGCGCCGGCGAACATGCCGAACAGATCGACCTGATTGCTGCGATCACTGCGCCCGTTGGCGGCGGGGAGCTGGCCCGCCACCTCCTCGACCTTGCCGGCGCGGCGGGCGAGCTGCAGGGCGACGTACTGCAAATACGGATCACGCGGGTGGAGTTTCAACTCTTTGAGCGCTTCCTCAAGGGTCCAGGCGTGCTCGCTGGTTGGGATCGTTTTCGGAGCGGGAATCTCTTCGGCGTGCAGAGAGGGTTGCGTGGGCCAGGCACACAGCGCCGTGGCGACGAGGGCCGCCAGCGCGATTCGGGTCGTGGCTTTCAAGCGTTCGACTCCTTCGAGAGTGGGGACGGGAGTTCCGATAAGCCCGGTATTACCTCAGCACGAAAGATTCTCACTAACCCGAAGCGTAAGCGAGGGAATGAGTTATCGCGATCCCTCGCTTACGCTTCGGGTTAGTGTGACGATCTTCCGTGCCGGAGTAATAGTGCGGGCGGCTCGACGCGGTTGCGGGACCGGCGTCCGCCGCCGTGTACCTCATCCCGGGCGCCAGAACGGCCCCGGAAAGAAAGGGCGGGCAGGAATTTCGTCAATTCGCGGCACATTGTCAAGACGAAGGAAACTGCCACCCGACGTTGGCGAGCGGGGGGCGTAAGCCCCCTGATGGCTGCGTGTCATCAGGGGGCTTACGCCCCCCGCTCGCCAACACCCAGAACGACACCCGGCGCTGGAACGGCCATTGACCCACCGCCCCGGATCTGCCATCATCCCCGCGGCTCGCAAACCTGCCCGGCGCACGGAGGGCCGCGATGGACCGACCAGCCCAGGACCACCCGCACACCGCCCCGCGCTCCCTGCCCGCTTGGATCCGCTTCCTCTGGTCGCGCGTCCTGTTCTTTGGCCGGTCGTCCGACGACATCAGCTGGCGCTGGCCGGCCCTGTTTGTGCTGCTGGTCCTGCCGGGGCTGCTGCTCTACCCGTGCCTGTCGTTCTACCTGTTCGAGCCGGACGAGGGCCGCTACGCCGAGATCCCGCGCGAAATGCTCCAGCGCGGCGAATGGGTTGTGCCGTACCTGCACGGCCAGCCCTACCTCGACAAGCCGCCGCTGCTATACTGGCTCGTAATGGCGAGTTACGCCCTCTGCGGAGTCCACGATTGGGCCGCGCGCCTCGTCCCGGCGCTGGCGGTGCATGCGTGCGTGCTGCTGACGTATCTCCTCGGCCGTCGCAGCCTGGGCGAGCGCGCGGCCTTCTGGGGAGCGTTGCTGCTGACGCTGGCGCCGGGGTTTCTCGGCATGGGGCGGCTGCTGCTCCTCGACGGCATCCTCGCGCTGTGGGTGACCGTCGGCGTGTTCGCCGCCCTGGAGGCGGTGCGAGCGCCTCGACTCCATCGTGGTTGGTGGCTGCTCTCGGCGGCGGCGTGTGGGCTTGGCGTGCTCACCAAGGGGCCGGTCGCGGTCCTGCTCATCGTGCCGCCGCTGTGGCTGCACCGCCGCCTGACCGGCACCGGGGCGCCGATTCCCTGGCTGTCGCGGGTCGCCTGGCTCGGTGTGGTGCTGGCCGTGGCGGCTCCGTGGTACGTCGCTGTCTGCGTCCGCGCCCCGGAGTTCGCCGGCTATTTCCTGTGGGAGCACAACGTCGTTCGCTTTTTCAGCCCCTTTGACCATCTCGAACCGATCTGGTATTACCTGCCGCAGTTGCTCGGCGGCCTGCTGCCCGCGACCCTGCTCTTGCCCCCCCTGCTACACTTCCTCGGCTGCGGCGATCCCGCGGCGGCAGCACGGCGAACATCTGGCCTGGGCTTCGCCGTCCTCGCCGGCGGGTGGTGCGTGCTGTTCTTCTCCGTCTCCGGCTGCAAGCTGCCGACGTACATCCTCCCCGCCTATCCCGCGCTGGCCCTGGTGTTCGGCTTCTTCCTCGCTCACACCCCCTGGCCGCGCCCGCGCCGCACCGCCGCCATCATCGGCATCGGTGTCGCCGTCCAGTTCGCTGCCGACTACCTTGTGGTTCCGTGGTATGCTCAGTATCGCTCCCCACTCGGCCAGTGGGAGCCGCTCGCGCGCCTCTGCGCCGATCCTGACACTCCGGTCATTTGCTATCCGCGATCTGCTCATTCGGTGGCGTTCTATCTCGGCCGCGAAGACCTGCCCAGCTATCGCAGCAAGGAAATCCACCTGCTGTGTCACAAGCTGAAGCAGCAACCGCGTACCGTCGTCTTGCTCACGCATCGCAACTCGCTGCGCGGTTTGTGCCACGCGCTGCCGCCGGAGTTGAAGGTCGTGGAGCGGCAGCACTTTGGCCTGACACCGGTGTCATGGCTGCCGCGCGACCCTGCGAAGCAACTGGCGCACGTGCTCGGCGACACCGCTCTAGGGTTGTGCGATCTGGTGGTCGTGGAATGGCGCGGACCGGCTCAACCTCCCAGCGCCGCCAGGTAACGGCCGGCGAGTTGGAAGATGGCGATGATCGTGAAGGTGGCGTAGCCGAACCAGACCAGAAAGGTCAAGCCGCGCGTCAGCGCCGTCAAACGTCG
>WNGB01002986.1_pt1 | contig 26927 bp, 19 predicted proteins | sample 5400681 | NCBI WGS metagenome assembly WNGB01 (sample SAMN13153367, study PRJNA577476) | soil metagenome | isolation source: 115 cm soil or saprolite under grassland replicate 2 | place: USA:California | collected 2016-06-15
CGGTTGCGGTTGTAGGGGTCGAAGAACAGCGGCTGGGTCAGCCGCAGGCTCACCCGGCCCACCTCGTTCAGCCCGAGCCGCTCGGCGTTCTCGTCCCGGTGCAGGGTGTTCACGTCGAGCCGGTACTGCAGGTCACGGACGATGGCCTTGACCGTCCGGGAGGTGTGCTTGACCACCAGCCGGTCCCGCGCCGCGAGCTGCTTGTTCTCCGACATCCAGCAGACCATGCCCTCGACGTCCTGCGAGCCCATCGGCTGGTTGTGCGGGCGGCAGATCATGTCGCCGCGGGAAATGTCCAGGTCGTCCTCGAGCACCAGGGTCACCGACATGGGCGGGTAGGCCTCCGGGACCGGGCCGCGCGCGGTGTCGATCCGGGCGATCTTCGTGGTCAGCCCGGATGGCAGGTGCATCACCTCGTCACCGGGCTTCAGCACGCCGCCCGCGACCTGGCCCGCGTACCCGCGGTAGTCGTGCAGCGCCGGGTCGGTGGCCTGGTGCGGCCGGATCACGTACTGGACCGGGAAGCGCACATCGATCAGGTTGCGGTCCGAGGCGATGTGCACGTGCTCCAGGTGATGCAGCAGCGAGGGCCCGTCGTGCCAGGGCATCTTCTCCGACCGCTGCACCACGTTGTCCCCGTGCAGCGCCGAGATGGGGATGAAGCTCAGGTCGCCGATCTCCAGCTTCGCCGCGAACGCCGCGAACTCCTCGCTGATCCGCTCGAACACCCCCTGGTCGTAGTCGACCAGGTCCATCTTGTTCACCGCGAGCACCAGGTGGGGTACCCGGAGCAGGGTGGTGAGGAACGCGTGCCGCCTGCTCTGCTCGGTCAGGCCGTTGCGGGCGTCTACGAGCACGATGGCCAGGTCGGCGGTGGAAGCCCCGGTGACCATATTGCGGGTGTACTGGATGTGACCCGGGGTGTCCGCGATGATGAACTTCCGCCGCGGCGTGGCGAAGTAGCGGTAGGCCACATCGATCGTGATGCCCTGCTCCCGCTCGGCGCGCAGGCCGTCGGTGAGCAGCGCCAGGTTCGTGTAGTCCTCGCCGCGGGCCTTACTGGTCTGCTCGACCGCCGCGAGCTGGTCCTCGAAGATCGCTTTCGAGTCATACAGCAGGCGCCCGATCAGCGTGCTCTTGCCGTCATCGACCGAGCCGGCCGTGGCCAGCCGCAGGATGTCCATCGGCCTGCTTCCTTCTGGGGTGAGGACGTCGTACGCCGTCGCCGTCATTAGAAGTACCCCTCCCGCTTACGGTCTTCCATGGCCGCCTCACTGGCCCGGTCGTCCGCACGGGTCTGGCCGCGCTCGGTGACCCGCGTGGCCGCGACCTCGGCGATCACGTCGGACACGGTCGTCGCGCCGGATTCCACCGCGCCGGTGCAGGTCATATCGCCCACCGTCCGGTAGCGGACGGTGGTCTCGAAGACCGGCTCCTCGTCACCACGCGGGGTGAACTCGTTGTCGGCCAGCAGGATGCCGTCCCGCTCGAACACCCGGCGCTGGTGGGCGAAGTAGATCGAGGGGATCTCCAGCTTCTCCCGGGCGATGTACTGCCAGACGTCCAGCTCGGTCCAGTTGGACAGCGGGAACACCCGGATGTGCTCGCCCATCCGGATCCGCGCGTTGTAGACGCTCCACAGCTCGGGGCGCTGGTTCTTCGGGTCCCACTGGCCGAACTCGTCCCGGAAGGAGAAGACCCGCTCCTTGGCCCGGGCCTTTTCCTCGTCGCGGCGGCCGCCACCGAACACGGCGTCGAAACGGTTGTCCTCGATCGCGTCGAGCAGGGTGGTGGTCTGCAGCCGGTTCCGGCTGGCCCGCCGGCCGGTCTCCTCGGCGACCCGTCCGGCGTCGATGGAGTCCTGGACGGACGCGACCACGAGCTTGACCCCGGCCTCGGCGACCCGGCGGTCCCGGTAGTCGATCACCTCGGCGAAGTTATGCCCGGTGTCCACGTGCATGACGGGGAACGGGATCCTGGCCGGCCAGAACGCCCGCTCGGCGAGGGCGAGCATGACGATGGAGTCCTTGCCGCCGGAGAACAGCAGTACCGGCCGCTCGAACTCCGCGGCTACCTCCCGCATGATGTGAATGGACTCCGCCTCAAGCACTTCTAGCTGCGAGAGCGAATAGTCAGAACGTGGCACGGCCATGAAGCAGACTCCGGTCGTCGGGCACGGTCGGGATCGGGTCACTCCCCTGCGGGAGCCCTACTGCGTAGCAGAACAAGCCACGCGCAAACCATCCAGCAATGTGGGGGCGAGCCCCGCTGGGCAGATAAGGATATCCGGGAGGGAAGAATCCGCCTGGTTGTAGGCCAGCTTCGAGCCGTCCAGCCGCGACGCGTGCAGCCCGGCTGCCACCGCGACCGCCACCGGCGCGGCCGAATCCCATTCGTGCTGGCCGCCGCTGTGCACGTAGGCGTCCGCGTTCCCACGGATCACCTCCGCCGCCTTCGCCCCGGCCGAGCCGAGCGGGATCAGCGTCAGCTCGATCTGCCGGGCCAGCCGGTCGAGGAAGGCCGGCGGACGGGTCCGGCTGACCAGCACGCGAACCGGGCGGCCCGGCTCCGGGGCGGGCGGCGCGGGCGGCGGCTCGGCCGTGCTCAGCACGGTGCCCTGGGCGGGCAGCGCGACGGCGCCCGCGGTCAGCTCACCGCGCTCCCACAGCGCGACGTGCACCGCCCAGTCGTCCCGGCCAGCCTCGCCGAATTCCCTGGTGCCATCCAGCGGGTCGATGATCCACACACGGTCGGCGGCCAGCCGCGCGGGGTCGTCCTTGCCTTCTTCGGACAGCACCGCGTCGGCCGGGCGGAGCCGGCCCAGTTCCGCGGTGAGGAACTCGTGTGAACTCCGGTCCCCCGCCGTGCGCAGCTCCGACGGATCACCCCCGGCGGCACGCAGGCCGAGTAGGCGCTGGCCCGCCGCGGCGGCCAGGTTACGGGCCAGGCGGCTGTCGTCGGTGGTCATCAGGCGGCTCCCCTCGCCGGCGGGGACGCCGGCTCGTACAGGCTAGGGCATCACGGTGTGTCCTGTCGGCCTGAGGACCGCAAGGCCACGTAGCTGAGCTGACAGCTGCGGATGGAGGCGAGCGGGCGCCCTCAGGCCAGGCGGCCGGCGGAAGTCCGGTCTATGGTGCGCGGGCCGCGCCCGGTCCTCTCCGCGTGGTCTACCGGTGGCGGCCGCTGCGTGTGCCGAGTCGCTGCAAGTACGGCTGCAGGGCTGGCAGGGCGGCGAGGCCGGTGACGATGAACGCGGCGGCAAGGGCGCACAGCATGCCGCCGATCACGTCGAGTGGGTAGTGGTCGGCGAGGTAGACGCGGCTGACGGCGACGGCGATCACGTACATGCCGCCCAGCACGAGTGCGGCACTCCGGCCGGCCAGGGTGGTGGCAATGACGATGAGCGCGACCGCGAACACGGCAGCGGTGGTGGTGTGTCCGCTGGGGTAGGAGGATCCGCTGTCGGCCGTCATTGCCCATAGCGACGTCGGCGGCCGGTGCTCGTTGATGAGTTTCTTCCCGATCTCGGCCAGGATCAGTGCCCCGCCGAACATGCAGAACACCTTCAGGGCATCGAGCCGACGGCGGGCCAGCACCAGGACGAGTGGCATCACGATCATCAGGCCGGCACCGACGATCTCCGGTGTCGCGATTGTGCTGACGGCCCTGGCCAGCGTGGTCAGCGTGCTGGTGCGGTCGTGCATGGCGATGTGCCGGTCGACGCGCAGGCCAAGGCTGGACACCGGGCCCGTCTTCGCCAGTACGCCGACAAGCAGGACCAGGATACTGAGCGCCACGCCGGCGAGCAGCCTGGCCAGGCCATGCCGGGGTGTCCATGTCCGGCCCGGGACCCGTGTTTGCCTTCCGCGGCCGACCGCGGTAGCGGGCTGGGCGTAACGGGGCGCTGGCGAACGCGACATGAATAGTTAACCTCCCGGCGGGTTGCCATCCACCTTTTACAATTTTGTAGAAGGTAGCAGACTCCAGAGAGATCAGGGCACGCCCTCGTGGCTTGCCGTTGACCTGCTGGACCGGGGATCAAGCAGTTCGCTGATCCTGTCCGCGCCGCCGGGCTGCGCTGGCCGGCAGAAGAAGGCTTCCGGTCTGGCCAGGACAGCGTCGGCCTCGATGAGTCCCAGGTCCGCCTCCACCGCGATGCCCGGCACACTGTCCTGGTCCTGGCCGCCCCGGCCATCTGCGCCATCACCGCTGCGCTGGGCAAAGCCGCACCGATACCCAGGCGCCACCGGCGGTCCGGCCCGGCCAGCCGTCACCAGCTGACCCCGGCATGATCCCGCTGTCCGTCGCGGAGATCGCACGCCTGGTGTCCTGAGAGCCGCGCCGCCACGCTGCCAGGTCCCGGTGCCACGACCCTAGGCGCCGCGAGATGGGCGGCAGCACGGTGGCCTCCTCAGCGTCGGGGCCGCCTGGGCGACATGCCCTGACGCGTGGACCGACGGGAGTTGCTTCGGCAGTCACGCCGCGCCCGAAACTCTAGGCGAAACGCGTGAACCTGGTACGGATGTCGGGCGTCTGGTCATTAGCGGATATTCCGCGGCCCTGGATTTCTAGCGGGCCTCATGGCTGGGATGACCAAGGTGGGTCTGCTGAGATTGAGTGCGGCTCGCGGCCGATGAGGGCCGCGGCGGCAAGATAGGGGCTACGTGTCCTGGTTGATGCGCTGCGCGGCAAGCGCGGCTGTGTTTTCGGTGGGGACGGCCATGGCGCTCGTCCCGGCCGTGTCCGTGGCTGCGGCCACGAATCTGCTTCCCAACGGTACTTTCGACGGCGGAACCACCTCCGGGTGGAAGGGCACCAATGCCACGCTCAGCGTGGTCAGCCCGGGCTTTGGCGGCAGCGGCGATGCCGCCAAAGTGGCAGTGTCTGGCACGGCTACGTCGTACGCCATGTACGCCGCTCCCAAGCCGGCCACCAATGTGGCCCAGGGGGCTCAGCTCCAGGGCACCGGCGAGGTGCTGGGCGTCTCGGGAAAGAGCCTGTGCCTGCTTTTGCAGGAGTACACATTGGGCGGCTCGCTGGTGCAGACCGCCAAGCAGTGCGTGACGGCCAATGGGAGCTGGCAGGCCATCGGCCCGGCGACCCTGACTGACGAGAACGCTGGTGACTCGGTGGGCTTCCGGATCCGCCAGACCGCTGCGGTGGCCGGTAACAGCTTCGAGGCGGACAGCCTGTCGCTGACCGGGTCGTCCTCGCCCACGCTTGCCGCACAGTGGAACATGGACGAGACGTCCGGGACGACCATGGTCGACTCCTCCGGCAACAACAACAACGGCACGCTGTACGGCCCCGTCCAGGTCGGTGTTCCCGGGCCCACGGGCCATGGCACGGCCTACAGCTTCAGCGGGAAGTCCGCCGTTGACGTGCCCTACTCGTCAACGCTGGTCGCGGGCTCGGCCAACATCAACATCTCGTTCTGGCTCAACACCACGAACCTGCCCAGCTCGGGTGACTATGACCTGGTGCGCATGGGGGACTACCCAGCCAATGAGTACAAGGTCGAGCTGTACAACTCGAACCAGATCGAATGCACCTACCACGGGTCATCCAGCAGCAACAATGCCACTGGCGGCGCCAATCTGAACAACGGGCAATGGCACTACGTCCAGTGCATCAAGACCGCTTCAGCCATCCAACTGTGGATCGACGGCGTGCTGGTGCATAGTACGTCCGCGGTCATCGGGTCCGTCTCCCCGCCCAGTGACGTATTCATCGGGTCTCACGCCAACCCTGGCACTAGCTCTGGCTTCGACTGGTATCAGGGCGAGCTGGACGACGTGTCGCTCTCCTTCGGCTGACGGGCTGGGCAGGCATGAGAAGCAACAGGAACACCGCCGCCGTTGCCGCAGCGGCGGTAGCGGCCGTGCTCGTCGCCGCATGCGGCGCCGGACCGCATGGTTCACCGGCGGCGTCATCCGCGTCCGGGGCGTCGGCGGCCGCTCACTCCCCGGCGGCACAGGCGGCTGCGAGTTCCCCCGCGGCACCGTCGCCGGGGAGTTCACCAGTGCCCGCGGGCAGTCCCGTGCCTACCGGGCAGCTGACGATAAAGCAGGCGCAACTGGCCTACGTACGAATCGTGGGCCCGGGGAACGCGCTGGCCAACAAGCTCGCCGTCGCCTCCGCCGGTTCGACGCCCTTCGGCGGCTTCCGCACCGACGCCTTAGCTTATGCCAGGGAACTACGCGCGGAGATAGCCGAATTCCGGGCAATCCGCTGGCCAGCCCGGGTACGGACCCGCATTAACGCAATGGTCGCGGCCAACTTCCCGGCCGACGTCAGCTGCCTCCAGACAATGGCGGCGGCCGGCAGCATGGCAGCGGCCCAGGCGGTGGGCGGCAGCAACCATGACTGCATGGTGGCCGACAACTCCACGATTCCCGGCACGCTCCAGTCAATGCTCAGCCAATAGGGGACGTCCCGGTTAGCTACTTCGACCTGAAAAACCCGCGTGGCGATGCGTGATCGCTGGCGGTGTGGCCGGCAGGATGGCCTCGACCCCTTGGGCTAGAAGGGATCGAGGCCATCGTGTTCGGCACCATAGGTGATCAGCCGTCATTGTGGGAGTCGGTTCTGCCGGAGGTTCTGCGGCTGTCCGCCGCCGGTTCCGCGTGGACCACACCCTGGCCGGGATGGATGTGCTGCTGCACCGGATCGGCTGGAGCGTGCAGGTCCGGGCCCGCCAAGCCGCAGAACGCCAAGCGCACCAGTTCGGCACCGGAAACCTCGCGGGAGACCGGGCCGACGATGCCCGCCAGAGGCAATCAAATGATCGTCGATCAGCACGTACAGTGCCGTCAGTGATCTAGTAGGCGCCGTGCCCCCCGATGACCGCGGACCAGGTTTTCCACAGGATCTGCAGGTCGAGGGCGAGCGACCAGTTCTCCACATACCGAACGTCGAGCCTGACTGCTTCATCCCAGGCCAGATCAGAGCGGCCATTCACCTGCCACAGCCCAGTGATCCCCGGCTTGACCACCAACCGACGTCGCATGTGGCCGCCGTACTTAGCCGCCTCGTCCGGTAGTGCGGGCCGCGGGCCAACCAGGGACATGTCGCCGAGCAGCACGTTGAACAGCTGGGGCAGCTCGTCCACGGAGTAGCGGCGCAGCAAGGCGCCTGTCTTGGTCACCCGGGGGTCCTTGCGCATCTTGAACAGCGCTCCCGCCGCCTCGTTGTGGGCGGCCAGCTCCGCCTTGCGCTGCTCGGCGTCCGTCACCATGGTGCGGAACTTCCATACCGAGAACATGTGGCCGCCCTTGCCCACCCTGGTCTGCCTGAAGAACACCGGCCCGTGGTCATCCAGCTTGATGGCCAGCATGACGATCGCGAACAGCGGGGCGAGCAGAGTGATCCCGGCCAGCGCCACGATCTTGTCGAAGGCCGTCTTCAGTAGCTGCTTGCCGCCGTCCAACTGCGGGTGGTCCACGTGCAGCAGGGTCAGCCCAGCGACCGGACGGATGGTAGTGCGCGGGCCGGCCACGTCGAGCAGGGCTGGCGCGACGCACATCTCGGTTCCGGTCTTCTCCAGGTCCCAGGCGAGCTGGCGGAGCCGCACTCCGTTCATGTCCTGGCAGGCCAGCACGGCCACCGTGTCGGCGCCGAGGTCGCCGACCGCTGAGACCACGCTACTCAGGCCACCGTAGACCGGAACGCCCGCGATCTCGTGCAGCATGGTCCCGCCAGCCAGGCACGCGCCCGCCACGGACAGGCCATGGTAGGTGCCGCGGCGAAGCTCGCCGACAAGCTCGGCGACCGCCGGGGCGTCCCCCACCGCCACTACCTTGCGCATGCATGCCCCGCGGCTGCGCAGGCGGTGCAACCGCCGCCGCAGCCGGTACCGTACGACGAGGTCGAAGACGGTCGCGCAGGGCAGCGCGATGACCATATAGCCGCGGGCGGTGTCGATCTTCACCGCATAAGAGGCGATGGCGATCGTGGCGGTCAGCATCACCGCCGCATTGATCACCCGCCGGAACTCATCCGAGCCGACCCCGATGAACCGAGGGTCATAACCGCCAACCAGGGCCAGCCCGCCGATCCAGAGCAGCGGGAGCAGGCCGGTGAACGCGAGATACACACCGGGCCGGTAGCTCGTAGCGTCGAACCGCACCTCGTAGGCGAGGGCACCCGCAGCGAGCACGCACAGGCAGTCCGCGAGCAGCGCTCGGCGCAGGTAGGCGCTGGTCCACGCGGCCGGGTTGGCTGCGGCCTGCCGTGCCTGGGTGCGGTGGGCACCTGTAACCGCTGTGCTGCCAGATGACACCGGCCACCGTCCTTCTTCCACCACCCCGCCCATCACCCCGGGCTCATAGAGGAGACGCCCAGCCATGCCTCCGGGTTGTCCGGCTACTTCATAATTGATAAAGGAATGTCCTGACAGGGAACGCTCCGCGGGGCCCGGGTGCGGCTGCTCTTTTCGCTCAGCCCGGCCGGGTACTCCCCGATCGATCGTCGCGATGTAGGCGCGCAGTGCCGGGGGGCGGGCGCGTCTGCCAACGCTGCCACGGCCGGGCGGGCCGGTACACCATAATGGGGCGTTCATCGTCTACTGGACGAACGGCGCACCGCAGTATGCGTGCGGAATCCGAGGGGCAGCGCCCAGCAACACTGAGAGGAACACACCCATGGCAGCCACGCTTACCGAGATCCTGCTCGCGCCGGAGACCCAGCCGCAGGTGGTCACCGACTGCTACGAGCTGATCGACCAGCAGATCTCGGAGATGTCCGGCGTCTCCGGGACCGCGGTTAAGCTTGCCTTCAAGGCGGTGAACACGTTCATGCCGGGCCACGCCTACAACATGGCCGCCAAGCTGCTGCCCGACTTCGTCGGCCAGCTCGGACCCTACTGGGCGGACTTCAACACCGCTGGTGGCAGCGGGTTCGGCGACTACCTGGCCAAGCACGGCGACGAGGTGGCCGGCGCCCTGCTGTCGGTGACCGACGCCAAGGCGGCGTCCTCTGACCGTCCCACGGTCATCAAGGCCTACGGTACGGTCCGCGGCGGTGCCGCCAAGCACATTCGGGCCGCGCTCCCGCGCGTCGGCGACCTGGTGCAGAAATACGCGGCCTGACCTGCAGTCCCTGTCCCAGCGGGCTAGCATGATGCGCCCGTAAGCGGTTTTTGAGGCTTTATGGAGGTGTGGTGTGGACGGGCGGCGCGGATCAGCAGGGGAGCGCTACGCGGATCAGCGCAACCCGTCTTCGCACCGGATGCGGCTGCTCGTGCTCGTGCTCGTGCCTGTGTATCTGGCATTCGTCATAGCGGCAGCGTCGGCGGTCCACTCCGTGCTGAAGAGGAATGCGCCGACGGGTCAGCCCAGCGCGGTACCCAGCCAGGGCCACGCCGCTGCACCGGCCGACCCCGGGCTCATCGTCATCAACAAGACCAGGGCGAACAAGCACCGGCCGCCGCTGGCTTCCTCCTCGGCGGCCGCGCGCTTGGCCCTTACGCACAGCCTCACCATGGCTCGCAAGGGGCGGGTCTTTCAGGACAGCTGCGTCGAGTGCATGAACTGGCGCATGATGTGGGGAAACGTCGAGGAGAACGTCGGCTCAGGCAGCTCGGTGCAGGCCGCGTATCAGGACCTGATGCACGGTCGCACGCCGTGGGCCAACGTGCAGTGCCAGTGCGTGACCCAGGGCGGAACGGCCGTCGCGCGATCTGGCGGGCGGGTGTGGGTCACCGCGATCTTCTTCCGACCTGGGACGGGCATGCTCTTTGGCGCGCGTGCCGAGCCCCGGGCCACCGACCCGGTCGTCACCGGTGACCCAGACAAGGATGCGCTGCTGCACCTGGAATCCGAGATCGGCAGGAAAGTTGCGATCGACCATATCTACGTGCACTTCGGGACGCCGCTTCCGTACCCGCGCTTCGCCTGGGATCGCGCCAATGGGCGAGTGCCGTTCGTGGACTGGGACCTGTCGCAGCCGGCCGACGACTGGAGCCAGATCGCGGCAGGAAAGGCCGACAGTATCATTGACGCGACGGCCCGGGCAGCCAAAGCTTACGGTCATCCTATTCTGCTGTCCTTCGACCACGAACCTCTCTACGGCACGTATGTGCCCGGCAAACCTGCGCAGTTCGTGGCGGCGTGGCGGCACGTGGTGGACAGATTCCGCGCCGTCGGGGCCACTAATGTCTTCTGGGTCCTGATCCTGACGGCCTCGACGTACCAGGGAGGGGTAGCCGACCTTTACTATCCGGGACGCTCGTACGTCAATTTCCTGGGCACGGACGGCTACAACTGGAGGTGGGCTCACCACCACGCGCGCTGGCGGTCTTTCGCCGACATTTTTACCACGTTTTACTACTACGCCCTCGAAAAGCGCCTGCCCGCGATGATCACGGAAGCAGGGACCCTGGAGGATCCTACTGCCCCAGGGCGTAAGGCAGCATGGTTCCGCGGAGCGGAAGCCTGGCTGCATACGCACCCAAATATCAAAGCTTTTATTTACTTCAACACCACTGTGCGATGGCCCTGGTGGATAGACACCTCCCCGCAGTCTCTGGCCGCATTCCGGGCCCTTGCGAACGACCCGCTGTTCCGCAACCCGATGAGTAACCCATAGGTGCCGTTCGCCGCCTTATCCCCGCCTCGATCCCCATACCAGGGGCGCTCAAAGACGGCTCCGTGATTGGAAGGATCTCAGGCACCATGGCAATCCGTCGCCGGCGCATAGCTGGCCTGGCCGCCGTCATCATTCTGGCCCTGGCGGGTGTTGTCGGCCTAGTGGAGGTGGCCGCCAGTGGGCAGCAGTCCGGCGCGGCACGGCCAGCGGCCGGCGCGGATGATCCCACCCAGGGGCCAAGGCCGCCCACACATGGTGCCTTCTTCGGCGCCCGGGTAAAGGGCACCGCCTACACGGACAGCGCCGACATCGCGGCGGCTGACCACCTGCAACAGGACATAGGACGGCGGCTCGCCATCGTGCACGTCTACCACCTGTGGCAGGACCCTTTCCCGGGCCGCAGCGACCTGGCCTTCCTGCGCCAGGGAAGCACTCTGCTGCTGTCCTGGTCCGGGACCGACACCCGGGCGATAGCCGCAGGCAGGTACGACAGCATGATCCGGCAGCGGGCGCGCGCCATCAAAGCCGTAGGCAAGCAAATCTTCCTCGAATGGCGCTGGGAAATGGACCGTCCCGGGCTGAAGGCGGAGATCCACTCCCCGGCGGACTACATTGCGGCCTGGGATCACATCAGATCCATCTTTGCCCAGGAACACGTGACCAACGTAGGCTGGGTATGGTGCCCGACAGCCCGCGGGTTCGCTACCAGCCAGGCCGCTGCGTACTACCCAGGCAACAATGAGGTCGACTGGGTCTGCGCCGACGCTTACCCAGGGTACGGGCCATATCGCTCGTTCGCGAACGTCGTCGCGCCGTTCCTGTCCTGGGCGTCACAGCACCGCAAGCCAGTCATGATCGGCGAGTATGGCGTGCCAAGTACCTACGGGGCTCAGCAGCGGGCGCAATGGCTCCTGAACGCAGCTCGCACGGTGCGCGATAACCCGCAAGTCAGGGCACTCGTGTACTTCGACGCGAATGCCAAGCGTGCCTATTCTCTCGGCGTCGGCTCTCCTGCACTGGAAGCGTTTCGCCGCATTGCCCACTTCCCCTACTTCAACCCGGCCGGTCAGCCTTGATCATTGAGCAGCTTAATAGAACACTACGTGTCCCGGCAATTGCAGCGTGCAATCCGGGCCTGCGGCCCGGGCAGGGCCTGGCCCCTGGGCAGCGTGCACAAAGCCCTTCGGCGGGCTTAAATTGCCGCTAGGATCGACCCTTACGTCTTACCCGGGTGTTTCGCATCTCGCCGGGCATGTTCATTCTGCTGAGGTAGTGAGGACTACGTGCTTTCAGAAGGATTGCTGGACGCCGGCTCCGTCGTGTCGGCCATCGATGAGGCGCTGAGTGGCACGGTGATTGTCACCGGGGCACTCCCTCCGCAGGGCCGCGACCTGGACCTGCTGGTCAGCGACGAGCAAGCGCGGCGACTGCCGGAGATACTGGCCGCGCAGGGGTTCCTGGCCAGGGGGCGGAAGGTCGCTCCCCGTCGGCTGGCGAGTCAGCAGTGGGTCAGGATCGAGGGATCCTCAGCCCTGGCTGTCGACCTGAATCCCATGCAACGCTGGCAGCTTCCCCGGCCGGAGCAGGAGGCTCTAGTGGCGGAGGCGGTGCCCATCGAGGGCTTCCGCCATCTCGCCCGCCCGGCGGCTCACCACGTCATCCTCATCCTGGCCCGGCGCCTTGCCGCGGGCACCTTGTCCGCGCGTCGGCTCGAGAAGCTCCGGGCAGCCGTCGAGCAGGACCCGCAGGCCTGGCAGCGGGCCGGGCAGCGGGCCAGGGGCTGGGGTGTAGCGGCCGCTCTGCCACCCCTGCGCAGGCTCTACGAAGGCGGCGCCTGGCCCACCCGCGCGGAGCGGGCAAAGGCAGTGCTGGAAGTAACCAGGTCCGCCGGATTCGCTGGGACCGTGTCCAAGGCCACTCGCAGGCTGTCCGCTGCCACGCCGGTACGCCCCCAGGTGGTCGGGTTCTCCGGGCTGGATGGTTCTGGCAAGAGCTCACAGGTGCGGGCGTTGCTGTCGACGCTGGAACAACTGGATGTGGCGGTCATCGCCCACTGGAAGCCACTCGGGCACAATGCGTCGGTCCGTACCATCCGCCGGGTCGTCAAGCGGACGTATGCGGCCATGCGCGGCTGGGACGCCGACCAGCTAGACCGCTCCAAGCAGCCGGGCCGGTCTCTGGTCGCGGGCACCAATCCGGCCATGCTGGGAGGCCGGCAGAACCGTCTGGTGACCCACGTCTGGGCGACCCTCGTGTGCCTCGTCAGTGCGAGCCACTACCGGATGGTTGCCCTGCGGCACGGTGGATCCGGGCGGCTGATCGTGTTCGACCGCTTCGCGCTCGACACCACCGCGCAGTTGCGGTTCTTCTATGGGCCTGAGCTTGAGTTCGGCTTGCAGCGGGCGCTGATCCGCATCGTGTGCCCGACACCCATCGCCGCATGGCTGCTTGAGGTCCCCGGAGAAGTAGCTCTCGCACGCAAACAGGAGCAATACAACCTCGACCAGTTGAAGGAACAGGAGAGCCTGCTCCGGGAGGAGGCGCAGCGCCTCGGGGTCACCCGCCTGGACGGCACCCGTCCCATGGCCGAGCTGTCTGAGTACATCGCCACCGAAGTCTTGGAGCGGATGAAGCGGTGACAGTCATCCTCGGGCACGCCGCGTCACCGGGCCGGGGGTAGGAATGCCGGACGGCCAAGGCCAGCCATCCCAGCCAGGCATCACATGGCTAGGCCAGGCACTCGGTGCGGTGTCATCTGACGGCTCAGGTGATGGAAGGTACCGCTACGTCCTGATGCCCTCTCGGTCACGCCCTCAGATGGTGCTCTCACTGGGTGAGCGTGGGGCGGGCTGGGCGTCGCTGCACCGGCACAGCGACGCCGCCCCGCTGAAAGTGCGGGTAGCACGGGAACTCTGGGCATGGGCGTGCCGCACGGGTCTTGCCGGGGTGATCTTCTCGCCTCCGGTGCCGGATTCGGCGGTGGGCTTGCGGACCGGGTCTGTCCCCTGGCCGGACCTCATGGCGGAGGTATTCGGGCGACCTGACCTTGCGGTGGCCATCTCGGTAGGGCAGCTTCGCCCTCAGATCAAGCCAATCCTGCATGTGTCCACCAAGGCGGGCCAACCCCTTGGGCACATCAAGGTCGGCTGGAATGACGTCACGCGCTCACTGGTCCGGCACGAGGCCGCGATCCTGCTGGCCTTGACCGGGCTGAGCGGCCTGCCAAACGACGCGGCCGGTGCGGATCAACCGGCCGGGGCAGGGCGCGTTCCGCGCGTGGCGGCACTGCGCGTCCCGCGGGTGCTGCACCATGGGGAGTGGTACGGACGCGACGTGCTAGCCGTGTCGGACGTCGGGGGCAGCCCGTGGTACCGTCGCCGCCGCACGAGCCTGCCCGCGTCGGCGACGCGCCAAGCGGGCCGGGCGCTCGGTGTTGACCGGGCGGCCCTGGGAGCATCCACATTCTGGTCCGATCTCTTCGCGCGGGCGAAGCGCCTGGTGAACCACGCGGCCGTGGAGCCGGGTATCTCGGCGGACCTGGCCGCCCTGTTGGACACTGTAGAGTCCGGGCACGCCGCCACCGAACTCGACTTTGGCCTGATGCATGGCGACTGGGCGCCGTGGAATATGGCCAGCCTCGGCCAGGCTCTCGCCGTGTGGGACTGGGAACGCTCCCGGATCCGTGGCCCGGTCGGTTTCGACAGTGCGTTCTTCCGATTCCAAGTCGATCTCTGGATCCGGGGCCTGCGGCCGGAGCAGGCGCTCTGGCGGAGCCGGTGTGCGCTGGCAGAGACCATGGCCGCCTCTGGCGCTCCACCGGAGGTCGGTCCCGTCATGCTCCGGCTCGTGCTACTTGAGGTAGCGCTCCGGCAACTGGAGGGCGTGGCGGCTGGCGCGCCGGTGCCCGACCGTGTCTACCGGGCTCTCAGCGGCCTACTGAGACAATCGCTTGCGGTTGATGGTGCTCTGGCGCAAGGCAGAAAGCCCTAGCATCCCCCGCAGCCGCCACAACACCACCGCATAAACGGGCAGCGAGACCAGCATGAATAGGGCAAATCCGGCCAGGTTAAGCCCGACGATCTGGCGGACGATCACCCCGCCCACGCCGAAGAAGAGCACAGATGCTGCGACCACCACCCAGTACCCTCGTCCGAAGGGACGGATCCTGAGCAGGTAGTTGACTTGCAGTAGCGCTGCCAGGTTGTTGCAGACGATGGAAGCAGCCCAGGCGATCGCCGCTCCGGTGATGCCCAGCCGGGGGATGAGAACTATGTTGAGGGCGATATTAACGACCAGCGATGCGGCGGCGTTGAACATGTTCCATGAGCTCTTACCCACCATCAAGAGCACGATGGTCACGTTCCCGGTGCCCAGGTTGAACAGCTGGGCCAGGCATAGGATCATCAGCGCCGCAGTCCCGGCCGCGAATCGATGACCGTACACCTGGAGCAGGAATGGCGCGAAGATGGCGAGCGTGATGTACACCGGCCAGGTGAGCGCCATCAGCCACCATGTCCCGACCTGGAACAGCGACTGAGCCTCACGCATCTTTCCCAGCGTGGCCAGCTCGCTCACCTGGGGTGCGATAGCCATGCCCACCGCGCTGAGCATGCTCGCACCAAGCACCGAGAGCCGGCTCGCCGCCGCGTAGATGCCCGCCTGCTGGGTGGAATGCATAAAAGCGCCAACCAGCAGGACGTCAAGCCAGGTGATCGTGATGCCGAAGACGGCTGCGAGCGCGCGTGGCCCAGCAAAGCTCCAGAATTCCCGGGCGATGTCCCGCGTATCGCCCGGGCTGAGGCGCGGGTCAGCCTTGCGGGCCCGGACGACCAGCCTCAGCAGGAACAACATACCGAGCAGGAAAGCGGCGCCCACCGGGGCAGCCCAGCCGAGGGCCACCGCCAGCGTGCCGAGCCCGAGGTACAGGGCGGCAGCTATCAGAATCGGCCGGATAGCAGGCAGGAATACGTTTTGGACCATGACGAAAGGCGCCATGGTTCCCATGCCCCGGGTCCCGGCCAGCACGACGGTGGTAATGGCCCCGAGCGGAATGAACGGCGCGAAAGTCCGCAGGTAAGACTGCACCTGGGCACCGTGCTGGGCATGAGACAGGAGCGACGTGAGCTCCGGAGCGAGCAGCCATGTCGCCGCCCCCATGCCGATGCCGAAGAGGATGACCGGCCACAGGGCGATCTGAACGACCGTGCCCAGATCCTGGTTGCGGTTGAGCGCCCGGTAGCGAGGCAGGATCTTGACGAGTCCGGTGTCGGCACCGAGTTCACCAACGTTCGACAGGATGGTGAACAGCGCGACTGCTTCGAAGAACGCCCCTGTGCCTGACGCCCCAACCCCGCGGGCGACCACGACGGTCAGCACCAGCTGCATGGACCCGCTGACTACCACCCCGAGAAGGTTGAGCGCCCCGCCGCGGGCCAGCGCCTGAAAGTGTCCGGCGCCCCGGCGATGACGCCCGTTAGCCTGCGCTGGCTCCACCGGAGTTTCGGGTTGCCGCAGCAGCGGGACACGCACGGGTTCCAGCTCCGCGGTGTCCACGTTCCTGGCTACGATCGCCGCAATGCTCGTCAGGTTTTCATCCGGATCGGGACGCGGCACCCAGCGTCCTGGAGCACGAGGTGGCAGCGGCTCCCCGGCGGGGCCGGGCCGGCGGGGCTGGCCGTTGCCCGCGGGATCGGGCCGGCGGAGCTGGCGGGGCTGGCCGTTGCCGGCCGGATCGGGCCGGCGGGGTCGCCTGTCCATGTCCGGGTCGGGCCGGCGGGGCTGGCCGTTGCCCGCGGGATCGGGCCGGCGGGGTCGCCAGTCCATGTCCGGGTCGGGCCGGCGGGGCTGGCCGTTGCCCGCCGGATCGGGCCGGCGGGGTCGCCAGTCTGCATCGGGGCCAGGACGCCGCGGCGGCTCCGGCTCTCCCTCGGGACCGGGTGGGGAGGGCTGTCGCTTGTCATCAGGCGCGGGAAGGCGAGACTGCGACGCGCCGGGTACCTGGCGGCTCACCAGGTCAACCTGGCCAGGTCGCCAGCCCCGGATGCGCCGCCTCCAGCGGGCGGTCGGCGGCTACAAGGTGGTCGCGGTTGCGCCAGACCAATGCCGCCACGGTCATGACCAGGAACATCTCCGCGGGCATCCAGCCGTAGAAGGGTAGCTGGATGAAGCCGGCCAATATCGCCACATGGACGGCGAACGAAACCGGATCGTCTGGCGAACGTGCCTTCCAGAACACGTACAGCAGCCAGGCCAGGAAGAAGATCAGCCCGGGGATGCCGACCGACACGAGGACGAGCCACAGTTGTCCTTGGGTTCCTACGTTGGGGAGCGAATACTTGCTGACGGGCTGGGGGAGCGGAACCCCGTAGCCCACCAGGGGGGATTGCATGGCACCTTGCGCGGACTGGTCGATGAGCGTGATACGAAGCGACGCACTCCCTTGATGCCCGATCCGGTCGTGGACTACGCCACCCAGAGGTGTGGCGAGGACTGCCACCGCGACGACGGTGAGCAGTGCCAGCCCGCCGAGGGCGGCCCGGCCGCGCCCCCGGGCAGCGAACCGCACCCAGGCATACAGCCCGCCGATGATGATGCTGATCCAGGCGCCACGGTTGATCGAGTAAATGAACGGCACCAGGGAGACCGCCAGAAGGCCTATCAGGCTCACGCGCGCCAGGCGCGAGCGAGCCTGGCGCACGGCCAGGATGACGAAGGGCAGGAGAAAGGCGAAGTTGGCCCCCCACCAGTTGGTATAGGCGAAGGGGGCGGCCGGGCGGGGGATGGCATGGCCGATCGCCGCCACGCCGCCAAGCGCCTGGGCCTGGGCCAGGGTGGGATGGATCAGGGCGATGAGAAGCTTATTGGACCCGAGATGGCCAAGGAGTTTCTGGGTCGGGGTGGAGAACGACAAATGGGGAGCGGCCATGGCGGCGAAACCCCCGACGACGATGACGGCCCAGAAGATGGTAAGCGCGTTGAGGATCCGTCTTGTCGGCAGGACCTTCTCGTCGATGTTGATCACATAGATGAAGACCACGGTCGCCGCCAGGTAGGAGGCCGCTCGGTAGCCATAGGTGAACCAGTTGGTGCCTTTCGAGATCATGATCGCGGAAAGGCCGATCCAGCCGAGGAAGAACAGCCAGATGATGAATCCGCGTGGGACCCGCCAGGTTCTCGCCATGATCAGGTGCGCCAGCATGGGGGCCGCCAGGATGACGTAGATGAAGCCCCCCAGGCCGAGGACGTACCACAGCGGAGAGAGCACCAGGATGGCCAGCAGTGGCCATCCGGCCGGAAGGCGCCGCCGCGTGGCCCGCGTAACGGGCCCCGCAGCAACTGCCGCCGTTGACCCGACGCTGTAAATGGCCACCCCTACACGCCCTTTCCGATCGCGTGTGCGGCGGACATCACGCGGCGCGGCGACAGCACATGCGCGGCGACCAGCATCGCCAGATAACCCCGGGGCTGCCGCCAGTTGAGGCGGATGGAACGGTGAGCCCACTGGCGGGCCTGTCCGGGCAGGCCAGATGCGCCGTATGCGAACGCCAGCCGCCCGTACATGCGGGCCGCGTTCCGCGCGTCATCGGCGAGTTCCGGATGCTTATCGAGGTGGTACCGGATGCCGGAGATCATGACGTCCCACCGGTCCGAGTAGTACGAGGTCTGCCAGTACACCCGGACGAGCGCCTCGGGAACCGCAACGATGGCCGCGGCCTTGGAGGCCCGGAGGACCCATTCGTAGTCCTCCCCGTAACTGCCGGGCACCGCTTCATCGACAGGCCCGATGTCGCCAAAGAACCTGTCCCGCTGGATCAGCAGCGTCGTGGAGTGGATCCACGCCTGGCGAGACCGCAGCAGGGCCGCGCGCGGCACGACAGCTTGCGCGGAAGGAGTCTTGAGGTAGCGGCGGTTCCCCACACACAGGCAGATACCGCAGGTGGCCACGGCTGCCCCGGGGGTCTGCTGCATCGCCTCGACCTGCCGGCGCAGCTTGTCAGGCAGCCACTCGTCGTCGTCGTCGCACCAGGCCAGCAGGTCGCTGGCGCATGCCGCAGCCCCGGTGTTCCTGGCCCCCGCGAGACCGGGAGTCCGGTCGTTCTGGATGAGCCTGACCGGCCGGCCTTCCGGCACGTCGACGTCGGGCATGCGCGGGGCCTGCTGATCAAAGACCACGACACACTCAAGGGGGCCAGGGTATGACTGGTCCAGAACACTCTGCACAGCCCGTGCCAGCAACTCGGGCCGGTCCCGGGTGGGGATAACCGCGCTGACCGACGGCCAGTTCGCCAGGGTCATCTTCCGTCCGCCCCTTCCAGCGCCGTCGGGAGGTTCTCAGCGTTCCCCCTGCGGCTGCGGCCTGACTGCGCGTAGTGGCGCAAGAGAGGCCAGGTCAGCGCCGTAACCTGGGCTCTTTGCGCAAAGGGCATGTTGGTACGCCACGCTTCGTCGAGGGCGAGGCCGATCTGGCCTGCTGTCATCCGCATGGGGTTCCCGGCCACTGTGTGGTGGGTGCGCAGCGATGCGCTCTTCCCCTCCAGGAAGGCCAGGGACCCGGGATCGAGCGGCCTCCCGGCGAACGACGCGACCGCGGTCAGGGCGGCCTGGGGATTCTCCACCAAGGACTCATAGCGCAGCAGCAGCCGCGGGATACCAAACCTCCCAAGCGATTCCACCATCAGGTTGTAGCCCACCCACCGCAGCGCGGTCACCCGAGGGGAAAACCGGCGCATGTAATGCTCCGGATCCGACTGGACGACCTTGGCCCAGGACCAGGCCACCCCCCGGCTGTCGCGGACCAGATGGACGACCCGGAAATCGGCTCCGCGCATCCGCCGGAGGACGTGCGCATAGGCGGCGTCCTTAGTCGAATCGACGATCACGTCCGCTCCGCTCACGTCGCGGATCGCGTCATACATCGGGCCCAGCGACCCGAGGTAGTCATCGAGCCGCCTGGCATACCGGGCCGGGGCGGCGCGGCCCATGGCCAGCAGGGGGATGTGGCGGTGCCGGCCGATCGACCGCTCCTGTGCCATGACCTGGCTGGAGTCGATGCGGTCCCAGCCGCCGAAGGCCTGGCTGCCCACTCGTGACCAGAAGGAACAGTCGAGGAAACGGGCACCGCAACCGCAGTAGCGGTTCTCACCCAGGGCTTCGCTCCAGATGTAGCGGAGCTCACCGACCGCGACGAAACCGGGGAGCTCACCGAGCAGCCGGTCAAGTAGTGTGCTGCCGCTTCTTCCCGTACCACCGATGAGGAGGACGGTTGGACGCCCGGTTGCGCTCATGAGCTGGCTGGCCCTGTGACCGGATAGCCGTACGCCCCCAGCATCGGGAGCGTGAGCGCGGTTACCACCCGTCGATCCCGTGGCGGCATCTGGCGCTGCCATGCCTGATCAGCCCGAAGGTCGAGGTCGCCGGTCACAAACCGCATAGGGTTGCCCTCCACGGTGTGATTTGGCTTCAGACTGACCCGGTGACCTTCGATGTAGCTGGGTTCGGCGGCTTCCCCGGTGAGCCCGACATGGCGGAGCAGGCCCGCGGTCACCTGGTACGGATTGCGCACGAGATCCTCGTACCGGACGAGATAGTAAGGAACGCCGAGCCGCCGCAGCGACTGGGTGAGCCCGTTGTAGTACATCCACCGGAGCGACGAGCCGGCAGAGCTGTACTGGGGAAGGTATTCGGAAGGACCGCCTGACCGCAGCTTCTCCACCCTCTTTTGCCACGACCAGGCCACCGCCCGGCTGTCCCGGACGAGGTGGATCAGGCGCAGATCGATGGCGGGCATCGTCCGGAGCAGGAACGCGTGCGATGGCAGGTTGGACGAGTCAACGATCGCGTTCGCCCCGGACACCTCGGCTATGGCCCGGTACAGGCGCTCCAGCGTGTCCGTGTAGTCCTGGATCCGGGCCCGCAAGGCACCCACCATGCCGCTCACCGGCAGGGCCGGGAATGACCAGGGCCGGTCCAGCGAGTATCGCAGCCGGAGGATGTCAGGAAGAGGGAGCCGGTCCCACCCGCCGAACCCGGCATCCCCAACGGCCAGCCAGAAGGAGCAGTCACGGAAGGGCTGACCACATCCGCACAGGCGGTTCTCCACTAGGCCGCTCTGCCAGATCTCCCGGACCTCACCAGCCGAGAAGACCCCTGGCGCCAGGCCCAGCATGAGGTCGAGCATGGTACTCCCGCTGCGGCCAAATCCGCCGATGTACCGGACCTGCACTGTGGCACCAGACGGGGCAGAGGCTGTGCCGCCCGACGGCCGTGGCCGCACCGAGGCGGTTGCCGGGCCCACCTTTGCCGGGCCAGCAGGGCCGAGCCCGCCTGCTGGCCGAGGTGCGTGGGCGGCCTCACTTGGGGGAGGTACCGAACCAGAGGTGTCAAACCCTCCGATCACGACTGTACCCTTCCCTGCGCCCCGTACTGGGGCGACCAGGCCGCCGACCGTTCCCGCAGCGAAGGGTCGGCGAGGTCGACTGAATCCTCGTCAATGCTGCTGACTGCTGTCCCGCGCGGACCTGGGACCTGAGGCCGAGGCGGCTCGCCACGGGTAGAGCTCGCGCGCTCCCTCGGCTTGCCCGAAGCGAACGAGTAGATTCCACCCAGGATGTTCGCACCGGCTCTGTTCAGCCGTTCCCGCGCGGTGAGGAGGGCCGGGGCCTGGAAGGCCTCGGAGTTCCAGGTGACAACGGTCCCATCGACGTAACGGGAGAGGATCATCGCGTCGGGCACCGAGAGCGCCGGCGGTGCGTCCACGAGGATGAAGTGCGGTTTCAGGGCTTGCAGATCTTTGAAGACCTGCGCCGTGTCGGGGCTGGAGAGCAGCGCCGCCGGATCTTCCGGCTCCGGGCCGGCATTCAGCAGGAACAGGTTGGGAACGCGGGTAGCTTTTAGGAGCCGCTCAGCGCTCTTTCCCTCGTGCACAGCGGTGGAGAGCCCGCGCCCGTTGGAAAGCCCAAGGATGACGTGCAACGTTGGGCTCCGCAGGTCGGCTGAGACCAGGATGACCTGACGCCCGGCCTGGGCCAGTAGCGCGCCAAGGTTGGCCGTCGTGGTTGACGCTCCGCCCCCCTGCGTGGGCGAGACGATCATTATGACCCGCGCGCCGGGGCGGGCAGGCAGGTTTTCCAGGGCTATGGCCGCCAAGCGGTAGGCATCGCTCGCGGGACTGCGAGGCTCACTGATCGCCACCAGAGACATATCCGGGGACCGCCCCTTGAACTTGGGGATGACGCCCAGGACAGGGGCGTACAGTGTGCTCTCCAGCTCACCCGGGCTCTTGATCCGCCGGTCCATGCCCTCCCTGAGCAGGGCCAGGATGATGCCCAGGACCAGGCCTATCACTGCCGCGATGATAAGGGTTGACGTGATCTTGGGCGAGGACGGAGAGGAGGGAGGTACGGCGGTCCCGATCACCTGTCCTCCCGACACCAGCTGCTGATCGCTTTCGAGTGTCTGCAGCTGGTTCGCAGCATCGGTCAATTGGGGACGCAGCATCGCCTTCTGGACCGGCCCGGAATGCAGGTACTGGTCCGAAAGGGCCGTGATGTTCTTCTTACCTTGCGCGATGGCGTAGGCAAGAAGCTTCTCCACGCTGTTGTTCCGGTAGGTGATATAAGCCTGGGCGAACGCGTTCGCATACTGGGCAGCCTGCTGGGCGCTAGGCGAGGTGTACTGGAAGAGAAGAATGTTCGCGGTGCTGGACGCCGAAACGTTTAGGTGATTCAGCAGCCTATCACCGCCATTTGAAATCTTTAGTGTGGTCCGGGCCAGATTCGCGACGGGAGCGGAAGCTGCCGTTGCCTGCTCGGTATTCATGTCCGGGGCATTCGACTTGGCCGTGGTCCCCGCAGCAACCGGACTCAGCAATGGATTGACGAGCACCTTGGCCTGGGCCGTGTATTGCGGCTTCTGCATCACAATATACAAGACCGCCAGCGCGATTACTACGAGTACAGGGACGATAACCGCGAGTTTCCGGGATCGGAAAACGTCCCAGTACTGATGCAGGTCGATGGTGGGTTGCGTGTTGGTCATGAGTTGCCTAGCTTCCGGCTGCTTTGGTGAGGCAGCAGCGTAACATCCGACCGCAGGCGGTTCCCGTGCTTAGGTGAACCTTGTCCTCTTTTTACCTTCGTCATGGCGTTTGTCCCGTCCTGGGTCCTGAGCAATTTCCCACCTTGCTGGCCATCGCCCGTCGCTACTGTGAGCCCTTCGAACGGATGCGCCATACCTGCCTGGCGGAGCGCCGTGCTGAGTCGGTGGCTGAATGCCCCGACCCAATCGGTGACGGTGATACCGGGAGGGACCCGGCCGGCGGATGAGGAGGCGTGACCAGAAGCTCATAATGCCTGGCCGATGCATCCGCGAGAAGGCCGCCGCCCATTTCCGCGACCTGGCTCTCCGTTCGGGACGGATGGTTTTCGTGGTTGCTTTGGTCCATGTGTGCGACTCTCCCGGACTGCCGGAGCCTCACCGTTGCGGATCCGGTCAGCAGCTTGACTGCGAATGGCAGATCCTGGAGCAGATACCGCCGGTACAGCCGCCGTGGCTCACTGATGAGCCGGAACGTCCATTCCAAACCCGCAGACTGCATCCACTGCGGGGCTCGTGGCAGCGCATTCGCCGCGAACGGGATCGCCGCGCCACAACTAATGAACCAGGTGGCCGGAAAAGACGGGGCCAGGCGCGCGATGAGTCGTTCCTGCTTGGGGAATCCGAGCCCTACGTATACGATGTCGGGCGCCGCCGCCGCGAGACGGGCGTGCACTGCGGCGACGGCCTGGGGGTCTGCGTCGAATCCGGTAGGCGGAGCGTCCGTTCCGGCTACCACGAGGCCCGGGTAACGGCCCCGCAGTTCCTCGCCGGCCCGCTCCGGGACTCCAGGCGCGCCGCCCAGCAGGTAGATCGAGCGCTGCTGGCGGGCCGCGGCCTGGGTGAGCGAAAAGATGAGCGATGAGCCGGTTACCCGCTCCGGCAGCGGCTCACGCACAAGCCTGGCGGCCCAGATCAGCGGCATACCGTCGGGCACGATCAGCGATGCGCTGGCCACCAGGCGTAGCAGCGCTTCGTCATACTGCGTCTGCCGGCAAATGTCGATGTTCGGGGTGGCAACCCAGCCGCCCCGGCCATCCCGGCTGGCTGTGAGGATGCGCTCCACGACCTGCGCTTCCGTGAGGGTGTGGAAATGCAGGCCTGCCAGCAAAGCCCGGCCACCCGGCCTGCTTACGCCGTCATCCAGCGAAGTGGGGGGTTCGCGAAGCATCAGAACCTTTTCTAATAGGCGCCGGAGCCGTGAAAGACCGCCGGGCAACTCTTCCACAGGATCTGCATGTCGAGTATGAGAGACCAGTTCTCCACATAGCGCAGGTCCAGCCGGACCGCTTCCTCCCAGGTAAGATCCGAGCGCCCGCTGATCTGCCAAAGCCCGGTGATACCGGGCTTTACCGCCAGCCTGCGACGCACATAGTCGGTGTAGCGCGCGACCTCATCCTGCAAGGGAGGCCGTGGGCCGACGAGGGACATATCGCCCTTTAGCACGTTGAAGAGCTGGGGCAACTCATCCAGCGAGTATCGGCGCAGCCACCTGCCGGTAAGCGTAACCCGGGGGTCGTTGCGTATTTTGAACAGCGCACCGGCCCCCTCGTCGTAGTCGGCGAGCTGCGCCTTCCGCTGTTCGGCATCCACCACCATGGTCCGGAACTTGTAGAGAGTGAACGCGCGTCCGTCCTTGCCGACGCGCGCTTGCCGGAACAGCACGGGCTTGCCGTCGCGCAACGCGACGACGAACGCGATCACCACCAGGAGCGGAGCGGAAATCATTAATGCCGCAATCGCGGCCAGCTTGTCGAACACCCCCTTGATGACCCAGCGGCTCCCGGAAAACTCGGGATGGTCCACGTGCAGCAGCGGCAAGCCTGCCACCGGGCGGATAGTCGTGCGAGGCCCGGCTACGTCCAGCAAGGCCGGAGCCACGTAAAGATCGGTTTCAGTTGCCTCGAGTTCCCAGGCGAGTTCGCGAAGCCGCATTTTGGTCAGGTCGCGGTCGGCAACGACCGCCACCGTATCTGCGTCGAACTCGGCGACAGCAGCGGAGACAGAATCCATGCCCCCGACCACCGGGATACCGGCTATCTCGGCGAGCATGTTTCCCTGGGTCAGGCAAGCACCCACAATTGACAGGCCGTGATACTTCTCTCGCCGCAACTCGCCGATCAGGTCGGCCACCCGCGCAGCATGACCAACTGCGATCACGCGCCGCATGCACGCCCCGCCGCGCCTGCGCCTGTGCAGACCCTTACGCAAGCCGTACCTGGCCAGAAGATCAAGAGCGGTCGCGCAAGGCAACGCAATGACGATGTACCCGCGAGCTATGTCGCTCTTGGTTACGAAGGAGATGATGGCGACCCCGGCGGTGAGGCTCGCTCCAACGTTCAGCACCTTACGAAACTCATCAGGGCCAATGCCGACGAATCGCGCATCGTAACCGCGCGCTAGCGCCACGGACACCACCCAGAAGGCCGGCATCAGCACCGTGAACAGCAGGTACTCGCGGGGCCGGCTGGGCCAGCCGGCAAACCGGGCCTCCAGTGCGATGAGCCCGGCAGCGAGGGCGCAACTGCCGTCAGCCGCACCGGCGGCCCAGAGATACGACCTAACCCACCGAAAGCGTTCCCGCTCCTCGCCCCGGCTGACTGTCCAGCGGATCTGTCCCGTCCGCGCGGCAGCGTCATCACTCACCCTGCGAAGGGCTGCGTCACTAGTCACCCGGCCCCCCTCCCCGCTGAGATGTCCGCGGCGCGACCAGCGCCAGCCGCTCTACTGGGAACAGGACGCTCAGCGTTAGGCGGTGGTTTACATGATGTTTGCCTGAGTATAGGCGTACTCCTGCGACATGCCTGGTGAACGCCAAATACCTCGGTCAGGACGAATAGCTGATTTATTCGATCGTTTTGATAGGCTTTTTGGTCTCGCTACGTCGTCCCCGTCAGTCGGCCGAGGATCTGACCGCCGAGGACTGCGGTGCACGTCCGCGGTGACCCTCTCGTCGAGACGCGCCAGGATCGTGCCTGGTAGTCGATGAACCCGGCTGGTAGTCTCTTGCGGCGCCAGTCGCCGATGACACCAGCCGGCCCTGGCGGGCAGCTGACTCACTGGACCGGCCGCCAGTGGCCGGCAAGGAATGCCCAGCGACCGACTTTCCCTTTAAGTGCGCTTATTCAGCGCTGGACCGTGCGGGGGTTCCGGAGTGTGGATTGCTCGTCGACACCTAGCTGTGGGACTGGTGGTTGCCTTCGCCAGCACCGGCATGGGTGGTCACTCAGCTGTAACGCGTGAGCGCACGGCCCCTTCCATCAATGCCGCCACCTGGGCCCCGGAGGGCACTGGGGCATACTTCTTCGATCGCTCTGCCCCGAGACCTAGCGCACCCAGCGACTTCGCCGGCCGCGAATCCCAGTTCGGCAGGAAGTTTGATGGCCACATGTATTATCTTCCTACGTACGTGAGTAGGGCCGATCTTGCAGGCCCCCATTGGTCACTGGCGACCGACCATGTTCCCTTCGTCATTCTGTCGTGGTCCACCGGGAATAACCCGAACACTATTATTCCCGGCATCGCCGCCGGCAAGTACGACAGCGAGATCGCCAGCTTCGCTGATGCAGTAAGATCACAGCTTTCCCCGTACGGGCGCACCTTGATCCGGCCCTTCTGGGAATTCAATTTCACCGGAAGTGAGTGGAACGACATTCACTACGGAAACAATCCTGCAGTCTTCATTGCTGCGTGGCGCCACTTTGTCAATATCTTTCGTGCGCATCATGTGGCGAATGTCAAGTGGCTGTGGAACCCAATACGTATTGGTGGGAGTCAGGCCCAGGATCCGGTGTCCTATTATCCTGGCGGCAGTTATGTTGACTGGATTGGGATTGATGCCTACCCGAAAAACAAATGGCTGACTCTCCAGCAGCTTGCCACCACCAGTGGCGGCCATAGCGGCTTTAACTGGTATCAGACATTCAGCACATACGGCAAGCCGCTCATGTTTGGAGAAGTGGGCATTTTGCCTGCCAGCTCCTACGGAAGTGGCGCACCGACCCGTGCGACCTGGTGGGAGGATGCCCTGAGCGAACTACGGCACGGCCTCACCAGGGTCAAGGCCATCGAGTACTTCGACTCGGACACCGCTTACGACTGGCGGTACGACGGGTCCGGGGCAGCCCCCGGAGACAGCGGTGTGGCCGCGCTGGCGGCAGCCAGGGCCGTAGCGCGCAGTTGCTATCTGGACAGCCTGGCCAGGGCTTGCCAGCATCGCACCCGCCGGGCCAAAGCGAGCCACAGCC
>WNGB01010204.1_pt1 | contig 26874 bp, 28 predicted proteins | sample 5400681 | NCBI WGS metagenome assembly WNGB01 (sample SAMN13153367, study PRJNA577476) | soil metagenome | isolation source: 115 cm soil or saprolite under grassland replicate 2 | place: USA:California | collected 2016-06-15
GTCGCCTATGGCGCGGCGGATCTGGCGCTGCTGCGCGGGATGGTCCGGACGCTGTACTCGTTCGACTCGTCGCGGCAGGACTCCAGCGCGCTGGACCCCGTCCCGGACCTGGCGAGCGGCCCGTACCAGATCTCGGACGACCGCCGCACGTATACCTTCACCATCCGCAAGGGCATCCGCTACGCCCCGCCGTACGACGCCACCGTGCAGGCGAAGGACTTCGTCTACGCGATCGAGCGGCAGTTCGACCCGCACCAGAAGGTCCACTCGCCGAACCCCTACGCCAGCCTGATCCAGGGGTTCGCCGAGTACGCGGCGGGCAAGGCCAGGACGATCTCGGGCATGCAGGCGATCGGCGAGAGCACCCTGAAGATCACCCTTCGCCAGCCGGCGAGCGACTTCCCCAGCCTCCTGACGATGCCGTTCTTCTCCCCCGTCCCACAGCGGTACGCTCGCCGCTACCAGCTCGGCGAGGACTATGCCAAGCACCTGATCGCCACGGGATCCTACGCACTGGCCAGGTACTCGCCCGGCGAGCGCATCGAGCTGGTCCGCAACCAGAACTGGGACCCGGAGACCGACCCGCTGCGCAAGGCGTGGGTGGACAGGGTCGAGGTGACCATCGGCTCCAACGAGTCGGCCATCCAGGCGGCCATCGAGCAGGGCGACGCCGACCTGAACCTTGACCTGACGCCGCCGCCCAACGCCGACCTCCAGCGGCTCGGCAAGGGCGGGGACCTCCAGGGGCAGTCGGGCATCAAGACCACCGGCTGCGTTCGCTACCTGACGCTCCAGACCGACAGCGGGCCGACCGCCAACCCGCTGGTGCGCAAGGCGATCAACCTGGCGGTCGACAAGCGCGCGCTGGTGCTCGAGCTCGGCGGCGCGTTCGCCGGCGAGCCGGCGTCGACCATACTCAGCCCCACCCTCGGCGGCTACGAGAAGTACCCCGACCCCTACGGCACCACCGACTCCCGCGGCGACCCGGTCGCGGCCAGGGCGCTGCTCAGCCAGGCCGGCTACCCCAACGGGCTCACGCTCAACTACGTCGGCCCTTCCACCGGCAAGGGGCGGGAGGTGCTGAGCGTGCTGCAGACGTCGCTGGCGCACGCGGGGATCGGGCTGAACCCCAAGCTCTACAAGGGCTACAAGGTCTACACCGACTCCCTGCAGCTCCAGTCGAAGAAGGACGAGCACCAGATCGGCCTGGCGCGCTGGTGCCCCGACGTCCCGGGCAACGGCGCCCGCTCGTTCATCGGCGTGCTGCTGGACGGGCGCAAGATCACCGCCAAGGCCAACAACAACTACGGCGACTACAACAACCCGGCGGTCAACGACATGATCGACCAGGCCTACGCGACCGAGGACCCCGCCCGCCGCAACAGCCTGTGGGGCCAGATCGACCGAAAGATCATGGACGACGCGCCCTGGGTGCCGCTGATCTACGAGCGGCAGACGTACTTCTGGTCGTCCCGGGTGAAGCAGTGGCGGTTCTCGCCGTGGATCTCCAACCCGGACATCACCAACCTCTGGCTCGACCCGAACACACCTTGACATCCTCTCCCACCTTCAGGCGGCAGATTCCCGGGTGCCGCACTCACGCGACGCTCCGAGGGTTCACGCATGCGGCTCGAGGGCCTTGCCGTCTTGTGGGGACGACTGCGCGTGCTGTCTACCGCCTGCCCGGCGGCAATCAACTCGATCACCTTCGCGGCGTTGGCGTCGGCGTGGGCCTGCTGCCCGCAGGAAGTGCAGGCGAACACCCTGCCGCAGCCGGGCCGGGACGCCGGGTCCCGGATGCCGCACGCCGCACACGTCTGGCTGGTACCCGCAGGCAGGACCAGCCGCAGCTCCGACCCGAAGCTGGCCGCCTTGTAGGCAAGCTGGCTGCGGCGCTCCGCGGGCGCGTTGTCGAGGATGCCGCGGTTGAGCCCCGCCTTCTGCTTCACGTTGCGCCCCGGCTGCTCGCCTGTCCCAGCGGCTGTCGCCGTCAGGTGCTTGACCCGCAGATCCTCGATGCCGACCCAGCCGTGGCTTTTGGCGAGGTCGGTGGTGAGCTTGTGGGTGAAGTCGGCCCGCCGCCGGGCCTGTCGCGCTCGCAGCTTGGCGATCTGGTCAATGGTGCGGCGTACCCGCTTGGAGTACCGCCCCCGGTTGTGGCGCCTGGCCCAGTGGATCTGGCGAGCCTTCCGGCGCTCTAGCCCGAGCAAGCGGCGCCGCTCGCCCGGGGTCAGGGTGGCAGGCATCAGGCGCGGCTTCATTTCGGTCGACACGAATGCGGAGCAGGCCACGCCGAAGTCGACCCCGCAGCCCGGCAGCCCGTTCGGCGGCGCGGGCTTGGCGCCAGTCGCCACCCCGAACGCGACATGCCAACCGAGCCCGTCGCGGGACACAGTCACGTTGCGGGCCGGCCCTCCAAGCGGCCGGGACAGGCGGAACCGGATCCAGCCGAGCTTGGGGAGCCACACATCGGCCCACTTGTGGTTCAGCGTCCGGACCTTCACAGCCTGACCAGGCAGCGGCAGAGTCAGGCGGTTGCTCCGCTTCTTGAATATTGGCGGCCCGGCCGGATGTTCTGGATTCCACCAGTTGTCGAAGGCGCGGTCGAGCTGGCGAAGCACCTGCTGGGCGGCCTGGGCGGGCAGATCCGCCATCCAGTCCAGCTCGGTGCGAGCCCCTGTGAGGTGGCGACATTGGTCAACCGCTCGCAACGCCACCCTTCGCTGGCTCCAAGCGAACTGTCGCTGCGCCAACGCGACGTTCCACACCGCTCGGCAGGTGTGGCCCCACCTGGTCAGCCGCTCGGCCTGCCCGGCGCTTGGGTACAGCCTGTAGCGGCGGCCAGCGTCTGCGTTCATGTCCGCAACCATACCTGGTCGATGGGACAATGGCCGGCGATCCGGACCATAGGTCGCTCATCAGCGCCATTCGGGTAAGGCCACGGCTGCGGTGCGGGCGCTTCACCGCCGCGCGAAAGTGCGGTGGGCGCGCCCTCGTGGCGGCCGATGTCAAGTGCGCGGCGGCTCAGCCCTTGTCCCGGCGATGCCGGTGGACCGCCAGGTAGAGGCCATAGCGCATGCCGCCGGGCTCGGGCGAGCGGTCGACGAACTCCTCCATGAGGTCCTGGAGCCGCGTCTTCAGCTCGTCCAGCGAGTCCTCGTCCAGGGTGAGGCCGAGCCGGGTCTCGGACACCATCGCGCCGGGTCCCGCCTCGGCCAGCTCGGCGCGGAAGGCCTCCAGCGAGGCTCGGGACAGGCCAGGGTCCTCCTCCTTGGGCACGGTGAAGTCGAGCGTCCAGGACTTGCCGGTCGCCCGGTAGGGCTTCTCGAGCGCGCCGTGGGCGCCATGGCGGGACTCGCCCGGGGCGAGGAACCCCGCCTTGACCAGGATCCGCACGTGGTGCAGCAGCGTGCCGGGGTCCTTGCCGAGCCGCTCGGCGAGCTGCTTGTTGGTCAGCTCCTGATCGAGGCACAGCCGCAGCACCCGCAACCGCATCGGGTGCCCCATCGCCTTGGCCTCCTCCGCCGTCGCCGGGCGCCGCTCGATCGCCACCCGCCCGCGGGCCTTCGGTTCAGCCATCCCCCACGCTCCCCGCGCATGTATTGATTGACTTCTCTCAATCGATGGTCGATACTCCACCGATCGAGATTATCCCATCACTCGGTGGTGAGGTACGGGATGGGCGAGCGCCGGAGCCTTTGGGGCCATCGGGACTTCGTGCGGCTGTGGTCGGCGGAGAGCGTCAGCCGCTTCGGCAGCCAGGTCAGCCTGCTGGCCCTCCCGCTGATCGCGATCACCGCCCTGCACACCTCGACCTTCCAGGTCGGCCTGCTCTCGACCATGGAGTTCCTGCCGTTCGTGCTGATCGGCCTGCCGGCCGGGGTCTGGGTCGACCGGCTGCGCCGCCGCCCCGTGCTGATCGCGGCCGACCTCGGACGGGCCCTGGCGCTCGCCTCGATCCCGCTCGCCCACGCGCTGGGCGTGCTGAGCATGGCCCAACTCTACGCGGTCGCCTTCGCCACCGGCGTGCTGACCGTCTTCTTCGACGTCGCCTACCAGTCCTACCTGCCGAGACTGGTCCTCCCCGAGCAGCTCGTCGAGGGCAACGCCAAACTGGAGATCTCCAACTCCGGCGCCTCGATCGCCGGGCCGGGCCTGGCCGGCCTGCTGATCCAGCTCCTGACAGCGCCGGTGGCGGTGGTGGCGGACGCCGCCAGCTTCCTCGCCTCGGCGGCCTTCATCGGCCGGATCCGCCGCCGCGAGCCGCCACCTCCGCCCGCCCGCGCCGGCGGCGGCATGCGGCGCGAGATCGCCGAAGGGCTCCGCTACGTGCTCGGCCACCGGCTGCTGCGCTGGACCGCGGCGACGACCGCCACCTCCAACCTGTTCAGCGCCATGACCGCCGCGATCCTCGTGCTCTACCTGGTCCGCCACTTCGGCATGAGCCCCGGGCTGATCGGCCTGGTGATGACCGTCGGCAACGCCGGCTGGCTGCTCGGGGCGACGGGCAACGCCCGCCTGTCGCGCCGGCTGGGCACCGGCAGGACCACCGTCGGCGGGATCGTGTTGTGCGGCCTCGGCGCGCTGCTGGTGCCGGCGGCGCCGGCCGGCGGTCCCGTCCCGTGGCTGGTCGCGGCCGAGTTCCTGCTGTCGCTGGGCAGCACCACCTACAACATCGGCCAGCTCAGCGTGCGGCAGGCGATCACCCCGCCCAGCCTCCACGGCAGGATGAACGCCACCATGCGCTTCATGGTCTGGGGCACGCTGCCGCTCGGCTCGGCGATCGGCGGCGCGCTCGGCCAGGCGGTCGGCCTGCGGCCCACGCTGTGGATCGCCGCGGTCGCCGGCCTGCTGCCGGTCGCGCCGGCGCTGGCCTCGCGGATCTGGTCGGTGCGGAGCGTCGAGGAGGCGGTCGCACGCTTCCTGCCCGCCCCCGAGCCCGTCCAGCCCGAGGCGCCCGGACCGACCCCCTTAGCTGCCGGCTCGCACGTCAGCTAGGGGGAAATTCCCTTTTATTGTCCAAACATGCGCCCAACCGAGGGATACTCCACCGCGGCCTCATCGTGATGTGGCGCCAGGTCCGGCTGCGCCCGGTCCCGTTCGCGATCGCCGTGGCCGGCGCGATGGTGTACGCGGTCGGCATCGTCGGCCAGTCCTGGGTGCTCGGACAGGTGGTCGACCGCGTGGTGGCGCCCCGCTTCGACAGCGGCCACTTCCGCACCGGAGCCGCGATCGCCGCGGCGTGCGCGATCGTGGGCGTCGGCATCCTCCGGACCGCCGGGATCATCTGCCGCCGGGTGGCCGCCAGCATCGCCGGCGCCAGGGCCAGCGCCATCCTGCGCGAGCGCCTGGCCGAGCAGTACCACTGGCTGCCCCTGCGTTACCACCACCGGCACTCCGCCGGCGAGCTGCTCTCGCATGCCGAGGGCGACGTGCACGCGGCCAGCGAGGTGATGCACCCGCTCCCGTTCGCCACCGGCGTGGTCACGCTGCTGGTGCTCGCGGCCACCTGGCTGGTGCTCACCGACCCGTACCTGGCGGCGGTCGGCCTGACGGTCATGCCGCTGACGATGGCGGTCAACCTGCTCTACCAGCGCAGGGTCGAGCACTGGACCACCCTGGTCCAGCAGCGGCTCGGCAAGGTCTCGGCGATCGCCCATGAGAGCTTCGACGGCGTCCTGGTGGTCAAGGCGCTGGGCGCCGAGCGCAGCGAGGGCGACCGCTTCGCCGTCGGGGCCGAGCAGCTCCGGGAGGCCAGGGTGGTGACGGCGCGCACGCGGGCTACCTTCGACGCCATCCTGGACACCGTCCCGGGCCTGGCCACCATGGTGCTGCTGGTGCTGGGCGCCTGGCGCATCCAGAACGGCCAGCTCACCGCCGGGACCCTGGTCGCCCTGGTCAACCTGTTCGCCCTGATGGCCTGGCCGCTGCGGGTGATCACCTACGTGCTCGGCGACATGCCGCCGGCGGTGGCCGGCTACGAACGGGTCGACGCCGTGCTCGGCGAGCCGCGGCCGCCGCCGCCAGCCGGCGGCCAGCCGCTGCCGTCGGGCCCGCTCGGCCTGGAGGTCGAGCGGCTGCGCTTCGGCTACCGGCCCGGCGCCGACGCCGTCCAGGACGTCTCCTTCCGGCTGCGGCCGGGCGAGACCGTCGCCCTGGTCGGCCCGACCGGATCGGGCAAGTCGACCCTGGCGCTGCTGCTGGCGAGGCTGCTCCAGCCCGACGGCGGCGCCGTGCGGCTGGGCGGGGTCGACCTGGCCGGCATGACCGAGGAGCAGCTCGGCGCCACGGTCGCGCTCGCCTTCCAGGAGTCCTTCCTGTTCTCGACCTCGATCGAGGACAACGTCGATCTCGAGGGCGTCCCGATCGTCCCGGGCGCGGTTCGCCAGGCGAGCCGGCTTGCGCAGGTCGACGAGTTCGCCCACCGCCTGCCCGACGGCTACGCCACCGTGGTGGGCGAGCGCGGCGCCACCCTGTCGGGCGGCCAGCGCCAGCGGGTGGCGCTCGCCAGGGCGCTCGCCCGCAGGCCGCGGCTGCTGGTGCTGGACGAGGCGACCTCCAGCGTCGACCCCGTGACCGAGGCGGCGATCCTCGCCGGCCTGGAGCGCTCCCTGCCCGGCACCACCACGGTGATCGTGGCCTCGCGCCTGGCCACCATCGCGCTCGCCGACCGGGTGCTGTACATGGAGGGCGGCCGCCTGGCGGCCCAGGGCAGCCACCAGGAGCTGCTCGCCACGGTGCCCGGTTACGCGCGCCTCGCCCGCGCCTACCAGCGGGCCGAGGCGACTGGCGGCCAGAACGAGGAGATGCCGGCGTGACCGCCGAACCGGTCCAGGAGCCGCTGCGCCGGGGTCGGCGCGGCCGCGCGCGGGAGCCCGGCGTGCTGCGCCGCGGCCTGGCCGTCACGCCCGAGCTGCGGCAGGGCATCCGCCTCACCGTTTTGCTGGCGCTGCTGGCCGGCGCCGGCCGCATGGTCACGCCCGTGCTCGTCCAGCAGGTGGTCGACCATCACCTGTCCCGCGGCGAGCTCGGCGGGGTGCTGCCGCTGGCAGCCGCCGGCGCGGTGGTCGTGGTGCTGACGGCGCTGTGCGCGCGGGCCACCGGCCGCCGCCTGGCCGCCGCCGCCGAGCGCGGCCTGGCGGCGCTGCGGACCCGCACCTTCCGCCACATCCACGCGCTCAGCATCGCCCACCACAACGAGGAGCGCCGCGGGAGCCTGGTGAGCCGGGTCGTCTCCGACGTCGAGACGCTGAGCGACTTCTTCCGCTGGGGCGGGATCAACTTCGTGGTCGACGGCTCGCTGATGCTGGTCGCGCTGATCACCATGGCCGTCTACGACTGGCGGCTGACGCTGGTCGCGCTGGTCGCCATGCTTCCGATAATCCCGCTGCTGCGCTACATGCAGCGCAAGCTGGTGCGCGCGTGGGACTCGGTGCGGGTGCGCGTCGGCGAGATGCTCGGCGCCCTGTCCGAGTCGATCATGGGCGCGGCCGTGATCCGCGCCTACCAGTCGCAGGACCCCGCCCAGCGGCGCATCGCCACCGCCATCGACCGGCGCGCCAGGGCCGAGATCCGGGCCGGCACCATCGGCGCGATCCTCTTCCCGATCAGCGACGTGTTCTCAGCGCTCGCCATCGCGGTCGCGTTGCTGGTGGGCATGGCGCTCGGGCCCGGCGGGGGCATGTCGACCGGCAAGCTGGTGGCCTTCGCGTTCCTGGTGTCGATCTTCCTGGAGCCGGTCGCCAACCTCACCGAGCTGCTGGACTACACGCAGCAGGCGATGGCCGGCTGGCGCCGCGTGCTCGACGTGCTCGACACGGCCATCGAGGTGCGCGAGCCCGACCCGGGCCTGGAGCTGCCCGGCGGCGCGCTCCAGGTGGAGCTCGAGCACGTCTGGTTCGCCTACCACGGTGGGCCGCCGGTGCTGCGGGACGTGAGCTGTCGCATCCCAGCCGGCACGCGGGTCGCCGTGGTCGGCGCGACCGGCTCCGGCAAGACCACCATGGCCAAGCTGCTCATCCGCCTGGCCGACCCGACCTCGGGCGCCATCCGCGTGGGCGGGCTGGACCTGCGCCAGGTCGCCACCAGCTCGCTGCGCTCCTCGATGGTGCTGGTCCCCCAGGACGGGTTCCTGTTCGACACCACCGTGGCCTCCAACGTCCGGCTCGGCCGCCCGGGGGCCGGCGACGCGGAGATCCGCGCCGCGCTCGACGACCTCGGCCTCAGCACCTGGGTCGACAGCCTCCCGGCGGGCCTCGACACCGCGGTCGGCCAGCGCGGCGAAAGCCTGTCCGTGGGCGAGCGGCAGCTCGTGGCGCTCGCCCGCGGGTACCTCGCCAACCCGGGCTGCCTGATCCTCGACGAGGCGACCTCGGCGGTGGACCCGGCCACCGAGGTGCGCCTGCGCAACGCCATCGACCGGCTCACCGCCGGGCGCACGGCCATCACGGTGGCGCACCGGCTGGCCGCGGCCGAGCACGCCGAGGTCGTGCTGGTGATGCACCGGGGCCGGCTGGTCGAGCAGGGCAGCCATGCGGAGCTGCTTCGAGCTGGCGGTGCCTACGCCAATTTGTACTCGAGTTGGCGTGCCAGCTTGGAACAAACTGATGATCCGGATTCGGTCAAGATGTGGTAGGTTTGTGCGATATGCGAGCTACAGATCTTTCCCTACTGCGCATCCCCAGTGCGCCCACGTTGACCCCTGACGGCCGGCTGGTCGCCGTCACGGTCACCCGCATCCACCTCGACGACAACCTCTACCGCAGCGACCTCTGGGTCGCGCCCACCGACGGCTCGGCTGCTCCGAGCCGCTTCACCAATGGGCCGAGGGACTTCTGGCCGCGCTTCTCGCCCGACGGGCGCTGGCTGGCCTTCCTGCGCGCCGGCGAGGGCGACGACAGCAAGCCCCAGATCCACGTCATGCCGGTCGCCGGCGGGGAACCGTGGCAGCTCTGCGAGCACCCGCTCGGCGTCGAGCGGTTCTCCTGGAGCCCCGACTCGACCCGGATCGCGTACGTGGCCAGGGTGCCCGAGCCCGGGCGCTACGGCACCGACGACGACGTGCCGCCCGGCAAGGAGCCGCCGCGGCGCATCACCACCCTGCATTTCCGCCTGGACAACATCGGCTTCACCTTCGACCGGCGGCCGCACGTCTTCGTGATCGACGCCGCCGGCCAGGACGGCGAGCCGTTGCAGATCACCCACGGCGACTACGACCACGGCGAGCCAACCTGGAGCCCCGACGGCTCGTCGATCGCGTTCGTGTCCGCGCGGCACCCGAATCGCGAGTACGACCAGCTCAGCGACATCTTCGTCGCGCCGTCCGGCGGCGGTGACGCGGTGCAGGTGACCCGGACGACGCTGCCGGTCAGCCGCCCCGCGTTCTCCCCCGACGGCGTCACCATCTGGTTCTGCGCGCCGTCCGACGACGAGGCCGGGCGCAACACCGGCCTGTGGTCGGTGGCGGCGGACGGCTCCACCGAGCCGCGCCGGCTCACCGAGGCGGAGCGCTGGGACGTCGACAACTTCGGCTCCGGCCCGCTGGAGCTGGACGTCGAGCCGGACGCCGTGACCACGGTGGTGCTCGACCGCGGCGCGGTGCACCTCTACCGGTTCCCGACGGGCGGCGGCGAGCCGCGTTGCCTGGTCGGCGGCCGCCGCCAGGTGCTCGAGCACGTGCGCGCCGGCGACGTGACCACGGCGGTGGTCAGCGACGACCTGTCCATGGGCGAGGTCGTGGCCGTCCGCGACGGGCGGGAGAGGGTCCTCAGCGACTTCGGCGGGCGGCTCGCTCGCGAGGTCTCGCTGCGACCGATGAGCGAGCTCACCACCAAATCGCCGGACGGCTACCCGGTGCACGGCTGGGTGGTCAAGCCGGCCGGCACGCCGCCGTTCCCGGTGCTGCTGATGATCCACGGCGGCCCCTTCACCCAGTACGGCTACCGGCTGTTCGACGAGGCGCAGGTCTACGCCGGCGCGGGCTACGCGGTGGTGATGGGCAACCCGCGCGGCTCCTGCGGCTACGGCGAGGCGCACGGGCGGGCGATCCGCTTCGACTACGGCAACCTCGACTCGGCGGACCTGCTGGCGCTGCTCGACACCGCCCTCGACGATCCGGACCTGGACGGTGACCAGGTCGGCGTGCTCGGCGGCTCCTACGGCGGCTTCATGACGAGCTGGCTGGTCGGCCACACCAACCGCTTCCAGGCGGCGATCAGCGAGCGGGCGTGCAACGCCTTCGACAGCTTCGAGGGCTCCAGCGACATCGGCTGGGATTTCCTGCGCGTCTACATCGGCGACGACCCCGAGCGGGTGAAGGCGCAGAGCCCGCTCACCTATGCCGACCGGATCGAGACGCCGATGCTGCTGATCCACTCCGAGGAGGACTGGCGCTGCCCGATCGAGCAGGCGCAACGGCTGTTCGTGGCGCTCAAGCGCCGCCACGCCGAGGTCGAGATGCTGGTCTTCCCCTCCGAGGGCCACGAGCTGTCCCGCTCCGGGCTGCCGAGCCATCGCGTCGCCCGCTTCGAGGCCATCCTGGAGTGGTGGGACCGCCACCTGAAGCCGCGCGACGCCTGACGGCGGGGTGCGCTAGGCTGCGACACTGGTTCCAGGGGGGAGGTTGCGGGCGTGGTCATCCTCAAGTCGCGGGACGAGATCGAGCTCATGCGGGAGGCGGGGCGCGTGGTCGCTCACGCGCTCGAAGCGGTCAGGGCGGCGGTGCGGCCCGGCGTCTCGCTCCGTGAGCTCGACGCGCTCGGGGAGGAGACCATCCGCGAAGAGGGCGCCACGCCGTCGTTCCTCGGCTACCACCCCCACTTCGCGCCGAGCCCGTTCCCCGGCACGCTCTGCCTGTCGCCCAACAACGTGATCGTCCACGGGATCCCCGACCGCTACCGGCTGCGCGAGGGCGACCTGCTGTCGATCGACTGCGGCGCGGTCGTGGACGGCTATCACGGCGACGCCGCGGTGACGGTGCCCGTCGGCGAGGTCGACGAGGCGGCCAGGCGCCTGCTCGCCACCACCCAGCGGGGGCTGGAGACGGGCATCCAGCAGGCCTGGCCAGGCAAGCGGCTGTCCGACATCAGCCACGCCGTCGGGCAGGTGGCGCACGCGGCCGGGTACGGGATCGTCCCCGACTTCGGGGGGCATGGCATCGGCCGGGTCATGCACGAGGACCCCAGCGTGCTGAACGACGGCCGTCCCGGCAGGGGCCTGCGGCTGCGCGAGGGTCTGGTGCTGGCGATCGAGCCGATGTTCAACGAGGGCGGCGGCGCCTACACCGTCAAGCCCGACGGTTGGGCCCTGATCACCCGCGACGGCTCCCGCTCCGCGCACTTCGAGCACACCGTCGCCATCACCGCCACCGGCCGGCCCCCGCATCCTCACCCTCCCGTAGCCCCCTCCCGGCCTCTGGCTGCGCCGCGGGCCTTCGCCTGCGCGCCCCAAAAGCCCCGAGGGTCCGATAGCTCCCATGACTCTGCGCCTTTCTACGTAGAAAATCTGCCTGATTCTGCGGAGTAGACGCGGATGCACGTCTTGTGCTGGGAGAGAGTGATCTCTATCATAACCCGCAGCCTGATCCTCCAACAGCAAGGGGGCGCTGCATGCGTAGGACCACACGCTCGACGGCCCGCCCGGGCCGGATCCTGTCGCTGACGGTTGCACTGGGCCTGGCCGCACTGCTGGTCGGCGCGTGGGCGGGCCCCGCGGCCCCGCGACGGCCCATGAGGGCAAGCAGGTGGGCCGCTACCGCTTCACGGTCGGGTTCGGGGACGAGCCCGCCTACGCCGGCCAGAAGAACAGCGTGCAACTGCTCCTCACCACGGCCGCCGGCAAGCCCGTCACCGACCTCGGCGACACGCTGAAGGTCATGGTGATGGTGGGCAACCAGACCCAGGACCTCGCGCTGGAGCCGTTCTTCGAGGTCGGCGAGTCCGGCACTCCCGGCGACTACCGCGCCTTCTTCATCCCGAGCGCCCCCGGCAACTTCACCTTCCACTTCCACGGCTCCATCAAGGGCCAGAAGGTCGAGCAGGACTTCACCTCCGGCCCGAACAGCTTCAGCAGCGTCCAGGACCCCGTCCAGGCGGCATTCCCCAAGCTCAGCCAGCCCTCGACCGCGCAGATCGCCCGGCGGCTCGACCGCGAGACGACCCGGCTCGACGGCGCCGCCAACGCCACCGACCGCCGCGCCCGGCAGACTGCGAGCCGGGTGACGATCCTGTCGATCCTCGGGCCCTTCGGGCTGGTCCTCGGGCTCTTCGGCATGGTGATGACCGGGATCGCGTTGCGGACCGCGCGCCGCGCCCTGGCCGCCGCCTCGTCGCGCCCACCGTTGCCGTTCCAGGAGGAAGCGCTCCGGAGCAGGGTGGAGGTCTGAGCCCATGTGGCGCCGAGCCGCCGCGGCCGCCGCCCTGGCCGGCCTCTGGCTGGTGGCCACCGGGGCCGCCGACCCGGCCGGTGCGCACGCGATGCTGCGTGGCTCCGACCCGGCGGGCGGGGCCTCGCTGGACCGGTCACCGGCCGCGGTGACGCTCCACTTCACCGAGGCGCCCGACCCGGCGCTGTCCGTGGTCCATGTGCTCGACACCGCCGGCCATGCGGTCTCGACCGGGCCGGCGGTGGCGCTCGCCGGCAGCCGGCTCCGCGCGCCCCTGCCGGTGCTCGGCGCCGGAACCTACACGGTGACCTGGCGTGCCACCTCCCGCGTGGACGGGCACGTCTCCCAAGGTGCGTTCGCGTTCGGGGTCGGCCTGCCCGCCATGGCGACGCCTTCCCCGAACGCGGGCGCCGCCACCGACGTCCTCCAGGGGCCCGACCCGCTGGCGGTCGCCGCCCGCTGGAGCTTCTTCTGGGGAATCGCGCTCCTGCTCGGGGCCGCCGCCACCGGCCTGCTGGTGTTCGACCGCCGCCTGCCGGCGCGAGCGGGACCGCTGCTGGGCGCCGCGCTGGCGCTGGCCTGCTGCGGCCTGGCGGTCATGACGATCGCGACCTGGGCCAGCGCCGGAGTCCCGCTCGGCCGCTTCCTGGGGTCGGGCACCGGCCACTGGCTCGAGGCCCGCGGGGGCGCCGTCCTCCTGGCCGCGGCCGCGGTGGCCGGCCTGCTGCTTGCCGGCTCCGGTTGGGGCGCCAAGGCGCCCCAACCCGTGCCCGCGGCGAGCCGAGCCAGCGCCACCGCCTGGCTGGTGGCGCTGGGCGTCGCGGCATCGGCTGGGCTGCTGGTCCACGCGCTCGCCGGGCACGCGGCCGCGCCCGGGCCGCTGCGCCTGGTCAACCTGGGCTCACAATGGCTCCACCTGCTGGCCGTCGCCGTCTGGATCGGCGGCCTGGCGTGGCTGCTGGCCGGCATCGCCGGCAGGCCGCGCGCGGAGATGGGCCGGGCGGCGGTGCGCTTCTCGAAGCTGGCGGCCTGGAGCCTGCTGCTCGTGGCGCTCAGCGGCCTGGAGCGCGCCGCCCAGCTCCTGGGCGGCTGGAGCCACCTGCTGGGAACCTCCTTCGGCCGGACGCTGGACGTGAAGCTGGGGTTGTTCGCCGTGCTGGTGGCCCTGGGCACGCTCAACCGCTTCCGGGTCGTGCCGGCGCTGGCCGCCGGCAACGGCCGGCTCGCATGGCTGCGCCGCACGGTCAGGGGCGAACTGGTGGTGGCCAGCGGGGTCCTGCTGGCCGCCGCCCTGCTGAGCGAGCTGCCTCCCGGCAGCGACGCCCCCGGCGCCCGGGCGGCCACGCCTCCCCAACCGGCGGTGGTCCGGGCGAGCGGGGCCGACTACACCACCGCCGTGCGCGTCACCCTCCAGGTGAGCCCGGGCTCCGCCGGCCCCAACCGCTTCGTCGCCACGGTGGCCGACTACGACACGGGCAGGACGCTGTTGGCCGATCACGTCCGGCTGAGCGCGACGCTGCCGGCACGGCCCGACGTCGCCGCCGCGGAGCTCGACCTGACCCGCGCCGCCGACGGGAGCTGGCACGGCACCATCGCCGGCACCTGGGCGATCACCACGCTGGTCGAGCGCCCGGACGATGGGGTCGAGGTCCCGATCGAACTGCACGTGGGCGCCTCGCCGGTGAGCTGAGACTCGGTTCTCGCAGGCAAGCGGGCCGGAACCGGGCGTACGACCACAGGCGCCGCTAATGCGTCGGTAGCAGGTTTGCCGGCCGTCACCGCAGGTCACCAGGCTTTCCGCCTTCCACGCTCCGCATAGGCTCCGCAACCGGCGACCACGCCGCCTCCACCGCCAGCCGTGCCCGCTTCCGGAAGTCGACGGTCGGGTGCCCGTAGGTCTTCTCCACCATGGCGACGGTGTCACCGATCAACTCGGCGACCTCGACCACCGACAGGCCCTGCACGAGCATTTCGCTGGCGTAGGAGTGCCGTAGGTCGTGGTAGGTGACCTCCTTACCCAGGCCGACCTTCTTCCGGGCCTGGCGGAACGCCGCGCCGATCGCCGAGGCGGTCGCCGGGCCGCCCTGGGTGGCCGTGAAGATCAGCTCCCGGTCGCCGGTGCCGTAGCGGCGGATGTGCTCCGACAGGGCCTCGCGCACGTAGGCCGGCACCGGCACGACCCGGGACGGGCGGCGCCGGCTGTTCTTCAACGGGATCAGCGGGTACGGCGCGTATGGGCCGAGCTGCTGAGTGATGGCGATCTCGCGGCCGAGGAAGTCGATGTTCGGGCGGGTCAGGCCGGCCGCCTCGCTGACTCGCGGGCCGCAGCCGTAGCCGAGCAGCACCGCCGCCCGGAACCGCGGGTCGATCGCGCCGGCAAGGTCGTGGACCTGGGAGGCGGTCAAGGGCACGAGCTGGGCGTCGACCACCTCCGGCAGCTTGATATCGACGCACGGCGACCGGCTGATCACGTCGTCGTTGACCGCCGCCGCGAACAGCGACCGCAGGAACCCATACCACGTGTCCCGGATTGAGCGTGGCGCCGAGCCCTCATCCTCCCACCGCTTGACGAGCGCCTGGACGTCGGAGCGTAGGACCCGGTTCATCGCCCGGTCGCCGATGTGCGGATAGATGTGCTTGCGCAACGTCAACTCCACCAGGCGGCGGGTGCTCGGCCGGTGCTGAAGCTGCGCCAGCCGCCACCGCTCCCCGTACTCCCGGACGGTGATCCGCCCGGCTCTCGGGTCGATGAGCCCGCCGCGATCCCGAGCCGCTAACCCCTCCCGGCGCCAGCGGGCCGCGTCGACGCGCTTGTCGAACGTCTTGGACACCTCGTTGCCGTCCAGCTTGCGGTAGCTGGCCTGCCAGCGACCGCCCGAGGTCTGCTTGATGTTGCTGCCGTGGCGTGGCATCTACTTTTCCTTCCTGCGGGGGTTCGGCTTGGCGCCGCCGGCAATTTCCAGCTCGCCGGCCAGGTCGAGCAGCAGCGGCCGGAGCCGGTCGAGGGCCTCGCCGATCTCCTGGAGTTGGGCGGCGCTCGGCGTAATCTCGGGGAGGAGCTCGAAGACCGGCACGTCGAAGACCCGGGCGAACGCCACCAGCTCGTCCACGCTGACGGTGCGCCGACGGCGGCCCTCCAACCGCCGCCCTGACTCGATGGTGTAGATGGCATCCCTGGTCAGCTCCGGATGCCCAGCGGCAGCGCAGTCGGCAGCCAGCTCGGCGACGCTCTGGCCGCGGCGGTGGCGAAGCTCGCGGACACGCTCGCCGACCACGTCGCTCGGTGTGGGCTCAGTCACTCTCGGTTCGTTCGTCATATTGACGATTCTACCGCATCCTTGCGAATCGCGTCCATGCGCTTCTACACTGGTCGAACCGGCGAGAAATCGGCGCATCGGCGAAACGGAGGAGTCCATGCCCGGGGAGCACCTGAGCCCGGCAGAGCTGGCCGCCCGTGAGGGCGTCAGCTTGGCGGCCGTCTACAACTGGAACTACACCGGCACCGGGCCGCCCTACTTCCGCACCGGTGGCGACGCTGGCCCGGTGCGCTACCCCCTGGCGGGCGTCCTCGAGTGGGAGCGCCAGCGGATGGCCAGGCGGGAGAAGGAGGTCGCCCGCGGTGCCCGGTGACGGGCAAGGCCGGCGCGGGACCCCTCCCGCAGCCGGCCTCGACACCAACAACCAGATCACCGCAGCCAACGGCCCCGCCATCGTAGCCGATGCGCCCGCCCCCGTCCTGGTCGACTACCTCGCCTGGCCCTGCCGTCACGGCCGGTGCGTCCAGCGGCCCCTGCATGACTGCATGGACTGGTGGCCCGCCTGGGCGCTCGAATCGCGGTGGCCCGCATGACCGCCCCGACGCTGCACCGGGAGACGTTCGCGACCCCAAGGGCCGCCGAGTTCTTCGAGCTCCGCGCGCTCCAGGCGCAGACCGGCCAGTACGCCGAACGGTTCGGCGAGGTGATCGTCAAGGAGCTGGTCGACAACGCGCTGGACGCCGCCGAGACCGCCGGCACCTCACCGGAGATCGCGCTCGACGTCGACGAGCAGGGCGACTACCTGCGGATCACCGTCGCCGACAACGGCCCGGGAATGCCGCCGGAACTGATCGCTAGGGTGCTGGACTTCTCCGTCCTGGTCTCCGACAAGGCCGCCTACCGCTCACCCACCCGCGGCCTGCAAGGCAACGCGCTCAAGACGATCATCGGCATCCCCCACGCACTCGGCGGGACCCGGCCGGTGGTGATCGAGGCGCTGGGGGTCCGCCATGAGATCACCGCCGGCATCGACCCGGCCGGCCAGCTCCGCATCGACCACACCCAGACCGGGACGTCCCGGCTAGCGGGGACCGCGGTCACGGCCGCGCTGCGCACCGACCGCGCCATGCTCCGGCTGGACACCGGCCGCTGGGCCCGCGCGTTCGCGCTCGTCAACCCCCACGCCACGGTCAGTTACCGTGATAACCGGGCCGACCCCGACGACGCCGTTTCTTACAAACCGACCGCCGCCGACGGGTGGCGCAAACCCCTGCCGACCGACCCGACCTCAGCGCACTGGTACGACCCGCCCGCGCTCGCGCGGCTGGTCTTCGCCCACATCGGCAACGCCCGCAACGGCGGCAAGGACCTCCCCCTCGGCGAGTTCGTCCGCAGCTTCGCCGGCCTGTCGGCCACCGCCAAGGCCAAGCAGGTCTGCGCCGCACTCCCGGCCATCCGCCACCTCAGCGACTTCGAGGCCGACCAGGCGGCCGTCGCCACCCTGCTGGAGGCGATGCAGTCAAGCTCGCGGGCGCCGAAGCCGGCCGCGCTCGGCCGCGTCGACGAGGACCACTACCGCGCCCGCTTCGACGATTGGTACGGCGTTAAGCGGTTCTGGTTCAAGCGGGCCACCACCGCCGACGGGACCATCCCCTGGGTGGTCGAGATCGCCGTCGCGGAAACCGAGAGTCCGGGGGAGCTGCACTTCGCGGTCAACTACTCCCCGACGTTCGACGACCCGCTCGCCCGCCTACCACTGGACGCCGGGGAGCTGCGCACCGTCGGCGCCGCCGCGTTCCTCCGACAGGTCGACGCCTACCCGGACGGTGAGAGCAACCGGGCCGCAGCGATCCACCTGATCAGCCCGGCCCTGCACTTCCTCGACAAGGGCAAGACGACCTTGGCGGTGCCCCATGGCCGTCGGTGACGACATCGCCGCGGCGCTGAAAGCCGCCACCAAGGACCTCCACGCCGAGAAGAAGCGCCGTGACCGCGACGCGCGCCGGGCGGCCCGCTACGTCCCTGCACCAGCAGACCGCGTCACCCTCCGCGACGCGGTCTTCGAGGTCATACCTGCCGCGGTCGCGGCGACCTCCGGCAACGGTGCCTACCAGTTCCCCTGCCGGAACCTCTTCTACGCCGTCCGGCCACGCATCCAGGCCTACACCGACGCCGAGCTGAAGTACAACTACTTCTCCCAGGACCTCGTCGTCGAGTACGAGCAGGCGCACGGCCCGATCGACGGGATGTACCGGGAGCCACGTGGGACGCTGCACGAGCCGCACACCGGCACGACCGTCCCGCTCGGCACCCTGGAGGTCGCCGCCTACCGGCTACCCGAGTACGTGTTCGACAAGATCTTGTACGTCGAGAAGGAAGGCCTCGGCCCGATCTTCGAGTCGGCCCGGCTCGCGGAACGGTTCGACCTGGCGATCGCCGCCGGCAAGGGCCAGCCGGTCGAGGCGGTCCGCGCCCTGTTCGAGCGGGCCGAGGCGGGCGACTACCGCCTGTTCGTCCTCCACGACGCCGACCCGGCCGGCTACTCGATCGCGCGGACGATCGCCGAGGAGACCGACCGGATGCCGGACTACTCCGTCGACGTGATCGACCTCGGGCTCACCGTCGGCGACGCGATCCAGCGGAGCCTGGAAACCGAGAAGTTCACCCGCCGCAAGGACCTGCCCTGGTGGATGCGGGACCGGCTGGACGAGCAGGAGCTGGCCTGGTTCGAGGGGCGCCGGCTGACGGCGAACTGGCAGAAGCCGCAGTGGGAATGCACCCGCGTCGAGCTGAACGCGCTGTCCGCTCCCGACCTGGTCGCCTACATCGAGGCGGGCCTGGAACGTCACGACGCCGCCGGCAAGATCGTCCCACCCGCCGAGGTGCTCGACGAGCAGGCCCGCGACAAGCACCGTGACACCCTCAGCGCGTTCGTCGAGGACTACCTCGCCCAGCGGTTCGACCTGGCCGCGCTCACCGACACGCTCGCCGGCACCTTCCCGCTCGACACCGACACCGACCTGGGCCAGGTCGTCACCCAAGCGCACTCCACCGACCGGGCCACCTGGTGGAAGACCGCCGTAAACACCGAGGTCGGCCGGCAGGTCGACGAGCAGGACGAGCGCATCCGCACCCGGCTCGCCGAGCTGCTCGCCGAGCGCATCCAGGCGGGAGGCGAGCCGTGATCCCGCCGCTGCCACTGCTGCCCCGCTCGGAGGTCACGGCCCGCTGGCCGGCGCTGGCCGGTCGGGTCGACCAGGCGAACGCCGCCATCGCCCGCGGGCTCCCAGCGTGCCGGCATGTTCTCACCGCTGGCACCCCACCGCTCGGCGACCGGCTTGGGGCCGCGATCGTCTGCGCGATCTGCCGCGACCGGATCGCCTGCCGGGCATGCCACAACGGCCACGTCGACGGGCTCCGCCAGGGCGCCCACGACCACCAGGCCGAGCACACGTGCGACGCCTGCGGCCAAGTCGTCGAGCGGCTCCACCCGGTCGCCATGCTCGTCAACCTCCGCGCGCTCACCACCCCGATCCGGGTCCGCGGGCTCGACGGCCGCAAACGCCGGATCGTCGCGCCGGTCGGCGTCGCCGGCCTCGGCTTGTGCCTCGCCTGCCTGGAAGGAGCCGGGTCGTGACCGCGCCGGGGCCGTACACGCGCGCGGCCAGGGGCTACTGGGAGCTGGGCTGGCGCAACCCCATCCCCGTCCGTGGCAAGCACCCGCCTATCACGGGCTACACCGGCCGAGACGGCGCCGACGTCACCGACGCCGACATCACCCGGTGGTGTGCCGGCCGGGAAGGCGGCTGGAACATCGGCCTACGCCTGCACGATGGCGTGATCGGCATCGACGTCGACGCCTACGACGGCAAGCAAGGCGCCGCCACCATCGCCAAGGCCGAGATCGAGCTCGGCGGACTCCCGCCCACCTGGTCGACGACCAGCCGCGGCCCCGGCCAGCCGGCCCGCATCCTGCTGTACCGGGTCCCCGAAGGGCTCGGCTGGCGCTCCGCCGAAGCCAACATCATCGACCGGTTCGGCGGCGACGTGAACGTGATCCACCGCGGCTGGCGCTACGCGATGGTTGCCGGCTCCACCCATCCGGAGACCATGAAGGGCTACGCCTGGTACGACCCCGCCGCCGCCGTCTCCGGAATGGCTCCCCGGCCCGACCAGCTCGCCGAGCTGCCCGAAGCGTGGGTCGAGGCGTTCACCGCGCCAGGCCGGACCCCATACGAGCAGGGCCGCCAGGAACGCGAAATCTCCAAGCACGAGGGCACCGTCCCCGCCGGGGAGCGGCGTGTCGCAACCCTCGCCTACGCCGGCCGGCTCCGAGCCCACGGGCTCACCCTCGACGAGGCCGAAGTGCTGCTCCGCCACCGCTTCCAGCAGTACGGGCCGGTGACCGGCGACCACACCTGGGAGCGGGCACGCGAGATCCTCGGCGACTACTTCAACCGCTACCCGACCCGAGACGGCTGGGAGCCCCCCGACGAGGAATGGCAGCCCCCCGACGACACCTGGGCGCCGGACGAGGAGGAGCCATCGGGACAACGACCAGTGGAAGGGCGGGGCCGAGTGCTGCCGTTCCAGACCCCGAGGAGGCAGCGCCATGCCTGAGCCCCGACTCGACCGCACCTACGCGCGCACCGACCTCGGCAACGCCGAACGTCTGGTCGCCCTGTATGGCGTCGATCTGCGCCACTGCCATCCGTGGCGGCGCTGGCTGTGCTGGGACGGGCAACGCTGGCGCCCCGACGACTCCGGCGGGCCGGTACGCGCCGCCAAGCACACCGCCCGCGCGATCTACGCCGAGGCCGCCCTGATCGTCGGCGACGACAAGGACGCCCAGGCCAAGCGCAAGGCGATCGCCGCGTGGGCCGCCGAGTCCGAGTCCAATACCCGCATCCGCGCGATGCTGTCGCTGGCGGCCAGCGAAACTAACGTGGTCGTGCTGCCCGCCGAGCTGGACGCCAACCCCGACCTGCTCGCCGTCCACAACGGCGTGCTCGACCTTCGCACCGGCAAGCTCGGCAACCCCGACCGTGACCAGCTCATCACCAAGCTTGCCGGCTGCGCCTACGACCCCGACGCGCAGGCGCCAACCTGGGACAAGTTCCTGGCCCGCATCATGGGCGAGGACGCCGAGCTGATCGGCTTCCTGCAACGCGCGGTCGGCTACTCCCTCACCGGCGACACCGGCGAGGAGTGTCTGTTCCTGCCCTACGGCAAGGGCCGCAACGGCAAGTCCAAGTTCCTCGGCGCGGTCCGCGCCATGCTCGGCGACTACGCGCAGCAGCTTCCCCGCGAGGCGCTGATGAGCCGCGACCGCAGCGCGATCCCCAATGATCTGGCCCGGCTGGCCGGCGCCCGCTTCGCCACCGCGATCGAAACCCGCCGCCACCAGCAGCTCGACGAGGAGATCGTCAAGCAGCTCACCGGCAACGACCCCGTCAGCGCCCGGTTCCTCCACGCCGAGTTCTTCGAGTTCCAGCCGCAGGCCAAGATCTGGCTTGCCACCAACCACAAGCCGAAGATCAGCGGCACCGACGACGCCATCTGGTCCCGCATCCGGCTCATCCCGTTCACCGTCACGATCCCCAAGGAGGAGCGGAACAAGCAGCTCGGCGCCGAGCTCGAGGCGGAGCTGCCCGGCATCCTCGCCTGGGCCGTCCGGGGCTGCCTGGTATGGCGCGACCACGGGCTCGGCGAACCGCCGACCGTCGAGGCGGCCACCCAGGCGTACCGGGCCGAGGAGGACACACTTGCCTCCTTCGTCGCCCAGTGCTGCACCACCGGCCCAGAGCAGCACGCCTACAGCAAGGACCTGCACACCGCCTACCAGGCGTTCACCGGCGAGCGGATCTCCCAGAAGGAGCTGGGCACCCTGCTCGGCGACCACGGCTACGACGCCATCCGAGTCCGCGGCCGCCGCGCCTGGCTCGGTCTCAGCCTGGATGCCGACGACGCGGAACCATCCTTCGACGACGCGGAGCGTGACACGTGACACGTCACGACACCAGATTCCGGGTTTTTTGCCTTCCCCTCGCGCGTGAGAGAAAAAACCCGGAAATCGGCGTCACCACGTGTCACGTGTCACGGGTGGCGGCATGAGCCGGCTCTCCGACACCGACGTCGCCCACCGCGAAGCGTTCCGCGCCTACGTGCTCGACCAGGCCGAGCCATGGCACCGCCGCCACCTCACCCGCCTCTACCAGGTGTGGGAGGACGCCAACGCCAAGTGGTACGACAGTGCCCTGGTCCCGCCAATCCTGCTGCTCGCCGAGCCGGGCGAGCCTAAACGGTACGGGCAGTGCTCGGCGGTCTCCAGCTACGGCGCCCGCTCCGAGATCCGCATCCGCCCGTCCCTGCTAGCCGGGACCCACCCGCACATCCGCCACCCGGGCGAGGGTGCCGACCGGTTCGCCGACGACGTGCTCCTGCACGAGCAGATCCACCAGTGGCAGCAGGAGACGCTTGGCGTCGACGAGGACGGCTGGCACGGCCACGGCCCCACCTTCCGGGACCAGGCGAACCAGATCGGCGCGGCGCTCGGCATCGCCGCGGTGCGGACCAGCAAGCGTCGCGGCCCGGACAAGGACCTGCCCTCGTGTGCGCAGTGGCCCCACTGCGCCCGCCCGCCAGATCACTACCTTGGCGCCTACCACGTCCCCGCTAGCAGGGACCGGCTGAGTGTGGAGGCCGCCGCCCAGACGCTCGCCCGCAAGCACGGCGCTCGGGTGCTGCGCCGCGCGCTCGAGCTGGCCGAGGCCGCCGTCGACCCCAAGGTCGAGCCATGACCGAGCATGCGGTCTGCGACTACTGCGCCCGCCTCCGCAAGGTCGACCCCACCGGCCGGATCGCCCGCCACTTCACCCGCATCCCCGAACGGGTCCGCGCGACCAGCCGCACCCGCCAGGTCCGCCGCCAATGCCCAGGATCAGGACGGCTATCGAGGCGGGTCGAGCGGTGAGCACCCAGGGCGGCGTAGGAGGCCTACGTCATGTAGAGATTGACGGGGTCGCGTGGTTAGGTCAGCCTAGCCCACAAGGGGGTGACTGCCGCCATGCCGATCGACGACGTGCCCGACGACCTGCTCGCCCTCCCGATCGAATCCGCCGCACGCCTGGCGCGGGTCAGTGTCCGCCGCGTGCGGTACTGGGACGATAAAGGGCTCGTCGTCCCATCCATCAAGCGTCAGCTCAACTCCCGCAGCACCGTCCGCCTGTACGGCTTCGGTGACCTGGTCGAGCTGGTGGCAGTGGCGATGCTCCGCCATGAGCACATCAGCCTGCAGGAGATTCGCAAGATCGTTGATCACCTCCAAGCCCAGGGCTACGCCGCGCCGCTCCGCGACCTCCGTTATGCGACGTATGCGGGCGAGGTCTACTTCCAGCACCCCGATGGGTCATGGGAGGGCGGCCGCAAACCGGGCCAACTCGTGATCATCAAGGTGCTGCCCCTCACCGCGATCGCCACCGAGATCCACGACCGGGCCGGCCGCCGTGAGGAAGCCGCCGCGGGGCAGATCGTCCGGCGCCGGCGGGTCCACGGCCGCAAGCCGGTCTTCGAGGGCACTCGGGTCCCCGTTCAAGCGGTCGTTGACTATCTCGCGCGGGGCTACACGACCGAACGGATCCTCGAGGCCTTCCCGTCACTCACCGCCGCTGATGTCGCCCGCGCCCGCGCCACGATCGACGCGGCCTAGGCTGCGCTTCTTCCTCGACAACGACGTGGACGCTGGCGTCGCCAAGATGCTGCGACGCCAGCGGCATACCGCTTGGACCGCACACCAGGCTCGGCTCGACAAGGCCAGCGACGACGACATCGCCGTCTATGCGCATGCACGGCAGGCGGCGCTGATCAGCCATGACGGCGTCTTCGCGGACGAGCGGATCCGCAACACCCTAGGTCAGCACGTATGGCTCGACTGTTCGCAGCCTGACGCCATCGAGGTGCTGACAAAACACCTCGCCGAGGTGATTGAGATCCTCGCGCATCGCCCGAATGTGGTGGTGGTGGTCCGGGCAGCGAGCGTGACGGTCCGGTCCGGCTGGCAGTAGCGAAGTCTTGAGCGCCGGCCGGCCGACGCGCCGCTCGAGGCCGAGCGCAGGTCGTACCATCCCGAGCATGCGCAAGCCGTGGGAGTGGGAGACACCCGAGCCGGTCACCCGCCGCGACCAGGTCCTCGCCCGCCTGGTGTGCGACCCACCCTCGGGCAGCCATCCCCGCGACGGCATCGCCAACCCACGCAGCCACCCCGAGCTTGAGCGCAGGGCACAGCGATCACACCGCAAGGCGAAGCGGTGATAGGCATGGGCCACCCGCTTGAGCGTCTCACCGACCAGGAACTGCACGACCTGCTCCGCGAGACCCGCGACGCCCGCAACTTCGCCGGCCCCCGCTGGCTCACCAGCAGCCGCCAGCTCGCCGACCTCGAGCAGGCGCTCCGCGACGAGCGGCGACGCCGCGACCGCGGCAAGGCCGGACGGTCCTGACTTGGACAAACCCCCCGGGGGGGTCGATCGCTCTGGCCGCGACCTCCCGTCGCCCCCTGAACACCCCGCGTGTGTGCTGGGCCCGGGGTTCGCCATCAGGTGCGCCAGCGAGGCCCTGCTGACGCTCCGCGCGACCTCCGGAGACCGACCTAAAATGGCTGCAATGCGAGCCACCGAGCGGGCAGCCCGGGCTGAGCTGCGAGCAATCGGCGTGATTCCACGCACGTCGGCGCTGGCGACCGCGATCGTCGACCTCGCCAAGCGGTTGGACGAGCATCCGGGCGACCGGGCCGCGGCGATGCTGGTCCGTGAGCTGCGGCTGGCGATGGCTGCGCTGTGGGGTCGGAAGAAGGGCACCGACGATGAGCTTGACGCCTTCCTCGCGTCTGTTGCCACCCCCGCGTTTTCAGGTCCCGGCGACTGACCGCCGCTCGCACGGCGGGGCGCTGGTGGCGACCGCGAAGGCGCTGGGGTTCCAGCCGATGCCGTGGCAGGAGCTGGTGGCCATGGCCGCGCTGGAGCACGAGGGCGGCCGGCTCGCCTACCGGGACGTGGCGATCAGCACCCCTCGCCAGGCAGGGAAGAGTCTGAGCGTCTTGGCGTTGATCACCTACCGGATGCTGAGCGCGCCGGGCCAGTGGCTCGTCTACGGCGCCCAGACGCGACTTGCCAGCCGCCGCAAGCTGTTCGACGTGTGGTGGCCGAGGCTGCGCCGATCCAAGCTCGGGCCGATGTTCACGCTGGACCGGGCGACCGGCGCGGAGGCGCTGCGCTGCTCCAACGGCAGCATCATGACGCTGCTGTCCACCGATGAGGGCGCCGCGCATGGGGAGACGCTGGACTTGGCGGTTCTGGATGAGTGCTGGGCGTTGGATGCCTCGGCGGAGCAGGCGGTCCGCCCGACGATGGCGACCAGAGCGGCTGGGCAGCTGTGGATGCTGTCGACCGCGGGCACGGAGCGGTCGGCGTTCTGGCGGAGCAAGGTCGACCAGGGCCGCGCCGTCGCCAAGCTCGGCGTGACCTCCGGCATGTTCTACGCCGAGTGGAGCGCGGCCGACGACGTCGACGTGACCGACCCGGCGACCTGGCCCGGGTTCATGCCGGCGCTGGGCCGAACGATCCAGCCGGAGACGATCGCCGCGGACCTAGCGTCGATGCCGCTTGCCGAGTGGCGCCGCGCCTATGCGAACCAGTGGCCGGACGAGACCGCCGAGGGCTGGTCGGTGATCGGCCGGGACGTGTGGGAGGCCTCGCGGCTGTGAGCCGGCCAGGCACCTCCCATGAGGCCATCCGCCGGGCGATGCTGCCGTATGCGCCCGGATCGCCATGCGCCCGCTGCGGCCGGCCGATCCTGCCCGGCCAGCCGATCCATCTCGACCACACCGACGACCGGGCGGGCTACCTGGGTTGGAGTCATGGACGCTGCAACGAGCAGGCGGGCGGGCGGCTCGGCCAGGCGCGGCGCCGCGCCGCACGGGAGAGGATGATCCCCATGGTGATCGAGGTCGCGCTCGGCATCGAGGTCAGCGAGGACCGGCAGCATTGCTCGATCGTGGCCGCCGGCTACATCGAGGGCGACTTGGTCCTGCTCGACCTGGTCGCCTACCTGGACGGCACCGACCCGGTCGGGGTGGTGCTGCGGCTGCGCGCCGAGCGGAAGGTGCTCGCGGTGGTGGTCGACCCGCACTCGCACGCGGCAACCGCGATCCGGCCGCTGGAGGCCGCCGGGATCAAGGTGACCCGGCCGACGTCGGCCGATGTGGTCGTCGCGCACGGCGGGTTCCTGGACGCGCTGGCCGCCGGCCGGGTCCGCCACGCCGGCCAGCCGGAGCTGACCGCCGCGGCCAGGCACTTGCAGCAGCGCCGCCTTGGTGGCGCGAGCGCTCCGGATCGGCGTGGCGCTCCGGTGGACGTCGCCCCCGCGGTCGCCGCGGAGCTGAGCGCCTGGGCGCTGGAGACCGTCCCCCGGCCGGTTGCCCCGGACATATTTTGAACGCCCGGATCCGTGGAAAGTGTCGGGTGGACGTGCCATCATCGCCTTGTGCGGCGGTGCGGTCGGCGGGCCGGTATGGCGCCACCTTCCCGGCCTGCTGGCCCCGCTCAGAAGGTGGCGCGAGGGAGTTCAACGATGGCTGATCTGCTCGGCCCCCCAGCCGAGGGCAAGCCCCTGTCCGAGCGGACGGTGGAGCCGATCGACCCGTTCGGCGCCAAGCTCGCGGAGCTGATCGCCCGCCCGCCCCGCAACACCACCGAGCTCGGTCCCGACCTGGGCCGGTCGGAGCAGAACCGGATCGACATCCCGCAGATGCCCGGCGGTGGCCACCAGGTGGTCGACGTTCGCACCGTGGGCCCGCACGCCCCGAGGTCGGGCCGGTGAGCGCGGCAGAGGGGGCGCTGGATCTGCGGAGCTTGCGCACCGACCGGGGCTGGCTGGACTGGCTGACCGATCTTCCCGGTGCCCCATCCCCTGGTGAGCGGGTGATCAGCTACGAGGGGCTGGTGGCGGCGTTCGCCACCGCCTCCGAGATCGGCCATGAGCCGGCCCGCGATGCCGCGTGGGATGTGCTGAGGGACGTGGCCCGCGTGCAGCTCCCCCGCAGCTGCAACAGCCTGGAAAGGGCCCAGTTCGAGCGGAAGGAAGTCCGCTGATGAACGATGAGATTCTGCCCGGCAGTCCCGGGGTGCCAGGGCTGCTGATCAGTGACCGTGGCGACCCTGAGCAGCGACGCCGCGATCG